>VOFI01000951.1_pt1 | contig 46001 bp, 61 predicted proteins | sample 5384131 | NCBI WGS metagenome assembly VOFI01 (sample SAMN12384728, study PRJNA508395) | human gut metagenome | isolation source: healthy gut H | host: Homo sapiens
AGAAGACAGCGCAGACAGCCTTATGGCAGCAATCGGCGGTGTGATCGCTCCACTGTTCGCACCACTTGGATTCGGCGAGTGGCAGCCGGTTGCAGCTTCTATCTCAGGATTTACAGCAAAAGAAGCAATCGTTTCTACGATGGGAGTTCTTGCAAATGTGTCCGGAGATACAGAAGACGCAGTGACAGTAGCGCAGGGAGTTGCTTCCTGGTTCCCGTCAACAATTGCAGCATTTACATTCCTTCTGTTCAACCTGCTTGACTCACCTTGTCTTGCAGCAATTGCGACAATGGCACAGCAGATGCAGTCCAGAAAATGGTTCTGGTTTGCAATCCTGTTCCAGAATGTATTTGCTTATGTTGTTTGCCTGATCGTATACCAGGTAGGATCTTTCGTAACAGGCGGAGCATTTGGTGTAGGTACAGCAGTAGGATTTATCTTACTGATCTTCCTTCTGTTCATGCTCTTCAGACCAGATCCGTATATCCGGCTCTCTGTTATAATTAGAGAAAAAGCGAGGTGTTGAAGACAATGATAGCAAATATTGTAATAATAACTTTAATTATCGGATATTGTATTTTTCTCATTTATAAAGGATATAAGAACCATAAAGAAGGGAAACATGTCGGATGCGCCGGATGCAGTGGCAACTGTGGAAGCTGCGGCGGATGCAGTGCGGCAGCTGGAAAATCTCAATATACAAAGAAAAAGTAAAAGGTGATTAGAATGGGAAATTCAACAGGTTCTATGTTTTACGCATTTGGTGCATTTCTTTTTGATTTACCTTGTTGGTGTATCCATCTATCAGATCTATCTGTGGATTAAAAAATGGCGGGAAAACAGAGACGAGAAAGAAGACTAAAAGAGGAATCACAAAATGGCAGATATTATTATTGTATTAATTGTAATCATATTGCTCGGACTGGCTCTGAAAGGATCAATCAAACATTTTAAAGGAGAAGGTCCTTGTTGCGGAGGCGGTTCAGGAAGCAACAAGAAAGCAAAAACAAAGTTTTTAGACGGTCCGGTGATTGGCAGAAAAACGTTGAAGATTTCAGGAATGCACTGCGAGCATTGTGCGAATACCGTAACAAATGCATTGAATGGATTGGATGGTGTTACTGCAAAGGTGAGTTTGAAGGAAAATAGTGCAGAAGTTTCCTATGACAGAGAAATTGATCTGGCAGATTTAAAAAATGCAGTAAAAAATGCAGGTTATGAGGTCACCTCTATCTCATGAGAGCGAAACTCTGTGAGATGGCGAAGTAACTGATACAGCGAAGACCAGAAAGCAGGAGGTGTACCGTGAGTAAGAAAGAGCACATTATTGAAAAATTAAAAGAAAACGGATGCCGGATCACAAAACAGCGTAAGATGTTGATTGATATTATTTTGGAAAATGAATGCTCAAGCTGTAAAGAAATCTTTTATAAGGCATCCCAGGCAGATGAAAAGATCGGTGTGGCAACTGTTTACAGAATGATCAATGCATTAGAAGAAATCGGAGCAATCAACAGAAAAAATATGTATAAAGTTGATTGTGCGCAGGATTGTCCGGAAGATGGGGGATGTATCATCATGCTGGATGATGATACGATCTTTAAACTTACGGAAACAGGATGGAACAAGGTGATCCGCGAAGGACTGAAACATTGCGGTTATGTAAAAGATCAAAAAGTAACATCAATTAAATTACCGGATAATAAACGATAAAATTTATCGACAAATGCAGTTAGAATTGACTATCTGCATAGTGAGTTGATATGATGTATAAAAATTTTAGGAGGTTTTATACAATGTGGGATATATTTAAATTGAAAAAAGCAGGAATCTTTGCAGGAGGTGTTCTTTTCGGAACAGCGGGAGTGAAAATTTTGCAAGTGATGATGCAAAGAAACTTTACACAAACTGTACAGCAGCAGTTTTAAGAGCAAAAGACTGTGTGATGAAGACAGCAACAACTGTTCAGGAGAATGCAGAAGATATCCTTGCAGAGGCTCAGCAGATCAATGAGTCACGTGCAGCAAAAAGAGGCTGAGGCTGTCTACGAAGCAGAAGAAGCAGAAGAGACAGAAACTCAGGAAGAGAATACAGGTGCGCAGGATTTCAAAGAGGAAGAAGTTTAAATCTCTATGAAATTTATTGTAAAGCATGAGATCAATGGCCGCCTTCGTATCCATGTTGTCCAGAAAAGGATGACATATACGGAGGCGGATACTCTATCCTGGTTTTTCTCAATCAGAAGAATGTAACAGATGTAAAAGTATATGAACGCACCGCAGATGCTGTGATCTGTTATGTTGGAGATAAGGAAGAGGTCTTGAATTTATTGAAGCAGTTTTCTTATGAAAATGCAATTCTTCCGGAACATGTTGCTGCAGGTTCTGGAAGAGAGCTGAATGCTGTTTATCAGGAAAAGCTGGTCATGAAGACAGTTCTTCATTATGGAAGTAAGTTATTCCTTCCAATGCCGGTCCGTGCAGTGTACATCTGTAAAATCAGTGAAATATATCTGGCAGGGAATCCGTTGCCCTGATGCATGGTAAGATAGAGGTTCCTGTCTGGATGCTACAGCAATCAGCGTTTCCGTATTCCGTAGAGATTATGCTACAGCTGGATCTGTCATGTTCCTGCTTGGAATTGGTGAGATCATAGAAGAATGGACGCATAAAAAGTCTGTCGGAGATCTTGCGCGCAGTATGTCACTTAATGTCAATAAAGTGTGGCTGAAGAGAAATGAACAGGAGATTCTTGTAAAATCATCAGATATTGAGCCGGGAGACCATGTTATGATCCGTATGGGAAATGTGATCCCGTTTGATGGGGAAGTAGTTACTGGTGAAGGAATGGTCAATCAGGCATCTCTTACAGGTGAGTCACTTCCTGTAAGAAGAAGTGTAGGACAGTCTGTTTTCGCCGGAACAGTTCTCGAAGAAGGTGAGATTGAAGTTCTTGTCAAAGCGGTATCAGGCTCTACGAGATTTGAGAAGATTGTGACAATGATCGAGGATTCTGAAAAACTGAAGTCTTCTGTAGAAGGTAAGGCAGAACATCTTGCAGATAGACTTGTTCCATATACCTTACTGGGGACAGGTGCAGTTTGGCTCCTGACAAGAAATATTACGAAGACACTGTCCGTTTTGATGGTAGATTTCTCCTGTGCATTGAAGCTTGCGATGCCGATCACTGTACTTTCGGCAATCCGTGAGGCAGGCGAGAACAATATCACAGTAAAGGGTGGTAAGTTCTTAGAGGCCGTGGCCGATGCAGATACAATCGTTTTTGATAAGACAGGAACATTGACAAAGGCAACGCCGACAGTGAAAGAGATTGTTGCTTTCAGTGAATACTCAGAAAATGATCTGCTTCGTATTGCAGCATGTCTGGAAGAACATTTTCCTCATTCTATGGCAAAGGCCGTTGTAGATGCAGCGAAAGAAAGACATTTGTCTCATGAAGAAATGCACTCAAAGGTAGAATATGTTGTGGCACATGGAATCTCTTCCTCTATTGATGATAAAAAGGTTCTGATCGGAAGCAGTCATTTCATTTTCGAAGATGAAGGATGTACGATTCCATCCGAATATCAGGATAGATACGATTCATTAAAACCAGAATACTCTCATCTGTATCTGGCAATCGAGAAACAACTTGTTGCAGTTATCTGCATTGAAGACCCACTTCGTGAAGAGGCAACAGAAATGGTTCGTGATCTGAAGAAAGCCGGTATCCGTAAAGTTGTTATGATGACAGGTGACAGTGAACGTACAGCGGCGGCAATTGCGAAACGTGTTGGTGTTGACGAATATTATGCAGAAGTTCTTCCGGAAGACAAAGCTAATTTTGTTGAGAAAGAGAAATCAGAAGGAAGAAAAGTAATTATGATCGGTGATGGGATCAATGATTCACCTGCTCTTTCAGCAGCGGATGCGGGGATTGCGATCAGTGACGGCGCAGAGATTGCAAGAGAGATTGCAGATATCACGATTGCGGCAGATGACCTGCGTGAAGTTGTGACGCTGAAACTTCTGGCAAATGCCATGATGAAGCGGATACATATGAATTACAGAAATATTGTCGGGATTAATTCAGGATTAATTTTGCTTGGCGTGACAGGAATTGTCCAGCCGACAGTATCTGCACTTTTGCACAATGCGTCTACATTGATGATAAGCCTTGGAAGTATGAAGAATCTGCTGGATGAAAATAAAAAAAGAACAGAACTTGAGTAGTTACTGTGAACAGCAATCTTGAGTGAAACAACATAAAATAAAAAGGCAAGAAAAAGAACTGCCGGGATTAACTTTTGTAGAGGTTTGTCCCGGTAGTTCTTTTTTTTATATGTTAGGAAAGTTCTTTCCTAACATCTAAAAAACGCTCCGCTCAGGATGCGCATTGTGGCGTACAAGGTAGGTGTCGCAAGCGACCGCCGCAGGCGCAAGAGTGTGCCAAGGCACATTCTTTATTCTAATGAGAAACATTATCAGTAAATAATATTGATATTATGTTTTCATTATAGTATAGTAAATACATAGGTTAGACACAACTAACGAACAAGGAAGATATGTGGAAATGAATTCATAAAACATACAGGAAAAGTAATAAGTAAAGCAATAGATAATCAGATCTTAATTTCAGGAGGTTCAGTATGCGTGTAGTAATCATTGGAGGACATGACAGAATGGTATGTCAGTATAAGAAAGTCTGTAAACAGTTTAATTGTAAGGCGAAGATCTTCACCCAGATGTCAGCAAGCTTAAGCAAACAGATTGGAAGTCCTGATCTGATCGTTCTTTTCACAAACACAGTATCCCATAAAATGGTTCGCTGTGCGGTAGAAGAGACCGGCAGATGCAATGCGGATGTGATTCGCTGTCATACGAGTTCCAAGAATGCGTTAGAAGAGATTCTGGAGAATGTTTGTGCATAATAAATATTGCTGAATTATTGAAACTATGTGCAAGCACGGAAAATAGAAAAGTCCCTTCAGAAGAAATAAACTTCTGAAAGGGACTTTTTCTGTATCATGCTGCCAATTACGCAGATTATCAATCTGAACAGGATCACAGCACCAATTTCTATAACTGGATATTTTTAAAGAGATCTCCAAGGTTTGTTCCGATATCTTCCGCTTTCGGGATCACAACCTTTTCAGCTTTCTCTTCAGCCTTCTCTTTGTCTTCTTCGAGAGCTTTCATGCTAAGGCTGATCTTGCCATCTTTGATACCGATGACTTTCACTTCAACTTCATCGCCAACTGTGAGAACATCAGAAGGCATTTTTACACGCTTCTGGGAGATCTGTGAAACGTGAACCAGACCGGAAAGTCCGTTCTCCAACTTTACAAATGCTCCATAGTTCTGAAGTGTCTCTACAGTTCCTTTCAGAACAGTTCCAACCTCCATACTTGCAATTTGTGCATCACGTGCTGCTTTTTCCTTTTCCTTCAGAAGCTCACGTGCAGAAAGGACAAGACGATTATCACCTGTACTTCGATATCTTTGAGAAGATAATCTTCCAGATTCTCAATATAGGAAAGGGACAGCTTAGAAGCCGGAACGAATCCGCGAAGTCCTTCTACCATTACAATTACGCCACCGTTGACAACACCTTCAATTTTAACAGGAAGAACAGTTTTCTTATCCATATAATCCTGGACTCTGTTCCATGGATTTGCATCATCAAAATGATCTTCATAGTCTGCCATTGTTTCTGTTACTTCATTTGTCTGTAATTCTTTCATTTCTTCGCTCATTAAAAGCACCTCATTTTCTTTTTCTCGTTAATCAAAAGTATAACATATGTATGAGAAAAAATACAACAAAAGAGCCAAAATCCGTGAAGAAAATGAAAAATGCGGTTGGATTAATAGAAAAAAATGTTACTCTACTTATTGAATAGTAAATTGTCAGGTTTAATACTTAATGAAGAAGCTGTTCATGTAAGATGACAGAATACAGAGATAAATTGATGTGAGTGTAAAAGTAAATAAGAGATAAATTTGAGAAGGAGAGATAGAAAAATGGCTGAGAATAAAAAGGTGTATGTTGTAGGTCATAAGAATCCGGATACAGATTCTATTTGTACAGCAATTGCTTATGCAAATCTTAAGACAAAGATTACCGGAGAAACGTATGAGCCTCGTCGTGCAGGGCAGCTTAACGAGGAGACACAATATGTACTGGAACACTTTGGCGTAAAAGTTCCGTTATTACTTTCTGATCTTAGAGAACAGATTAAAAATGTGGAATTGAAAGAAAGTCAGGAAATTCAGGGAAGCCTCTCAATCCGTACAGCATGGGAAAAGATGTCAGAGATGAATACTCATACGATTCCAATCACACGTAATGGTGTGCTGGAAGGTGTGATCACAAAAGGTGATATTGCGAAATCCTATATGGAAGTCTATGATAACACAATGCTTGCGAAGGCAAGAACACAGTACCGTAATATTGCAGCGGCAGTAGAAGGTGAAATTTAACAGGAAATGAACATGGTTATTTTTATAAAGGAAAAGTAACTGTTGCAGCATCAAGCAAAGAGTTGATGACAAGCTTTATCGAGAAAGATGATCTTGTTATCATTGGGGATCGAATTGATGCACAGCAGTGCGCAGTCGATCTGGATGCAAGCTGTATGGTAGTCTGCCAGAATGATCCGATCTCAGAAGATATTCTTCATCAGGCAGAGGAGAAAGAAATTGTTGTTATCTGGACACAGCATGATACATTTACAGCAGCACAGCATATCAGCCAGAGTATTCCGGTAAGATCTTTCATGACAAAGGATCAACTCGTAACATTCCGCAAGAATGATTATGTAGATGATGTGAAAGAAGTGATGGCACGCAAGCGTTTCCGCGACTTCCCTGTTGTAGATAAAGATGGAAAGTTCTTAGGTCTTGTTTCCAGACGAAGACTTCTCAATGTCAGCAAGAAACAGGTGATCCTTGTCGATCATAATGAGAAGAATCAGGCAGTCGACGGAGTGGAAGAGGCAGATGTCAGGAGATTATTGATCACCACAGATTGAGCAGTATCGAGACGATCGGACCTGTATTTTTCAGAAATCAGCCGGTTGGATGTACAGCAACAATTGTATCTCAGATGTACGAGGAAAATGGTGTCGAAATAGATCCGGTGAATGCAGGACTTCTTTGTTCCGCGATCATTTCCGATACATTGATGTTCCGTTCCCCAACTTGTACATCACTTGATGAAAGCACAGCGAAAAGGCTTGCAGAGATTGCAGGGATCAATATAGAGAAACTTGCGCAGGCGATGTTCAAGGCAGGAAGCAACCTCAAAGGAAAGACAGCCGAGGAAATTCTCTTCCTTGATTTCAAACAGTTTACAGTGAATGATACGGTATTTGGTGTTGGTCAGGTGAATTCAATGAGCGAAGAAGAGCTTGAAGAGATTAAGGCAACAGTACTTCCGGAGATGGAAAAGACAAGACAAAATCACGGTCTGGATATGATTTTCTTTATGCTGACAAATATTATTACAGAGTCTTCTGAACTGATCTGCAGTGGTAATGAAGCAAGAGAAAAGATTATCGGAGCTTATGATTTGGAAGATAATGCACAGAAACTGATGCTCAAAGGTGTCGTATCACGTAAGAAACAGCTCGTTCCGGCACTTGTATCAGCACTGCAGCAGTAAGAAGCCCAAGATATTTTCAAATAGAAAGTCAGAACCGTCTCCGTAACAGGGGACGGTTTTCAGGAGGAAAGAGAAATGGCGAAACAGGTATGGAAAGCCGGTAATATGGTCTACCCGCTTCCGGCAGTTATGGTAAGTACGGCAGATAAAGAAGGAAATACGAACATTTTTACCGTTGCATGGACAGGAACTGTATGTACAAATCCGGCGATGGTATACATTTCCGTAAGACCGGAAAGATATTCGTATCATATGATTGAAGAGAGCGGAGAGTTTGTGATCAATCTGACAACCGAACAGCTCGCCCATGCGACATTACTGCGGTGTGCGCTCCGGCCGGGATGTGGATAAATGGAAAGAGTGTCATCTGACTGCGAAAAAGGCAGAGAAGCTTACTTACGCACCGGTCATTGAAGAAGCACCGGTCAATATTGAATGTGTTGTAACAAAAGTTGAGAAACTCGGAAGCCATCACATGTTTCTTGCAGAAGTGAAGGCAGTTCAGGTGGATGAGTCCTATATGAATGAAAAGGGCAAATTCGAACTCAATAAGACAGGTCTTCTGGCATATTCCCATGGAGAATATCTTGGACTTGGAAAAAGATCGGAACGTTTGGGTACAGCGTGAGAAAAAAAAGAAGACCGTTGACAAACGAACTGCTAAGAAGATCACAACAAAAAATGAATCAAGGAGCAAGAAATCTCCAGAGAAAAGAAATGTGAATAAAAATGCAACATTCAGAAAGAAAGGAAAAGCTAAGAAATGATTTCATTTGAAAAATGACTATTCAGAAGGCGCACATGAGGAAATCCTGCGCAGACTGGCAGAAGTAAATAAAGAAGGAATTACAGGATACGGAAATGATTCATATTGTGAATCCGCAAAGGAAAAGATCCGTCAGGCATGTAAATGCCCGGAGGCAGACATTTACTTCCTTGTGGGAGGAACACAGACAAATCAGACAGTAATTGATTCCGTGCTCCAGAGCTATGAGGGAGTTATCGCAGCTGAGACAGGACATGTTGCATCACACGAGGCGGGTGCGATTGAAGCTTCCGGTCATAAAGTACTGACCCTTCCACAGCAGGAAGGGAAGATCCAGCCCAAAGATGTGGCAGATTATTTGAATCAGTTTTATAGTGATGGGAATCATGAACACATGGTTTTCCCGGGGCTGGTCTACATCTCTCACCCAACAGAGTATGGCACACTGTATACACGTGGCGAGCTCGCAGAGCTTTCTGATATCTGTCAGCAGTACCATATTCCACTGTATCTTGATGGAGCACGTCTTGGATATGGTCTTGCAGTAGAAGATACAGATGTGACAATGGAAGATATTGCAGAATACTGTGACATTTTCTATATTGGTGGAACAAAGGTAGGTGCCTTCTGCGGAGAGGCAGTTGTATTTACAAAAAGAAAATGCACCGAGACATTTTTGTGACACTGATCAAACAGCACGGAGCACTGCTTGCCAAAGGATGGTTCCTTGGTGTTCAGTTTGATACGTTATTTACAGATGATCTGTATATGAAAATCAGTAAGAATGCAATCACAACAGCTGCGAGACTAAAAAAATCCTGAAAGAAAAAGGATATGACTTCTATATTGATTCTCCGACGAACCAGATCTTTGTTGAGATGGAAGATGAGAAGCTGAAAGAACTTGAGAAGAATGTCAGGGTCAGCTTCTGGGAGAAGACGGATGAGAAACATACAGTAGTCAGATTTGCCACTAGCTGGGCGACAGATATGGGGAAGGTTGAGAAGCTGAGGGAGTATTTATAAAAAAGTAAGAATATAAATAATAGTAAGTGCAGATAATATATAGAATCCTATAAAATGAGAATCATTATCAAATAGAAATATTGCGTTTTGCAAAGAAACTTGATAGAATACATATAGTTAGAGAAAACTAACTGTGTGAATAAATCATGTATACTCCTTTGTCTGTAATACCTGAACACAGGCGAGAGAGTCCTCAGAAAGGATGGACAACTATGAATTATCTGGAAATTGAAAAAGTAATTGGAAGAGAAATTATCGACTCACGCGGAAATCCAACGGTTGAGGCAGAAGTGCATCTTGTAGATGGAACTGTAGCAAGAGGTGCAGCTCCAAGTGGTGCTTCTACCGGAGAATTTGAGGCACTTGAACTTCGTGATGGAGACAAGTCAAAATTCGGTGGAAAAGGTGTTTCCCGTGCAGTAGAAAATATTAATACAACAATCAACAGTGCATTGGTTGGAATGGATGCAGGAGACACTTATGCAATTGATCAGGCAATGATCCAGGCAGATGGAACAAAAGATAAATCGAATCTTGGCGCAAATGCAATTCTTGCGGTTTCCATCGCATGTGCCAGAGCGGCAGCAGATGCACTTGAGATTCCGCTGTACCGTTTTCTTGGAGGAGTGAATGGAAACAGACTTCCTGTACCAATGATGAACATTGTAAACGGCGGCTGCCATGCACTTTCCTCAGGACTTGATGTGCAGGAGTTCATGATCATGCCAGTTGGAGCACCGTCTTTTAAAGAATGCATCCGCTGGTGTACAGAGGTATTCCATGCACTTGCAGGAATCTTGAAAGATAGAGGACTTGCAACATCTGTAGGTGATGAGGGTGGATTTGCCCCGGCACTGAAATCAGACGAAGAAGCGATCGAGACAATTCTTGAGGCTGTGAAGAAGGCCGGATATGAGCCTGGAAAAGACTTCAAGATCGCAATGGATGCGGCATCCTCAGAATGGAAGACAGGGACGGTTGGAGAGTATAAACTTCCAAAGGCAGGAACAGTCTATACTTCAGAACAGCTCATTGACCACTGGAAAAAGCTGGTTGACAAGTATCCGATCATCTCCATCGAGGATGCGCTTGATGAGGAAGACTGGGAAGGATGGAAGAAACTTACCAAAGAACTGGGAGATAAAGTCCAGCTGGTAGGAGATGACCTGTTTGTCACAAACACAGAGAGACTGGCGAAAGGAATCACACTCGGATGCGGAAATTCTATCCTAATCAAGCTGAACCAGATCGGTTCTGTATCAGAGACATTGGAGGCAATCAAGATGGCACACAAGGCTGGCTATACAGCAATTTCTTCCCACCGTTCCGGCGAGACAGAAGATACAACGATTGCAGATCTTGCGGTAGCATTGAATACCTGCCAGATCAAGACCGGAGCGCCGAGCAGAACGGAGCGTGTGGCAAAATATAACCAGCTACTCCGCATCGAGGAAGAACTTGGAACAAGCGCAGTATATCCGGGGAATGACGCATTTAATGTGAGATAACATCAGTAAAATAATCTGACAGCCAGTAAAATCCATGCATTTTATAATCCCAGTGGGATGAAATGCATGGATTTTTTGTGTATATATTTCTTTGATTTTCATCTAGATTTTTTTATCTATATGTCATACAATAGAAATGTACTTGCCGTCAGGCAACATAATATTTAAAAATATTTGGAGGATTTCATTATGAAGAAACCGGTTCTGGTCATTATGGCAGCAGGAATGGGAAGCAGATATGGCGGGCTGAAGCAGATTGACCCGGTAGATCAGGAAGGACATATTATTATGGATTTCTCGATCTTTGATGCAAAACGCGCAGGATTTAAGAAGGTCGTTTTCATTATCAAGAAAGAAAATGAAGCAGATTTTAAAGAAGCTGTTGGAAAGAGAATTGAGAAGATCATGGATGTAGCGTATGTATTCCAGGATCTGAACAATCTCCCGGAAGGTTACGAAGTTCCGGAAGGACGTGTAAAGCCTTGGGGAACAGCACATGCTGTTTTAAGTGCGATCGATGAGGTGGATGGACCATTTGCAGTAATCAACGCGGACGATTATTACGGACGCCATGCATTTGAGACAATCTATGAATTCCTTACAACACATGAAGATGATGATAAGTACCGTTATACAATGGTAGGTTATCGTCTGAAGAATACAGTTACAGATAACGGACATGTTGCTCGTGGCGTATGTGAACTCAATGAGGCGAAAAGAGCTGGTTGGAATCACAGAGCGTACAAAGATCGAGAAGCGTGACGGTGGAATCGCTTTCTCAGAAGATGACGGAGAGACATGGACAACTATCGACGGAGATACTCTTGTATCCATGAATATGTGGGGATTCACAAGAAGTATTTTAGATGAGATCAAAGCAGGATTCCCGGCATTCCTTGAGAAAGGTATTAAGGAGAATCCAATGAAATGTGAGTACTTCCTGCCATCCGTAGTCAGTGACCTTCTGGCAGAGGGCAGAGCAACCGTAAGAGTGCTTGAATCCGAAGATAAATGGTATGGAGTTACATACAAAGAGGACAAGCCGGTTGTAGTCGCAGCGGTACAGGCTTTGAAAGACGAAGGTCTTTATCCACAGAAATTGTGGGATTAGATTATGTGTTGTCAGTTACAGAATTTGTGAACAATAATGATCATGCAACATTTTTACCATAAGAGGAACTATTCGTATAAAGATTTTTGTGGTGGATGTGTTATAATCAGAGATAACAAAGCAAAGATAAGCAAGCTGCTGAACGCAGTTACTGTGAGTGGCAGCAGCCTGAGCAGTCAAAGCTCAAAGGAGGATTTTAAAAATGGCAATTTTAGTAACAGGAGGCGCCGGATTTATCGGAAGCCACACATGTGTAGAACTTTTGAATGCAGGATATGATGTTGTAATCGCAGATAACCTTTACAACGCATCAGAGAAAGCTGTAGACAGAGTAAAACAGATCACAGGAAAAGATCTGAAGTTCTATAAAGCAGATATCCGCGACAAAGAAGCAATGAACGAGATCTTTGAGAAAGAAGAGATCGAGTCGGTTATTCATTTCGCAGGACTTAAGGCAGTAGGTGAATCAGTTGTTAAACCACTCGAATACTACGAGAATAACATTGCAGGAACTTTAGTTCTCTGTGATGTAATGAGAAATCACGGCGTGAAGAATATCATCTTCAGTTCTTCTGCAACAGTATATGGTGACCCGGCATTTATCCCGATCACAGAAGAGTGCCCGAAGGGAACATGTACAAATCCATACGGATGGACAAAATGGATGCTGGAGCAGATCCTGACAGATCTTCATACAGCAGATCCGGAGTGGAATGTCGTACTTCTTCGTTACTTCAATCCAATCGGAGCTCATGAGAGCGGACTGATCGGAGAAGATCCGAAGGGAATCCCGAACAACTTGATCCCATACATTACACAGGTCGCAATCGGTAAACTTGAGTGCCTCGGTGTGTTTGGAGATGATTATGATACACCTGACGGAACAGGTGTCCGCGATTACATCCACGTAGTTGATCTCGCAGTGGGACATGTCCGCGCAGTAGAGAAATTGAAAGAGAAAGCTGGAGTTTCCGTATATAATCTTGGAACAGGAAACGGATATTCTGTACTTGACATGGTAAAAGCATTCTCCAAAGCTTGTGGAAAAGAGATTCCTTATCAGATTAAACCACGTCGTGCAGGAGACATTGCTACATGTTACTGTGATGCTTCCAAGGCAAAGGAAGAACTACACTGGGTAGCTGAGAGAGATCTGAACAAGATGTGTGAAGATTCCTGGAGATGGCAGAGCATGAATCCAAATGGATACGAGGATTAAGATTGAATAATCATTTATAATGTGAAATGGAAAGTTGTTGATGAGCAGGGGCGCGCGATGATAGTGTAGTTTCCTGTGCCATCAACAACTTTTTTGTATCATTTGTAAATTATGTTGACCAACCGCGAACAATAACACAGCTCTTGCAACCAACAGTCCATCTGTATTATACTAATAGAACACGATTAAATTCAGAAAAAATGGAGATAGATAGAAAATGAAGCGCAAAGTAGATCTTAATGAAATTTCAGACGGACGTCTGTATTCCTCTGGAGATATGGTTAAGGTGGACTGTCATGACTGTGAAGGCTGCTCTGCATGCTGCCAGGGAATGGGAAATTTATTATATTGGATCCAATGGATCTGTGGAGATTGCAACTCGGAAAAAAAAGAGAATTTTGATACACTGCTTGCAAACTATCTGGAATTGAATGTAGTTGACGGGATGGTACTTCCTAATTTAAAGATGGCAGGAGAGGAAGAAGCCTGTCTGTTCTTGAAAGATGGAAGATGTTCTATTCATGGATACAGACCGGGAATCTGCCGTTTGTTCCCTCTTGGACGTATTTATGAGGAGAATGGATTCAAGTATTTTATCCAGGTGTATGAGTGTAAGAAGCAGGAACGTGGTAAAGTGAAGATTAAGAAGTGGCTTGGAATTGCAGATCAGAAGAGATACGAAGATTTCTGTGGAGATGGCATACATTTCTTAAGAACTGTGAAGAAGGAATGAAAGAACTTGATGAGCAGAACGCGAAAGTACTGACGGTTGTGGTTCTCCGTAACTTTTATCAAATGCCTTATCAGGCAGAGGAAGAAGCACAGTTTTATCCGGAATTTGAAGAAAGACTGGAAAGACTGAATGCAATGTTTGGATTTTAGAAGTGAAAGTTAACAACAGGTGAAAGGCAGCAGTAGATGGAAAGCAACAGTAGAAAAACACAGATATTAAAAGAAATTTTTGGATACGATTCTTTCCGTAAAGGACAGGAGGAGATTGTAGATCAGATTTTGAATGGAAGAGATGTGTTGGCAATCATGCCGACCGGAGCAGGAAAGTCACTTTGTTATCAGGTTCCGGCACTTCTGATGTCTGGGATCACGATTGTAGTATCACCGCTGATTTCATTGATGATCGATCAGGTGAAGGCACTGAATGAAGCAGGAGTTCATGCAGCGTATATTAACAGTGCACTGACAGAACGGCAGATTACAAAAAAAGCATTAGAACTGGCAGCGGCAGGCAGATATAAGATGATCTATGTCGCTCCGGAACGCTTGTTGACACCACGGTTTCTGGACTTTGCATGTCATACAGAACTTTCTATGGTGACAATCGATGAAGCTCACTGTATTTCCCAGTGGGGACAGGATTTCCGTCCAAGTTATGTGAAGATCACAGAATTCATCCGTCAGCTTCCAAGACGCCCGGTCGTCAGTGCATTTACAGCAACAGCAACACAGAAAGTAAGAGAAGATATTCTTGAAGTACTTGATCTTGAATCTCCTTATATAAATGTATCCGGTTTTGACAGAGAGAACCTTTACTTCGAAGTAAGACCAGCGCGTGGGAAGAAGGATGCAATTAAGGAATATCTTACACAGCACAGAGAAGACAGTGGAATTATTTACTGTGCAACAAGAAAAAATGTAGATGAACTCTATTTGGAATTGCAGAATGCCGGATTCTCTGTCGGAAGATATCACGCAGGAATGGGGACAGAGGCAAGAAATGAAAGTCAGGAAGATTTCATTTATGACAGGACAGAGATTATGATCGCAACGAATGAATTTGGAATGGGAATAGATAAGTCCAATGTCCGTTTTGTACTTCATTATAATATGCCGCAGAGCATGGAAAATTATTACCGAAGAGGCAGGCAGAGCCGGACGAGACGGAGAACCGGCAGAATGTATCCTTTTCTATTCACCGCAGGATATCATGATCAATCAGCTCCTGCTGGATAGTAAAGAGCAGATTGGAGAATACACAGAAGAAGAACTCCGGGTGATCCGGGAACAGGATGTTCTCCGGCTGCGTAAGATGAGTAATTATTGTACGACAAGCATGTGTCTCAGAAAATACATATTGAATTATTTCGGACAAGAGACAGAAGATCATTGTGGAAATTGTTCCAATTGTCTGGAAGAATTCGTAGAGCTTGATGTCGGAGAGATTGCGGCAGACGTGATCGAGTGTGTGCGCGAATCCAGACAGAGATACGGTATGACAATGATCCTTTCCACACTGGCGGGAGCGAATACAGCGAAGATCAGAAGTGCAGGGATGAATGAACTTTCCATTTATGGAAAACAGAGTAAATGTTCTCAGCAGAGGTTGAAAGACGTAGTTTATACACTGCTCGAACACGGATACCTTCAACAGAGCGCAGATCGTTATGCGATCCTGAAACTGACAGACCGGTCAGAAGAATTACTGAAATCGAGAGAATTGAAACTTCGCTGCAAGAAGTCAGAACTTACAGAAAAGAAAAAGTCCGGAAGTGGAAAGAAAGCGTCTCATAGAAAGGGAGAGAGTTTCGGGAATCTTACAGATAAAAGCCGAGAATTATTCGAAGAATTGCGTTCTGTGCGTTATTCTTTGGCAAAGAAAAAAGGAATTCCGCCATATATGGTCGCTTCAGATCGTACATTACATGAGATGTGTGTACTTGTTCCATTGAAAAAAGAGGAACTGCTTGAAGTACACGGTATGGGACTTAAGAAATATGAACAGTACGGAGCAGTTTTTTCTTGATAAGATTCAAGAAGTGACAGCAGGTGATAAAAAGGGTTACGGTATATCAGAAGATGCTGATGGAACAGACGCAGTTCAGAACCAGAATCCTCTGGACATCGGACCATTTGGAAGCGTAGAGAATTAACAGCAAAAAAGAAGTAAAAAGAAAGAAGTGACATAAAAGTGTCTGTAAAAATATTTCCAACATTAAAAAATTATAAAAAAAAGAATATTTGCCAAAAGATATTTTAAGCGGAATTATCATGGCAGCGGTCTCAATTCCAATCTCTATGGGGTATGCACAGATCGCAGGTGTTCCGGCGGTGTATGGACTTTATGGATCTGTTCTGCCGATCCTGCTATTTGCCATGCTCTCAACTTCAAAACAGTTTATCTTCGGAGTAGATGCGGCACCGGCGGCAATTGTCGGAGCTGCACTGGCAACACTTGAGTGACGGCAGAATCAGCCCAGGCATTGCAGTATGTACCATTGATCGCATTGTTTACAGGACTCTGGTTATTGTTGTTTTATCTTTTACATGCAGATAAGATTGTTGATTTTATCTCAACACCGGTTATGGGCGGATTTATCAGTGGTATTGCGGTGACAATTATTATGATGCAGATTCCGAAACTGATGGGAAGCCCGGCGGGGACTGGAGAATTCATAGAACTTGCAGAACACATTTTTCAGGCAATCACAAAGATAAACTGGTTGTCCTTTGGAATGGGAATTGGAGCACTTGTAATCTTGATTGTATCCAAAAATTGATTCCAAAGTTCCCGATGGCAATCGTTATTATGATTGCCGGAGTTCTCTCGACAATTGTCTTTCATGTAAACCAGTATGGTGTAGTTCTCCTGCAGGCAGTTCAACCAGGGCTTCCGCGGCTTATTTTCCCGGATTTTACAGGGATCAATCTTACCCAGGCCGTGGGAAGAGCACTTATGGTTGCTGTTGTGATCATGGCAGAGACACTTTTGTCAGAGAACAATTTTGCATCCAAAAACGGATATGAACTGGATGACCGTCAGGAAATCCTTGCCTGTGCCGCAGGAAATCTTGCTGCCGGTGCAGTAGGATGCTGTCCGGTAAATGGAAGTATTTCCAGGACTTCCATGAATGAACAGTATGGAGGAAAGACACAGGTTGTATCCATTACAGCGGGACTGACCATGGCAGTTGTACTTATAGGTGCAACCGGATTTATCGAATATCTTCCGGTTCCGGTATTGACGGCAATCGTAATTTCTGCACTGATGAATGTTGTAGAGACACATCTTGCAGTACGCTTGTTTAAAGTAAGCAGAAATGAATTCTATATTTTTATTGCAGCAGGGATCGGTGTGCTGTTCCTTGGTACGATTTACGGAGTTGTGATCGGAATTTTGTTATCTTTTTTGTAGCAGTGATTTTAAGGGCTACAAACCCTCCGAGATCTTTCCGTGGAATGATTCCGGGAAAAGAAGTTTATTATGATCTGGAGAGGAACCGTTTTGCATATCCAATCAAGCATGTGATTATTTACAGATTTAGCGAGAACCTTTTCTTTGCAAATAACAAAGTGCTGGTTTCAGATATTGAAAACAGCATCAAAGAGGATACAAAGGTCGTAATTCTGGACGCATCAGCAATCAACAGCCTGGATATTACAGCGGCAGATGCACTCGAAATGCTTGCAGCAAGTCTGAAAAAACGTGGAATTAAGTTCTATATCACAGAACATTCCAGAGAAGTTAACGATCAGATGAGAAAGCTTGGAATCGGACATTTGATAAAAGAAGGTGCTGTGCGAAGAACAATTCTTGCGGCACTTCATGATGCGGGATTGAGCACCCTTGCCCATTGGATATTCCAGAAGAAGATCTCGAAAAACTTAAGCGAAGAGAATATTTTTCCCTTCCTGCAGAAGAAGAAAAATACACTGGAAGAGTTTGCATGGGCATTTGGTGATGATGCAGTCAAAGAAATTGAGAAACGAGTGCTTTCTATTGTGAAGCAGATCCATGAGATTACAGATCTCGAGAAACTTTCCGAAGAAGGAATCGAAGAAAAACTGGAATTTTGGAATTCACTTGGAGCACTTGATGAAGATGAGTTGCTCCGCAGAATGGAGCTTCACTTAGATGATCTTCCAAGTGATGTAAAAGAAAACAAAAAACTCGTCATTGAATTAATCGAGCGTAGAAGAAGAAAACTTAGAGATCGTCTTCTGAAAGAGCATCCAGAGATTGTTGAGCATATTGAAGAGCGAAGAGAGCGGCTGGAACGAAGACTTGAGAAACAGAATCCAGATGCAGTAAAGCGTCTGAAACACTGGAAAGATGAAGAATTCTAAAGAACAATCTTTAAGATTCTTAATAAATCATTAGGATTGTTAAAGTCCCCTTGTTTCTGCAAAAAGGAATGCTATGATTAATATGGAAGAAAAAGTCAGGGGACAATTTTGATTGTCCCCTGATTTTAAGAATAGAAAAGAAAAAAGGGATAAGCATGTGGTCTAGAGAAACAAAAGAAGAAAAAGAACGCAAGAAAGAACAAGCGTTTTATGAACATTATAGCGCGATGGGAAAAAGCACAGATTCCATTAGAAAAGAGTGGGAGAGACGCAAGAGGAATGAACAACGCATTCGACGCATCAAGAGACGAAGGAGAATTGCAATCATATTGATTCTGTTCGTTGTATTAGTTCCGGCAGTTTCAACATTTACTTATTTTAAAATGAATCCGATTGTATTACGGAGTAAAGTGATCGCGCAGGAAAAGAAAGAAAGTATGGATCTAATGTCCAACATCCGTTTCGTTGTTGGTGGAAAAGCGAAAGATGTGAAGACAGAAGGGAAAGTAGATACGAATAAAGAAGGAAAATATACGGTTTACTATGTCTACGGTAAACAAAAAGTAAAAGCTGAAGTCGAAGTTAAGGATACAAAAGCACCTGAGCTTAAATGAAAGACAGTTATACAACAGAACTTCCGAAAGATATCAAGCCGGAAGATTTTGTAGAATCAGTAAAAGATGCATCAGATGTCACACTTGAATTTGTCGGACAGGATTCCTGGGAGAAGAAAGGAAAATACGGAGTAACTGTTGCTGCAACAGATAGTGACGGTCATAAAACAGAAGGTAAATCAACACTGAATCTGGAAGAGGATACAACAGGACCGACTATTGAAGGAGCAGATGATAAAGAACTTGCACAGGGCGATACGATGGACTTTAATGAAGGGGTTACGATAAAGGATGATATGGATCCAGAGCCAACATTGGAAGTACAGGGTGCTGACAAAGTGGATTTTGCAACACCGGGAACCTATATTGTTACCTATCTTGCAAAAGACCGTTCCGGAAACGAGACAAAGATTGAGCGAAAGATCAAAGTGAAAGAGAATCCGGATTGGAATGAGAAAGTTGTTTATCTGACTTTTGATGATGGTCCTTCAGAGAATACCGGAGAGATTCTTGATATCCTGAAAGAGAAAAATGCGAAGGCAACCTTCTTCGTCACAGGAAATAATCAGGAACATGATGATATGATAAAAAGAGCCTTTTCCGAAGGACATTCGATCGGACTTCATACCTATACACATGATTATGCAACAGTTTACTCATCCGAAGATGCATACTTCGCAGATTTGCAGAAAATATCAGATCTGGTAGAGAGTATCACAGGAACGAAATCCATGATCATTCGTTTTCCGGGAGGATCCAGCAACACCGTCAGTGCAAAATATGTCAAAGGACTGATGACAACACTTACGAAAGCAGTGAGAGACCAAGGATATCAGTATTTTGACTGGAACTGTGATTCTACTGACGCAAGCGGAAATAATGTGCCGGTAGAAAAGCTGGTTTCCAATGCAACATCCTGCACGGCAAATCATGTTGATATTCTGATGCATGATACAGATGCAAAAGATACAACCGTACAGGCATTGCCACAGATTATATTACTATAGAAGTCAGGGATACACATTCAAAGGATTGACCGTTGATAGTGTGGCAGCGCACCATGGAGTGAATAATTGATAAATATTAGAAAGAGCCAGGACAGGCACAACACACGGTGTCTGTTCTGGCTCTTAATTATATCTTAATCCTCATCATCTGTCTGTACAGAGTAAGTCTGTCTCTTTCTTGCCATCTCATCGCTCTCAAGATATTCATCGTAAGTCGTAATCTTATCAATCAGTTTACCGCCCGGTACGATCTCCATGATACGGTTGGCTGTGGTCTGCACGATCTGGTGGTCTCTGGAAGAGAAGAGCAGTACACCAGGGAACTTGATCAGACCATTGTTGAGTGCTGTGATAGACTCCATATCCAGGTGGTTTGTTGGCTCATCAAGAAGCAGTACATTTGCTCCTGAGATCATCATCTTGGAGAGCAGGCAGCGAACCTTCTCACCACCGGAAAGTACAGCAACTTTCTTCACTCCGTCTTCACCGGGGAAGAGCATACGTCCGAGGAATCCACGAACATAAGTAGCATCCTTGATCTCGGAATACTGTGTCAGCCAGTCTGTGATATTGTAGTCATTGTCGAATTCTCCGCCGAAATCCTTCGGGAAGTAAGCCTGAGAAGTTGTAACTCCCCATTTATATGTTCCCTTCATCCGGTTCCATCTCGCCGATCAGGATCTTGAAGAGGATTGTCTTAGCAAACTCATTTCCACCAACAAAAGCAACTTTATCCTCGCGGCCAAGTGTAAATGTAAGATTATCAAGAATCTTCTCGCCGTCAATTGTCTTGGAAAGTCCTTCTACAGTGAGAACTTCATTACCAATCTCACGGTTCGGACGGAAGTCAATGTAAGGATATTTACGGCTGGAAGGTCTGATCTCATCAAGCTGGATTTTCTCCAGGGCACGCTTTCTGGAAGTAGCCTGTTTGGACTTGGAAGCGTTCGCGCTGAACCGGGAGATGAAATCCTGCAGTTCCTTGATCTTTTCTTCTTCTTTTTCTTGTTGGCTTCCTTCATCTGACGGATCAGCAGCTGGCTGGATTCATACCAAAAGTCGTAATTACCGGCGTAGAGCTGGATCTTGCCGTAGTCGATATCGGCAATCTGTGTGCAGACCTTATTCAGGAAATAACGGTCATGGGAAACGACGATAACGGTGTTGTCAAAGTTGATCAGGAATTCTTCCAGCCATGCGATGGCATCCAGATCCAGATGGTTGGTAGGCTCATCCAGAAGCAGGATATCAGGATTTCCGAAAAGAGCCTGTGCAAGAAGAACCTTGACCTTCTCAGAACCTGTCAGGTCTTTCATCAGTTTATAATGAAGCTCTGTCTCGATTCCAAGTCCGTTCAGAAGGGATGCCGCATCAGATTCTGCTTCCCATCCGTCCATTGTAGCGAACTCAGCTTCCAGTTCACTTGCTTTGATTCCGTCTTCATCTGTGAAATCTTCTTTTGCGTAAATTTCTTCTTTCTCTTTCATGATTTCATACAGACGTGCATTTCCCATGATAACTGTATCAAGAACAGGGAATTCGTCATATTTGAAATGATCCTGCTGAAGAAAAGAAAGTCTCGCCCGGGGAGATAACTACATCACCGGATGTCGGCTCAAGCTGTCCGGAAAGAATCTTAAGAAATGTAGACTTACCGGCACCATTCGCACCGATCATTCCGTAGCAGTTCCCCTCTGTGAATTTGATGTTAACATCTTCGAACAGCGCCTTTTTCCCGACGCGAAGGGTTACGTTATTTGCACTAATCATTTGAAAGTCTCCTTGTAAATAAATTAGAATTGTGATTACGTTGTTATAATTGTCCTTTTTCAAATACGTGTGAATAAGAACATACCAATCCATATATTAACATAGAAGAAAGGGTGCTGACAAGTACTGAAATAGAAAAATGCATACGAAAAAGCAGGGCAAACTGTGTGAAAATGTATAAGAACTAATCCTTGTTCTTTCCATTGTAAAAAGTTATAATGTTACTAAGAATCTCACAATATAAATAGCAGTAGAAAAGAGGAGAAGCCATGGCACTTAAGAAAGCAACAATCGTACTGGAAGGTGGAGCAACAAGAGGCATATTTACTTCTGGTGCTCTGGATTACCTTATGGAACAGGATATTTATTTTTCAGATGTGATCGGTGTGTCTGCCGGCGCATGTAATGCAGTAGATTATGTTTCCAGACAGCCGGGACGTACAAGAGACTGTATGATTCCGAATACAAAAGATATGAAGTATATTAATGGAGTGAAAGATACGATCAGGGAGAAAAGTCTGATGAATATGGATTTGATTTTTTGATAGATATCCGAATGAACTGATCCCATTTGATTTTGATGCATATTTTCAGTCAGAGATGCACTGTGAGCTGGTAACGACAAACTGTCTGACTGGAAATGCAGAATATATGACGGAAACAGAAGATCCTGACCGATTGATGAAGATCTGTCGTGCATCAAGCAGTATGCCGCTTGTGACTCCGATGGTGAATATTGACGGTGTCCCGTATCTGGATGGCGGACTTGCAGATTCTGTTCCGATCCGTCGTGCACAGAAGCTTGGGAATGAGAAGATCATAGTGATCCTGACGAGAAATCAGGGCTATCGTAAGAAAGTGATCTCACCGGCAGTGCAGAAGCTTTACAGACAGGCATATAAGTCCTATCCGAATGCAGTCCGGACAATCTTCAGAAGAAGTTTTATCTATAATAAAACGATGAATTATCTGGACCAGCTTGAGAAGCGTGGAGAGATCTATGTACTTCGTCCACATGTAAAACCAGTATCACGGCTCGAACAGCATCCGGATGTCCTGCATGCATTTTATGAGCATGGATATCATCTGATGGAGCGAAAGACAGAAGAAATGCTGAAGTATCTTGAACAGTAATAAAAATAAATCGACTTGTTAAAAGAAGAGAGAAAAGGGAGTTGAGTTATATGAGAGAGATTTTAGAAGAAACTCAGAACCGTGAATTATCGTGGCTTCGGTTCAATCAGCGCGTTCTCGAAGAAGCACGGGACGAGACAGTTCCTTTGATGGAACGTATGAAATTCGTAGCTATTTTCACAAGTAATTTAGACGAGTTTTTTATGATCCGCGTAGGAAGTCTGTATGATATGGCATCAGCAGACAGCAAAAAGATCGATCAGCGATCTGGTATGACAGCAAAACAGCAGTTAGATGCAATTTATCGAGCTGTTTCCCCACTTTACAAGGAACGCGATAAGACATATGCAGAGATCAAGAAACAGTTAAGTCCGTATGGTGTCTGCGGTCTTGACTTCAAGGAACTGGAACAGCAGGAGAAGAAGTTTGTAAAGAAATATTTCAAAGAAGAAGTAATGCCGGTGCTTTCCCCACAGATCGTAGATGCGAACCATCCGTTCCCACATCTGTTAAGTAAAGAACTGTATGTGGTTGCGAATCTGAAGCAGGGAGACAAGACGATGCTCGGAATCATCCCGGTACCACAATATATTTCTAATATTCTCTATCTTCCGGGGTATGACATCCGTTATATCCGTATGGAAAAGATTATCCTGGAATTTATTGATCTTGTTTTTGACCAGTATCAGATCTCAGACAAGAACTATATCCGTGTAACAAGAAATGCAGATGTATCACCGGATGATGAAGCTTATGCAGATAGCGGAGATTTCCGTCATGTGATGCAGGAGACACTTCATAAGAGAAGAAGGATGGCTGTTGTCCGTCTTGAGGCAGCCAATTCTCTGAGTAAAGAGATGGAGAAATATTTCTGTGAGAAATTCAATATCCGTCCGGAATGTATTTTCCGAACAAAGATGCCGATGAAGCTGGACTTTATCTTTGCAATCGCTGATAAACTTCCGGATTCGAAGAAAAAAAAACGCTCGTGGATGTACCATTTTCTCCGCAGCCGTCTTCCATGCTTGCAGAGGGTAAGGTGATTCCGCAGATAAAGAAGAAAGACGTACTCCTTTGCTATCCATACGAAAGCATGGAACCGTTCCTTCAGCTGATCAAAGAAGCATCAACAGCCCCGGAAGTTCTGACGATCAAGATCACAATCTACCGTCTGGCGAAGAAAGCACGACTTGTAGAATATCTCTGCGCAGCGGCTGAGAATGGAAAAGAGGTTACGGTCCTGATCGAGCTGAGAGCACGTTTTGATGAGCAGAACAACATTGACTGGTCCGAGCGTCTGGAAGAGGCCGGATGCCGTGTTCTGTACGGATTCGAGGGTTATAAGGTACACTCCAAGATCTGCCTGATCACATACAGAAACCGTACCGGAATTCATTACATTACACAGATTGGAACCGGAAATTATAACGAAAAAGACAGCGAAGATGTATACCGATTACTCGCTGATGACAAGCAGACAAGAGATTGGTGAAGACGCAGCAGTCTTTTTCCAGAATATGTCGATCAGCAATCTGAATGGAGTTTACAAGCATTTGATTGTTTCACCGACAAGCCTGAAACAGAAAGTACTTGCCTTGATGGATGAAGAAATTGCAAAAGGTGAGAACGGAAGAATCATTATGAAAATGAATTCTGTTACGGACATGGATTTCATTCGAAAAGTAACAGAAGCATCTCAGGCAGGGGTGAAGATAGATCTGATCGTGCGTGGGATCTGCTGTATCCTCCCGGGAATCAAGGGAAAGACAGAGAATCTGCGTGTGACAAGTATCGTCGGAAGATATCTGGAGCATCCAAGACTTTTTGTCTTCGGAAAAGGGGCAGATGCAACAGTTTATATTGGATCTGCTGATATGATGACAAGAAATACAGAGAAGCGTGTAGAAGTCGCGTGCCCGGTCTATGATGTAGAGATCCGGAAACGTCTGTTCCATCAGCTTCATGTAATGCTTTCTGACAATGTGAAAGCTCGCGCGATGACAAGTGACGGAACATATGTGAAGAAACCGGTGGAAGACGGAGCAAGTCTTGTGAATGCACAGGAGACCTTTATGAGAGAAGCATCACAGGCACAACGTCCGGCTGCAGCCAATGTGCCGAAGAAGAAAAAAGAAGGATTTTTAACAACCGTACGGAAGATTTTCAGAAAAAAACAATAGAAGGACGAGAGATGGAGGAGCAGAGAAAGATGAAACCGTTACAGAAAAAAAGACTTTGGAAAGACATCGAAAGGGGAATTGGCTACCGTATATACACTGGAAAATGAAGCAGGAATGCAGATCAGCGTATCTGACTTCGGAGCAACATTGACAAGCGTACTTGTTCCGGATAAGGATAACAATCCGGTAGAAGTGACACTTGGATATGATGATGCAACCGGATATGAAGCCGGACTTGGAAATGCATTTGGAGCATCTGTCGGACGTAACGCAAACCGTATCGGTGGGGCAGTGATCGAGATCAATGGAACAGAATATCACTTGACAAAGAATGACGGAGAGAACAACTTACACAGCGGACTTGATTTCTATCACGGAAGATTGTGGAAGGTTGCGGATGCAGATGATACTCATGTGACATTTGAGATGGACAGCCCAGATGGGGATCAGGGATATCCGGGAGCACTTGTTATGAAAGTGACCTATTCTCTGGATGAAGAGAATACTTTGATGATCCACTACGAAGCAGATCCGGATCAGGATACGATCATCAATATGACAAATCACAGTTACTTTAACCTGAATGGACATAAGAGCGGAGATGTTCTGAATCATACATTATGGCTGAATGCAGATGCATTTACACCGGCAGACGCAGCATCCATTCCGACAGGTGAGATCCGCAGTGTGGAAGGAACTCCGATGGATTTCAGAACAGATAAGACAATCGGAAAAGACATTGAAGCAGATTATGAACCGCTGGTATTCGGAAAAGGTTACGACCACAACTGGGTATTGAAAAATGAAGGCGAATTTGATAAAGTAGCAGAAGTGGCCGGGGATGAAAGTGGAATCCACATGAGTGTACTGACAGATCTTCCGGGTGTGCAGATCTATACTGCGAACTTCCTTGACGGAGAGAAAGGAAGAGACGGAGCGGTTTATGAGATGAGAGATGCCATCTGTCTGGAGACACAGTACTATCCGGATGCAATCCACCACGAGAACTTCCCGGGACCGATCTGTAAGAAAGGTGAGAAATACGATACCCGCACTGCTTACAGATTCCGTGTAAAATAATGGAATGGAAGATAAATAACTAGTTTATGGGAAAATCAGTATACATTGCGGAGAAACCGAGCGTTGCCCAGAATTCGCAAAAGCATTGAAACTAAATACAAAACGACGGGACGGATATCTTGAGTCAGACGAAGCCATTGTCACCTGGTGCGTAGGTCACCTGGTGACGATGAGTTATCCGGAGGAATATGATCCGGCACTTAAGAGATGGAACCTGCAGACACTGCCGTTTATCCCGGAAGAATTCAAATACGAAGTCATTCCGTCAGTGGCGAAAGCAGTTTCAGATCGTCAGCGGGATTCTGAACAGGGGGAAGATGTGGATACAATCTATGTCTGTACCGACTCCGGGCGGGAGGGAGAATACATCTATCGTCTCGTGGAACAGGAAGCACACGTTGAGGGAAAAAAGCGCCGGAGAGTGTGGATCGATTCCCAGACAGAAGAAGAGATTCTTCGAGGAATCCGTGAAGCCAAAGATCTGTCAGAGTATGATAACCTCGGAGCATCTGCATACCTGCGCGCCAAAGAAGATTATCTGATGGGAATCAACTTCTCCCGTCTGCTGACTTTGAAATATGGCAACAGTATTTCAAATTTTCTGCAAACGAAGTATTCTGTTGTATCTGTAGGACGTGTTATGACGTGTGTTCTTGGCATGGTTGTGCGCAGAGAACGCGAGATCCGTGATTTCGTCAAGACACCGTTTTACCGTGTACTCAGCACAATTGATGCACAGGGGCATACGTTCGAGGGTGAGTGGAGAGCAGTGAAAGGCTCCCGCTATTTTGGGTCCTATGACCTTTATAAGGAAAAAAAAAAATGGATTCAGAGCGCAAGAAAGCAGAAGAATTGATTCAATACCTGCAGACACCGGATGACGAGTCTGTAAATGTAGCAGGAATACAGAGACAGTCAGGATTGAACTGCAGGATCGAGTCGATTGAGAAAAGAAAGAGAAGAAGAATCCCCTCTTTTATATAACCTGGCAGAGCTTCAGAACGACTGTTCCAAGAGATTTAAGATCAGTCCGGATGAGACACTGCGAATCGTGCAGGAGCTGTATGAGAAAAAACTTGTGACTTATCCGAGAACCGATGCCCGTGTTCTGTCTACCGCAGTGGCAAAGGAAATTACAAGAAATCTGAACGGGCTGTCAAAGTATCCGATGGCGGCACCGTATATGCAGGATATCCTGAATTTCGGAAGCTATAAGACACTTGCAAAGACACGCTATGTGAATGACAAACAGATTACAGACCATTATGCAATCATTCCTACAGGACAAGGGTTGAATGCATTGAGTACTGTTTCATCTACTGCGAAGGGTGTGTACGACCTGATCGTGCGAAGATTCCTGAGTATCTTTTTATCCGCCGGCAGTTTACCAGAAGGTTGCTATCGTGACGAAGATCAAAGAAGAAAGCTTCTTCTCAAGCTTCAAAGTACTTGCTGAGGAAGGTTATCTGAAAGTGGCAGGCATTCCGAAGAAGAAAGCTTCTCAGACAGCCACAAAAGATAGCAGTAATGGAAACAGTGAGAATACTAACAATGATACAAATGACGAGGCAGGTTCCGATTCTTCCGATCAGAGCCTGGACACCGGATTGTTCGAGGTGATCAAGTCATTAAAGAAGGGTGCAGTCCTTCAGGTCAGAGCATTGGATATCAAGGAAGGAGAGACATCTCCACCGAAACGATACAATTCCGGTTCTATGATCCTGGCAATGGAGAATGCAGGACAGCTGATCGAGGACGAAGAACTTCGTGCCCAGATCAAAGGAAGCGGAATCGGAACAAGTGCGACAAGAGCAGAGATTCTGAAAAAAGCTTGTGAATATCAAGTATCTTGCATTGAACAAGAAGACACAGGTGATCACACCGACGCTGCAGGGAGAGATGATCTATGATGTTGTTGATCATTCCATCCGGTCACTCCTGAACCCGGAACTGACTGCCAGCTGGGAGAAGGGGCTGAACTATGTGGCAGAAGGTTCCATCACATCAGATGAATATATGAGAAAACTCGATCATTTCATCACCAGCAGAACCGTTGGGGTGAAAGGGCTGAACAATCAATATCAGCTCAGAGCCTGCTATGAAAAAGCAGCAGGATTCTATCCGTCTGTAAATAATAATAAAACGATAGGTAGAACAAAAACAGGCAGCAGAAGTAAATGACACAATAATAAGACATAAATGTAAGTCGGTTCTAACCGGCAGAAAGGAATTACCATGTTAGAAGCATTAACAGTAAAAGAAAATTATTCATTAGACCAGACAATCGCAAAAGATATCTTCAACGGAGTTACTTATCCGTGGGAAGTACTTCCGAAGATCAGCAACTTCATCCTTGAACTTGGAGCTACATTGAGCGAGGACGAATACGAGAAACGCGGAGAAAATGTATGGGTAGCGAAATCTGCAAAGGTTGCTCCGACTGCATTTATCAATGGACCGGCAATCATCGGAAAGGATGCAGAGGTTCGTCACTGTGCATTTATCCGTGGAAATGCGATCGTAGGAGAAGGAGCTGTTGTAGGAAATTCCACAGAGCTTAAGAACGTGATCCTTTTTAATAATGTTCAGGTGCCTCATTACAATTATGTAGGAGATTCTATTTTAGGATATAAGTCTCATATGGGAGCTGGATCCATCACATCGAATGTAAAATCAGATAAGAAACTTGTTGTGGTAAAAGCCGGAGAAGAGAAGATTGAGACAGGCATGAAGAAGTTTGGTGCAATGCTCGGAGATGAAGTAGAAGTAGGATGCGGAAGCGTTCTGAATCCGGGAACAGTTGTTGGAAATCACAGCAACATCTATCCACTTTCTTCTGTACGTGGATTCGTTCCGGCAAACAGCATTTACAAAAAACAGGGCGAAGTTGTGACAAAAGAAGAAAGATAGTTGAAAATAGAAAATGATAAGAATGGCTCCTGTGTGATAACATGGGAGCTATCTTAGACAGGAGGAATAAAGTAGATGAATAAAGTGGGTTTTATCGGTGTAGGAATCATGGGAAAATCCATGGTCAGAAATCTCATGAAAGCCGGATTTGAATTACATATCTATGCAAGAACAAAGAGTAAAGTAGAAGATGTGATCAGCGAAGGAGCACAGTTCCATGAGTCAATCAAGGATTGCGTGCAGGATTGTGATGCAGTTATTACGATCGTTGGGTTCCCACAGGATGTAGAAGAAGTATACTTTGACCAGGGGAATATCTTAGACAGTGCAAAGGAAGGCGCTTATCTGATCGATATGACAACAACAAGTCCGCAGATTGCTGAGAAGATCTACGCGGAAGGCACAAAGCGAGGTTTCCATGTGATGGATGCACCTGTCACAGGCGGAGATACAGGAGCGAAAGCCGGAACATTATCCATTCTCGTTGGTGGAGAGAAAGGAAGATTACGAAGCCTGTATGCCACTCTTTGAAGCAATGGGAACAAACATTAATTATCAGGGTAAGGCTGGATGCGGACAGCACTGCAAGCTGGCGAACCAGATCATGATCGCCGGAACACTGTCCGGTGTGTGCGAGGCACTTACTTACGCAAAAGAACAGGGACTGGATCCGGAAGTATTCATGAAGTCCGTTGCGACAGGGGCAGCAGGAAGCAAGCAGCTTGACACATTCGGACCAAAGATCTTAAAAGATGATTATGCACCGGGATTCTTTATGAAACACTTCATCAAAGATATGAAGCTTGCACTGATCGAAGCGAACAGAAAAAGGACTTTCCCTTGATGTACTCAGTATGGTTCTTGCCAATTACGAAGAACTTGAGCAGGAAGGATACGGAGATCTCGGAACACAGGCGTTGATGAAATTCTATGATGAAGAACATCGAAATACGGAAGAGTAAAAATTTGTGAATGGTAACCGTAAAAATTCTGTTAAGAATCAACAAAACAGGTTGAAGTAACAGGGAAAAGAAAATATAATAGACATCAGAGAAAAAACTGTTGAAGAATATAAAAATCAACAACAGGAAGACTTGAAGGAGGACACGAAAATGCTTACAGATAATTTTGTAACATTTGAAATTGGAAAAGCAAAGCATATCGCACTCGTAGCCCATGATGGAAAGAAGAAAGAACTGATTGAATGGTGTGATAGAAATAAAGAAGTATTACAGGGACATTTCCTATGCGGAACAGGAACAACAGCCCGTCTGATCGCAGAGAAGACCGGGCTTCCGGTAAAGGGATATAACAGCGGCCCGCTCGGAGGAGATCAGCAGGTCGGAGCGAAGATCGTAGAAGGACAGATCGACTTTATGATCTTCCTGTGGGATCCGTTAGAGGCACAGCCACATGACCCGGACGTTAAGGCACTTCTTAGAATTGCAGTAGTATATGATATTCCGGTTGCGAATAACCTTGCAACAGCAGACTTCATGCTGAACAGCAAGTTCATGAATGAGCCTTATTCCAGACAGATTGAGAATTTCAATAAGACGATTCAGGACCGCGTTGCGGAGATGAAATAAAATAATTTAAGTATTAAAAAATACCTGCAGATATCAATTTTGACATCTTGCAGGTATTTTTATGGATTTTACAGAAGTCCTTTTTCACGCTTCTCAAGAAGAGCATGAATCTTATCTGTCGGGCTGATAACAGAGCTGATCGGCACATCATGGTTCAGGGAATCAATGATCAGTGCGATAAATTTACTCATATCAGCTTTTACAAAGTAAGGTTTCTCATAAAGTTCCGGTGGGAGATATGTAAGGTTTGTTGTAATAACTTTACTGATATATCCCTTATTGTAATACTCATCGAATTTATCAAATCCGTCTGTGAACAGTCCGAATGTTGTACATACAAAGACACGTCCGGCGTTACGCTCTTTCAGCTGTTTTGCAACATCAAGCATACTTTCTCCGGAAGAGATCATATCGTCAACGATAAGAACATCCTTTCCTGTCACATCATCACCGAGGAACTCATGGGCAACGATTGGATTCTTTCCGTTTATAACTGTAGAGTAGTCACGACGTTTGTAGAACATACCCATATCAACACCAAGTACATTAGAGAAGTAAACTGCACGGTTCATAGCGCCTTCATCCGGGCTGATGATCATCAGATGATCTTTGTCAGCTTTCAGATCCGGTACTTCACGGAACAGTGCTTTTAAGAACTGATACTGTGGGTTAAAGCTGTCAAATCCACTAAGTGGAATCGCATTCTGTACACGCGGGTCATGAGCATCAAATGTAATGATGTTGGAAACGCCCATTGCGTCCAGTTCTTCCAGTGCAAGAGCACAGTCCAGAGACTCTCTTCTTGTACGCTTGTGCTGTCTGCTTTCGTAAAGGAAAGGCATGATAACATTGATACGGCGAGCCTTACCTGTTGCAGCAGCGATAATTCTCTTCAGATCCTGATAATGGTCATCCGGAGACATATGGTTAAGATGTCCGTTTACTGTGTAAGTCAGGCTGTAGTTGCATACATCAGTCATGATAAAAGATCAGTACCACGGATTGTCTCTTTCAGGATACCCTTAGCTTCACCGGAACCGAATCTCGGACAACTACAGTCTACCTGGTAATTGTTGGCCTTATAGTTTCTGTAAAGTGGGGATTCTGTTACTTCGTTGATCGTGTTCTCACGGAAGGAAACAATATAATCATTTACCTTCTGTCCCAGAGGTTTGCAGCTCTCCATAGCAATCAGTTTCAGAGGTGCAATCGGGAGTGTGTTTTCTAACATTTCGATGTTCGTCATTTTCTTCTCCTCAGTGTGAATTAGTTTTTAACCGTCTTAAGAAATCAGACAGTAACGTGAATTGATTAATTAGAATTAACAGATTAATCATTATACATTTAACGTATACCATTTTTCAGGAGAAAATTCAAGGAGGGCAGGGCGGAGAGTGGACGATAAAATGTATTTTTTGCAGAACAAGACAGAAAATAACAAACTTGCCTTTTATAAGGTGCAATGGTAGAATCTTAAGTAGGAAAATGTGCAGGACAAAAGGAGCGATGATATGCCGAAAGTATTCAATAATCAAGTATTTATTGATTTTTTTGGCACAATTAAGACCTGATGAACAACATCAGTATAACAGTCCATGGAATATTGCAGCAGAGTTTAATATTGATATGAGCTGTCCGCATGCTTTTATCAGAAGAAAGAAATCGGAGTGCAGCAGGTAGAAGTGGATTCTAAGATGATCATAGAAGCTGTGGTATAAGAAAAGAAAAATAAAAGAAATAAAAAGAGCTTTAATATCTGAACGATACAGTGGTATTGCGGAAGATATTAAGGCTCTTTTTATGTGTAAGGGAAATGGTAACTGTCCAGAGCCAACCTCCAAAACGCTATGCATTTTAAACCTGTTTTTGAAATTTGCTTGGCTCTGAACAGTAAAAAATTTCGTAGAGTATACAACTCTACGAATTCCTTTATAGTTAATTTACGGTTTAAAAAGACTTTAATCATTGATATCTTACTCTCATTATACGTTCAAGTCAAGGAAGAAATGTCGAAATTTGTGTATTCTTATCAATAATACGCAAAAATTTAATCGTTTTCATCACACATCACTGCTTATTTTTTGTGATTATTGACTTATTTACCGTCAAAAAAAATGGTCAAAATGGAGGAGAAAAACATGCCAAAAAGAGGAGAAAATATTTACAAAAAAGGAAGGACGGTCGCTGGGAAGCCAGATACATTTATGCATTCAAAGAAGATGGAAGTCCCAGATACCGTTCTATCTATGCAGCAGATTATTTAACTGTTAAGAAAAAACAAAATGATGCAAAGAGAAAGATGGATCCACGTCTTTTTTTCAAAGTGTCCGTATGAAGAAGAACATTTCCTTTATGGATTGCTCTGGCTGGAACGACTGAAGCCTTCCAGCAAGGAATCTACTTATGTAAGATACCATTATCTTTTCAGCCACTATATCAGTCCTATAATTGGTGATCGCCTTGTCTATACGTTCAGTAATAAAGATTGTGAAGTATTTCTGAACAGATTATTGGTTTCAGGAGAAAAGTGATGGTTCGGATTGGCTCCGAAAACAGTTACCGATATTCGTTCTGTTGTTAAATTAATTTTAAAGACTGCTGAAAAGGAAGGTGAGCTATCTCTTTGTAATCCGGAACTTTGTCCTGTTAAGCCCGTCAAAAACCGCTTCGGATTCTCTCTTTAAAGGAACAGCAGGCCTTGCAGGACTACTTATTGGGGAATCTGACACATAAAAACATCGGAACGCTGATTGCACTATATACAGGAGTACGTCTTGGGGAACTTTGTGCAATGCAGTGGAAAGATATTCATTTTCAGGAACAATATCTGGAGATATCTAAGACTTTACACGAGTTAAAGATCACACAGATGATTCGGAACATAATACAAAAATCATTATCACTCCACCAAAAAACAGAAAGCTCCATCCGTAATATTCCGATTCCGGATTTCCTGTTTGAGATCTTGCAGCAATACGTCCAATCTCACAAGATAGATCCCGAAGCATATATCCTCACTGGAAAGAAGATGAGTTTTCGCGAGCCGCGGTCGATCGAATATTATTTCGAAAAAACTTTGAAAAAATGTCAAGATTGAATCACTTCATTTTCATTGTCTGCGACATACTTTTTGCAACACGTTGCGTAGAACTTGGGTTCGATATGAATATCTTTTAAAAACATAAATTCAAAATTTTTTTCGTAGAGTTGAGATTTTAGGGGATGGGAAGAAAGCCTCCAATATTACAGGAAGGCAGTTCGGCCTTCTAAACCGGTATGTGCATCCAACTGAACAAAACATAAACGATGGATATCTGTTTATTGGCATTGTGCTGTTTAAAAGACCAGAATCAGAAAGCAATTGCGGATCGCAGACATCTGGTAGATGGAACTTGCGTTGAAGTATTAGAGAAGAGAAAAAACGCAGAGATAACGAGAGTGGTTTTCGAGGTGTGTTCCGATTAAAAAACAGCAATCGATACCGTGTTGATATCGGTTTCAAGGGAAAGCGTTATTATGTTGGTCTCTTTGATGATTACGACGAAGCAGTCCAGGCCAGACTTAAAGCGGAGAACCTGATACATAATGGTTTTGTTAAAGTATGGAAAGAATGGAACCAAAAGGAACAGGAAGATCCAGAGTGGGGGAAAGAACATCCGCTGGTATTCAATGTCAGCAAAGTAGACGGAGAGTTACAGGTAGAAGCAGGATGCAGATAAGTCAATCTACAAGAAAAAGGGAGAAAAGTATGAAAGGTATTATCTTAGCAGGTGGATCAGGCACTCGTCTGTATCCGTTGACCATGGTGACAAGCAAACAACTTTTGCCGATTTATGACAAACCGATGATTTATTATCCGATGTCCGTTCTGATGAACGCTGGCATCCGCGATATTTTGATTATTTCCACACCACAGGACACCCCAAGATTCAAAAAAGTTTATTAGGAGGTGGGCATCAGTTCGGAGTCAACTTGACATATGAGGTTCAGCCGTCTCCGGATGGACTGGCACAGGCCTTTATTATCGGAGCGGATTTTATAGGAGATGATTCTGTGGCGATGGTTCTTGGTGATAACATCTTTGCAGGACACGGACTCAAGAAACGTCTGAAAGCAGCAGTGGATAATGCGGAAAATGGAAAAGGTGCGACTGTCTTTGGATATTACGTAGACGATCCGGAACGATTTGGAATCGTGGAATTTGACCGTGAAGGAAAAGCAGTTTCTATTGAAGAGAAACCAGAGCAGCCAAAGAGTAATTACTGTGTAACAGGATTGTATTTCTATGACAACCGGGTGGTAGAGTATGCAAAGAATTTAAAGCCATCCGCACGTGGAGAACTGGAGATCACAGACCTGAACCGTATTTATTTGGAAGAAGGCAGCCTGAATGTAGAACTTTTAGGACAGGGATTCACCTGGCTGGATACCGGAACCCATGAAAGTCTGGTAGATGCGACGAATTTCGTAAAAACAGTTGAGCAGCATCAGCATCGTAAGATTGCATGTCTGGAAGAAATCGCATATCTGAATGGATGGATCAGTAAAGATGAGTTGACGGAAGTTTATGAAGTAATGAGGAAGAATCAGTATGGACAATATCTGAAAGATGTTATGGATGGGAAATATAGAGAGCATCTCTACTGATTTGAACGAATACTGAAAGTGAGATAAAGAAAAGATCGAGGTCATTTCCATAGGAATTGAAAACGAGAGAGACGAGGAGAACCAAGAACATGAACATTATTGTTACCGGAGGAGCTGGATTTATTGGAAGTAACTTTGTATTCCATATGTTAAACAAATATCCAGATTACCGGATCATCTGTCTGGACAAGCTGACCTATGCAGGCAATCTGTCCACACTGGCACCTGTTATGGATAACCCGAATTTCCGCTTTGTGAAGGCAGATATCTGTGACAGGGAAGCAGTAAATAAATTGTTTGAAGAAGAGCATCCAGACGTTGTTGTTAACTTTGCAGCAGAGTCTCATGTAGACCGTTCTATCGAAAACCCGGAATCTTCCTTGAGACCAATATCATGGGAACACAGACACTGATGGATGCATGCCGTAAATACGGAATCAAGAGATATCATCAGGTATCTACAGATGAAGTATATGGAGATCTTCCACTGGATCGTCCGGATTTGTTCTTCACAGAGGAAACACCGATTCATACAAGTTCACCATACAGCAGTTCTAAGGCAGGAGCTGACCTTCTTGTACTGGCATATCACCGTACATATGGACTGCCTGTAACAATCAGCCGCTGCTCTAATAACTACGGACCATATCACTTCCCGGAAAAACTGATTCCGCTTATGATTGCAAATGCATTAGCAGATAAGCCACTTCCAGTATATGGAGAAGGTCTGAATGTGCGTGATTGGTTATATGTAGAAGATCACTGCAAAGCAATCGATCTGATTATTCACAATGGTCGTGTTGGAGAAGTATATAACGTTGGTGGACACAATGAGAAACAGAATATCGACATCGTTAAGATCATCTGCAAAGAGCTTGGAAAACCAGAATCACTGATCACTCATGTCGGAGACCGTAAAGGTCATGATATGCGTTACGCGATCGATCCGACAAAGATTCATAACGAGCTTGGATGGCTTCCTGAGACAAAGTTTGAAGATGGAATCAAGAAGACGATCCAGTGGTATCTCGATAATCGTGACTGGTGGGAGACAATCATCAGTGGCGAGTATCAGAACTATTACGACAAGATGTACAGCAAACCGCTAAGTAACAATAGATTAACCGGAGGAAGAAACAGAATGAAGTTTTTTGTAACAGGTGTAGGCGGTCAGCTTGGACATGATGTGATGAATGAACTGTTGGGAAGAGGACATGAAGGTGTTGGTTCTGACATTCAGAAAATCTACAGTGGTGTAGCTGATGGTTCTGAAGTAACGAAAGCACCTTATGTATCTTTAGATATCACAGATAAAGAAGCAGTTGAAAAAACAATTACAGAGATTCATCCGGATGCCGTGATCCACTGCGCGGCATGGACTGCAGTGGATCTGGCAGAGGATGAAGAAAAACAGGAGAAAGTCCGTGCCATTAATGCAGGGGGAACACAGAATATAGCAGAAGTCTGCAAGAAATTGGACTGCAAGATGACATATATCAGTACGGATTATGTATTTGATGGTCAGGGAACAGAGCCTTGGGAACCAGACTGTAAAGCGTATGCTCCTTTGAACGTATATGGAAAGACAAAATTAGAGGGAGAGTTAGCTGTTAGCGAAACATTGGAGAAATACTTCATTGTCCGCATTGCTTGGGTGTTCGGTCTGAATGGAAAGAATTTTATCAAGACGATGCTGAATGTAGGTAAGAACCACGACACAGTTCGTGTGGTAAATGACCAGATTGGTACGCCGACTTATACGTATGATTTGGCAAGGCTGCTGGTTGATATGAACGAATCAGAAAAGTATGGATACTATCATGCAACAAATGAGGGCGGCTATATCAGCTGGTATGATTTCACGAAAGAAATCTACCGTCAGGCAGGATATACAACAGAAGTACTCCCGATAACAACAGCGGAGTACGGATTAAGTAAAAAGCAGCTCGACCATTCAACAGCCGATTAGAGAAAAACAAACTTGTAGAAGCTGGTTTTAAACCTTTGCCAACCTGGCAAGATGCGCTGAGCCGTTATCTGAAAGAAATAGAAGAATAGAAACAAAGTGGGAGTTAAGTGTAATGGGACAGATTAAAGTTGAGAAAAATGTAGGAGGAATCGAAGGACTGTGTGTGATCACTCCGGCAGTACATGGAGATGCACGTGGATACTTCATGGAAACTTACAATGAGAATGACATGAAAGAGGCAGGGATTGGTATCAAGTTTTGTACAGGATAATCAGTCCATGTCTACAAAAGGTGTGCTGAGAGGACTGCATTTTCAGAAACAGTATCCACAGACAAAGCTGGTTCGTGCGATTAAAGGATCTGTATTTGATGTTGCAGTGGATTTGCGTGCAGGAAGTGAAACATATGGCAAATGGTATGGAATCGAACTGACAGAAGAGAATAAAAAGCAGTTTTTAATTCCAAGAGGATTTGCACATGGATTTTTAGTGCTAAGCGAGACAGCAGAGTTCTGCTATAAGTGTGATGACTTCTATCATCCGAACGATGAAGGCGGAATAGCATGGAATGATCCGGGGATTGGAATTAAATGGCCACAGGTGAATGGCGAATATCAAGGAAGTGCAAGTGCTGAAGGGTATAATCTGGCAGATGGTACGAAGTTGAACCTGAGCGAGAAGGATCAGAAATGGACAGGAGTGAACGGAATGATAGAATTTATAGAAGAAGTGGATGCAAAATATGAAAATAGCAATGTTTGGGCATAAAAGGATTCCTTCAAGAGAAGGAGGTGTGGAAATAGTAGTAGAAGAACTAGCATTAAGGTTAGTAGAACTAGGAAATCAAGTTGTATGTTATAATAGAAGAAAGCAATATGATAGGGAATATGATTTCAATGGAATTAAGATAAAAAAGTGTTCCAACACTTGATAGAAAAGGGCTTGCAGCAGTTTCATCCTCTTTTTTGCAGCAATTTTATCAGCTATAGGCGACTATGATATAGTACATATTCATGCAGAAGGACCAGCTTTTTTTTTTGCATGGATTCCTAAATTATTTAATAAAAAAATTATTGTTACAATTCATGGATTGGATTGGCAGCGAGAAAAATGGAGAGGTAGATTTTGTTCATGGTTTATACAAAAAGGTGAAGTTAATGCAGTAAAATATGCGGATGAAATAATTGTATTGAGTGATAATATGAAAGAATATTTCAAAAAAAGAAATATAATAGAAATACACATTTTATACCTAATGGAGTGAATTTACCTGAAGTAAGAAAAGCGGATCAGATAGAACAACTATATAGTATAAAAAAAAGATGGTTATATTTTTGTTTTTAGGGGAGACTTGTACCAGAAAAAGGAATTTCATATTTAATAGATAGTTTTTTAGAAGTAAATACAAATATGAAGCTTGTAATAGCTGGGGGAAGCAGTGATACTCCTGAATATGAAAGGGAAATAAAAAAACAAAAAAAAAAAAAAGATTCTAGAATTTTATTTACAGGATTTGTTCAAGGTAGTTTACTGGAAGAATTATATAGCAATGCTTATTTATATGTATTACCTTCCGATTTGGAAGGAATGCCGTTAAGTTTATTAGAAGCAATGAGTTATGGAAATTGTTGTCTTGTTTCGGACATCAAGGAGTTAACAGAAGTAGTTGAAGATAAAGGAGTAATATTTTCAAAAGGAGATATTGCTATGCTTACTAATAAATTACAGAATTTGTGCGACCATCCTGAAGTGGTTAAAAAAGTATAAAAAAGATGTTGAAAATTTTATTTGCGAAAAATATAATTGGAATTCTATTACGAATAAAACATTGGAATTATATGAACAGACAAGGAAACCAGCTTTGAAAAATTAAATTGGAATTAAGGAAATAAGGTTTTCGCTGATCAGAAAACGACAATACACGATAGTGAATAGTCATTATCATATAAAATATTTAAAGGTACTAACCTAGAAAAAATGAAAGGAAATATGATGTTGTTTCTAACAACATTATAGAAGTAAATGAAAACTAGATTAATAATACAAATTCCATCTAAAAAAAACGCATGGTTGTTTTTATGCAAATATTATATATACATTTTATGTTATGGATAAGAGATATATTAGGTTTACCATTTGCAATAACTTATCTTACAGATATTCTTACAATATATATGATTGTATTTCATTTTTTTAGTATAAAAAGGGATTTTTAAAACGTGATTTAAGACCGCAAAGAAATATTGCTATATCTATTCTTATATGCATGATATTAGGCACGATGATTAATTTAGTAAATCCGCTACTGTCTTGTGGGGGGTTGCGAAACAGTTTCCGCTTTTTCATTTTCTTTTTATATGTGTGGGTATATTGACAAAAAAAAGATATAATAAAATTTGTCGAATTTTTTCAAGATATTTTTTGATGAATACTTTGATGATTACATATCAATTTTTTTATACAAGGATACAGGGATGATTTGCTTGGTGGATTTTTTGGCGTATCAGCAGGATGTAATGCATATGTGTGTGTTATGTTATGCGTGATTACGACAATTGTTTTTGCAGAATTTAATTATTCTAAAATGTCACCAATTAAGTTAGTAGGATATTGTATTATATGTATGTATATTGCAACTTTGTGTGAATTGAAAATTTATTTTGTGGAATTTATAATCATAGCATTTATTCAGAGTATATACACGTCCTTCAAAGAAAACGATTGGAATTTATATAGCAGCATTTGTTGGTTTGATAATAGGATTTAATCTAATTAGCCGATATAATCCTGAAATTTTGAAAATATTTTTGTACAAGGATGCGATGGATTATTATTTGTCTGGAAACGGATATACGAATTCAGGAGATCTAAATCGTCTAACTGCGATTCAGGAACTTTATAGCAAATTCTTCAAAGGAGATATTATACATACATTATTTGGATTTGGACTAGGAAATTGCGAACAATCCAGCTTTTCGTTTTTACAGAGTGCATTTTATAATCAATATTCATATTTACATTATAGATGGTTTTCACACGCATGGATATTTTTTAGAGCAAGGCGCAATTGGGTTGGTATTGACAGGAGCGTTTTTCCTTTCTATTGCACTGTCAATCTTAAAAACAGAAAGAAAATAAAGGAAGTATATGATTTGGCAGTATTTTCTTTCATACCAACGTGTTTAATTGGATTGATTTATAATTGTGCACTTGAGTTAGAAGTTTCTTATCTTATTGCATTAATTTGTGCATTTCCGTTTATTGCAAGAAAGAATGACAAAAAAAGACAGGAAAAATCATGTTAGATACAAAAAATAAATTAAAAAGAGTGTCTGAAAAGAGAAAAAAATATTATATCACAGGGAAAAAAAAAGACACGATCAGCTAGTAGAATGGTTAGTGAATGATCCGAGTGTAAGAATCTGGAAATATCAGAAAGCTTTGCGCTATACAGAATATTATTTTTGTCAGAAGGGAATTAAAAGACTGCCTTATTTGTGGTACAGAAGCAAAACGAAATCGTTTAGGATTAAAAATAGGATTTGAAATGGTAGAAGGAGTATTTGAACCGGGATTGGTAATATATCATTCTGGCAACATTGTTGTGAATGGCTTTGCACGTGTTGGTGAGGATTGTCAGCTTCATGGAGATAATTGTATTGGAAATAATGGCACGACATTGAGGCACCACGTGTAGGAAATAGAGTAGATATTGGCGTAGGAGCTAAAATTATCGGTAATGTAGAGATTGCTGATGATATTAAAATTGGCGCAGGTGCAGTGGTGACAAAATCGTTTTTAACGCCCAGGAGTTACGCTTGTAGGGATTCCGGCAAGAATACTAAAAAAAGGGAGAAAGTCAAATAGGTGAATGAGGAAAAGAATCGTGAAGAGGTACTTTTATCAATCATTGTACCAGTATATAATGTTGAAAAATATTTAAAGGAATGTGTGGACAGCTTATTGCATCAAACATTAAGCCAGTATGAAGTAATCTTAGTAGATGATGGGTCGACAGACTCCAGTGGGAAAATATGTGATAGGTATGCGTCAAAGGACACACGCATAAAAGTTGTACATAAAAAAAATGGAGGGCTTTCGTCAGCAAGGAATGCTGGTTTGGATGTTGCAAAAGGACGATATATAGGTTTTGTTGACGGTGATGACTATATTTTGCCGGATATGTATGAAAGGTTGATTACAGAACTAGAATTAAATCATGCAGAAATTGCGGTATGCAGATATTTTACCTTTAGAGAATACAAAGATTTAAAAAATGTATACGTAGAAAAAAAAGAAATAAAAAAAAGAGTATATACAACAGAAGAAACATTGAAACACTTTTTTTTACGTAATATTTCGGAAAGTGTATGTGATAAAGTTTATGTCACAGAAGTATGGAAAAAGTGCAGATTTGTTGAAGGTGAAATAAATGAAGACACGAATGTAGTGTATGGGATGTTAAAATGTTCTTCAAAAACAGTGTGTTTAGATTCAAAAATGTATGGATACAGACAAAGAAAAGGAAGTATTACAAAATCAGGTTACTCTGCTAAATTTAAAGTTGTGGAAAAGCATTTGGAAGAGTTGGAGAACTCAGCTACTAGCGAGTATCCGCAACTAGCAAAATATGTTAAACAATTTTTTGAGTATACATTATTATTGTCTGCTAAATGCTATAAGGCACAGCGAAGAACCATGGAAATATGAAAAAGGAATATTATCAGTATAGGATGAGGTTTCAGGAGAATTTTTCATATTTTCTAAAGCGAAAACAATTCAGTTTAAAGGACTGTATCATTGCAATGATGCTGGTTAGTCCTTTTGATATAATAGGGAAAAGGATTAGCAAAAATGAAAGAAAAAGTAGATGATTTTTTGATTTCAGTTATTATTCCAGCATACAATGCAGAAAAATATATAAATAGATGTATAAGCAGTGTTTTAAAACAAACGTATAAATTTTATGAAATTATTATTGTAAATGACGGATCGACAGATCGCACAAAAAGAAATATGTGAGAAATTTGTAGGTGCTTATAAAGGATTCACACTTATTAATTCAGAAAACAGAGGTGTAAGTGGAGCTAGAAATCTTGGATTGCAGAAGGCATCCGGAAGATATGTGTTTTTTTTGGATGCAGATGACATGATTTTCCCAGATGCTTTAGAAACATTGGCTACAAATGTGGCGAATACTGATTGGGTTATCGGAAATTTTGTTTCATATAATCAAAAGATGAGAACTCAAAAGTGTAACTTACAATATTTTCAGGAAAAGATTCATAAAGGTATACCGGATGAACTTCCAGAACTGGTGAAGAGCAGAAATTTTCATTTTGTGTGGGGAAAATTGTATGATAAAAATATTATAAAAGAGAAGGGCTTATTGTTTGATAGATCATATAATTATGGCGAGGATTTATTGTTTAATCTGAATTATTTCATACATATTAATAATTTTGTTGTTACTCAAAAAGTGGTGTATAAGTATTATTACCATTTGGATTCAGGGTTAAGTCATAGCGTGGAAATGGATGAATGGAAAATTCAAAAATGTTTATGCGAAAATGTAGAAGAAACATTAAATATGTGTAGTCATTTGAAAGATGATACAAAAGAAAAAATGAATCATTTTTATTATTCACAATGTATTGCTTCTGTAGAAAGGGCAATTTTGTTGAAAGATAATAAGAAAATATATGAGATTTTATCGTCGCAATATTTTCAGAAGGTTCTGAAACAGGAAAAAAATGCCGGAAGAATAAAAAAATAGATTATATCTTATTAAAAAATCATTTTGGTAAAGTATATTATACGTTGCATAAGATTTATGTGTTTTTAAAGGAAACGGGGAGTAAGTGTATTGGATAAGATAAGTATTATTGTACCTGTTTACAATAGTGAAAAATATATTAAAAGATGTATCATGTCAGTACTTGATCAAAATCCAGTCCGTTGTCAGTTGGTATTAGTTGATGATGGATCGTCAGATAATTCATTGAAAATAATGCAGCAGTTTGCAGCGCAATATGAGTTTGTCAAACTAATTCATCAAGAAAATCAGGGGTAAGTGCTGCAAGGAATACTGGAATAAAGGCAGCTACGGGAGAATGGGTATACTTTTTAGATTCTGATGATGAGATGGTTCCAGGTTCTTTGAATAAAATAATCGAATTTACGGAACAAGATGTTCAATGGATTTTGTTTAATTATTATAAGAAAATAGAAGGTAAAGATAAAAAATCAAAAATAGTATTTCTGCAAATAATATGGAGTATCATCTTGGAAAAGAAGAGTTTCCAAGATTATTAAATGAACAAATATTTATGCTTCAATGCGGAAAGGTTTTCCGCAGAGACATTATAGAAAATAATAACATACATTTTCAGGATAAAGTAGTGTATGGGGAAGATATAAGATTTAATTTAGCATATTTTCAGTATGTAAAGAAGTATATTTTGTCTGACATTCCTGTATTCATATATCATATACGTCTAGGAATGGGTGCAGGAAGTGCTTATTATAAAGACTCTTTCCAAATGCAGATGGATATAGATAAAGAGATTATGTACATGGTAGAGAACCACTATAAGTTAAGTACTTCAGCGAAAAAGAATTAAACAGGTATTTTTACTAGCAGGGAATTAATACGGGAACGGCATACTGGACTGTATGGAAAGATATTTCCATGAAAGAACGTTTTCATGAAATTAACAAAATAATGAGAGATGATAGATTTGTTGATTTTCTCGAGAAACAAAAGGAATATAATGATATTAATAAATTGGATTATTTTTATTTTAAAAACAGAAAGTTTGTTCTTTACTATTGTATTCACTATATATACACCAAGTTGAAGCAGTTAAAACGAAAAGGAAATTGATATATGAAGGCGGGTATTGTTACCATTACAAATGGATATAATTACGGGAATCGTCTTCAAAATTATGCTGTGCAGGAATCACTGAAAAGTATTGGGATAGAGGCAGAAACAATTTGGAAAAATACGAATGTATTTGATATAGAAAATACGAAATATCTTTTTAAATTATATTTAAAAAAATTCTACATTATCATTTGACAAAAAGAAGAGAACAGAGTACTTAATTTTCATAGATTTAATAGAAAGTATATTTGTAAAAGTAAATTTATAATAGATGAAACAATTCCAGAAGGACTGGATGGGGCGTATGATTATTTTATTGCCGGCAGTGACCGGGTTTGGAATCCGTATTTAGCATACTGTACAGAAGCTAATTTTTAACCTTTACACAAACTAAAAAGAAAGTGGCAATCTCTCCAAGTATTGCATGTGATGCAATACCAAAGGAAAAAAATAGATGAGTTTACAGAATGGATAAAGGATTTTCAATTTCTGTCTGTGCGAGAAGAAAAAGGTGCAGAGATTATAGAACAGTTATGCAAGCGAAAAGCGGAGGTTTTATGTGATCCAACTATGTTTATTTCAGCAGAAAACTGGAGACGAATAGCAAAACGTCCGAAAAAAAATAGCATCGAAATATCTTTTGATGTATTTTTTGGGAGAATGTAACAGTGTTTCCCGAGAATGGATTAGAGTGCTGGCAGAAAGAAATCATTTACAAGTTATTGAATTACAAAATGAAAAAAAATTTTGGAATTGCACCAGATGAATTTATATATTTAATAGATCATGCTGCATGCGTATGTACAGATTCATTTCATGGAAGCGTATTTTCTTTGATTTTGCATACTCCATTTGTTGTATTTGAGCGAGAAGAAAATTTTGAAAAGATGAATTCCAGACTAGATACATTGTTATCGAAAATGCAATGTTCAGAACAAAAAAAAATGAATATTGATATGAGCAATGCGTTATTTATGAGATTCGATAAGAGCGATGCGGCAATCTACAAGGAACAGAAAAAATATAAGAATTTTTTTGAGAAAAATTCTAGAGGAGAATAAATAAATGAATAAAAAAGTAAATCAGCTGAAAATGGGAACGTTGCTCAGTTATGTTACAATTATTATTCAAAATTTGTGCGCAATTATATATACTCCGACTATGTTACGATTATTGGGGCAAAATGAATATGGACTTTACCAGTTGGGGAGTTCTACAGTATCATATCTGGGACTGCTAAGTTTTGGATTTGGAAGTTCTTATATGAAGTTTTATTTTGGATATAAGGTAAAGAATCAGGAAGAAGAAATACGAAAATTAAACAGTATTTTTTTACTTGTATTCTTAGGATTGGCAGCTTTATCATGTGTAGCAGGTAGTGGGATGATAGCCTCTGCAGATAAGATTTTTTGGTAGCAGTCTTTCGGCAGCAGACGTGAAACAAGTCCAAAAGTTGATGTTGATTTTAGTGATTTCAATGGCAGTTACATTTCCTAATATTATTTTTGAATGTTATATGACCGCTCACGAGAGATATATATTTCAAAGAATTATGCTAATAGCAGTTACTGTTTTAAATCCATTTATCACATTACCATTACTTTTAATGGGATATCGTTCTACTGTATTAGTTGCAGCAAATTTGATATTAACGTTGTTTAGAACTGGAATGAATATATACTACTGTATGTTTAAATTGCATATGAAGTTTCAATTTCATGGAATGCAATTAAACGTATTAAAAAACGTGGGAACATTTTCACTGTATATATTTTTAAATGAAATTGCCACACAGATTAATTTGAATGTTGATAAGGTGATACTGGGAGCTGTTCAGGGAG
>VOFI01001135.1_pt1 | contig 46001 bp, 60 predicted proteins | sample 5384131 | NCBI WGS metagenome assembly VOFI01 (sample SAMN12384728, study PRJNA508395) | human gut metagenome | isolation source: healthy gut H | host: Homo sapiens
TGGTTATGCAAACGCCAGTACGCCTTCACCCGCGCCAACGGCAAGACGCTTCTGCTGAGAAACACCAACAAGCTGCTCACCCAGCACCCGTGGGTCACCGGCATGAAAACCGGCTACACGAACGCCGCCGGCCGCTGCCTGGTTTCCTCCGCCGGCTTCAACGGCCGCCATGTCATCGTCGTCGTTCTCGGCTGCCATCCGTCCCGCATCTGGGCGGAATCTGAAAACCTGCTCAAATGGGCCCTGGGTGACGCCGCATAAATGCACGGCGGCAATTGGTATTTGACTTTCACGGCGTGAGCCGCTATCAGTCCTGCCTATGTTACAGGCAGGTATTGTAGGTCTCCCCAACGTCGGCAAGTCCACCCTCTTCAACGCGGTCACCAGAACCCGCAAGGCCCAGGCGGCCAATTATCCCTTCTGCACCATTGATCCGAACGTGGGCATGGTCACGGTGCCGGACTCCCGCCTGCAAGTGCTTTCCGACATGTCCGGCTCTGAAAAAATCATCCCCACGCTCATTGAATTCGTGGACATTGCCGGCCTGGTCAAGGGCGCCTCGGAAGGAGCCGGACTGGGCAACCAGTTCCTGGCGAATATCCGTGAAGTGGACGCCATCGTGCAGGTGGTGCGCTGCTTTGACAATGACGACATCATCCACGAGCTTGGTTCCGTGGACCCCCTGCGCGACATTGAAATCATCAATTCGGAGCTCATTCTGGCGGACATCGCCACCATGGACAAAAGGCTTTCCTCCCGGGAGCGCAAGGCCCGCAGCGGAGACAAGGAAGCCAAGGCGGAGGTGGCCCTCATCACCAAGCTGCTGCCCCACCTGAATGAGGGCAATCCGGCCCTCACCTTTGAATCGCAACTGGATGACGACGAACGCAAGCTGCTCCATTCCTTCCAGCTCCTTTCGGACAAAAAAAGCATCTTTGCCTGCAACGTCAATGAAGACGAACTGGCGGACGCCATCAACAATCCGGACGCGCACCCCTACGTCTCCCAGGTGAAAAAATACGTGGCGGAACACCACAACGCGGAGGCCATTGTCATCTCCGCCCGGATTGAAGAAGAACTCATCGACGTTTCGGATGAAGAAGCCCGCGAATTCCTGGAATCCCTGGGCGTGCAGGATTCCGGCGTTTCCGACCTCATCCGCGCCGTGTACCACCTTCTGGGCCTGCGCACCTACCTCACCACCGGAGTCAAAGGAAACGCGGGCCTGGACCATCCCGGCCGGGGCCAAGGCCCCCAGGCGGCGGGCGTCATCCACACGGATTTTGAACGCGGCTTCATCGCTGCGGAAGTGGTGCATTACGACGACCTGGTATCCTGCGGCGGCAAGGCCGGAGCGCGGGAGCACGGCAAGCTGCGCATTGAAGGAAAGGAATATGTCGTCAAGGACGGAGACGTGGTCGAATTCCGCTTCAATGTTTAGCCCAAAGCTTTACCGGAATTCCATTGACTTTTCCTGATGCAGAGAGCAGATTGCTCATAACCTTCACATCGCCTCATGACTGATCCCGACGTCAAATCCACCCCTTTGGCAGCCAAGCACGTTGAACTGGGAGCCAGAATGGTTCCCTTCGCCGGCTGGAACATGCCGGTGCAGTACACCGGCATCCTGGACGAACACAAAGCCGTGCGCGAAGCCTGCGGCATCTTTGACATCTCCCACATGGGCCAGTTCACATGCTGACCAATGACATCAATAAACTGGACATCGGCCAGGGGCAATACTCCATCATGCTCAATGACCGGGCCGGAGTCATTGATGACCTCATCCTGTACCGGATGGAGCCGGAAACCTTCTTCGTGGTGGTGAACGCCTCCAAGATTGACGAAGACTTCGCGTGGCTCTCCGCCCACAAGCCCGCGGACGTGGTCCTGGAAAACCATTCCGACGAATATGTGGGCCTGGCCGTCCAGGGCCCCAAATGCGGAGAAATCTTCGCCCGCGTCATTCCCGGCGTGGAGCTCCCCCGCAACGGCATCTCCCGCATCACGGTGGACGGAACGGACCTCCTCGTCTGCCGCACCGGCTATACCGGGGAAGACGGCTTTGAATTCTTCTGTCCGGCCCGGGAAGGCGTCAAATGGTTTGAAGCCTTCCTTGACGCAGGCGCCAAGCCCTGCGGCCTGGGCGCGCGCAGCCTGCGCCTGGAAATGTGCTATCCTCTGAACGGTTCCGACCTCGCTCCGGACAAAACGCCTCTGGAAGCCGGGCTCGGCTTCTTCTGCGCGCTGGATACGGACTTCACCGGCGCCGACATTCTTCGTGAACAGAAAGCCAACGGCCTCACCCAGCGCCTGGTGGCTATTGAATACACCGGCAAGGGAGCTCCTCCCCGCGCCCACTATGCCGTTCACGTTCCCGGAGGAGAAGCCATCGGAGAACTTACCAGCGGCGTGCTCTCTCCTTCACTGATGAAGGGCATTGCCCTGGCCTACCTGCCTGTCGCCCATGCCAAGGTCGGCACCGAGCTGGAAATTGACGTAAGGGGAAGGAAATTCCCTGCCGTGGTAGTTAAAAAACCCTTTTATAAGAAAGGTTGACACTACGGCGCAAAAATAAACTGACAAACACTGCATTTTACTACACTCTCACCTCAAACAATTACATCTTATGCACGACGTACCAGAAAATCTGCTGTATTCCAAGGATCACGAATGGATTGAAATTGACGGGGACATCGGCACCATCGGCATCTCAGACCATGCACAGGCCGAACTCTCCGATGTAGTCTTTGTAGACCTTCCCGAAGTAGGCGCCACCGTTGCCGCCGGCGACCCCGTCGCCGTCGTGGAATCCGTCAAGGCCGCCAGTGACGTGTACACCCCGGTTTCCGGAGAAATCCTGGAAGTGAATGAAGAGCTTTCCAATGATCCCTCCCTCATCAACTCCGATCCTTACGGAGCAGGCTGGCTGTACAAAATCCGCCTGGACGTTCCCACGGAAACGGAAGACATGATGAACGCCACGGACTACGAGGAATACTGTTCCTGACCCGTTCCTCCCTCCCCCGCCCCGGTGATTCCATCCCGGGGCATTTTGAATTTAACCCGGCCCCCGCGGCCGGGTTCCATTACCTGCCAGATACCACATGAATACCCACTCAGACTTTGCCAGACGGCACATCGGCCCCCAGGGGGAAGAACGCCGGGAGATGCTTGACAGCCTCGGCTACCAAACTCTTGATGAACTCATTGCGGACATCGTTCCCGCAGACATCCGGATGCAGGATTCCCTGGACCTGCCCGCAGCCAAATCGGAAACGGAAGCCCTGGAGGAACTCCGTTCCATCCTCCGGAAAAACAAGCTTCTGAAAACCTTCATCGGCCAGGGCTACTACGGCACCATCACGCCCTCCGTCATCCTGCGCAACGTACTGGAAAATCCCGGCTGGTATACGGCCTACACGCCCTATCAGCCGGAAATCGCCCAGGGACGCCTGGAAATGCTCATGAACTTCCAGACCATGGTCTCCTCCCTGACGGGCCTGCCGGTGGCGAACGCCTCCCTGCTGGATGAAGGCACCGCCGCCGCGGAAGCCGTCACCATGTGCCGGAACGCACGCCCCAAGGCAAACACCTTCTTTGTGGCGGACACCTGCCACCCCCAGACCATCAGCGTCATCCGCACCCGCGCCGCCTTCCAGGGCGTCAACATCCTGGTGGGGGACTGGACCTCCTTTGACCCCGCCTCCGTCGGCGCGGACCTGGCCGGGGCGCTCGTCCAGTATCCGGACACGCTCGGCCGCATCTGCGACTACACGGACTTCTTCTCCCGCGTGCATGCCACGGGCGCGCTCTGCGTCGTGGCGGCGGACCTGATGTCCCTCACCGTCATCCGGGAACCCGGCGCCTTCGGGGCTGACATCTGCATTGGCAACACGCAGCGTTTCGGCGTTCCGATGGGCTTTGGCGGCCCCCACGCCGCCTACATGTCCTGCACGGACGCCCTGAAGCGCCGCATGCCCGGCCGCCTCATCGGCATGTCCATAGACACCCAGGGCCGCCCGGCCTACCGCCTGGCCCTGCAAACGCGGGAACAGCACATCCGCCGCGACAAGGCCACCTCCAACATCTGCACCGCCCAGGTGCTTCTGGCCGTGCTGGCCGCTTTCTACGCCGTATACCACGGGCAGGAAGGCCTCAAGCGCATCGGCACGGAAATCCACCGGAAAACCAAAAGCCTGTACAAGGCTCTCACGAACGCCAGCATCACCATTGAAAACAAGGACTTCTTTGATACCCTGCTGCTGACCGTCCCCGGCCAGGCGGACGCCATGGTCCAGAACGCCCTGGAAGCGGGTTACAACATCCGCAAGGTGGATGCCGGCCACGTCACCATTTCCCTGGATGAAACCGCTACCTGCGCAGACGTAGAGGCGCTGGCCTCCGCCCTTGCGGGGGCGCGGAAACCTCCGCCCCCTGCTGCTGCGAGACTCCCGCCTGGGCCCCAGTCCATACGCGCCAGACGCCCTTCTGTACGGAAACGGCCTTCAACTCCTACCATTCCGAAACGGAAATGATGCGCTACATCCGCCGTCTGGAATCACGGGACCTGGCCCTGAACGAAGCCATGATCCCTCTGGGCTCCTGCACGATGAAGCTGAACGCCGCTTCCGAGATGATCCCCATCACGTGGCCGGAAACCAGCTCCCTGCATCCCTTTGTTCCGGCGGACCAGTCGGAAGGCATCCGGGAAATGCTCTCCGTCCTGTCCGACCGCCTGGCGAAAATCACGGGCTTTGCCGCCGTCTCCCTCCAGCCCAACGCGGGTGCGGCGGGGGGAATACGCCGGCCTGCTGGCCATCCGCCGCTACCAGAAGCACGCAGGGGAAGGCCACCGTGACGTCTGCCTCATCCCAACCTCCGCCCATGGAACGAACCCCGCTTCCTCCGCCATGGCGGGTCTTAAGGTGGTGCCCGTCAAATGTGACGAAGGCGGCAACATCGACATGGAGGACCTGAAAGCCCAGGCGGAAACCCACCGGGACAACCTCTCCTGCATCATGGTCACCTACCCCTCCACGCACGGCGTGTATGAACAGACCATCAGGGAACTCTGCGACATCGTCCACGCCAACGGCGGCCAGGTGTACATGGACGGCGCCAACATGAACGCCCAGGTGGGGCTGACCTGCCCCGGTTGCATCGGCGCGGACGTCTGCCACCTGAACCTGCATAAAACCTTCGCGATGCCGCACGGCGGCGGCGGTCCCGGCATCGGACCCATCGGCGTGGCGGAACACCTCGTTCCCTTCCTGCCCGGCCACCTCACGCTGGGCCATGAGGAAGGAGCTGTGGCCTCCGCAGCATGGGGAAGCGCCTCCATTGCCGCCATCTGCTGGATGTACCTGTCCATGATGGGACCGGAAGGCCTCAAGGAAGCCACGGAAATGGCTATCCTGAACGCCAACTACATCGCTAAAAAACTCGGCCCCCTCTTCCCGGTCCTCTACTCCGGAAACAAGGGGCTGGTGGCCCATGAATGCATCCTGGATCCGCGCCAGCTTACCCATGACGCCGGACTCACCGTGGATGACATCGCCAAGCGGCTCATGGACTACGGCTTCCACGGCCCCACCATGTCCTTCCCTGTCCCGGGAACCCTGATGGTGGAACCCACGGAATCTGAACCCAAGGAGGAACTGGACCGCTTCATCGAAGCCATGGAACGCATTCATGCGGAGATCACGGCCGTCATCAACGGCACGGCGGACAAGGAAGACAACGTCCTGAAAAACTCCCCCCATACCGCGGAAATGGTCTCCGCCGACGAATGGCGGCATCCCTACTCCCGCAGTGAGGCGGCCTACCCGGTATCCGGCCTGCGCATCCACAAATTCTGGCCGTACGTGGGCCGGGTGGACAACGTCTACGGGGACCGGAACCTGGTCTGCACCTGTGACACGGTGGAGGAATTTCTCCAAAGCCGTGGAAGCGTAACGCCAAATATAACTTTCAACCTGGAAGGGGCTGTTCCATTCATTGGGGACAGCCCTTTCTATTTCAGCAGAACAAGACCGCTCCTTCGAGGAAAATCTCTTCCCTGGGCATCGCGCCACCAACGGGCAATCCGGACCTCACTTGATAAACTCAAGTACAAACCGATTGACCAGCTCGTGCTGTTTCTCCGTTCCGCCCCTCCCATGCCGCTATGCGTAACTCCCTCCAGCTTCACCACCCTCATATGAAACTCCTCCTGCTCCTTTATACCGGGCAGCACTCCCTCGTCCGCTTCATAATCACATCCCCTCAAGGTATACAGCCGCGGTTTCCGGATTCTCGGCATCTTCATCCTGCGGTGATCCAGGGAAATGGCCTTATCGACCAAAAGGGGATGCCTGGCCGCAAAAAGCATGACCATGTCCCCTCCGTTTGAGTGCCCTATGAGAATAAGCTTTCCCCAATCCAATCCCGGTTTCAGCTTCCTGAACTCCTGAATGGCAAACAGGATATTTTCCACTCCCCTTTCCCAATTCGGCATGCGGGCCTCCATCAAATTCCGTCCATTGCCAGAAGCGGATCCTGGGGCAATTCATGCTGTACGCTGATTACATAATACCCCTTTCCTGCAAGAAAACGGTTCAAATAGGAATATGTCTGGCTGGATTTGACGTTCCTGTTTCCGTCATAGCCATGATTGAAAATGATTACCTTTGTCTCGGAGCTTTCCTTCTCCGGCTGATAAACGGTTACCGGAACCACTCTGTTCCTGCCGCCATCAAAAAGGCCAATGGTGAATTCCATCTGGGAGAAGCCATGGGCAGCGCTTTGAACCAGAATAACCAGTATAACAAAAAACCTGTTCATTTTCAATGCCGCAATCATGCAGAAATTCCCCCTTAACCGGACGTTCCATCCCGGCCTGTTCTCCTTCAATGCGTCCAGCTTCCGGCTTCATTCTTCAACTCCAGGGCGGATCACCGTACTTGTTCTCTCCCGGCAGGCTCTCCCCATAACACAAATACATCAACAGCAGCCAGCCCACTACGGGCACGGCCAGCCATATCAGGAAAAGGCCGCTTTTCCCCACATCATGCAGGCGCCGCACCATCGTAGCCACCAGAGGGAGAAACAACACGGGAAGCACCACGTAAGCCAGGGGAAAAAGCAGCTCCAACAGGGGGGGACACGAAAAAAACCGCTTTTCATGATGGACGGAACCCCTGCCACGACCAGCCACGCGATGCCCATGGTGGAATAAACCTCGCGCATCTCCTGTTTTCCGGCACGTCCTTCAAAACTGCACCATCCCTTAATGATGCGCGTCCAATACTTCTTCCGCGTCCAGGCGGGAATGGCGGGCTCTCCCCCGGTTTCGGGCTCCGGCATGGCTGATTCCTCCATATCGGCATCCATGACGGTCATGGAGGGAATGAAGGAAGACAGCGGCTGCCAGCCCCCGTCGGGAAGCTTCCTCACCAGGGTACGGTTGGACAGCCGCCCATGGTTGCGAGCCTGAATCAGAAGCACCAGAGAGACGGGTCCCTTGGAGGAACCGTCAATCGCCTGGTACTCGTAAAGGTCGCTCATCGGAGGTTCTTATTCGGCCCCGCCGTCATGGCTGAACGCGGACGCGGGAATCTCCTGTTTGGACAAGCCGGGGCCTTGCCACTTCAAGACCAGCTTGGAGGCGGGACCGGCATTCCCCACATAGCCTATGCGGATGGGATGCAACCCGGCCTTTAAATAAACGGGATTCTTCCGGTCGCCCAAATCGGAGGAAACTTCGGAGCCCGGTTCGTCAGTCTTATCCGCGTCAATCACCTCCATGCCGTGCAGGCGGACAAAGGCCTTGCTCCCCTTGTTCGCGTCCGTGGACAGGTAAAACGTATACTCCCCGTCAGCGGGCACCTTCACAAACCCCGTCAATTCCACCCCGCGCTTCCGGGGACCGTTCATCTTGACGGACGGAGACGGGGCCACGCCATGCGCGGCAGCCTGCTTCTTGAGCTGGCGGAAATCCGGAACCCAGGGGAACTCTCCTTCATAGAGGGACCACTTCAAGCCGGGGGGAGGCAGCCCCTTTTGTCTCCACTGCCGGGACCAGCGCCGTATCAAACACCGTCATGGAAGGAAGGGAGGCACGCCGATTGGACAGGGCAGAGGCCTTCATGCGGGCCTGAAGCTCCGGCTTGGAGGAAGCAAGGTCCTTGCTTTCCTGCGGATCATTCAGGGTATCGAAAATCATGAAATCCTTGTCCGCGTCCTTCACCCCCATGCGCAGGCCTTTCAGGCCGTCCACAAAGACGATCTGCTGCTGGCCCCGTTCCGCTCCCTTGTGTTCGCCCAGGAAATCCTTGTAGCCGGGCGTCTTGCCGCCGACATTATATTCGGAATAAATAATGCCGGGCTTCTGCTGGTCCGCATGGCCTGTCAGCGTCGGCAGCAGGGAAACGCCGTCGCTGCGGGCGGGAACCGGCACTCCGGCGGCATCCGCCAGCGTAGCCAGCCAGTCATGGAACTGTCCGGGCTGGAGGCTGATCTGGCCCTTGGGAATGCGGGCGGGCCAGCGTACCAGCGTGGGAACGCGCATTCCGCCTTCCCAGCAGTCGCGCTTGATGCCGTCCATCATGCCGTAACTCTTGAAAAACTGCGGATTCTGCGCCCCATGCCTGTGCTTGGGGTCGGCGCCGCCTTCATTGTGGGGGGCCATTGTCGGAGGTAAAGACAATCATCGTATCGTTGTCGATCTTCAAATCCTTCAGCAGATGAATCAAATCCGCCACGGCATCATCCACGCGGCGGATCATCGTGGAATGCCGTTTGGCCACCTCATTCGGGAAGCGGGCATTGTCCGGATAAATGTACGTGTCCTTGTCTTTCTCCGCCTTGGCGTCAAAAGCCGTATTTACGGATTCCGTGCCGTTCTTCTTCACCCACTGCAGGCCGCCCTTCAAACCGCCGCCGGAAGGATAGGGCGTTCCGGGAACCACCAGGTTGCCGTGAGGGGCCGGAAAAGCCAGGTACAGGAAAAACGGCTTGCCGGTCTTGCGGGCGGACTTGCGCTGGTCCACAATCCATTGCTTGGCGCGGGCGGCAAACAAATCCGTGGAATAGGCGGTCTGGGGAACCTTGTCCTTGATATTCTTCCATTCGGGATTGGAGGCGTAACCGTTGTACTCGAAAATGTCGCGGGACTCGGAAGGATAATGGAAATGCCCGGCCAGATGGTCCAGGATGCCGTAAAAATAATTGAAGCCGCGCTGGTGGGGGCCGCCCGTCACCGGACCATGGCTTTCACCGCCGCCGCCCACGCCCCACTTGCCGATGGCGGCGGTATCATAACCAGCGTCACGCATCACGGTGCCCAGCGTATGGGAATCTTCAATGGGATGGTCAAAGCGGTTGTTCCTCACCACGCGGGAATTCCCCTGGTGCACCCCCAGCAGCAGGGGGAGGCGCGCGCCGGAGCGCAGACCGGAGCGGCGGAATAATGCCGGCGCAGTTGAATCCCCTCCCGGGCCAGCGCGGACAAAGCCGGGGTCTTGAACTCGTTCTTCCTGTCCACCGTCCGCCCGTTCAGCTTCTGCTGGCTCCAGTTGGAATCCAGATCGCCCCAGCCCATATCGTCTACCAGAATAAAAATAACATTGGGTTTTGAATTCTTGACGGCCCGGGCGGCGGGCTTCGCAGCCTGCCCGGAAGCGCTCATGCACGGAACCAGGGCAGTCAGAAGAACGGATAGGAAAGATACCAGCTTCATGATTCAGATGAAAATAGACTCTAGGGGAAACGTTAAAACAGAGCGCGATCTTACATGAATTCTCCCATCTCTCAAGATAATTAAACGGAAAGGGAATTGATGATTGCTGTATCAGACCTATAGTGAAAAAACTATGAAACTGCCCCATACTCTATTGATTGCATCCGCCCTTCTGCTTCCCTCCGGTACGCTCTGCGGGCTGGACGTGTGAATGGCTGACCTGGAAAAAGCCGCCGCACAAGCCGAAAAAAGAGAATAAGGACCTGTTCATCGTTTACAGGGGGGCGCCTGGAATCCGGAGGCATACGGCGTGCCGGAACGGCAGATCTTCCAAATCTGCATGGCAGGGCGCCATTTAAAAAAAGGAACTGTCTGCCGGACTGGAAATGCTGAAATCCGCCAGGGGCATCGCTCCATGGAGCAAACACGCCAACAAGTCCCACACCGATTTCCTGCGCATCCCAGGCAACCGGGATACGCTGCATAGGCTGTGGAAGCAGTACAAAAACGGCGCCGAGGAGGCGGGGACCGCCTACCGGAAAGGCATCCTCCTGAATCCGGACCCCGTGCCCATGGAACTGAAACTCCACTAAAGCAGCCGCTCCCGTGGAAAAAACCGTTTCCGGAAGGACGCAAGTAACGTGTCCGGAACCGCGGAAGCGTCAGAACCGCTTCTTCCTGTCGTCCCTGCGGGGGCGGTCGCCCCAGCGTTCACTACGGTCACTGCGGAAGCCTCCGCGGTTTCCCCTGAATCCGCCGCGGTCGCTCCGGTCCCGGTCTCCGCGGTAGCCGCCGCGGAAACCTCCGTTGCGGCGGGGCGGACGCGGCCCGTCGGAATATTCCGGCGTGCCCTTGTCCTCGCGGACGTTGACCTCATACCCGCAGACGGTGGCCGTAGCCAGGGCGTCCAGGAGCTGGGGAGCTACGGAAGCGTCCACCTCAATCAGGGAATGCTTGGGGAAAATCCGGATATCGCCCACGGCGCCCTTCTCCATTTCCACCGTATTGTAAAACAGTCCGGCGATGTCCTTGGGCCGCAGGCCGATCATCTTGCCGCCGTTCATGAACAGCGTGACCGTATCCCCCTTGTGCTGCCAGGAATCTCCCTTTTGCGGGCTCTCCGCCTCTTCTCCGGGCTGGGATACATGGCGCGTCCTGCGGGCGGGCTTGTCCTCCGGAATGGGCTGTACCTCCCGGTGCGTGCGCTCCCGGAGCAAATCAAACAGGGCGGCGGCCATGGCTTCCGGAGCGGCTTCCACTTCCTTCAATTCCTCCGGCAGAACGGCATCCGGCTTGAGGCGTTCCAGAATGTCATCCACCAGGGATTCCGTCCGGAGCTGGTCCACCTGAACGGCGGTCAGAACGGGTTCCGGAGTCAGCTTGACGCCGATGAAGCGTTCAATGCGGCTCATCAGGGAAAAATCACGGCGCCCCATAAAAGTGATGGCCTTCCCCTTGCGCCCGGCGCGCGCCGTGCGGCCGATGCGGTGCACGTAATCCTCCGGATCACGCGGCAGTTCAAAATTCACCACGGCATCCACATCGTCCACATCCAGGCCGCGGGCGGCAATATCCGTAGCCACCAGCAGACGCAGGCTCCCCTTGCGGAAGGAATCCATCACGCGCTCCCGCATGATCTGGGGCATGTCCCCGTGGAGACGGTCCACGGGATAACCCCGGGCCGTCAGGCCGTCCACGATGTCGTCCACCACTTTCTTGGTATTGGCAAAAACCAGCCCCATCTTGATCTTCCCTGTGTCCAGCAGGCGGCTGAGCACCTCAATCCGGGAAGAAAAACACCACCTCGTAATAAGACTGTTCAATGGTGGGCACCGTCAGCGTGGGCCGCAGGGTCTGCTTCGTTTCCGGCATGAACTCCGCAATACGTTCAATATCTTCCAGAAAGCCCATGTCCAGCATCTCGTCCGCTTCATCCAGAATCAGCAGGCGGAGATTGTCCAGCTTCAGCGCACCGGACTCCATCAGGTCCATGACGCGGCCGGGCGTTCCCACCACGAACTGGACCCCGCGCCGCAGGGCGTCCAATTGCGGGCGGAAGGAGGAACCGCCATAAATGGGAACGGCGGAAACGCCGTCCATGAACAGGAGGCCAGCTTGTCTACCTCCCGGCAAATCTGGACGGCCAGTTCCCGCGTGGGGCAAAGGGCCAGCACCTGGACATTCCGCTCCTCGGGATCAATGCACTCCAGGGCCGGAATGGCAAAGGCAAGCGTCTTTCCGGAACCCGTATGGGACAGCCCCACGATATCGGACCCTCCGATCGCAGCGGGAATCGCCTGCTCCTGAATGGCGGAAGGAGTATCGAAGCCGAGCACTTCAATGGCTTCCAGAATCTCCGGCGAAATGCCAAGCGTCGAAAAAAGAAGATGTTTGAGTCATGGGGGAAAAAAAATGATCTGTCAGAGTCACGGGAGAAGCTGAACATTATTCACACCTGTGTCCAGCCAAAAGAACGGAAGATGCCGTCAGATGCCACGATTTCCGCGGGGCCGCCTGCGGAGGGAAAAACCGCCTCCCCCCGCTTCTGGTCTTTACATTCACACACGGGGTTGCAACTTGCGGGGACGCATCTGCGTATGATACAAGTACCTGCCTCCAATTCATGGATAAAACGCAAAACAACTCACGTTCCTCCCTGCTGGGAATTTTCATCAACATCCTGCTCCCGGTATTGATTCTGGACTACTGCAGCGCGGGCCCCGCCAATCCCCTGGAACGTCCGGCAGGGGAAAGCTTCTGGCACATCGGCCCGGTATGGGCGCTCGTTTTCGCCCTTTCCCTTCCCCTGGTCTATGGAATCCGTTCCCTGGTCGTCACCAGAATTTGACCTGATGTCCGGCGTAGGCATGGCCGGCGTGCTGCTGACGGGCGTCATCAGCATCTTCGTCATCGGGCCGGAGGGGCGCATCCACAGCGCCACTCCTGGCTGTTTGCCGGAAAGGAGGCCCTGATCCCCCTCATCCTGGCGGCGGCGGTCGTCGTCTCCCGCTCCACCGGCTCCCCCCCTTCTCAACATGTTCATTTACACGCCGGAGCTGTTTGACGTGCGCAGGATAGAACAGGCGGTGGCCGCCAACGGCGAGGAACAGACCTACCAGCGCCTGCTGGCAAACTCGTCCTGGATTCTGGCGGGCACGCTGGTTGCCTCCTCCATCGGCAACTTCTTCCTGAGCCTCTCTTTCATGTCCTCCGTCATGCGCCAGCCTGAGGCGGAACAGCAGGTGGCCTACAACGTGGCCATCGGCAGCATCACCTGGTGGGGCTTCCTGATCATCGGGGTGCCCATCCTGGTCGCCCTCGTCTTCATCATGACGCGCCTGATCAAACGGCTCGGACGGCTGACCGGCCTCACACGGGACGAACTCCTTCTCAAATAACCTGTTAAATCATGCATCTCCATACTCCATGCATCCTGGCTGCCGCCATCGCCCTGAATGCGGCTTGGGCGGCCGCTCCCCAATTCGACCGGGTATTCGGTTCCCACATGGTCCTTCCCCACGGGAAAAACGTGCCCGTCTCCGGCACGGCTGATCCCAACAAGGAAGTAACCGTCACCTTCGGAAGCTCCTCCCTGAAAACAAAGGCGGATTCCAAGGGAAAATGGAGCGTCACCCTGCCCCCCATGAAACCCAGCGCAGAGGGACAAACGCTGACGGCCACCCAGAACGGAGGCTCTTCCAAGCTGGACGACGTGCTGGTGGGAGAAGTGTGGCTGGCCTCCGGGCAGTCCAACATGCTGTTCCGCCTGAACCAGACCTCCACGGCCAAGGAAGACATAGCCGCCTCCGCGGACGAGCAGCTCCGCCTGTTCAACAACGTCCCACAGGCCCACACGAACAACGCCCCCTATTCCGACAAGGATTTTGACGCCGTCACTACGGACAAATTCTATAAGGGGCAGTGGGCCGTCAGTTCCCCCGCCACCTCGGGCCCGATGGCGGCCGTCGGCTACTACTTCGGCAAAAAACTCCGTGAAGGGCTCGGCATTCCGGTAGGCATCATCCATTCCTCCCTAGGCGGCTCGGAAATAGCGGCGTGGATTCCCCGGCAGGTCATCAATGCCAACAGCAGCTTCCGCACCCTGCGCGGCAACCACTGGCTGGACTCCCCCCTCATCTCCGACTGGGTAAGGGGACGCGCCAGAAAAAACATCTCCCCGCGTCTGGACCAGGGGTCTCCGGACCATCCTTACAAACCGGCGTTCCTTTATGAATCCGGCATCGCGTGGATGACAGCCCTTCCCATCACGGGCGTCATCTGGTACCAGGGCGAATCCGACGCTGAAATCATTGACAACGAACAGAACGGCATGCTGCTGAAAACCATGATCTCCTCCTGGAGGAAAGCCTTCCGCAATCCGGAAATGCCCTTCGTCATGATTCAGCTCCCCCGCATCAACGATCCGTCAAAAATCCGTGCCGGCTGGCCGGAATTCCGGGAATTGCAGGACACGGTAGCCAAAACCGTCCCGCAGGTCTACAGCGTCAACACCATTGACCTGGGTTCCACCAACGCCGATGTCCACCCCCTTCAAGCGTCCGTGGGAGAACGCGCGGGGAACACGGCACTCAACAAGGTTTACGGCAAAAGGTTCCCTGTGAAGGCCCCTCCTTCAAAGCCTTCAAACCCTCCGGCAGCGCCCTTCTGATCCAACTGGAACACGCCAAAGACCTGACCACGACGGACGGCAAGGAACCGGCCCAGTTTGAAATTGCCGGGGCGGACGGCGCTTACCATCCGCCACGGCGGAAATCACGAACAGGAAAGGCAGCACCGCTGTCATCCGCCTCACCTCCCGGAAGTCAAATCCCCCAAACACGCACGGTACTGCTGGAACCGCTTCGTGGCCCCCCAACCTGGTCAACGGCGACCAGCTCCCCCGCCCGCCCCTTCCGCACGGATGCGCCCACTGCTAAAAAATAACCCTTCTCACTCCACCATACCCATGAACCTTCATCTTCTCTTCGCTTCCCTGGCCGCGGCCCTTTCCCTGGGCACCGCGGCACAGGGCCGTCCCCACCAAAGTAGCCTGCGTGGGGACAGCATCATCACCTTCGGCTCCGGCCTCAAACCCGGAGATGCCCGGTATCCGCAGGTGCTCGGCACGCTGATGGGTCGGACTTTGACGTCCGGGGATTCGGCAACCCCGGAAAAACGGCGGGCGACTATCCGGGCCAAGTGGGCCGCTGGTACGGCAGCACCAAGGAACACAAGCAATCCCTGGAATTCAAGGCGGACGTTTACATCTGCAACCTGGGCATCAACGATACGGGCCGCTGGTGGGACCCCAAGCTGTTCGCCAAGGGTTATGACGACCTGTTCAATGCCTGGAAATCCGCCAATCCCAAGGCCAGATTCTTCGCCTGGGGCCTGCTGGGTCCGGACTACCGCGGCCCGCTCAACAAAAAGGCGTTCCCCGGCAACTGCTACCCGGATGTGCGCAAATACGCAGGCTCGGACAACGGCTCCGCGGCCAACCGTCCGGAAGCGGAAAAACTGATCGCCTCCGTGGCGCGCAAGCACAAGGTCGGCCTCTTTGACGCGCTGCACCCCCTTTCCGATCATCCGGAATGGTATGTGGACGGCCTGCACCCCACGGAGCCGGGCGCGCGGCGCATTGCTGAAATCACCTTCGCCAAGCTGGCAAAAAGCATGAAGCTCAAGCAGCCCGCCCCCAAGCTGGAACCTGGCACCGGCAACGTGATTATCAACAATCCCGGAGACTCCGGCATCCTGCTGGACGGCTGGAAGCTGACGGACGGCTCCAATACGCTCGTCTTTGAAAACGCCACCGTCATCCACCCCAAAGACAGGCTTATCATCACCATAGGCGCGGAAACTCAAAAGGACCCGACCAAGCCCCTGGAAATCAAATCCGCCAAATCCCCCTCCGCCTTCCGCCTGATTCCCGCAAAAAAGCATTGAACACCCCTTGAAAAACCTATTGAAGAGGCTGTCTGCCAGCCTCTTCAATAAGAAACATTATCTCCTTCTCCACCCGCGCGCGGCAGTATCTGCCGTCAGGCCGGAAACTGCGGAAAGTGCCCGGCTTCTCCTCAAACGGAACGTCCGCGCAGCAGGCCGCTTCCTCCTGGTTCCGGATATTTCATTTCATCCTATTTTATTTGAGCATTTCTGCCGCACGAACGGTCTACAGTGCATGGAACAAAATAAATGCAAATCATCCGCGTGCTGCCTGCTGGGCTCTTTCTCCACCAACACCAGCATGGACTTCGGCGTCCTATTGCTGCGCCTGGGCGTAGGCGCGATGATGCTTGTGCACGGCATCCCCAAGCTGGGAATGCTCATCAGCGGAAACTGGGCGGCTTTCTAGGACCCGCTGGGAATCGGCAACTTCCTGTCCCTGCTGCTGTGCGTAGGCGCGGGAATTCGGATGTTCCATCCTCATCTTCCTGGGGCTCTTCACCCGCCTGGCCTCCCTTCTCCTGATCATCAACATGTGCGTGGCTCTCTTCCTCGTCCTGGGCCTCTCCGGCTGGGGCGCACAGGAGCTCGCCGCCATCTATCTGCTGATTTACCTGACCCTCTTCTACACGGGACCGGGCAAATTCTCGCTGGATGCCTGGTGGCTCTGGCGCGACTGCAAGATAGAAGTGGAATAAAAAGGCTTCCTCCTGCGCGGCCTATGGCAAAAATACTTCTTTTTTCACTCGCCGCGGCAGGAGCCTTCTTTAGGATGCTGGCACACCCAGTCCATCCGTTCAATGTCCGGCAAACTAACCTACAAGCAATCGGGGGTCGATACCAAAGAAGCAGCCGCTTTCGTATCCGACATCAGCTCTCACGTTAAAAGAACGCAAAAGCAGAGATCCCTGCACCAGGCCTTCGGTCTTTTTGCCGCCGCCTATGACCTGAGCTCCTACAAGGAACCGGTCATCGTCACCGGATGCGACGGCGTAGGCACCAAGACGGAAATCCTTTTCGAACTGGACATGGTGGAAACCGCCGGCAAGGACCTGGTGGCCATGAACGTCAACGACATCCTCACCACGGGCGGAGACCCTCTTCTTTTCCTGGACTACCTGGGCATCTCCAATCTGGAACAGGAACGTACCCGCATCACCCGCCTGGTGGCCGGCATGTGCGACTATCTGGAATCCTGCAACTGCATCCTGGCCGGCGGAGAAACGGCGGAAATGCCCGGCGTGGTTCCGGAATCCATCGTGGAACTCTCCGGCTTCTGCATCGGATGCTGTGAAAAAAGCAAGCTGATCGACCCCAAGACCGTCCGCCCCGGAGACGTATTCATCGGCTACAAATCCGACAGCTTCCATGCCAACGGCTGGAGCCTTATCCGCCGCATTCTGGAGGAAAACCCGGACGTGGTTGATGAAGAGGAACTCCGTTCCCTGTTGCAGCCCACCCGCCTGTACCATGACGTGGTGGCGGACATGCGCCGCTTCAACGTCATCCCGAAGGCATACGCCCACATCACGGGGGGCGGCCTTCCGGAAAACCTGGAACGCTTCCTGGGCGACTACGGCGCGGACCTCACCATTCCCTGCTGGGACAACACCGCAGCCCAGAAAATCCTGAAGCATGTGGACCCGCAGGACCGCTTCAACACCTTTAACATGGGCATCGGCTGGGTAGCCATCGTGAAGCCGGAGGACGTGAAAGCCGCGCTGAAGGCAGGCCCCGGCGGCACCGTCATCGGCACGTTGAGAGAAGGCCGCGGCATTCATGTCAAGGTACAGGGCGAATAGAGAAGGCACCATCTCCTTGCAGCGGATACACCACACTTACGGGACAATCTTTTCATCACAATCCCATGAGCGATTTTCTTAAACACGAGTGCGGCGTAGCCGCCATTCGTCTGCTTAAGCCTCTCTCTTATTTTCAGGATAAATACGGCTCCACCCTCTGGGCGTTCAACAAGCTGCTCATCCTGATGGAAAAGCAGTACAACCGCGGCCAGGATGGCGCGGGCATCGGCTGCGTGAAACTGAACATGCCCCTCGGCCAGCCCTACCTGTTCCGCACCCGGGACGCCAGCAAGGACGCCCTCACCACCATCTTCAACGGGCAAATCAAGAAGCTTAACAAAAAGTCCGCCGCGGCCAGGTCAACCTGAAAGACGCTGAAGACATTAAAAACAACTTTGACTACGGCGGGGAAATCCTGATGGGGCACCTCCGCTACGGCACCTCCGGCCTCTTTGACGAAGGCTCCTGCCATCCCTACCTGCGCCGCACCAACTGGCCGACGCGCACCCTGATGGTGCTGGGCAACTTCAACATGACCAACACGCCGGAACTGAACCAGCGCATGATTGAGCGCGGCCAGCATCCCGTCTTCGGCACGGACACGCAGACCGTCCTTGAAGAAATCGGCTACCATCTGGATGAAGCCCATACGGACCTTTACCGCGCCCTGCGGGACAGCGGCATGCCCGGCCCGGAAATCCCCCATGCCATCTCCTCCCGGCTCAACATCCAGGAAATCATTCACAACTCAGCCAGGCAGTGGGACGGCGGCTACGCCATCATGGGCGCCATCGGCAACGGGGACTACTTCTGCCTGCGGGACCCGCACGGCATCCGCCCCTGCCACTACCTGATTACGGATGAATTCATTGCCGTGGCCTCTGAACGCGTCCCGCTGATGACCGTCTTTGAAGTGGAAAGCGAACAGGTGCAGGAACTGCCGCCGGCCAACATGCTTTCCATCAAGGCGGACGGCACGCACGTCATCACGGAATTCACCACGCCCCTGAAACCCACGCCGTGTTCCTTTGAAAAGATATACTTCTCCCGCGGGAACGACCCCATCGTGTACCGGGAACGCAAGGCCCTGGGCGCGGCGCTGACCCCGCAGATCGTGGACTCCCTGGAAGACCGCTTTGACAAATCCGCCATCACCTACATTCCCAACACGGCGGAAACCGCCTACTACGGCCTGCTGGAAGGCCTGCGCGTCTACCGCCGCAAGCGCGTGCACGCCCAGCTACTGGAAGCCCTGAGAAACGGGACCCTGGATGAAAACATGCTGGACAGCGCCATCCTGAAACGGTGGCCGCGCGGTGAAAAAATCGCCCACAAGGACATCAAGATGCGCACCTTCATCACGCAGGAAAAGAGCCGCGCGCAGCTTGTCTCCCATGTATATGACCTCACCTACGGGGCCGTGGGACCGGAAGACGTGCTCGTCGCCATTGACGACTCCATCGTCCGCGGCACCACGCTGAGAAGGTCCATCCTCCGCATCCTGGGCCGCACCAATCCGCGGAAAATCGTCATCGCCTCCACCGCTCCGCAAATCCGGTATCCGGACTGCTACGGCATTGACATGTCCGAACTGGGGAACTTCATCGCCTTCCAAGCGGCAGTCTCCCTGATCAAGCAGCACGGGCAGGCCCGGTTGCTGGAAGAAGTATACAAGGCATGCAAGGAGGAACTGACCAAGCCCAGAGAAGAACGGCGCAACTGCGTCAAGGCCATTTACGAAGGCCTGACGGACGCTGAAATCTCCCGTGAAATCACCCGCCTGGTCACTCCGCACGACGCCCCGTGCCCCGTGGAAGTCATCTTCCAGACCATCGAAAACCTGCATGAATCCATAGAAGGCCCCTGCGGCGACTGGTATTTCACCGGAGACCACCCGACTCCGGGCGGATATACCACAGTTAATGTGGCATACATGCGCTGGTTTGCGTGCATACGATTTGCCCTTGTAGCGGGTCCCTATTTTTGGGTATTCTGCTGCTAATATGTCGGGACCCATTGCATATACGACCTTGGAAGACACTGAACTGGTCGCCAGGGCGCGGGAGGGAGATTCGCGAGCTTTTGACGAACTTGTCATTCGCCACAGCCGCAAGCTCCATGCCACCCTGTACCAGATGACGGACAACTACGACGATGCCTATGACATCGCCCAGGAAGCGTTCTCCAAAGCCTACCGGGCCTTGCGCTACTTCAACGGACAAAGCGCCTTTTATACATGGCTGCACTCCATTGCCGTCAACCATGCCAGAAACTTCCTGAAAAAACGCAACCGCAGGATGACCTACAGCCTGGACGACGACGAGTACGGCGACCATACGGAAAAAGGACATGAACATGGCCACCAAGCACAGGGAAGTCGTTGTGCTTCATGATGTAAAAGGACTCAACCACACGGAAATATCCGCCCTTCTGGGCATCTCTGAAGGAACGCTCAGATCACGTCTGCATTATGCCCACAAGGAGCTGCAAGGCCTGCTGGCGGAATATCTGAGTTAACGGTGGAAAAATATTGAACATCGGTTCCCTCCGCCCTGTCAAACGCATAGTCCCAGATTCGGGACTAAAACCCCCTAACCTTTATTACACTTAACATCAACGACGATGGATAAACAATCCACAGAACATAACGAGGGAAACTCTGGTTGCCATGCTGGCATCTTTCCGTAAGGAAGCTTGTTACCATGACAACTTTGAAGAAGATTTCCTCCGCAATTTTCATCTTAGAAAGGAAACCGATCCGGCTACCCACTCTGCTTGGAAATTGTTACTCGAACGCCTGGACAACTATCTGCAGAACTTTCGTGGCTGGCAGTGGGTCTATGCTTCCATGTCCATCGTGACATTGGCTGCGGTAGGCGTTATTATCGCATCCGGGAACATGGATGATCCTTCCGACTCTTACGCATCCTCCACCAAGGATAAGGAAGAGATTCTCCTGAAGGAAAAAGCGGTTCCCGTAAGTAAGGAAACTATTGAACAACCCTTAACCGAAGTCGCCCCTGCGGAAAAACCCGAATTCACCACGGGAGCGCCTTCATATGAAACATCGGCCAACGACAATCAGCTGAAAACTGATTCCAATACCGATAAAAAACCGGTATCCCGAGTTCTCATCGAGATGTAACAATCCATGATGAACCTGGCTCCGATATTGGCGGGCATAGCCGTTGCAGGCTTGATTTATCAAGCGGCGGCCGTGCCTGCCCCTTTTAAGGTAGAAGCCATTCCCCACCAGGCGGAAGGAGAGCCGTACACGGCCATGGCGGCGCAGGTCGGAAAAGACATGCTCGCCTCCCTGATTCCCTACCGGGTCTTTAAAAACGGCGGTGTGACCTACTACCTTGGGGACAAGGACACCCCTCCCCTTCAGGTATGGGCCCAGGAAAAGCTCACGGGCCTGACGATTTTCAAGGTGGATGCTGCCCGCATACACGACGGGCAGGCAGTTGTGACGCCCTCCGGCCTTCTCAAGCGCGGCGACAAGCTGGCCTTTGCCAGCAGCCGGAATGAAACCACCCTGGGAATTTACGTGGGCATGGAGCACTCCATAGGAGACACCAGCTTCCCGCTGCGTCTTGTCCGCGCCCAATTCCCCAAACTGGCTGCGCCGCCCATCGGCCAGCCGTGCTATGACGCTGAAAAACCGTCTGGTCGGCATCGTGCTGGGAGTTTCCCGCAAGGGAACCTGCCACCTGCTGCCCGCCCAGGCCATCTCCTTCCTGGCAGCCCATCCGGAAGCCAAGAGGGTGCGCCTGGGATGCCTGCTGGATATCAATGCCTCCACTCCCGTCATTGAAGGCCTCATTAACGGAGGCCCTCTCGCGCGGGGAGGCATCCAGACAGGAGACATCCTCATCAGCATCAACGGCACGACCATTAACAACTACGGGGACATGCTGGATGCCACCTATTACCTCACGGGGGAAAAGCCTCTGACCGTTGAAGTCATTCGCGGCACCCAGGTGGTAAAAAGCAGGGGCATCATCCCACGCAGGACTCCCGTTAATCCGGAACCCCGGCTCCCAAGGGAATGCCGGGGTTCGGAACGGTCCTTCTCAAAATCGGCCCGTGCCTTGTTTTCAGGCTTGAACTAACCCGCCGGCGCACTTAAAAAGGGCGTGCTTCAAATCGTCTTCAATAAAATCAGCGCTGCGGAAGTATCCAGCATCCCCACCCTGGAACAACTGGACCTGCTCGGGGACTTCCAGGTCTCTGAATCCACCCTCCAAACCCTTGATGACGCCCGCTTCGGCAAGATGGAAAAGGATGGCAAAATTCTTTACCGCTACGTAGCCAGGGACTACCGCATCTACTTTGAAGTCATTGAAGGCAAAGTGGTCGTCCACCGCGTTCTGCACGCCAACAGCCTGAACGACTTTCTGTTCCGCACCAACATCTCCCCGACCGCAGGGGAAGATGAAATCCTGAGCCAGTCCAAACACTTCTGGAAACTCATTGACGAAGGCAAAAAAGCCTCCAAAGCCTGACCCCTCCCCACCCATGGCCTGCATCATTCTGGGCATCACCGGCTCCATTGCCGCGTACAAGGCGGCGGACATCGCTTCCGCCCTCGTCAAAAGCGGGCATGAGGTGCACTGCGTCTGCACGGCCAAGGCCCTGGAATTCGTTACAGCCCTCACCCTGCACACGATCTCCCGCAATCCCGTCTTTTCCTCCTTTGAGGATGAAAAGGCGGACTGGGTTCCCCCGCACATCCAACTGGCCCAGCGGGCGGACCTTCTGCTCGTGGCCCCCGCCACGGCCAACACCATGGCCAACTTCGCCCACGGCTTCGCCCCGGACATGCTCACCTCCCTCTATCTGGCCTGCCAGGCCCCGGTGCTCATCTGTCCAGCCATGAACGTCCACATGTGGGAACACACGGCCACGCAGCAAAATGCGGCCGTCCTGAAACAAAGAAAGGGCCACTGCATTCTGGGGCCCTGTGAATCCGGCGCTGGCCTGCGGAGCGGAAGGAGCGGGAAAACTGATGCCAGTGGACCTGATTGTTCAAAAAACGCTCTCCCTCCTGCCGTAACGGCGGCATAAAATTACTCCATGCCTGTTTATTGGTTTGCCCCGGGAGAACTAAATCTTTTATCATGGACATTATGAAAATGCTCCTGTTCTTCCTTGGCTCCCTCATGCTCTGCTCCTGCGGCCCGGACAAGTATCCCGTCAGCTTCCACATGGAGACGGGAGCGACGGACAGCAAAAAATTCGCCTTTGAGCGGGACGGGCATTACTACAGCAAGGCTCCCTTCATTTCCCAGAAGGACATTGAATCCTACTACTCCTTCCCGGCAGAGGACAATACCTACGGCATTGTGGTCAATGTCAGAAAAGGCCTGGACAGCCGGGTGGAAGGAGTAACCGCCGCCAACCTCGGCAAGCAGATACTGCCGGTCGTCAACGGTCATGCCATGCAGCCTCTGCGCCTTTACAACAAGCCCGTTACCTCCGGCAAACTGGCCGTCATGGGCGGCTTCTCCCCGGCGGACCTTGCCGCCATGGCGGAATTCATTCCTCCGGCGGACCCCAAGAGGGAAGAGCCCATCAACAAGCTGGCCGCCGTCACCAAGCCCCTTCTTCCCATCAAGGACCCCACCCAGGAAAAGAAGGAAGCCAAGGAGCCCGAAGAACATAAGGACCGCACCGTGGTCAGCACCCGCCGGGGGCGGATCTGATCCAGCACCCCTTGTATGAGCATGCACGGCAAGTTCTTCCCTTCCCTGATCGGCATCCTCTTGTTCTTCTGGAGCATGCCATTCCTGATGGCGGATATTGTCGTGCGCTTCCCCACGGAAAACACGGCCCTGCTGGACAACCGTCCGCAGGACTTCTACATGTACGTGGACCGGAACTTTGAAGGGAAGAAATCCCAGCCCTGGGAGGCGGGAGCCTACGGCTTTACCCGGACCCTCGTCAGAACCCAGGCAGGCCCCGTAGCCGTCATCCATGAAGGAATCGATATCAAGCCGCTCAGGCGCGACGCCTCCGGCATTCCGCTGGACGACGTGCATCCCGTAGCCGGAGGCACCGTGGTCCACGCTTCCGCCAACCCCACCCACAGCAACTACGGCCGCTATGTGGTCATCGAACACCAATTGGCGGACGGCCCGCTTTACAGCCTGTACGCCCATCTGGCTTCCGTCTCCTGCAAGGAGGGGGACCGGGTAGGCACCGGAAACGTCATCGGAAAACTGGGCTACTCCGGAGTGGGCCTGAACAAAAACACGCGCCCATGTGCATCTGGAACTTTGCCTCAAGCTCCAGGACGACTTTGAAAACTGGTATTCCAGCCTGAAACTGGGTACCCCCAACCGCCATGGCGCCTACAACGGCCTGAACCTGGCCGGTTTTGACCCGGCCACCGCCCTCATGCAGTGCAAGGACGGCGCGGAATTCTCCCTCTCCCGCCATATCTCCTCCCTGCCCGTTCAGTACGTCGTACGCGCTCCATCTACCGGAAGCCTGCCCAATCTTGTCAAACGCTACCCCTTCCTGCTGAAACCGGGACCGGCCAATCCCAAGTCCTGGGAAATCAGCTTTTACGGGAACAGGAGTTCCCGTTTCCGTGACTCCCTCCGACCAGCCCTGCACGGAACCCTCCGTCATCCGGGCTGTTCCCCATCCCTTCTCCCAACTGTACAGGACCTGCAACCGCGTTTCCGGCTCCAGCAAGGATCCGAAGCTGACCGCCTCCGGCAAACGCTACATCCGGCTCATCTTCATGGGGCCTGAATCATAATCCTACGATGATGCACACTCCATTCCTGAAACGGACCCGCTCTCCCTCTACGGCTTCCAGCTGAAAGCCCAGCTCGCGCGCCAGCTTCAGGACCGGCAGCTTTTACTGGATGCCCTCACCAAGCTGGGGCAGGCGGAATCCCCCGCCATCTCCCGGACCGCGCACGTCCTTCTGGCGGACGTTCTGGTGAACCTGGGGCGCTATGCGGAGGCCGCCGCCATTCTTGAACAATTCAAGACGGGAATGGACGACGGCACGGCCAGGGACCTGCCCATGCGCTCTTATGCCGAACTCGTGGAAGGCAAACTGGCCGACAAACAGGGGAACCTGGACCAGGCCATAAAAATCTTCGCCGCCGTCATGGACAACAAGGCCTATCCGGGGAAAATCCGGGATCTGGGCCGTCTGGCCCTCGCCAGGGCGGAAATCGTCCGGGAGAAAAACACCCCGGAACAGGCGGAAGAGGAAACGCGCGCCCAACCTCAGGAAGAGGAAGCCCCACACACTGCCGGAACGGCGGAAGAACGCCTGCTGGCGTTCATTGGCGGCAAATCGGAATCCTCCCTGCTGATGGACGCCTTCAACATCCTGCTGGAGGAGGACATCTTCCGCACCAATCCCCAGGCGCTGGAAAAACTCACCGGCTGGGGTGAATGCCAGGGATGCGGCCCGCCAGCCGGCAGCCATGTATGCCATGGGAAGCCTGCTTCTGGCAAAGGACGACCTGGCGGGAGCTGTCAAAATGGCGGAGGACGGCCTCTCCAAATATCCTCAGAGCCTTCCGTCCAGACCCTTTCCCTGAATACCATCACCACTCTGCTGGACAAAAACCGCGTGGAAGACGCGGAACGCCTTATCTCCAAATATCCCGGAACGTCCCCCGGCCTCGTCTTCCAGCAGGGAGCCCTGGCCTTCCGCAAGGGAGACTACCCTCTGGCGCAGAGCCTCTTCCGGGAAGCAGCCCGGCGCGCCTCTGAAAAAACGGCGGAAAGCGCCCTGTTCAATGAAAATCTGGCTGCTGAACGCCAATGACGCCGCTGGAGCCGCCGCCCTGGTCAAAGGAAGCCGCCGGCTCTGCCCAGCTCCGGGAACACATCCTCTTTGAACAGGCCCATTACGCCGCCAAAAGAATGAACCCCCAGGCTCCCGAACTGCTGGCGTCCTTCGTGGCCCTGGCGACAGACCCGGCCCTGAAAACCCAGGCCCGGCTGGACCAGGCGGAAGTAGCCCTGAACCTCAACCCGCCGGACCTTGAAACCGTGCAGGCCGTTCTTCCGCCGCTGGAAAAAGAACAGCTGACTCCGGAACAGACCATGCAGCTTGCGCGGCTGAACATCCTGGAGGCGGAAAGCCGGCAGGAATGGCCCAGCGCCATCCAGGCCTGCCGCCAGGCCATCGCCCTGGATTCGGAAGGCAAACAGGCGGACATGCTCTATCTCAAGCTGGGGGAACTCCTGTACAAGAACGGGGATTTCCATGAAGCGCAGCTTGTCCTCCAGCCCTTCCCTCCAAATAGGCAGCCCCCTCCAGGCGGCGGCCCTCTTCCTGGCCGGAAAAGCCGCCCAGCAAAGCAACACCGGTAATACGCTGAAAGCCGCCCTGAACATCTTCAAAACCCTGGGCGCAGGGGACACCCCCTTTGCGCAGCCCGCCAGGATAGAAGAAGCCTCCGTCCTGCTGCGCATGGGAGAAGCGGACCAATGCATCGCCGCTCTGGAAAACCTCCTTTCCTCCCCCCTTCCGCGCTACATGCGCCTGCTGGCCCTCTCCATCCAGGCGGACGCCTGGGTGACGAAGGAAGACACCCATTCGGACACCCTCCGCAAGGCCATCAACCTGTGCACGGAAATTCTGGACACCCCCAACCTGGGCCTGGCCTGGAAATTCAAGGCCCTCACCCAGCGGGCCCAATTCTACGAACGGATGAACGACCAGAAAAAGGCGCTGGATGACTACGCCTCCATCCTGGCCCATACGCCCAGCGGCAGTTCCGCCAACAAGCGCCGGGACTGGCACTGGTTCTACAATGCCGGTTTCGCCTCCATCCGCCTGCTGGGCCAGCTCCAGGACTGGGACGGCGCCCTGGCGCTGGCTAAAAAACTGGCGCAGACCTCCGGTCCCAGAGCCAGGGAAGCGGCGGCCTACGCGCGCCGCATCCAGCTGGAACACTTCATCTGGCAGGATGAACCGGAAAATGCCGCTCCAGAAACCGGAAAGCCGGAAACGCCGGCTCAAACCGCCAGTTAAGCCGCCCCCTCCCATCATGGACACTCCATCTACAGCCAAAAACTGGAGACTCAACGCAGCAGCCGTCATCATGGACGCCGACGGCTACGTGCTGCTGGGCAAGGACAACGGCCGCAACCCGTACTGGCACTTCCCGCAGGGAGGCGTCATTAAAAAAATGAAAGCATTGAACGGGCGCTCGCGCGGGAGGTATGGGAGGAAGTGGGCCTGCGTCCCACGGAATACACCATTGTCAGTCGCCTCCCCGGCCTGCGGTACAAATACCCCTCCGGCAACCGCAAAGTCACGCGCTGGATAGGCCAGGAGCAAACCTACTTCCTGGTGCGCTGCAAGGCCAGGCGCCCCAAGACGGACCTGCACCGCAGCCCTGAATTTTCAAAAACGAAATGGATACCCCTCCAGGACCTCAAGCTGGAGATGTTCCCCAAATTCAAAAAGGAAAGTCATCAAGGACGCCCTTCAGCAATTCTTCGGGCCGGATTTTCCGGCCAAACCCGCCGCCATGAAAACCTCTTCCACCTCCTCTCCCGCTTCTTCAACGTTAACTTCGCATACAATGAACCGTTACCTGGTGCCTCCGGGCAAAAAACTGCGTTTAAAGGATTACTCTCCGGATGACAAATCTCTCTTCTCCGGAACCAAGGAAGAATCCCTGGTTGAATTCGACAAGCTGAGGGAAGAACTGCAGGAACTGCAGAAAAAACTCTTCGCCCAGCACAAGCACAGGGTTCTCGTCATTCTGCAGGCCATGGACGCAGGCGGCAAGGACGGATGCGTCAAGCACGTCTTTTCCCGGGTGGACCCGCAGGGGCTGCACGTGGTTCCCTTTAAAAAACCTACTATTGAAGAACTGGACCATGACTTCCTGTGGCGCGTGCACAAGGAAGTGCCCGCCAAGGGGCAGATCGCCATCTTCAACCGTTCCCATTACGAGGACATCATCGCCGTCCGCGTGAAAAAAATCTTCCCGGACCCCGTCTGGAAGCGACGTTACAAGCACGTTCTGGATTTTGAATCCATGCTTGCGGAAGAAGGCACCGTCATCATCAAGCTGTTCCTGAATATTTCCAAGGCGGAACAGAAAAAGACGGCTGGAATCCAGGCTCCAGGATCCGGACAAACTTTGGAAGTTCTGCATGGACGACCTGGATGACCGGAACCGCTGGGACGAATTCCAGACGGCCTATCAGGATCTCATTGAAAAAACGTCCACTCCGGATGCTCCCTGGTACATCATTCCGGCAGACCGGAAATGGTACAGGAACCTCGTCGTCGCCCGCCTGATGGTGGAAAAACTGCGCCATCTCCAGCTCACGTTCCCCACTCCCAACTTCGATCCGGCGTCCATTATCATTCCAGATTGATAAACTCTGTCATACCGATAACTAGTTTGTGCATCATAAAATTATTTTTGTACATTTCTCGGTATTCAATTGTCCCATTATTACAAAATCTGCATTATTCACAATAACAATCAAAACTTAGAATTTCTAACGCTTGACTGGGACAGTGAAAAATTGTTAGAAAACAACTTAACACCTAGAACGTGTAAACATTCTATATAGAAAAACAGAACCCAATGTATTTAGCATCCCAACGTAAAGAGTTCATTCTGAAAACGCTGGCCGAACATGGAGCCGCAAGAACCATTGCTCTGGCCAAACAGATGAAGGTCACGGATGAAACGGTCCGTAATGATTTGATTAACCTTGAGAAACGCGGCTTTCTCAAGCGCGTCCACGGCGGCGCTCTGGCCCTTACCCATAAATCCCTCCATGAAGACATTGTCACTCAAGACGATGTTTCCATAAGGATTGCAAAAAAGCCGTCGCTTCGACCGCGAAGCCCTGGTCTATGTGGGACAGGAAGCCGCCAAGGCCGCAGGTTCCCTGAGCATTGACATGGTTGTACTGACGCCGGACTGCTACTCCCCAAGCATGGCGCCGGATACAAGAACATGCTTCAATCCGAATTCATCAAGAGCGTCATTCCCCGGATGCCAAGGTGATCATCGCCATGCCTTCCACCAGCGTAGCGAACAACCCGGCATTCTATACCGTTGCGCCCTCACAGATCTCCATGCTCATCACTGATGAAGCCCTTTCTCCTGAAATGGCTGACCAGATTGAAAAAGAGCGGCGTCAAGGTGGAGCTCGCCTGACGCCGGCCTGCTACAGGGGGCGGAAGTTCTTCGGAACTTCCGCCTTTTTATGATGATCATATACTCTCTCCTTTCCATTCCGTCCAGTACTCCCGGCTTCCTGTCAGCTCGTCATCCCTGGAGCCGATCTCCTCAAATCCTCCACGCCTGTAGAACGCGCGGGCACGGGCGTTCTCCTCGTAAACGCCCACCGTCAGCATCCCCTTGCTGTGCTCCTTCACCCAGTCCAGCAGAGCCGTGCCTATTCCCTCGCACTGACGCTCCGGCGCCACAAACAGAGCGGCTTCTTCCCCTTCCCCCACCAGGCAGGCAAACCCGACAACACGGCCGCCGTCCCTGCACATCCATGACCCTTACGATTACTTAGGGATGCACCCTTACCGTGATTTATGGCCGGTCACACCATTTTTGAGCTGATAACAGTTTATACTTGACCATCCCCTGAATTTATCTGAAAAGAAAAATCGCTTATTTAGTATTTGGAAATGAGTAAAGGTAGGCTTGTTTCAGAATTGTATAAATAAACGAAAAACACCATAGATTTTCTGCAATAAACATGGAAAAGATTGCTGCTTCCCTGTTGGCGACAGCTGGTATTGCCTGCGCCCAAACATACAACTACGATTCCTCCTCTGAAACGCTTGTGATAACAGGCAAGGGCAATACGGTTGCCGACCGCATTACTCTGGAAGGACCAATAACCCCCGGGAGCACAGTCCCTGGGACTTCGGAAATATTCGGAGACACAAAAGAAATTATCTTAAAAGACGTTTGGACATCTCACGATTCGATCCGCATTAAATATGTGGAGCCGACTTCTGAGGGAAACAACACGACGCTGAAATTAGAAAATTCGCGTTTGGGCGCATCGGGGGACTTTGATAAAGGCGGCACGGGGTTAATCCTTATTTTGGATTCCCAATCCAGTCTTGAACTATACGGGAACCGGCTCACCAACACAATCAGAATCGAAAACCAAGGCAACATAAGATGCACAAACGGCACTGTAAGTGCAAGCTCGTATTTGTGGGACAACAAGACAACCACAGGTTCTTCAGGCGTTCTGGGCGGAAGTGGATATTATAGCTTCGGGAACGTTTCCTCTATCGAGACTAATAAAGATTTCGGACTCATCAAGACCAGCGGTCAAATTACAGACCTCGAAATTTCGGGAATTTACACTGTGGACGGGAATTCCGCAAAAACAATCGACGACGACTCCTACATCGTGGGTGTGAACACGTCGAGCAGTTCTGACGGGCAGGCGATGACGATTTCGGGTTCACTTACAATCAATGCAAAACAAGGCACGGGGATAGGTATACTGGCCAACCAGCTCGGCAGCGACGACGTTTCGCTCAAAAATAACTATTCGGGCCAAATTTACGTGACAGCAAAAGACGCCTTCGGTGTAAAAGTTGGTAAAAACGCGGCCAAGGACCCCTCTGCTGCGGGCGACATCTACTCGCTTTCCGTGGGCGAACTCGACATCGAAAGCACAATCACTTCGGGCAGCACGCAGGGTGAAGCAACGGGTATATACGCAAAAAGCGTCAAGCGCGATTTGACAGCAAATGCAATCACAGTAAAGGGGTACACCAATGCAACCGGTATCCATCTGACGGAAGGCGGCCGCAACCTCACCATATCCGATATGCAAGTAAGCGCGGGAATCAGCGGCAACGCAGCAGGCATAATCGCCGCGCCAGGCAGAGATAACCCTGTTTCCACAGCCGGAAACCTCGAAAACATCAGGATAGATAATTTGGAGGTTTCAGGCGGCGCAGATGCCACGGGTATCTTTGCAAACTCCATTACAAAATCGGGCCAAAATGAAAACATCATAGGCAACATTACGGTTTCGTCTGAAAACGGATTGGCAAACGGTATTTTCGCCGACAACGCTGACATCACCCTCGGCGGCAAAATCCTATCCTCAAGCGAAAACTCCAACGCCTACGGGATTTGGACGGAAAACGACCTTTTCTTAAAAATGCTCGATGGTTCGAAATCTCGGCAATCGCTGCAAACGAAAACTCCAGCGCCCAGGCAATCCGCTCGAAAAACCTCTATCTGACATTCGACGGCAGCGCGACGATAAATGGCGACCTCATGGCGGACGCCGGCATGGAGCTAGACAACGGATACAATGTAGTCGTCAACGGCAATATCGAGGGTAAACATCTTGCCGCAGAATCAACAATCGGCACGGTTTCAGGCAAAATGAAATTCGACTCGGTTGCCGGCCTGAACATTACCGCATCAGTGGGTTCGCTCGAAATCGGTACGTCGGGCGAGGATTCGGGGTATATTAAAGTCAACACAGTCGAGACATCAGCAAACATTTCAAACGCCGTTTTGGTGACAATCGAAAACGCAAACGGCAACGTCTCGTTCAACTCGGTTAATTCGGCGACGGTAAACAACGCCGTTGGCGACATCTCAGCAACAAATGTCACTAACGGACTGAACGTCGGCGATGTCGGCAACATCCGCGTAAGCGGTACGAATGTCAATGTGCTTGACGGCAAAACTGTGAGCGGCGACATCGTTTCGACGACAGACCTCATACTGTCAAACGAAGGTTCGGCAACACTCACGGGTTCAGTTTCGGCGGGCGGGAACAGACTTACGATAAACAGTGTCTTCGGCATAAACTCTTCAGCCGCGACCGTAATCAGCGCGGGGACACTCGGGGGCGCGGGCTTGCGCGGCACCATCAACAACCACTACGACAACATCTTCGGTTTCTCCGCAACCGACGACTCTTCGGGAAGCCTCACCGCCGCAACCGCCTTGAAAGGCACGCACGACGTCGTCTCGAACAACATTTCGGGCATGATCGACGGCGACTTGGATCCTTTTGAAAACACCTACATCACCGTGAAGTACGTCAACGTCGGCAGCAATGTCGGCTACGAAATCAAGAAGAACACCTATCTTGCCGAAGCAGTTGCGACAAACGAATTCGAAAAGGCGTTGGCAAAAACCTACGACGATCTTGAATACATCGACGGCGACGACGCGGCGAACGAGGCGGCAGTTACCAAAAAACGTAATTTCGCCGCAATGGTAAAAAGCGGCACACTGGGTGCGATACTTCCGCAGTCGGTAGTGCACAGCGTGCGCATGAACATGGATCTTGCCGACATAATCCACCTCGACACGCTCAACCGCACGAGCGCGGCAATCGACGGCCTCGGCGCAAAAAGCAGCGGCACGGAAGTCGGGGGGGGGGCGTTTTTCAGGCATTACCGTCCGCAACATAAACAGGTTTGCCACCTACGGCGGCGATGAAAACATGGATGGGTCGAGCGACTATATTTCGGGCGGCTTGGTGAATTTTTGAATACACGGCGGGTAACACGTTTCTTGCGGGCTTCGGCTTCGGCGGTTTTCAGGCAAAATCGTCAGGCAAGGGCAACTGCGGCAAGGCGGAAACCCAAAGCCTTGCGGTCAACGCCTACACCGACTGGCGGTTCTTCGGCAACTTTGACTGGTACTTCGGTGCAACCTATGCTTTCGGCATGAACAAAGCCGAAAGGATGAACATCCTGAACAAAAGCAAAGCCGATTGGAATTCAAACCTCATCGGTGTCTTCACGGGCGTTCGATACGCGTGGAAGCCTTTTGCCGACACCGGATTTTACCTGAAACCCACAATCGGCGTAAACGCGGACTTCCTGATGAACCCGTCGTTCACGGAAAAAAGCGGGGGAAGAACGCATGAGCGCGGAATCAGAAAACTATACAAGCGTGAAGTCGCTTGTGGGAATTGAGGGCACTTACGCGTTTTCAAACGGCTTCTACTTTACGGGCAGAATGTTCTACACGCACGAATTTTGCGACGACCGCTACGGAGTAAATGCCATGCTCGGCTCTTCCTTCATAAGGGTAAGGGGCTGGAAAATGGACAGGGACGCTGGCGTATTCGGCGCAGGCATCGGATACAGCATCACGGAACAGTGGAGCGTCTATGCCGACTATGCCGCGGACGTTTCGGACAAAGTGCGCCACAACGTCAATATGGGCGTCACGTTTAAATTTTAAGTCGATTCGCGAATGAGCAAAAAATCTGCAATATATTTCTGCCGCAATAGAATCGCCTCATAAACATCTGTAAAAGCATTGATAGGGAGGGAGCCGCTGTTACTGAGCTCCGGTGTCATGGAACACAAACGGCTTTCTGTAAAAGCGCCCCAGCCTCTCAGCCCTTCCATTCTGGCCTGTACACGAGCACCGGGCCGGTACGCGAAGACTGAACGCCGCGCACCTTCCGAACGGCGGAGCCCACCAGGGCGGCAGCCTGTTCCACCTCCTCCTGCGTCGTCATGAAAGACAGGGAAAAACGCAGGGAGGAACGTACCGCCTCATCAGACAATCCCATGGCCGTCAGCACGTGGGAAGGCATCGGCTGCAGCGTATGGCAGGCAGACCCAGCCGAACACAGCAGGCCGGCAGGTTCCAGCAACAGCATCAGCGCTTCCGCCGTACATCCGTCAAACGCCAGATTGGAAGTATTGGGAATACGTTCCGTTCCGCCGGAATGCACCGTCACGCCGCCCACCTGTGCCCGCAGGAGAGACTCAAAAGAATCCCGCATCCGGGACAGCCGTCCGGCGTCCTCCTCCAAGTGCCTCAATGCCGCCCGCGCCGCCGCACCAAAACCAATGATTCCCGGAACATTCTCCGTGCCGGACCTCAAACCGTACTCCTGCCCCCCCCCGAACAGCAAAGGGGAAAAAGGAGCCCCCGCTCTCCTGTACAGACATCCAATCCCTTTGGGGCCATGGAATTTGTGTGCGGATACGGAAGCATAATCCACTTCCATTCCATGCAAATCCACGGGAATTTTTCCGGCGCACTGCACTATATCCAAATGCACGGGAACTCCATGTTTCCCGGCGGAGGAACACAAAACCGCCGCATCCTGCAATGCGCCTGTCTCATTATTGGCCCAGGCAAAAGAAACGCCGGACACGCCCCCTGCGCACATGGACTCCCATTTTTCCGGAACCGCTCGCCCTTCCCTGTCCACGGGGCAGACACAGCCGCTGCCCAGGGCCAGGGCCGTCTTCAAGGAGGCGTCATGGTCCGTGGACAAAACGCCTATCCCTCCCTCCCGCTCCCCGGCCATCTGGCGGAAAGCCATATTAGACGCCTCCGTTCCGCCGGAAGTAAATACAATTTCCGAAGGAAATGCGCCCAACAGGGCGGCAACGGCCGCACGGGCTTCCTCCACCGCCTCGCGCACGCTCCTGGCGCAGCCGTAACCGGCGGACGGGTTGAAAAACCGTTCTTTTAAAAACGGCTCCATGGCCTCGTAAACCTCCGGGGCCAGCGGTGTGGTAGCGTTATTATCCCAATAAATCACGCCTTCATAACTCCCCCAATCGCGGGAAGGAGTCAAGCCGGAACATAATGCGCAGCTGCACAAGATCACTCTTCACTTTTACCCGTGATTCCGCATAATGCCTTTCATGCGTTTTCTTATCACGGCAGGCCCCACCAGAGAAGCTATTGACCCGTCAGATACCTCACCAACCACTCCTCCGGAAAAATGGGGTATTGCCTGGCGGAAGCGGCTGTTCACGAAGGCCACAGCGTCCTTCTCATCTCCGGCCCCACTTCCCTGGACATCCCGCACGGCGTGGACTTCCTGCCGGTTGAATGTGCACGGGAAATGTATGATGCTGTCAAAAACCAGGCTCCCTACGCCGACGCCGCCATCCTCAGCGCCGCCGTAGCGGATTATCGCCCCGTTTCCGTTCCGGACCGCAAAATCAAGAAAACGGGGGGGGAGCGCATGATTTTGGAACTGGAACGTACTGCGGATATTCTTGGCTCCATGCGCGCGGAATTCGGCTTCAGAGGCATTCTGGTAGGCTTCGCGGCGGAAACCCATGACGTGGAAAATTACGCGCGCGGCAAACTGGAACGCAAGCGGTGCGACATGATTGTGGCCAACGACGTTTCCCGCAGTGACATTGGTTTTAACTCCTCTGAAAATGAAGTGCTGCTCGTTTACCCGGACCGGACGGAGCTTTTGGAAAAAGCGCCTAAAACGCAAATTGCCTTTCAAATCATTGAGCGCGCATGCCGTCTCGCACAGGGAAAAGCTCCGTCATGGCGCACGGCAGACCCGTTCCACGCTTGAACCGGAAGAAGGTTTGCCCCACGATCCGATGTCGGCATGTAAATGCCGGCGGCCTTTCCCAAAACTACATTTTCCATTTTCATGCCCGTCACTCTTCAGGATTTAGGCTGGAACGACCACTTTCAACGCGCTTTCAACGCCGTCGCCAAACCCGGCTGGGTTCCGGGACGCCTCATCCGGGAAACGAAAATCAACTTCACCGCCCTGCTGGACGGCGGGGAAGACGTGGACGCGGTCGTCAGCGGCAAGCTCTGGCATGACGCCGCCACGGATGCGGAACTGCCCGCCGTAGGAGACTGGGTGGCGATTGACCCGGGGGAAGCGGGAGACGAAGCCGTCATACGCGCCATTCTCCCCCGCCAGACCTGTTTTTCCCGCAAAGCTCCGGGAAAAAGCAGCGCGGAACAGGTTCTGGGAACCAATGTGGACACCGTAGCCGTGGTGACGGAGCCGGGAACGGACTTCAACCCCAGGCGCATGGAGCGCTACTTTACGCTCATCCGCCGCAGCGGCGCCGCACCTCTCATCCTGCTCAATAAAACGGACCTTTTCTCCAGGGAGGAAGTGGACGAAGCCGTGCAGGCCCTGCGGGAACTCTCCCCGGAATGCTCCATCATCGGCATCAGCGCCCTGCACAACAAAGGGAATCAAGGGAATTCCGCAAATGCCTTTCCAGGGGAAAAACCATCTGCATCGTCGGTTCCTCCGGAGTGGGGAAAATCCACGCTGGTCAATACCCTGCTGGGGGACGAATGGCTCTGGACGGGGAAGTGAATGAGGTGACCGGCAAGGGACGCCATACGACCGTGGCGCGCGAACTGGTGCTCCTCAAACACGGCGGCCTGCTGATTGACAATCCCGGAATCCGTGAAATCCAGATGTGGACGGATGAACATACCCTGCGGGAAAGCTTTGCGGATTTGACGGAGCTGGCCCAGGAATGCAATTTGCGGATTGCAGCCACGGCACGGATTCCGGCTGCGTCATCAGGAAAGCCGTGGAGGAAGGAACGTTGGACAGGGGAGCGGTACTTGAATTTCCTGAATCTGGAAGATGAAATCGCCCGGCTTGCCAAACGTCAGAAAAAAAGGCAAATGAACGTGGAACGGGCCGGGAAGAGAGACCGGAAGGTACAGGCCCGGAATTATGAGGACCGCGTGGAACTGGAACGCCGCCACAAGCCCAACCACCGCAGCCATGACTGATTCTCCGTCAAATTGGCTTGTCAAACCGCAGAGGCGCGCTTACCAGTAAGGGATGCTCTTCCCATGCAGCCTTTTCCGCGCTTCCGCGGCCCTTCTGGCATTGGGCGCGCTTCCTCTCTCCGCAGCGGAACAGCCGGACCCCGCCCAGGCCAGGCCCGTCGTTTCCATCACGGACCTGAACCCCGTCCGGCTGACGAGAGACGCCCACAGCAAACTTCTTGTGGCGCAATGCACCATTAACGGCGTTCCATGCAATCTCATTGTGGACACGGCGGCCTCCCACACCACGTTTGACATCAAATTCATCAAGAAGAATTTCCCCGGCCTGCCGCTTGAAAACGCGCAGATCGCCCCCGGCTCCAACGTCAACACCGTTCCCCAGCTTTTCGCCATGAAGACCTTCTCCATCGGAGGGCTTCACATTAAAAACTTCTTCGGACTCGCCATGGACCTCACCCCCCTTCAAAAAGATATGCAGGTCAGGGTGGACGGCATTCTGGGAATCAACTACCTGGGCTTCTCCCCGTTCCTGCTGTCCGTCAGGGATGCTTCCCTCCAATTTCTGGAACGCTCCCGCTTTCCCTCCCAGAACATGAAGCCGCTGGAAGTGGAACGCCACCCATCCGGAATTTTCTATGTCCGCTGCTCCCGGGGAGGAGACGCCTTCCTGCTGGCCCTTGATTCCGGTTCTTCCCTTTCCCTGGCCCCGCTGGAACAGTGGCCCGCGGACCCAAATGGAAACCAGCTCACGGCCAAGGCCTCCGACATCAACGGACACAGCGGGGACCGCAACGTCATGAAGCTGGGCATACCCTCCACCCTCCGCATGGGGCCGGACTTCCAGATGGACGGCCTTTCCTTCGCCGTGACGGGAACAGGCGGCAGATGCCAGATAGGCGTGGACACCCTCCAGCACTTTGACATCATCATTGACGCGCCGCAGGGGGGAAGTCTTCGCCCTGCCGCTCCATTCCAAGCCGGAGGCCCGCGGACAAAAGGCTCCCGCCGTTAAACGGGAATCTTGAGCATGATGCAGATCATGCGGATGGTGCGGGCCGTAGCGCCGAAATGGGCTTTCAGCGCCACCTGCGCGCGGGAGGACTGGGCATGGGCCAGCAGCGGATTGTCCAGCATCTCCTTGAGCACGTCCGCCAGACGCTCCTCATCGCACCGGGTAATGCCGTCCACGCCCTCAAGCAGCTGGACCAGCGCATCGAAATTCTCCATGTGCGGCCCCGTCAGCACGGGCACGCCGCAGGCAACGGCCTCCGCCGGATTCTGGCCGCCGTCCGCCAGAAAGCTCTTGCCGATCACGGCCACATCCGCCAGCGCGGTCCAATCCCTCAATTCTCCGGTCGTATCCGCAATGTAGCAGACATTGTCCTTCAGGGTTTCCGGAAGCTCGCCATCCGTCCGCAGCACGCACTGCCAGCCGCGGGCCTCCAACTCACGCACCACCGTATGGCGGCGTTCCGCATGCCGGGGAACTATCAAGGGGAAGCCTCCCGCCTTGCGCACGGCCTCCGCAATCAGCACTTCCTCCCCGTCATGCGTGCTGGCGGCCAGCACCACGGGCTTGCCGCGCTTCAGCTTGTCCAGAATGGCGGCAAACTCCGCATTGGTTTCCTTGCGCTCCGCCATCTGCTGGTCAAACTTGATGCTGCCCGTCACATGAATGATGGAGGGGCGCACCCCCACGGATTCAAACCTCCGGACGTCTCCCTTGTCCTGCACGCCCATGGCGTCCAGCGTGGAAAAATAATACCGTGACACCCATTTAAAAGCGCGGTAGCGGCTCTCGGACCTGGCGGACATGCGGGCATTGATCATCGCCATGGGAATGCCCCCCGCACCTTGGCGGCGCGGGCAAAGTTCGGCCATAATTCCGCCTCTACCAGCACAATGGCTTCCGGTTCAAAACGGTCAAAGCACCTCCCCGGCAGGCCCAGCAGGTCAAAGGGGGCATAAATTACGCGCACGCCGGGCACCTGGGCATTCACCGCCGTATCATGCCCCGTAGCCGTGCTGGTGGCCAGCACCGCGGAACCGCCGCGCTCCCGGAGCCACGCCCGGGAGAATTTTGAGGGCCAGCACCACTTCACCCACACTCACGGCATGCACGTACAGCACCCCCTTCGGCTCCCAGTTGTAGGAAACCCGGTACAGGCCGAAGCGCTCCATCAACCCCGTGCCGAAGCCGCCGCGCCTCTTCTGCTTGAGCAGGTAGGAAGGCAGCGTCACCAGCCACCCGAGGGTGTACAGGACATTGTAACAGAAAGAGAACAGGAAGGCTTTCATCTTACTTCTCAGGCAATCGATAGAACAACAGCATATTTTTCCCGTACCGGCGGGTATCCACCAGGTCCAGGCCGTCAAACTCCGCGGCGCCTTCCATGCCGGTTCCCCAGCCTTCCTGCACTTCCGCAATAAACACGCCGCCGTCCTTCAGCAGTCCGGCAATTCCGGCCTCCGCCAGCTCCACAATAAAATCCCGGTCCGCCGGGCCCTTGCAGTAGGGGGGATCTGCAAAAACAATGTCGTACTTCCTGCCGGCCAGCAGCTCCCTTTTCACAAACTGCACGGCGTCTCCCTGGATGACGGCGCCGCCCTCCAGGCCGGTTTTGGCAAGATTGGCCTTGGCCGTCGCGCAGGAAAGCCGGGAAAATCCACCATGCGGGAGCTCCCTGCCCCGCGGCTGAGGGCTTCCAGGCCGAAGGCTCCGGAGCCGGTGAACAAATCCAGCACGTCGGCATGGCCAATCAGCGGGTTCAGGATGGAAAAAAAGGGCCTCCCTGACCCGGTCGGTCGTGGGCCGCACTTCCCCTTTGGGAACAGACAGTGCTATGCCGCCGGCCTTTCCGCTGATGATACGCATGTTTTTACCGGAATGAAAGGAACGTCTTGTTGTCCCTACTGGCGCGCCTTGGCCTTGGCCTTTTCCAGCAGGGGATCTCCCGTAATGCGGGTGATGGGGATGCGCAGCACGATGGACTGGTTGGCAATGGCAATATTATCCGGATTCTTCTCGGACACGTTGTAAACGAAATAGGTATATTTGCCGTCCTTGCTCTTGCCCGCGATAATGGTCTCCGTCAGGGTGGAAAGAATGGTCTTCTTTTCCATGGTCCATTCCTTGCCGCTCCATGCGCCGTACACGTTCAGATCGTCATAGGAAACGTCCCCTTTCAGGGCCAGGGCGCCGTTGGGGGAAATCCAGGATTTGGTATTGGAGTCATACTTCAGGGTGCTCATCGGCAGCGGTCCCTGCTGGGCCACCGCGGCCAGAGTCCAGATGCCGCGTTCCCCGGAGGCGAAAATGCCCACAGCTACGGGGGCCACTTCCTGCACCTGCTTCAGCTTCCAGCATTCCAGATACTTGGCATACTCATCCTTGGTCCAGCCCAGACGTTCGTCATACGGAACGGGCTGACCGGGAACGATCTGGCTGACGAGTTCCTTCTTGTCCTTGTCGGGCAGGGAGGCAAAAACGCCGTCAATCTTTTCCATGAATGGCTGAAGGCTTTCATCAAGCACAACGCTGACGGCGGAAGCTTCCGCCATTTTGCCGACCGGGAGATATTCATCGATTATTTCCGGCTTTTCTGCTGCGGACAGGGAAGAAACCAGAACGGGGACCATCAGTGTTAAAGCCAGATTGCGGAGCGCTTTCATAACGTGTTCGTACATTTTACTCAACAAAACACCCTTGGCAAGAGTCAAAGTGAGTGTTATCCGTATGTACATCATGAACTGGAAGTTACTTTTCACTACCCTGGCCGCCGCTCTGAGCCTTGCTTCCTGCGTGTCCACCCCGGCATCCCGCATCCAGAAAAACCCAGCCCTTTTCAATTCCCTTCCGCCCAGCCAGAAAACGCTGGTGGAAGCCGGACAGATTGCGGAAGGCATGTCGCCGCCCGCCGTCTTCCTGGCCTGGGGAGACCCCTCCGCCGTCGCGGAAGGCAACCTTAACGGAAAATCCGCCACCCGCTGGATTTACTCTTCCCTCCAGCCGGTTTACACCCCGCCGCCCTCCTTCTGGGCCGGGCCCTACTGGGGAGGCCCCTATTGGGGACCGGGGTTCTACCGTCCCTATTACCCGTATTACAATGACGTCACCTACGTCCCGGTGGATACCGGCTACGTGCTGTTCATCAACGGCAAGGTGAAATCCTGGGAACGCAGGCGCTGATTAAAGAACCGGCAGGCCCGCACGGGATGGAATGCGGCGGCGCAGCAGACGGAGGGAAGCTTCCGCATGATGCGCCGTTTTTCTTTTTGCCATTCTTCCGCGGCCTTTTTTCTTTCCCTTCCGTTCCCGGACTCTTCGTTCAATCCCTGTCCCCGGACAGGGGGCGTTCCAGTTCCTCCCGGAATTCAGGGAAGAACGCCTTCAATTCCCCGGACACCTTAGGGTATTCCAGTTTCATTTCCGCCAGTGCCTCCACAATGGCGCACATGCAGACAAGCCTGGAATACCACTTGTTGTCCGCCGGCACCACATACCACGGCGCGTCCCGGGAAGAAGTATGACGTATCATTTCCTCATACGCCTTCTGGTACTGGTCCCAGAACTCGCGTTCGTGGATGTCCCCCTCTGAAAACTTCCAGTTCTTGTGCGGGGTGTCCAGCCGCGCCAGAAGGCGCTTTCTCTGTTCCTCACTGGAAAGGTTAAGGAATATCTTCACGATGCGCGTCTTGTTGGCGAGCAGATGGCGTTCCAGATTATTGATGGATCTGTACCTCTCCTTCCAGAAGGCTCCCTTGGCATGGGCGGGATCAAACCCCTCCCCCGCCAGAAATTCCGGATGCACGCGCACGCTCAGCACTTCTTCATAGTAGGAACGGTTGAAAATGCCGATCATTCCCCGCCGGGGAAGACGGGCCACGCACCGCCACAGGAAATCATGGCTCCGTTCCAGCGTGGAGGGCGGCTTGAAGCTGCTGACCACGCACCCCTGCGGATTGACTCCGCCCATCACATGCTTCACAATGCCGTCCTTGCCCGCACTGTCCATCGCCTGCAGCACCACCAGCAGCGCATAGGATTCGCTGGCATAAAGCACCTCCTGAAGCTGTTCCAGCAGCTCAATGCCCTTCTCCAGCTTGTCCACGGCTTCCTTCTTGCTGTCCTTGTCCAGCTTGCCCAGATCGCCCGGATCATAGTGGGATAACTTGAACCCCTTGCCGTCCGTCACCCGGTACGGCTCAATGAACTTTTTGCAGCGTTTGACCAGACGGGAAGGAATATCTATCATTCCGGTAATGACACCGTTCTGCGTCAAGACGTTGAAATAACCGTAAAAAACTCCGCCTTCCTCCCGGACGGCCATCCGGCCCCTGCAGCATGAAAAATCCGCAAAAGCCGGCTTTCCGCTGCAAAGGCGGAATGGCGCAGGGAAACGTCAATTCTCTATGCGCACCTGGTCCGCGGGAGTATTATCCAGCTTGCAGTCCTCAATGGACCATGTGCGGGGAGGCTGAACCTTGTTATTTTTAATCAGGATGTTGGCGCACCTCCTGAACTGGAAGGGCTTCTGCCCCCAGCCCCTGAAATCATTGTTGTAAATGATTTTGTTGTTGACGAATTTAAGGTTATCCGTGGAAATGGCAAACAGCAGCGGCACGTCGAACGTCTTGAACACATTGTTTTCTATCAGGACATTGCGGTGATAATAATCCTTCTGCTTGTTCAACTGCTTGACTTCCGGGTAAATGGAAATGACGGCGTTCGTGAACTGGTAGCGGGAGGTCAGGTTGTTGATGAAGGTATTCCTGCGGATCACCACTTCATGGCAGGCGCCGCTTTCATACCAGCCCTGGGCGTCCCCGGCCAGCAGAATGGCCGCGCCGGAGGAATGGTCAAACAAATTGCCCTCCACCAGAACCTTCTCAGGCGTCGTGAAAAGAGAACCGCGGGCGCGGTTGTTGCGGACGATGTTGTTGCGAAATACTACGGAAGGGTAAAAATCCGCATTTTCCACGGCGTCCCCGGCCTTGACGGACGGAGGCAGCGGTTCTTCCAGCGTGATCACCAGTTCCGTAGAACTCTTCTTCACGGCGGTTTTTACGGTAGCGGTGCTTCCCGGTTCAAGCGTAGGCCCGTTGATAAAACGGATTTTTTCACCGGGCAGGAACACTTCAAACCCCACCGCCTGGCGGTGATGTACTTGCATTTCAGCGTATGGCCGTCCACTACCTCCGTCACGCCCAGGCAGGTGGAATGAACGTTGATGGCGTCATCCATCATTCCCTCGAACAAGGCTTTCTCCACCACGATCTCGCCCCGGGTGTTGGAAAAATGGGTGGCGTCCGCCCCGGCGGTGTGCACGCGCCCCGTCCCTTTCCTGACCATGACGCCGCCGCCCTTCATGTGGAAATCCTCCGACCGCTGGACCAGCAAAGCCATGCCCGTGCTCTGGTGCAGGGCCACATCATTCAGGACCGTCTTCCGCGCCCGGTAAACCACGCATCCCGGATGGGGGCGGTTATAATTCCGCAGCACCAGCGTATCCCCCGGCTTGATTCCCTTCTGCTTGAGGTTCCAGTCCAGCCGGAGGCGGTTCCCTCCGAGGGGTTCCACCCGGCCGTTCCAGCCCATGTCCGACGTATTGGCAATGATGTGCCCGGTCCCCTTCTCAAAGGCCATGCAGCTCCCCATTCCTTCCTCCCAGCCTTCGCCCAGGAAAACGAACCTGTTGTTCCTGATTTCATAGGGGTAGGCTTTTTTGTCTATTTCCACCTCCGTGGACCTGTCGTCCGCATTCAAGACACGCGCTTCCGTACAATAGGACCGTTCATAATCCACGGACAGACGGTTGATGCTGATGTTTTCGCTGTCCATGACCAGCAGGGGAACCACCTTGCCGTGAAACAGGAACAGGGAGCCGTTGCCCTCTACGCGGACATTCCGCAAATCAGTCAGGGTCACGCACACCGGATGAACCAGGGGCTGGTCATGGTTGGAGATATTGAAGCTCATGTTCAAGGCTCCCTCCGGATAAAAATGATAACCGCCCGTTTTCCAGACTAGGTCCACCCAGTCTGCGTGGTCATAGGAATTATTTTCCACCCGGTCAGCCACCAGGTAAAGATGCCGTATGCCGTTTTCCGCTACCGGAACGGAAAACTTTTTCGCAGGCATTCCCCTCTTCATCACGCCGGAACTCCATAAAACTTCGGAACCGCTCATTACACGGAATTCCACGCTGCCGTCTCCGTCCGTACCGTCGTCAATGCCGCAGGCCCCTTCCAGCTTCCACACTCTTGAGCCGCTGCCCTCCGGCACAGGGAGCGGAATCATGGATGTAGCGTGAGTGCCGATGCCCGCAGCGTATTTTTTACCCCCGATGCTCAATTCACCATTCTTGAAAGACCGGTCCAACCGCGTTTCCCCCCACCTCCTGGCGGGCCATCAGCAGACTGGCGGCAGGGCGGCCACAAAACTCCATGAAAACATCCGGTTAAACATATCCTTTATTATACCTTTTCCCCGGTTTTCTTCTATCAGAAAAATTCAATTCCTGCAAAAGCCGCCCATGGAGAGAAAAGAGAGATTGCCTTCCTCCCTCAAATTCTGGGGACACTCTTTCCATGCGACCAGCTTTTCCTCCTCCTGCCCGGCATGCTGCTGACGCTTTGCGCCTGCAGGCGCGGCGGCGCCACGCTTGAAAACGGATAACGTCCAGGCGGAATGGTTCCCCAACGGGAGCCGCACGGCCATTGTCCTGGATGGTGAAACGGAACCTGCCCCAGCACGGGAAATCCAGCGCGCAAACCCGGCATGACTCTCTTATACAACTCCCGGCAGAGGGAGGTCAACGGAGCACCCGAAACGGCGTCCAGGGGAACATCACCCGCCGTCCTGCACTTTAAGACCTCCTCGGGAAATACTCCTCAGGGGGTGTGCCGCCTGGACGCGGAAGGCAAAACGTCCTCCCTGACCGGCTGGAGCTGCCAGGAACGGGGGACAGCCCTACCCCCGCACCGGCACGGCCGGGACCATGACCACGGAAAAATTCTGGACAATGAACCTCATGCGGATGCTGAAACCGGGAAAATGGAAAATCCCTGAGCGCCCTGCTGGCCGGAGCGCTGGCCCTGGGCGTGCGTCCAGTGTTCCGTCCGTTCCCTGGTGTACCTGCCGCCCCAGCCCAAGGACAAAACCGTGTATCTGGAAAAACGCGCCGCCTGGGAGCCCCACCGGCGCACTTTCCACCATAACGGGGCCCAGCTCAGCGGCTGGCTTATTGAAAAAAGAAGGGACAGCCCCTGCTGGTGTATTATGGAGGGAATGCCATGGACATCTCCATGATGCTTCCCTACCTGGATCGGTTCCCCATGCCAAGCTCCTGGTCAACTACCGGGGATACGGTCTCAGCACCGGCACGCCCACGGAGCAGAACATCATGGGGGATTCCCTGGCGATTCTCGACTCCGTGCTGAAGGAAACCGGAAGAACGCCGGACGACGTCATCCTGGTCGGGCAAAGCCTCGGCTCCGGAGTCGCCACGCAGATAGCCTCCGTCAGGAACGTGAAAAAGCTGGTCCTGCTGGTTCCCTTTGACAGTCTTCTGGAAACCGCCCGCGGCCTCTTCCCCTACCTTCCCGTCAAGCTTCTCCTGCCGGACCACTTCCGGTCGGACCTGGCAGCGCCCAAAGTAGCCTGCCCCGTCAGCATCCTGGCGGCGGGATCGGACGAAGTCATCCCGCCTGACCACGCCAAACGGCTCCGGGACTGCTTCTCCACGCCGGTCAACTACCAGGGAATTCCCCCGGCGCCATGCATAACACCATCTGGCTCAGCCCCGGCTTTGACAAGGCGTTCTCCAGGAGCATCAGCTACTGAACCGCTTCATTCCACAGGGGCCAGAGACACCCGGCGCAGGCATTCCCCTCGTGCTCCAGCAGCAGCCAGGAAGTTCCCTCCGGCAGCGCGTCCGGAAACAGGTTGGCCCATTCCACAATGAGCACCGCGTCCCCGTCCAGATACTCGTCCCAGCCTATGCCGAGCAATTCGGACTCATCCTTCAGCCGGTAAAAATCAAAATGGCACGCCCGCAGGCGCCCGTCCGCATGCTCGTGCACCAGGGAAAACGTCGGGCTGGCCGCCGCATCGGAACTCCCCAGCCCTTCCATAATCCCTTGAGTCAGGTGCGTCTTTCCGGCGCCCAGCTCCCCCACCACGCCCAACACTTCACCGGGCATTAAAATTTTACCTATTTTGCCATCCCAGCTCCCTCATTTCCTCCGGAGAATGAGTTAAAACGGGGGGCCGTTTTTAAAAATTTTATACCATTCGTTCATTTTTTCATGAAATTTTTGCTTGTCTAAAAGAAGGTGATATGGTTTATTGCGGCTCCCGCATCCGCGGGTGAACCTTAACAGTGATAGCAATGGCATACGCAATTTTCAAAACAGGTGGCAAAGCAGTACCGCGTTCAGGCGGGCGACGTGATCGACGTTGAGTGCATCAATACCCTTGAAGAGGGTGCTGAAGCAAGCTTCGATCAGGTGCTTATGGTGGAAAATGACAGTTCCGTGACAAGAAGATCATCGCCTTCAAATTCAAGCGCCGCAAGGGCTTCCACAAGAAAAAGGTTCCCGCCGCGCACCATGACGAAGCTGGAAATCACCGGTATCAACGCTGGTGAATCACGGCCTGGTCAATCAGGTCAACTTTGAACGCAGCTCTTCCCGCTTCTGTCCCAATCTCGTTGATCATGGGCACTTCCAGGACACCCGGACCGGCTGCATTTACGACATCACCATCAAGGAGGGCGTGGATCTGAAGGGAATCATGAGTCTGGTCATTGCACGCCTCAACGCCAAAGTGCAAGGCATCGAAATACTTAAAGGCATTCTAATCTTGAAATCTCCCCAAGGGAGAAGTGCACGCGATCATGGGACCCAACGGTTCCGGAAAAAGCACCCTCTCCAAAGTCCTCTGCGGCCACCCGGACTATGAGGTGACGGAAGGGGAAGTCTGGCTGG
>VOFI01000018.1_pt1 | contig 46000 bp, 51 predicted proteins | sample 5384131 | NCBI WGS metagenome assembly VOFI01 (sample SAMN12384728, study PRJNA508395) | human gut metagenome | isolation source: healthy gut H | host: Homo sapiens
AGCTCAACGATCTCTTCCACGCTGGTGTCGCGGGGATTACCGGGGCGGCAAGCGTCTGCAAAAGGCAGATTCAGCGAGGAACTGGATGTCCTCTTCCTTCAGGATACCCTTCAGATTGGTAGGGATACCAACGTCAGCAGACAGCTGCTTGACAGCGGCGATGGTAGAATCAGCGGCCTGTGCGTCGTTCATCTCGTCGATGCCCTTCACGCCCGTGGCCTTGCCGACAGCACGGTAACGCTCGCCAGCGATGGTCTTGTTGTACTCCAGACCAACCGGCAGCAGGATGGCGCAGGCCACACCGTGCGGGGTGTCGTACAGAGCGGACAGGCCGTGTGCCATGGAGTGAACAATGCCCAGACCCACGTTGGAGAAGCCCATACCGGCAATGTACTCGCCCAGAGCCATACCCTCACGGCCCTCCGGGGTATTCTGGACAGCACCGCGCAGATTCTCGCTGATCAGCTTAATAGCTTCCAGATGGAACATATCGGAAATGGTGCAGTGACCCTTGGTGATGTAGCCCTCAATGGCGTGGGTCAGAGCGTCCATACCGGTAGCAGCGGTCAGGCCCTTGGGCATGGAAGCCATCATATCGGGGTCAACGACTGCAATTTCCGGAATGTCATTGGTATCGACGCAGACGAACTTGCGCTTCTTTTCCACATCGGTGATGACGTAGTTGATGGTAACTTCAGCAGCGGTGCCGGCAGTGGTGGGTACTGCGATGGTGAACACAGCGTGCTTCTTGGTGGGTGCAACGCCCTCCAGAGAACGCACATCGGCGAACTCAGGGTTGTTGATGATGATGCCGATAGCTTTGGAAGTGTCCATCGAGGAACCGCCACCGATGGCCACGATGCAGTCAGCTTCTGCGGCCTTGAACGCAGCCACGCCGTCCTGCACATTAGCGATGGTGGGATTGGGCTTGATCTCGCTGTACACGCTGTAAGCAAAACCGGCAGCATCCAGCAGGTCGGTGACCTTCTTGGTGACACCGAACTTGATCAGGTCGGGGTCAGAGCAGACGAAAGCCTTCTTGTAGCCACGGGCGGTCAGCTCGGGAACGATGTTCTCGATGGCACCGTGGCCATGGTAAGAAATGCTGTTCAGAACAATACGATCGGCCATAATACAAAACCTCCAAATTGACACTTTTCTTTTGCTGCAATCGCTCAGATTGGCAGAAAGATAACAAACTTTCCTTTCATTAGTATACTGATTGCTTTTTTTATAAAATTCTATCCGAAAAAGTCCCCTCTTTTTTGTGAAAAGTCTACTCTTGCTCTAAAAAGGCGTGTGCGCTATACTAAAATCAGAAAGAGAGGAATCGGAAAATGCTGACTTATAACATGGATGTGACCCCGGAAAGCGTATGGAAACGCACAACACCCAGCGAAGCCGAGCTGACACAACCTTATTATTGCACCGAAGCAGGTGTGTTCTACGCTCAGCAGCATTTTTCCACCGCCCGCACCGATAAGGAAAGCTACATTTTGTTCTATACCCTGCGCGGAGCCGGGCTGATCGAGCAGGATGGAACCCATGTCACGCTCAGCACCGGACAGGCATTGCTCCTCAACTGCCGCACCCCGCAGAGCTACTGCACCGCACCGGGGCAAAGCTGCTGGCACCATTATTGGGTTCATCTGGACGGTGTGGGCGTTGCGGCCATGGAACCGCTGCTGTTTCCGGGCAAAAAATTGACCCCGGTGCAGATCACTGGGGCCAAGATGCAGGAATTGTTTGAAACGATTCTGGGCCAGATGGAGCGCGGCAATGTGGACAGCATGGTGCAGACCGGTCTGACTTTGCACGGGATGCTTGCCCTGTGCGCACAGACCATTCTTGCAGAGGCCGAGACCACCAGCGCACGGCAGGTGATCTTGCATGCTGTGGAAACCCTGCGTAAAAATTACCAGAAGGAGCTTTCCCTTGCCGACCTGCTGGCGGATGCCCACATGAGCAAGAGTTATTTTCTGCGGCTGTTCCGGCGTTATATGGGCACAACGCCTTACAACTACCTCGTCAACTTCCGCATCACACAGGCAAAGGAGTTGCTTGTTCTCACCGACCACAGCGTCAGCGAGATCGCACAAGAAGTTGGTTTTGGAGATGCCAGCAATTTTTCTACCCGGTTTGTAAAGGCGACCGGACAAAGCCCCCTACAATATCGCAAGAGCGCGCTGAAAAGTGCCGGAAATCCAGAACAGGATTAAACGCTCTGCCCACAGGCACTCTGTACCGCTGCCAGCAGCCGTGCCAGCGCATCGCCGCCGTCTTTTTCGGCCTGATGGTCTTGTGCGGCGGTTCCTTCTTCTGTGCCGTTGGGGTCTTTTACTCCGGCCAGACGCGCAGGCTTTTCCAACAGCAGCGCGGCTTCCGGTTTCCACGGCTCACTGGATGCCGACACTGTCTGAATCAACGGCAGATAATCCGGGAAAGCCTCCCCCAGCGAACGCAGTTCATCTGCTGCATACCCGGCAGCACGGACAGCACCATAATCGTTGGTGTGCGTCCAATCGCCCTGATGATAGTAGATTTTGGAAGCATCCCGCCCCAGCCGGATGATCTCATCCATGGCTGCCTGATGCAGATCCAGCACAGGCACGTTTAACTCTTTGCCCAGTGCGATACACGCCTGTGCGTGGTCGTGCAGGAGATCGTTATAAGTAAGTTTTCCGTTTTGCTCTGTCCATACATTGCGCGCGATCGGCGTTGCAAGAATGGGCAGGGCTTTTTTTGCGCGAATTTCCGCAATGAACCGGCGCAGATTTTCCGGGTAGCCGTTGTATGCCTGTAAATGCGGATGCTTCTGGTCGTTGTGTCCGAACTGGATCACCACAAAATCGCCGGGTCGCAGCTGCTTCTGAATAAGGTCAAAATGCCCCTCGTTACGGAATGTTTCGGTAGAACGTCCGTTGTGTGCGTGGTTGCAGACCGTAACACTGCCGTCCAGATACAAGTCCAGAGCCTGTCCCCAGCCTCCATAACACGCTGCCGGGTGGTAGGGGTATTCTGCACCGTAGTCCGCCATCGTGGAATCTCCGGCAAGGTAGATCGTGGGGACTTCGATGGGGGTGATGGAAACAAAGTCCAGTGCCGGGCAATGGCCAACGACTGCAATGTCCAGCGTATTTTTCTCAAAAGCCGCTGTTTTTCCATTGGGAATGATGGGCGAAGCATTGACAGAAAAACAGATGGACAAAACTGCGCCCTGCCGCACAGAGCCTTTCCACGCAAGGCACCGGCACCCGTGGAAAATCAGAAGCTGTTCTTCCTCCGCACGGGCGGTCAGAGTAAGTTTCACGCGATAATTTCCGGCGTGAGGGACAGCCGCTTTGAAGCAGAGCGGAATGAACCGCTGCGGCGGTTGGACTGCGCCATCCTTTTCCCACAAAGTCTGCACCAGTGCATCGGAATCCAGAAAGCAGCCGTTCTCGTCCTGCTGGATTTGTGTGATCGGTTCCGATGCGTACCAATAAGGTACATTGAATCCACTGTTCAGTTCAAAGATATTCAAACTCGGCTGTGCGTTGTGGGCAGCTTCGTCCACGAAGCCAAAAGGCTGGCTTGGGCTATAAAACGGGATGGAATCCTGTGTGCTCTTTTCCAAAGAAATTGTAAGTGTTTCTGATTTCATTGTGCTTTCTCAATGGTATGTGATACAGGTAGAATGTAATTGATATCCGGTGCGGTATCCAGAGCGGAAATAGTACAGTTTTCGCAGATCATACCTTCCACTGCGGCAGGGTCAAAGGAATTTTCTGCTGTACGAATTTTCAGATCCCGGAATGTGAAGTCCGACAGCCGATACTGTATCGGTTCCGGTTTTACATTGAAATATTCGCGGCAGTCACAGCGGCAATCCTCCACCGTAATATGGTCTGCATAAGAAAGCGGAATGTCTTTGCGGTCTTCCAGATCGTAGAACTGTGTCCATGGGTTGATATTGACAAAGCTGTCCACGACCGCATCCACCTGCTGCATCGTGATATACTCGTAGTGCTGCGGGGTATCCGGACGCATTTTCAGCCAGAGCAGATTGCAGGCATGGTCTACTTTCAGGCGGCGAATCAGGATATTGCGGTCGTGCATGGACTCCGAGCCGCAGGTCAGACAGCCGTGGCAGAACCCGTAGTGGCAGTCCTCCACTAGAATCCGCTCGTTGGTACCATTTTCAGGTGCGGTATCTGCCCACGGGCCCTTACCGCCTTTCAACACAACGGAATCATCGTTCACTTCCAGATAGCAGTTTTTGACCAGCACATTCGTGCAGACATCAATGTCGATGGCATCGGTACTGGGAGCAGGAACAGGATGGGCCGGAGAGAAAATGCGGCAGTTCAGGTATTTCACATGGTCGCAGCGGTACAGATGACTTGTCCAGAAGTGTGAATTTTGCAGGGTGATGTTGGCAAACGTCACATTCTTGCTGTTGGAGATGAACACCAGCCGCGGACGCTGCTCATCCTTGTTCGTGCATTTGGGGTTCCACTTGCGGCGCAGCCAGAACGCCCGCCAAGAGCGCATACCGTTGCCGTCGATTGTGCCGGGGCCGCTGATGGTAAAGCCATCCACGCCGTCGGCATTGATGAGGGCCGAGAAGTAGATGCAGTTCTGCCCTTCCATGCGTGTTTCGCAGAGGTCATAATCTGCAATGTTATCACTACCCATCAAGGTGCCGCCCTGTGCCACATACAGATTCACGCCCTGTTTGAAGTGCAGCGCACCCGTGTGGTAGATGCCAGCCGGGACGACCAGCACGCCGCCGCCCTCTTTGGCGGCAAGATTGATCACAGACTGCATTTCTTTCGTATGCAGCTGACCATCCGGCAGGATGCCGTAGTCTGTCAGCAGGTAAGGCTTTCCCAGCGAGGAAAGTTCCGGGGCTGTTGTATCATAGAACCAATCATCAATGGGCGTTCCATCCGGAAAAAACTCAAGTTTATGCTTCATGGCCAATTCCTCATTCCAAACGTGTTGTTGTGCCGCCGGGGAAACAGGTATAAATATTTTTCAAACTCATACAGAAACCTCCTGCAAACCATACGGAACTGCGCGCTTGCCATAGCGGTTCGCCAGACTACCGGTCACGACCAGCTTGAACGCATTGCAGCCCGGATGGAGCAGTCCTTTCAAATCAAATCGATGCTTGTTCCAGAACGAAACACCGGCAAGCTTCCCATTGACCCAAAGTTCTGCCATTTCCTCGGCGTCAATTTCCAGCAGCGGATAATCTGCGTTTGCCTGTTCTGAGCTGCATTCCATCTCAGCGTTGTAGGTCTTTTTGACCTGAATGCCATCGACTTTTTTCAGCGTGAACTCCGGCAGCGGCAGTTGCAGCGGTTTCGGCTGCTCCGGCAGCGCAGCAAAGTCTGCCGCCTCACAGGTGAACAGCAGCAGACTGCTGCGGCTGGGCAGGTTCAGTTCAAAATTCTGTGCCTGCGCACGGGCTGCTTTTCCGCTCCACAGGTCATACTGCCCCACCTTTTTTGTGGTGGGCAAAGTGATGATGGTATGGAGGTCGGTGTTGCCCTCGTTCACAAGGAACCAGCACTCGCTGCCTGCCCGCAGGAAATGCGCACTGCGCAGCTTCGGTACTGCCGGGCTGCACTGGAGGTCCGCAAGCTGCGAAAGACCGTTCGGGAGAGCGAGTGCATTGGGGAACCGCTGTTCCGGGTCGATGACGGCCGAGAACTCCATGCCACGGCAGAGCAGCTTTCCATCCTGCACGTTGCATTCGTTCCAGACGCTTTCCGGCAAATACTGAAAACCGACCTGCTGCTCATAGAGCGAGCGGACGGCTTCCGGTTCCAGCGCTCGATTGCGGCACAGCACTGCCACTGGCAGGATGGCCGTTGTGTCGGTCATCAGGCAGGACAGCCGCCGCATATAGGTAGACCACAGCTTATAATGCTTCCACCAGTTGCTGTTGGGGCCAACATCTGGCGGACGTTCATCCTTTCGCTTGCCGACAATGCTGTAATAGAACGCGTGAGGAATGAACAGGTTGACGCCGCGTACGGCCAGCCAGTCCGTGTACCACTTGATGTCCCCGCCGGAAAGCTGCCATGGATTATTATCCTTATTGCAGGCTCCAAAGCACTCGTTGGAGTTGCGGCGGCGGTGCATCAGGCGGGCAGCATCCGCGCTGCACTTGCCAAGCGTGGAATCCAACCCCACAAGGCAGTCTTTTTCCGGTGCAATCCAGCGCAGGCACAAATCCTGACCGGGGATGCCGAAATATTTCTCTACCTCGATATCATCACTCTGGTGAGGGTGTCCCATCAGGCAGATGCTGTGCTGTTCGCACCAGCCGGAAAGTGCCGCATAGTAAACGCCGCCTTCCCGGTCAAGGATCATCTGATTGTAAAGCTGCGTATCCGCATTTTCGGTTTTCTCAAACAGTGCGGTCAGATTTTCCAGCTTACCGCCAGCTTCGGTGAACAGCTGGGCAAATCCCTTCGTCCAAGGGAACATCTTCTCCACGTTCCGTCCCAGAATGCTGGGTTCATCGGTGAAGAAGCCAATGATGGTATTGCCGAAGTATTCTTTCAGTTCGCGGTAATAGGCATCGTGGGTCAGGCCGATGAATCGCTGCACGACCTCCGGGTTCAGAATATCCGCACTTTCCGGGGCGTTCGGCTCGCCGTCATCTTCGCCCCAGTGGATGCCGCGGATGGTACCGCCGCTCCTGCGTACCACCAGAACTCCCTTCGGAGTCTCCGCGAGGACTTCATCTCCCGGCTGGCTCTTGCTCACCAGTGTGATGCCCTGACTGACTAAATCGGGACGGCCGGCCGTGACCATGCCGTTTGCAGAACCGGAGGGGTACATTCCCTCATCGTACAGAACCACGGTCATGTTCAGCGCAGCGGCTTCCTTGACCGCCGTGCGGATGTAGGAAAAGTATTCTTTGGAAAGGTAGCGGATGCGTTTTGCAAGGCCGATGCGTGGATGCAGCACCACGCCGGAAACGCCGTGCGCATTAAAATCGTTCAGCTGGCGGCGAATCTCATCATGGGTCAGATTGCCGTTCAAAAACCAGAACGGAATGGGGGTAAACTCCCGCGAGGGCTTGGAAAGCAGTGTCAGTAACTCCATACGAACCTCCTATGGTTCATTTTTTGCAAGGGCACGAAGTTCGGCCCATCGTTTTGTACGAAAATAGAACAGCATCAGAATCATCCCTGAAAGAAAGCTCAGCGGCACGCTGGCCATTGCATAGCCGCCATAGCCGATCTGTGAAAGCAGGTATGCGACCGGTATCCGCACACCCCATAGAATGAAAAAGATTTACGGTGGTCGGATACTTGATCTCGCCAATGCCGTTGGAAAAGCACATGATGACGTTCATCACCGCATACATCCATGTAAATGGAAGCACGATATGAATATAGCGATTGCAAAGTCAAGAACGGCGGCATCCCGGGTAAAGAGTGCAAGAAGCGGGTTGCAGAAAATCGTAACGAGGATTCCGGCAGAGAACGTGATCGTTCCGGCACACAACGGAATCAGCCATGCACCGCGGCACAGACGGCGATGATTTTCTGCGCCAAGGTTCTGACCGGAGAACACCGTCATGGTTAAGGAAAGCGAAGTAATTGCAATGTTTGCAATGCTGGTGATCTTTCCGGCCACCGAACACCCGGCAACAAAGGTGGAACCCTGAAGGTTAAACAAAACCTGCAAAATCAGGTGCCCGGTGGAATAGAGCGCCGTGTTCATTCCAAGCGGCAGGCCGATCTTTATCATTTTCCGCAGGGTCGTTTTATCAAACTGACGGGGCAGAAGTGGAAATTCCAGTTCCGGGGCATAGCGGCGGATGTACCAGATGCTGCACAGCCACGAAAGCACCTGCGCAGCCACAGTCGCCCATGCCACGCCATAGACGCCCATCCCCAGCTTTGCCAAAAAAACAGATCCAGCGCAATGTTGACCACACAGGATACCAGCAGGAGCATCAGCGAGGAGCTGCTGTTGCCCAGCCCCCGCAGGATCCCCGCATTGAAATTGTAGCCCATATTGCCAAGAATGCCGACCGTAATGATCCGCAGATACTGCACTGCGTAGGGCAGAGCATCCGGCGGAACCTGCATCAGCTTCAGGAGAAGCGGCCCCAATACAAGCCCCAGAGCCGTAAGCGGAACTGCCGCCGCATAGAGAAAGAATACTGCTGCCCTGAGCAGTTTTTTTTCAGTGTGGCCTGATCGGATGCTCCGCAGGCCTGCGAAACAAGGATGGAAATGCCGGAGCCAATGCCAAGAAAGATACACAAAAGAATTTCCAGCGGCTGTGAGCTGGTGGAAACTGCCGCCAGCGCCGCCGAATCACAGTAATTGCCGATGACCAGCGTATCCACTGTGCTGTACATCTGCTGGAGAACGCTGCCGGCGCAAATCGGCAGCGCAAAACGCAGGGTGCAGCCAAGGATCGAGCCATGCGTCATATCAGTCTGACGCGCAGATGCTTTATTCTGTATCATAAATTTGCTTTGTAAAAAGAAGAAGCCGTGTCCCGCAAAAGACTGCGGAACACGGCTTCTGTGTTATCAGCTCTCAACTCCGTCGGCGGGGGATCATGCAGACCGGAGTTTGCGTCCGCTATGATTTTTACAGAGAATCGCGGATCTGCTTTGCATTTTCGAGGTCAGCCAGACGCCATTCTATGATACTGTTGGCATCCAGACCGTTGCAGTCAGCAACCATCTGATCCCACAGTGTATCGAACTCGCTGTCGGAAGATGAGTAGACCATCTTCCAGCTTGCAGTGGTGACCTTGTCCTTGATTGCATCGATCATCAGCTGCATATTGTCGTCCGGCAGGCTGGTAAAGCTGAACACATCCTGCAGGGGGGGGCTGTCGCTAGAGTAATCATCGCCCAGCCATTCCTTCCAGTTCTCGTGGCCGGTGGTTGCACGCCACTGGTCGAACACCTTGGAAGAAGTGCCGATCTCGCTGAACTCGGTCCAGCCCAGAATGGAAGCGGTGCGGTAGCCGCCCTTGCCGTCGCCGAAACGGGTCAGGGTTCCGTTGCGGGCCAGGAACGGAGAGTTCCACATTTCCAGAGTCTCGCCGTTGGACAGGGTGAATCCAGAGGAATCGTTGTGGCCGTCCTCAAACCACTTGGTACCGGCCTCGGTCAGGTAGGCGTTACCCTGATCATCGCTGTACCAGAACTCGCCGTCCGGACCCTGAATGATGTTCAGGTATGCTTCGGGATCTGCCAGCATATCCAGATAAGCAAGGCACGCTTCCACATTCTTAGTGTTTGCGTTGATGCCGATCAGGTAGCGGCTGTCGCCGTAGGTGGTGACCGGTGCATAGAAGACCTTTGTGCCGGGGATGTGATATTCCAGATAGGTGGGTGCCCAGCCCGGCAGGTAGCCGGAGGGGATCTGGGCGTAGCCGCCGTCCACCTTGACCTTCTGGGTGGGACGGTCATTGTTGATGCTGTCCGGGTCCATCAGGCCGCGGCGGTAGACCTTGTTATACCATTTCAGGCCCTTGTAATACAAGCTATCCTTATCCAGAATGGAGTGGTACTCGCCGTTATACATATCGGCTTCCAGCAGGTAGGGCAGCTGATGCTCGAAGTAGCCCTGCCAGCGATACCACAGGACCATGCAGGCCCAGAAGCTGGAGTCAGAACCGTTGTTCAGGATGGTGCCGAAGCAGGGAGTGCCGTCCTCTGCGGTGGGTCGGGCTTTCTGCATCTGCTCCATAACGTCGATCAGGTCGTCAAAGTCCTTGATCTCCGGTGCACCGATCTCTTCATAGGTGTCCCAGCGCAGGCGCAGGGCGTTGCGCTCGGTAGAGTTAATCCAGCTGTACTTGACGTAGGTGTCGCCGCACTCGCAGGGGATGCCGTACAGGCCGCCGGTGCCGGCGCTCTTGAACTTGCGGGCAAAGTTCAGGGACTTCTCGATCTTCTCAGAGCTGTTGACATGGGGCATCTGATCCAGATAATCGTCCAGATTCAGCAGCATACCGCCCTGCACCATGATGTCCAGACTCTGTTCGGGGATGAACATCACATCCGGCAGGTCGCCGCTGGCAAGGATGGCGTTGGTCTTTTCATCCGAGTAAGCCCAGATGTCCAGATTGAAGCCACGGGAAGCGAAATACTCGCCCTTGAAGCCGCCAACCAGACCGCTGGATACGTTTGCATCACGGGGATAGAAAGTAATGGTCTGCGGGCCGCTGGAAGCGGAACCGGAGGTATTTCCTGCGCTGCCAGAAGTCGTGCTGGAAGAGCCGCCGCAGGCGGTCAGGGCAGCTGCCGAACCCGCAATGGCGCAGGTTTTGAGGAAATTACGACGCGAAATCTTTTTCATAAGAGGTTCTCCTTTTCTTGTATTTTTATAAGAAATTGTTTTTTCAATTCATCTGGAACTGCTTTAGCCCTTGACGGCACCGACCATCAGGCCCTTGACGTAGAACTTCTGCACAAAGGGGTAGACGCACAGGATGGGGATGACGACCACAGCGGTCAGGGTCAGACGGATGCCGGTGGGGGTAATGGTCGCAAAGGGGTTCTCGCCGGAGATCTGCTCCGCCGCAGCGGTGACCTGCTGCAGCAGCTCATACAGCAGATACTGCAGCGTGTAAAGCTTGGTATTGGTGATATACAGCTTGGTGGTGAAGAAGTCGTTCCACTGGTTCACGGCGGTGAACAGAGAGATTGTTGCAAGGATAGGAGTCTGAAGCGGCATCACGATCTTGAAGAAACGGGTCATGTAACCGGCACCATCCAGATACGCAGATTCTTCCAGCTCCGGGCTCATGGCTTCGATGTTGGTCTTGACCAGAACCATGTTGTACACGGACAGGCAGGACGGAATGACGTAGACCCAGAAGCTGTTGACAAGGCCCAGCATACGGTTGTTCAGGTAGACCGGGATCATACCGGCGGAGAAATACATCGTAACGACCGTAAAACGGTACCAGAACTTGCGTTTCCACATGTTCTCCTTGGTGAAGAAGTACGCCATGTAGCTGGTAAGCACCAGACTGATGGCGGTGGTCAGCACCGTGCGAGCGACCGAGATAAAGGCTGCATTGCCCAGATTCTGGATTTTGAAGATTTCAATGTAGTTGTCAAAGTTGATGCCTCTGGGCAGCAGGATGATCTGGTTCAGGTCTACGGCCTTCTGCTCGCTGATCGTGCAGATCATCAGATAATAGAACGGATACACGCAGATCAATGTGATGATAGTGAACACAATGAGGCCGATGATGTTGTAAATTTTATCTTCGGTGCTCATCTTGATGCGGCGTTTGGGGGCTGCTTGATTTTTTGCCGGGTGGCTGTCATAGCAATCAATTCTCCTTTCGATCAGAACACGCTGGTGCCGCGGATCTTCTTCGAGGCAGTGTTGGCAAAGGTGAACAGGATCAGTGCAATAACCGATTTCATCACGCCCACGGCGACCGAGAAGGAGATCTGACCGCTGCCGATACCCAGATTGTAAACGTACAGGTCCAGAACTTCAATATGTTCCTTGTTCAGTGCGTTGCAGAAGGCCAGGTACTGGTCGATGCCGGAGTTCAGGAAGTTGCCGATGCTCATGACCAGCAGCACGAAGAAGGTGGGCATCAGCAGAGGGATCGTGATGTGCAGGATGCGCTGCCAGCGGCTTGCGCCGTCGATCATGGCGGCCTCGTTCACTTCCTGATCCAGACCGGTGATGGCTGCAAAGTAAATGATAGCATTCCAGCCGAGGTTTTTCCATGTGTAAAGCAGTGCCTGAATGAGCCAGACGTGCTTATCGGTGGTAAGGATGTTCACGGTCATTTCTGCGCCGAACTTGCTCATCAGGGAGTTAACCAGACCAGAGGAGCCAAACAGGCTGGACATCAGGGAGAACATGATGACCCAGCTGATGAAGTACGGCAGCGTGGTAAGGGTCTGCACACATTTCTGGAAGCGGGTGCTCTTGATCTCGCTCAGGAAGATGGCAAACAGCATAGGCAGCGGCATGAGCAGGTAGTTAATGCACTGGATGCCCAGCGTGTTGCGCAGCACCCGGAACAGATTCTCGCGCATGATGGGGTTGCCAAACAGGTTGGTGAAATTCTGGAAGCCTACAAACTTGCAGTTTGCCAGCGACATGCCAGGCTTGTACTGAAAGAATGCGTAGACCCAGCCCCACAGGGGCATATAGTGGAATACGAACACGAGTGCGAGACACGGGAGGATGAGCAGGAACAACTTGAAACTTTCGATGCGCTTCTGGCGCGAACCGGCCGTTTCCAGCAGTTTGCCTGCAGCGGCTTTGCTGGACGACATTGAGGCGTCAACTCCTTTTCAGATTTGTGAATCGTGTGTGAACGATTTGTTGTGTTTCGAGTATAATCGAGCTTTCCGCCGTTGTATATAACAAAAATTTCAGCGTGTGTAAAAATAACGGTTTGTGCAAACATGCAAAAAATACCATTTTTCAACAACAGAAAATTATGATACAAGCCATAATTTTTACAATTTACATTTTTCAAACTGCCCGTTACAATGAAGAAAAAGATGCAAAGCCGCTCTGCAAAGGGGCGCTTTCAGATTCAGGAGGAAGAACCTATCATGCTGACAAAATCCACAGATCCTGCGGTGCGTCCCAGCACTCCGCTCGCCTACGCGCAGAGCGCCTGCGACACCATGATACGCCGTTACGCTGCCGCCGATCTTCCGCCAAAAGGACATTTCCACTACCATCAGGGTGTGTTCCTCTCCGGCGTATACAAAACTTACCAGCTCTGCGGCAACGAAGCCTATTTCTCTTATATGAAAGACTGGATCGATTCCGTATTCACCGAGGATGGCCGCATCAAAAACGACTACAAGCACGGCGATCTGGACGACATTCAGCCCGGCATCCTGCTGTTCCCCCTGCTGGAAAAGACCGGCGATGAAAAATACCGCAAGTGCATCGAGTTTGTTGCCAAACAGTTGCCGGATGTCCCGCTGTGCAAGTGCGGCGGCCTGTACCATAAAGTCAGCCTGACCGGCCAGATGTGGCTGGACGGCCTGTACATGGCAGGGCCTTTTGCCGCTGAGTACGCCCGGAAGTTCAACCACCCGGAGTGGCTGGATTTTATGGTAAAAGAGATCTTCCTGATGCGCGACCACACCCGCGTTCCGGAAACCGGACTGTGGCGTCACGCATGGGACGAGACTAAAACGGCGGACTGGTGTGACCCCGAAACGGGTCTTGCACCGGAATACTGGGGCCGCAGCCTTGGTTGGGTGCCGGTGGCCGTGATGGATGTTCTGGATCAGATGAAGCCGGAGGACGCACATTATGACAAACTCCGTGCTCTGGTCAAAGACCTGCTGACTTCCCTGCTGAAATACCAATCCGCAGATGGTCGGTGGTATCAGGTGATCGACAAGGCAGACCAGCCGGGCAACTGGCCGGAAAATTCCTGCACCTGTCTGTTTGTCGCTGCACTCAGCAAAGCAGTGCGGCAGAAGATCCTTCCCGAGAGCGCATTGGACGCAGCTAAAAAGGGCTACGAAGGCGTGATCCGCTCCCTGAACTGGGAAGGCAATGATTTGCTGATCGGCAATGTTTGTGTCGGAACGGGCGTTGGCAGTTATGACTTCTACTGCGGCCGCCCCTGCTCCACCAACGATCTGCACGGTGTTGGAGCGTTCCTGCTGATGTGTACTGAACTGCACTCGGTACTTGCATCTTAAAAGCACCCACAAACCTGCTTATCTTATTCTTCTCTAACGAACAAAATGGAGCTGTACGGTTTTGTTCATCCGTACAGCTCCATTTTGGTTTATTCGGCATTTTCTTCGGGTTTCTTTCGCAGAACGCATAGTTCAGCGATCAGACCGCCGGTCGGGTTCTTCCGTATCACCAGACCGCACTTGGGGCCATAGTATAGTTGTATCCGCTGGTGCAGATTTTTCAGACCATAGCTTTCCTGCTCGGTGGCGATCGGCTCCTGCAAATGGGCATTCAATGCCTGCAAAGCATCTTCTTCCATGCCAAAGCCGTTGTCCTCTACTGTCAGAACGTAAGTATCCTCATCCCGGATATAACCACGGAATTGCAGGATATTGTCCTGCCGGGAGGGGTCAAAGCCATGAGCAAAGTAGTTTTCGATCAACGGCTGCAACACATTGCGGATGATACCGTATTGCAGGACTTCCTTATCAATGTCATATAAAATCTGCATGGCATCATTGTGGCGGGCACGGTAGATTGCAAGATACCGCTGACTGAACGCCAATTCCTGCTGCAATGGGATAAAGGTCTGCGCACCGATGAAGCCGCGGAAAACGGATGCGGTCTGCGCGATCAGTTCTGCCGTTTCATCATCCCCGTTTTCGTAGCAGCGGGCGCGGAACACATCCAGCGAATTGTAGAGAAAGTGCGGATTGAATTTCGCCTGAAGCTCCTGCATCTCCGCTTCTTTGTGTTTCAGCTGGTAGTAATATGCCTTGTCGATGTTCTTTTTCAGGCTTTCGGCCATTTTATTGATGGAATGGGCAATGTCGGCAAATGCAGCCTGATAAAAGTTTCCTCCGATGCGGTAATCCAGCTGGTTCTGGCCCAGCGCATCCAGTCCATCCCGGATGCGGCGCGCCTCACGCTGAATCGTTCGCATGACCAGACAAAGCACAAGGATACTCAGCGCAGAGAGCTGCAAAATCGCCGTCAGAAGTTGCGGCGTGCTGGCGTTCGATTTCAAAAACAGTTCTTTCCAGTCGATCGTGTAGTAAGCCGTGCCGCCACGTGTGGTGAATGGATCGACCATGGCATACCATTTTCCGGTATCTGTCTGGAATACGCCGCTGCCGGCCTGAAATATTTCCTCTGGAAGTTCGATGTGTTCCTCGCCCGAATTGTACAAAAGCCGCCCTTCGTTGCTGATGATCTCAAATTGCAGACTTCAGAGGCAGGTTTCCTTCCGCAAACTGCTGGATCTGGCTGATTCCATAGCCAAACAGCAGAACACCCTTTGTGAGAGCAGGAGTGCCGCCCGCGACCGCAATCGTATTTCGGAGCTGTGAGCGTTCACTTTCAATTTCTCCGTAGATCTCCATCAGGTTGTTTTTCTGCTGCATCTGTTCCATGTATGGAAAATCATCAGGCAGGGCCTCCATGATCCCGACCCCGGTTCCGGTTTGGGAGGCGGCATAATAGATGTAATTGACCTTTCGCACCGGTGAATAGGCCGCGATCCATTGGATGCGGTCATCACGCACGACAATCTGTGCCAGCACATTGGAGATGTCATGCAGTTCCACCGGAGTCAGTCCATCATCATCCGGGACAGCAAAATAATCACGTAGCAAGAGATAGGAGGTTGTCTTGTTTTCAAAAATCGGAAGATACGACTCCCAGAACTGCTCCGTCAGGTTCTGGTACGCATTGCCGACCTGCGTAAGTCGGATGTTGACATCTGCCAGAATCTCAGACTTCTTCTGCTCATAAGAAAGAGAGCAGACAAAAAGGCTTGTCAATATCAGAATGATCCAATAAAATGCTCCAATCAGCAAAAAAGATATTCCAACGCCGACGGATCGGCTTCGTTGTCTTATCCATCCAGCCTTACCCCTCGTTCATGTGCAGCCCCATCCGATAGCGGGACGGTGATATTCCCTTGTTTTCACGGAAGCACTTCACATAGTAGCTTGCCGAAGCAAAGCCGACTTCTTCCGCAATGTCCTTGATTTTTCGGTTGGGGTTGCGCAGCAGGATGATGGACTGGTTGATACGGCACTGCATCAAATAATCATTGAAAAATGTTCCCGTTTCCTTTTTTGAACAAATGGCCGAGATAGGCAGGGTTCATGCCGTTCTTCGCACAAAAGTCCTTGATGGAAATGCCTGCGCCCTCCATCACGCTGTCATGTATATAGTGCAAAGCGACCTGAACGATGGGGCTGAGTTCGGCAAGGCATTTCATAAATGCCTGCCGCCCGGTCACGAGCATATCTTCCACCGCACGGGCAAAGTCGCTCTCCGAGTGCTGTTTTTCCGGTGTCCATGTGGGAACGCGGAGAACTTCTCGTAGATTTTCCTGTGCCGGGAACTCACTCATCAGAACGCGCAGACAGCCTTTGTGCAGCCTTGACAGCGATTTCAATGGGGCAACTTTTCCATCCTGCTGGTACAGCTTGGTGGCAAGGTGGCGATAACCGGTGTCCCGGATGTTCTGGTCCGGCAGATAATACAGGATGCGCACTTCCTCCGCCAACAGGTCGGCATCAATGCCGAGCGTGTCGGTTTCCTCTTTCAGCAGCACCGGGCCGTCCGAAAGGTCATTCATGTCGATGGTGTCGCAGGCGTTCAGGTAGCTCATGTGGAGCAGATCGGTTTCCTTGACGGATGTGCCAATGGCAACACGAACTGCATCCACTGCATTGCTTTCCTGCGCCGCATGAGAAATTTCATCCGAAATATTCTCTCTGGAAAGATCGCGCCCGCTGAGAATCATGACCCAGCGGCCTTTTTCGTCCCAAAAGCCGTTTACTTCATAGCTGGCAGACAACTGTTCCCGACAGGCCGCCCGGAACGCCGTAAGGGAAGATTTTCCGCGCCGCACAGCACACACTACGCAATACTCCGGCTGATACAGATTGATGCCCAGCACGGCGGCGCGCTCGCCCAATTCTTCGCTGCCGATGGAGCCCGATACCCACCGGTTCAGCGTGTTTTCCCGCAGAAGATCCCGGCTGTTTTTGCGGCGGTTGTAGATATTTTCCAATGCTTTCTGGATAGTCTGCTCCATCTCCACATCGGCGACCGGCTTGAGCAGATAGTTCTCAACGCCAAGCTGGATGGCACGGTGGGCGTACTCAAACTCGCCGTACGCAGTCAGCAGGATACAGTGCGTATCCGGGTACAGACTGCGCACCTTTTCGATCAGTTCCAGACCATCCATGCGGGCATCCGAATATCCGTTACCAGCAGGTCAATGCGCTGCTGCTCAAAATACTCCAATGCCGCCTGTCCGTCCGATGCAGTCAGGAGCTTGTCCACACCAAGTTCCTGCCAACCGATCCGAACCTTCATCACTTCCAGAATTTTCTCCTCGTCATCTACAAGTAACACAGTGTACATGACAATATCCTCCTATTTTCCATTTACCTGTTTTGAGGATACCAAAATTGAACAGATTCCGTCAAGGGTTTCATCTGTTGTATTCTACAGTTCTTGATATGTTCTGAAATATTTTATATGTACTTTCCACGATATCAACGATAGAATATATTTAGAAGTACTGGAATTGAAGGAGTTTTTGTGTTGGAACACTATTTTTCGCAGAACGGTTTGACCGCCTGCTATACCGATACCGCTATCACCCTGTTCTGGGACAAGCCCGCTGCCGCTGGTGCAGTGGAAACCTATACCATTCTGCGGAATGACACCGTAGCCGACACAACCACAAGACCCATTTTACGCTGGAGCATCTCCTCCCGGAAACGGAGTACACCCTGTTCGTCCAGTGGCGGGGCGGCGGAATCGGTGAACTGACCGTCCGCACTACGCCCACGAAACATTGGCTGGATGTGGCCGCTGCGCCTTACAATGCAGTGGGTGACGGTAAAACCATGAACACCGCTGCATTGCAGAAAGCCATTGACGACTGCACGGAAAATGAGTGCGTTTTCTTTCCGGCAGGTGTATACTTGACCGGTGCCTTGCGGCTGCACAGCAACATGGAATTGTATCTAGAAGAAGGGGCTGTCTTGCAGGGCACTGCCGACCCGGAGGACTATCTGCCGCGCATTCCCAGCCGCTTTGAGGGCACCGAGATGGAATGTTACAGCAGTCTGCTGAACCTTGGCACGCTCGACCACGCCGCCGGGCCGAACTGTGAAAACGTCATCCTGCGCGGCAAAGGCACCATTGCATCCGGCGGCAAACTGCTGGCCAGCCGCATCATTGAAAGTGAGCGCGGGCGGCTGAAAGAGTATCTCGCCCAGAACGCAGACCTCGTATCCACCTGCGAAAACGCCGATACCATTCCGGGGCGCGTCCGCCCTCGCCTCGTCAATATGAGCAACTGCCGGAACATCTGGATGCAAGGGCTAACCTTTGCCAACGGTGCCAGCTGGAACCTGCACATGATCTACTCCGACCAGATCGTGACCGACCACTGTACCATCAAATCGGATGGTGTGTGGAACGGCGATGGCTGGGACCCAGATTCCTCCACGAACTGCACCTTTTTGCCTGTGAGTTCTGCACCGGCGACGATGCGGTGGCTATCAAATCTGGCAAAAATCCGGAGGGTAATGTCATCAACCGCCCGACCAAGCACATCCGGGTGTTCGACTGCCACAGCGGCTTCGGCCACGGCATCTGCATCGGCAGCGAGATGAGCGGCGGCGTGGAGGATGTGAAGATCTGGGACTGCAACATGTCTGTATCCACCTCCGGTGGAGATCAAGGCCACGAAAAAGCGTGGCGGCTATGTCCGGGATGTGGAGGTGCGGGACTGCACCCTTTCTCATGTGATGGTGCATTCGGTGGGCTACAACGATGACGGCATCGGCTCCGCTGTGCCGCCCATTTTGGAAAATTTCCGCTATGAGCGGGTCACCCTGCTGGGTCGGTACATCGACCACGACCATCTGTGGCATTCCTGCCCAGCCATTGAGCTGTGCGGCTTTGATGTGCCGGGGGTACGAAGTGAAGAATGTCCGGTTCAAGGATGTGGTGTTGGAGGACAACAACGGCCCTGCCCAGAGCATCCAGATGCAGAATTGCCAGAACGTCAGCCTTGAAAATATCACCGTGCAGGCCGGCACACAGCCGGAATAAAAGAAAGGAGCAGTTCGTATGAGCATTTTTCAGCAGAATTATGATAAACCAGGGCCGGGCGTAGAACGCGACACGCCACGCAAAACAGGTCTTGCCCGCATCGTTGAAGTCCTGAGCCGCGATTTCTTTCCGTTCTGGAAAGCAAGTCTCCTGCTCTTGCTCAGCTGCATCCCGCTTGTCTTAGGTGTGCATATTACACTGCTCAACTCGAATGCCGTTCTGATGCTCCTTGCCTCGGCACTGGGCGGAATGATCGCCGGCCCGCAGCTGTGCGGTATTGCAGATACCATTCTGCGCAGCCTGCGGGAGGAAGCCGGATTCTGGTGGCACACCTATTCGCAGGCATGGAAACGCAATGTGCGCTTCTGTCTGCTGCCCGGCGCGGTTATGGGCATCTTGGTCGGAATGCAGTTCTTTGTCCTGTGCAATCTTGGCAAACTTACCGTGACCGCAGGACTAGCCGTTACACTGATTCTGGGAATCCTTCTTTCGGTCAGCATTTTCCTGCTGGTCTGGATGCAGGCCGCTGTGATGAACCTCTCCTTCGGAAACATGATTCGCAACGCGGTGCTGCTCATTCTGATCAGCCCTGTTCGCGCAGTCGGAGCAGTGGCTGTCCAGATTCTGTACTGGGGTGCGATCTGGCTGTGGTCGCCGGTATCGCTGGTCATTTTTGCCTTGACCGGTGCATGGCTTCCGTTCCTGCTTAGCGTTTTTCTTCTGTATAAGCCGTTGGAACAGAACTTTGAATTGAAAAGAATATTTCCACTCTCCAAGCGGAAAAGTATGCGGACTGAAAGGACGCATTGTTGCAAACCCGCTAACGAGTGTCAATAGCCTGAACAAAAAATCATCAAAAATTTATTGCCGGGTGCAGTTGAGCATCCGGCAACTTTAATAAGCCGACAACACAGCTTGTCGGCTGAAAATCATCGTAATGGTTCATCAGAAACCATCAACAGGCATCAGGAGATGGCTGGGAACGCAGAAATTCAGTAACACGAGCGTAATAGACTCGCAGGAACTTCGCACTTCCTGCGACGGTATAAACGTAATAATGCTTTCCTTCGGAACGCTTTTTGTCCATAAAGCAGTAAACAGCATTTTCCGGGTTTGAGCGTGTTAAAATAATATTCGATACGATAAAAATAGTTCGCCTCAGATGCGGTGAGCCTCGTTTAGAAACGTGGCGTGACTTGGATTCAAATGCACCAGACTGGAACGGCGGTGCGTCAATACCAGCAAAGGCTACCAACGCTTTCTTGTTTTTGAACCGCCGAACATCACCAATTTCGGCCATAAGAGCAGGCCCGGTCTGGGTCGTTCAAAACTTGCATGAGGTGAGAAGCCGCTTCTGCAAGAGAATCGTACTTCATCTGTTCAGGAACTGGCGTTTCCAGAAGAGAAACGCCCCACGCCTGCATACAGTCCGCAAGTTCTTTCTGTGCCTGCAATGCTGCCGCCTTACGCACATCCGGGGTGGTTTCTGTATCCAGAACGTAGGCTGTGGAGTATTTTCCGTTGCGATCTTCCGTCAACTGCACCATGGAGTAGTGCTCATTCCAAAAGCGGCAGAAGCGAACCCTGCCGCCGATATTCTCCATGTCATGGCACGTTCTTCTTCGCTGCTCCATTGCGGAGTCTCGGACAAAATGCGATTCAGTTCCAAAAGCGCCTGCTGTTCTTCATCCGATAACTTCTTGTGCAGGCATTCGCGTTTTAGATTATTCTGCCAATACGGACTCAGCTTTCCATTCCGGGCATCTTCCGTTGCTTCTTCGATATTGGGTAGAATTGTCATGTCGTTCACCTCAAATAAACACATATAGTGTTATATAAACGCTTATAGTGTTGATTATAAACTATTTGAGGGCAAAAAGAAAGAGCACCAGCGTGTTTGCTGGTGCTCCGATGGCACAGAAATTATTTTGTGATATAGGGAATATTGTCGGTGTATGCGTTCAGGATGTCAATGGCAGCTTTCTTCTGCCCCGGTGTGAGCTGACTCAACTTTCTGTTCAGTTCGTCATCAACCACATGGGATGCGGACGGAACAGAATCCCGAATAAGCACATCTGCGGATACGTCTAACACCTCAACGATTCGGATAAATGTTTCCAGTTTAGGTATTTTAACTCCGCGCTCCAAGTCTCCAACATAATTTGCCGACAAATCGATTCGTTCGGCAAACTGTTCAATTGTCCAGCCTTTTTCTTTGCGCTGCTCTCGTATTCGTTGCCCCAAAAGTGTATTCATAGCGACCTCACATTCTGTTTGTGTTTATTGCACACCAATAGCATACCTGTCGCATTTTTTGTTATACACAATCAGATGGTGTTTATTCAACGCTATCCAAGTGCTTTTGAGACAGAAAATTTTTGTGCGTATCTTTGGTCAAAAAAGGCAATGGTCTTTTGAGACAGCACATGGTACAATAGCAAGCGTTGTGTCGTTTGCACATGACCAAAGATAAAAGATAGGAGCTGCTGAACGTGGATACGATCTATCTGCTGCCCGGTGAGGAACGCTGCGTTGATTTTCGAGACGCCAATGGAATCCCGAAGGTACACTACACATACTGCTCTTTCCGTGGCAGGCTTTTCAACTGCACCTGCTGCACAAAAAGACGAAGCCCAGCGGCTATGTGAAGATTGGCTTGTAAAACAGGACCGCTGCTACATAAACTAAAAAAGCCGCCGAGGACAATTCTCTCACAACTGGAATGTTCCTCGGTGGTTCGCTATAACAAAGGAGCCAGCCTGCGTAAATCTACGCCGGTTGGCTTCTTTGTTCATTTATCTGTGTTTTCTTCTTCCGCAACGACCTGTTCTGTGCATTTCGTTGCACTAGCATATCATAACAAGGTAGGAAGTCGGGTCACTTTAAGTTCTGAGCGCAATTTTTGACGGATGTATTCTTTACTGCTTCTTCAATTTTGCACTCAAGAACCGGCACATATTCTCCGTTCAGATACACCCCACCACCAGTCAAATCGAACAGTTCCCTCGATGTGTCCAAATCCAAATGCAAGGTCTTATTCGAGAGAAGCTGGTTCAGCATCGCCGATGTTTTCTCCGATAGCACCTTTTCTGCGGCTTGCTGCGCTTCAATGCATTCCTGTTCCGATTTACATTCCTTACTGATTCGAGCATTGCTCAAGATACGGATTTCATTGGCCATTCCAAGGATGTGATATACAAGCTGAAGGACGTGCTTTCTGGCTTCTTCTTTATCCATATCAATATAAATCTGCTCAAACGCATTCTCCAGCGTTTGAATTTCAACATCCGGTACCGTTGGCCTTGTCTCTTTCGGTTCAGGCATTTTGATTTGCTCTGCTTTTGTTTTTTCATTGTTAAGAACGGCAACCAGTATTTCACCCTTGTCCTTTATCCAAGGCCACGCTACATTTTTTCCACCATGGGGAAATCACGTCTTTAATAAGAATTTCCGTTCCTCTACAGATTGCTGCGCCTAACGCTTCGCCGGCCATTTTCGCCAGCTTCTCTTCCTCCGGCGTTAATTGGACAGGCTGGGGCTCATATGGTTCTGGCTCCTGTTGGCTAGGGACTAAATCTTCAAGGTCAAGTTCCTCCCACTCCGGAATACCCGGATTCTGGTTGTTCATATCTCGTGTAAGACCTCTCACACGATCCGGATTATCCTTGGACTGGACAAGATGGTCACCAGTATTCATGATTGGCTTATATACTTTTTTTCTCCCATTTAACATCCATCACCTTCACAAAATACTTTTCATTGTTTCTCGTTGCAACCGCCTGCTCGGCACACTCTATTTTCATTTATCTGTGTTTTCTTCTTCCTCAACGACCTGTTCCGCGCATTTCGTTGCACTGGCATAGGCAAAATACCGCACCTTGCGGCTGTACTTTCGGGCAAGGTCGATAATGATGTTGTAAGATTTATGCCCGATACAGTTGGTCTGAATCCAGACTACATCTGCTCTCTTGATGATTTCCGGGCTGGAAATATCATCACTCATAAATCGTACATCCGGTAACTTGAACTTAATTTCACGCAGCCAAGAATCATGACCGCCAAAAGCCACTAACCGCCGGGATGTGTGGTACGGGAACGAGATCTTGCTTTCCTCTGCTTTTTTCTTCCGCCCCATTCTGCTGATTGAACACGACTTCCCGGAGATCTGCGAGTTCCTGCCGCAGTTCTCCCGCCCCGGCTTCCATTTTTTCCAGCTGATCTTTCAGTTCACGGTTTTCTCTGCTCAGATTATAATTTGCTTCCTTGGCCTGCTTGCGCAGCTTAGCAAGTTCAGCTTTCAGCTTTTCATTTTCTGACGCTAAATCTTCTGTAACTGCCTCTTCCTCTGCATCCCAATCGTCCCAATCATCCTGATCGGCGTATTTGCTGAAATCAAATCTCTGTCTGGAAACTTCACCAATGACATTCATCATAGCGCAAAGGGTACTGACCTGAGACGGTTTTAATCCTTTTGCACGAAGTTCTTTTTTCAATCCATCAAACCGATTCATATCACGCGGCAAAACTGCCCCGGTATACTGGTAAACAAGCTGCGCAAGGCTGACGTCATGCGGGTCATCATCATCTTCATACAATTCTCCCGCATACTTTGTTTTCGCCGTCCTTTAATTCCAATTATACCGACAAAAGACTTTTCATGACGAGAATACAGCGATAATTAGTAGTTCACAAAAACGGTCAAGAATTGCTGCCCTATATACAAAAAAGCCGCCGAGAAACCCTCCCAAATGGGAAGATTCCTCGGCAGTATTCGTTTACCGGGTCTGGGTTTTCTCTGTGGTGTCTTTTTCCTCTGCAAAAAATCGTTCTACATTTTTCTGTGCGCGAACCAACTCCTGCATCTCATTCCGTACCTTGCGGTAGTCCGGGTAAGCTGCTTTCTTTTTTGTCAGCAGTTCTGCGAACTCCGCATCCAATTCCTTGACCTTCGGCAGCTTTTGCAGCCCTGCTTCATCAAAGGCCGCTTTTGCCGCCTTGTGCAGGGTGATCTCCTCCCGGTGGGCTTCCAAAAACTTTTTACTGTACCCCGACTTGCGATAGGCATCATAGACCGGGCGGGTCTTGGCATAGTTGATGATGTGAGTTTTCAGCACGGCGATTTCGGTCAACCTCGCTTCTGCCGCTTTGATGGCATCCCCCATAGCATGATAGCGTTCCGTTGCCGCCGTCGCACGTTCCCGCAGTTCCTCTGCGCTACCGATTTTCTGCTCCTGCAAAAAACAGCAGCGTCTTGGACATCTCTTTCAGGTTGAACTTGGTCGCCCACTTTTTGTAACCGACACTTTTGCCCTCTGCCATTTTCCCCTGAATATCCACCAGCAACTGGAAGGGCTGCTCTTTGGGCGGCTTCTTCTGGTACGGTTGGTGTTTCACCTTGCCCTCCAGCACCGCCTTGATTTCATCCTCGCCATAGCCGGTGCCCAGTGTACGGAAACGGATAAACGTTTCTGCCGTTCGCCTTTCACCGACGTGTATTTGCCACGCTTGACTTCATAGCCCTGCCGCTCCAGCTTTTGCAAAAATTTTGTAATCTCCCGGCTTTTCTGCAAGGATGGTGTCGATGATTCCACACAGGCGGTCACGATTGCTCTCTTTCGGCGGGTAGACAATGCGCTTCTGCCGTTCCCGATGGCTTCTTCTCAATGACGGACAACTGATGTTCCAAACAAATCAGGTCGCTCAACCGCTGCACTGCCAACGCCGAAAAGAAAAAAAATCCCGGAACTTTCTGGTGCCATCCAGTGCCGTGGAGTTAAAGATCACATGGTTGTGGATGTGCTGCCGGTCCGTGTGGGTGGCAACAACAAACGCATACTTGCCCTTGGTAAAACGCATGGCAAGTTCGTAGCCCACCTTGTTAGCTTCCTCTGCAGTGATTTTCCCCGGACGAAAGGACTGCCGTATCTGATAAGCAATCACATCGCTTTTCTGCCTGCGTCCGTTTACGAGGTCGTACTGCCGTTTGGTGAGCATAAACTCTTCATCTGCTGTCAGGGTGCTGCAGGCATAGCTGCTGACAAACTGCCCCTGTTCGGTCTTGTCCGGGTATTTTTTTTTTGTTCGGCGGTTCCAAGACATACTGTTTCATTTTTGCATCCGTTCTGTACGGCGGTCCATCGTTTCGTGAAGCTGTCGGACAGTTCATATTCGGACAGCATATTGAAATTGTATTCTGTAATGCGTCCGGCAGACCAGTCCTCATACATTTTTGCAAACAGCCCGTCAACCTCGGCTTTACTCTGCCTTTTTCAGCTCCGCAGCCTGCTTTTTTCTTTGCAGAGTTTCTTTCCCTGTCGCTGGCATTGAGCAGGCGTTTCAGTAGCTTGTCCTCGTCTTTCTGTGCCAGCATAGACCAGTATTGCAGTCTTGCAAGTACATAGGCATACAGTACATCATAGCGGATATAGTGCATGGAACACTGGCGTAATCCCTGTCCGTTTTTGCTGCAATGGTAGTACCCGTATGGGTTTTTGTTCTGCTTGTTTTCCCCATAGGCTAAAGACCATCCGCAGTCTGCACATTTTATCAATCCTGCGAAAATCTGTGTCGTACCGTTTCTGCGTTTCCTGCGTCTGCTTGCAATCAGCTCTTGAACTTTTTGGAACACTTCTTCGGAAATGATGGCTTCGTGGGTATTTTCCACACGATACCATTCTTCCTGCGGCTTCCGCACCTTTTTCTTGTTCTTGAATGAAATGTTGCTCTGCTTGTTGTGAACGCTGTGACCGATGTAGTTTCCTCTCTTTCAAAATGCTCTTGACCTGTGCTATCGTCCACGCATAGGCTTTTTCTGCGGGCGCACCGGCGTAGATATTAGCGAAAGTCCCATATCTTTCATAGTTCAGCCAGCCGGGGGTAGGTACTTTTTCTTCCACCAGAATCCGTGTAATGCTGGCGGCACCCCTCCCGTGTACGGCAAGGTCAAAAATCTTCTCTACAATCCAGCGTGTTTCCGGGTCGATCAGAAGATGCCCTTTTTTGTCCGGGTCTTTTACATAGCCCAGCGGTGCATAGGCTCCATAGTGTGCGCCATTGGCAAATCTTGTGCGCATGGCAGCCTTGACCTTTTTGCTGGTCTGTCGGGCATGCATTTCATTCAGGATGTTTAAGAATGGGGCAAGCTCGCTTTCTCCGTTGATGGTGTCCACATTGTCATTGATGGCAATGTAGCGTACTCCCTTGCTGGGGAAATAGATTTCCGTGTACTGACCGGTCAGGATATAGTTTCTTCCCAGACGGGATAAATCCTTTGTGACAACGCAGTTGATTTTCCCGTCTTCGATGTCATCAATCATCCTTTGGAAACTTGGACGCTCGAAATTTGTCCCACTCCATCCGTCGTCAATGTACTCGTCTACAACGGTCAGCCCATGCTCTGCGGCATACTGTCTAAGCATCATGCGCTGGGTCTGGATACTGCCGCTTTCCCCCTGTAATTCATCGTCACGGCTCAATCTCAAATATAGTGCAGTGTTATAAATCGTTGTATTGTATGGTTGTTTCACGGTTAAAAATCCTCCTTCTAAAAGAAACAACCCACGCTTATACAATACTCGCTGGTACAAGTATATCATAAGCGTGGGCTGATTGACAGTCGTTATTCCGTATTTTTTCAGGAAGCGGCGGCAGCGTGCTGGATCACATCTTCCAGCAGACTGTCAAGCGGCTTCCCATCCTGTGCGAAATGCTCCGATACCTTGATACGGACTTTCCCCATGACAAAATACTGGGTGCCGTCTTTTTCGGTAAGCAGGGTGCCGCTGTTTTCGTTATTGCTCTCGTTTTTGCTTTTTGCCATAGGCAGTTACCTCCATAAATGAAATATGCCCGACAAGGGAATGTCAGGCAGGTGTACAGCCGCAGACTGTCTCCATGTCAACCAAACCGTGTCAACCGGCAGAAAAGACTTTGAAAACAATCCATAGGCGCTCTATGATTACTTTTTACTTTTTCTTTGATTTCTTGGTTGACATGGTTGACAAAGGAGAGAAATACCCCAAATATCAGGCTTTTCCCCGTCAACCGGCTGTCAACCGAAGCGTCAACCAAACTGTCAACCGGTGGCTTTTCAGAATGGAAGTTCCATTTGCCGGGCTTCTTCTTCCGTGATTTCCTGAAAACCGTCCCCCTCGGCGGAGCTTGGTTGACACGCTCCCAACCTTTTTGAGAACCGTATTTCTTATACCGCTTCGGGCTTTTGTAGGCTACCCAGCCCTGTATGATGCCGCCCGCAATGCCGGTATTCATAATCTCGCAGATTGCCCGTGTCTCCCAGTCTGCCGGGGAATTTAAGTTCCCCAGCGCTTCCTCATAAAGCTGCTTGGAACATACCCTGTCGCCGGTGTAGTCCTCCAAATAGGCGTAGATCATGCCGGCCTGTGTGTCCTCCTGCATGAAGTCCTGCTGGTGGGCGTTCAGGTATCGGTTCATTTCCATGCTGAATGACAGCTTATACTTCCCACTGCGATAAACCGTCATGGCTTCCGCCCACATCTGTTCGATATACGCCCTCGCCGCCGCTTCATCGTCCAGTATGTGAACCTCCGCCCGTTCCGGGTACACCGTCACGGGGAGAAAGCGCCGGTTGCCGGTGCGGTCACGGGGTAAAAAGTCCTGCCGGTTGGTCGTCCCTCCGAATACACATTGCCGCAGCCGGTCTGCCGGATGTGTCTCATACGGCACTTTGTAGGTTTCTTTCTGGCGGCTTAAGAATGACTTGATTTCCTCAATACTCTTGGCGTTGGCTGTGGCAATCATCTCCGACATCTCGATAATCCAATGCCCTTGCAGCTTGCGGTACACATTTTCATCGTCCAGCTTTTTCAAATCGTCTGAAAACCATTCGTCCCTGCCTGCCAGCATCCGGAAAAAGGTAGATTTCCCGGCTCCCTGACCACCAACCAGACAGAGCATGACCTCAAACTTGCTCCCCGGTCTGAATACACGCCGGATGGCTCCCATCAGGAACAGTTTCAAGGCTTCATAAGTGTATTCGTCCGTATCGGCTCCCAGAAAGTGATGCAGGGCGTAACGGATGCGCTCTGTGCCGTCCCATTGCAGGCTGTTCAGGTAATCCCTGACCGGATGGTAGCGGTTTTCATTGGCAACAATCTTGATGGCGCTCTGCACCTTTTTCTCGCTGATAAGCCCGTAGTTTTCTTCCAGATACAAAAGCAGGTAGTTCATGTCCATGTCGGTCAGCGTGGTACTGGTGCGCTCCCAGCCCAGCGGCTTCACAATGTCAATCTGCTCCGTCAAAAGGTTCAGACGCAGCGCCCCGCGAAACAGAGGGTCACGCTGGAACACCGTCAGGCAGTTTCGGATGCTGTTCTTCACGCCGCCTTTCTGCGTCCCCTCTAATGTTTCCCGGATTTCTGCCGGTGTCTGCGCCGGTTCCATTGTGTCCATCGTCCTTTTGACCGCTTCCTGCGTTTCCGGCGGCAAGCTCTGAAATTCGCTGTTCAAGCCGCAACACCTCCTTTCCCTGTGCGGCGATCAATGCCGCTTTTTCTTCTATTTCTCCGTATAACAAAATATCCAAAAGGTATTCTGTGTAGCTTATCCTCTGCAACGCTTCCGCAAAAAGAGGATGCCAGATGGCATCCTGCGGCTGTGGGGCGTGTGCTGTTTTCCAATGCTCCAGCAGGCGCTGATAATCGCATAGCACCCGGAAACAATACCGTTCCGTTTCCTGAAATCTCTGCTCCGCTGATTTTTGCCGAGACTGTGACCTGTTGTGACGCTTCCTATCTGGCGGCGCATTGCCGGATTTCTCATAGGAAACGCCGAAGTCCTCCGCAAGCCTGACCGCAGCTTCCCGTTTCCCCAATCCATGCAGCAAAGCGGCAAAGTCGATCACATCCCCGGAAGCCCCGCAGCCGAAGCAGTAAAAGCGGCTGTCCACTTTCATGCTGGGCGTGCGGTCATTGTGGAAAGGACAGCAGACCATGCCGTTTCTCCCCACCCGGATTCCATAGAATGAAGCAGCCTGCCGTGTGGTAACAGACTGTTTCACCGCTTCAAATACATTCAAATGCTCCCTCCGTAAAAATGCTGGTAGCGGTAAAGCTGCCGGTTATATCATAGCTCCATCTCATGTTTCTTTCTCTGTACTGCCTGTGGCTGCTCCCTCCGGCGCAGTGCGGTATCTACGGCGTTCTGCACCTGCCGTAGCCGTATGACTTCCTCCCGGAGTGGCTTGTGCTGCGGAGACAGTTCGGCATACTCTGTTTTTAACTGTGCGTATTCCTGTTTCCATGCTTTCAGGGCAATGGGTTTTCCGTCCAGTTTTTCTTTCAGAATACGGCGGGCGGCATAAAACAGCCGTAACTCCGCATCGTGGGATGTTTCAAATTTCTCCCTCTGTTTCTTAAACTTGATATTGTTCAATTCCGTATGAACAGGTTTTAGCCGCTGGTAATTCTCGCCCTCCCGTATCAATTCCTGCAATTCCTTTATCCGGGCAGATTTCTTTTTCATGGAGCCGCTTAACGCTTCAAATTCTTCACTGACAGAGGAAAGACGCTCCTGCAAATCCTCTAATGTGAGCAGCTTGTTTTCCGTCAGATAATTGACGGCTTCGGCAAACTGTTTTAAGTTTCCGGTTCTGGCTTTATTGCTCCATGCCCCTGCGTTGCGCTGGTTGTAATAAGCAATCAACAGGTCGGCAAGGCTCGGTGTCTGCGGTTTGGAAAGTTCTTCTTTTACCTCTGCCATCCAGACAAACAGGGCTTTGATCTTCTTCCTCACATCCTGCATGAGCCGGTTGGTGGCTTTAATCCAGCGGTTCAGTTCCCCTTTCTCGGTGCGGATGCCCTTTGCTTCCATCTGCCGGACATTAGCTCCCTCGTGGACAGTAGGTATCAGGTCAAGCCCCTGCCGCACATAGGAACGGTGGTCGATACGCACATCCAGCCCTTTTTCCTCAAATTTTGTATTAACGGCAGCCGCCCACTGCTCCCGCCAGTGTTCCAGCGTTTCCGGCTCATGCCAGTCTGTTGTATGGACAGCGTTAAACATATAATCGCCGTTTTTATCCCGGATTCGGTTTCCATCTTCATCAAGAAGATATTCCCGACGCTGTTTTTGTCCCCATGTGCCATCCGGGTTCAAAGGGCGCATGGTTGTCATCACATGAAAATGCGGGTTAGGGATGCCGCCGTCCTCTTTCTCCGGGCTGTGAAAAGCAAGGTCGGCAATCATGCCTTTTGTCACAAACTGCTCCTGTACGAACTTCCTCGCCAGCTCCATGTTTTCTTCCAGCGTCAATTCATTCTGCATGGCAATATCAAAGGAATAGGCAAGCTGTGCTTTTGGATGTTTCTCGCAGTTCTCCACAGCATTCCAGAGGGTCGCCCGGTCAAGATATATTTCCGGCGCATGGGGCGGCAGCATGATTTCCGAAGCGATCACGCCGCCCTTTTTGGTGTAATCGCTGACTTCTCCATAGTAGCTGCTGTAAAGACGCTCCCCGGCTCGGTAGGCTGCGCTGGCAATGGCGCTCTGACCGGCGCTGCGCTTGATCTGTGCGATTGAAAAATGATAAAGTGCTATCCTTAGTCACCGCCTTTCTCCTGCCCGGAAATACGGGCGTGGTTTTCTGTGGCAGACCGGATGAAAGGCTCCGCCTGCGGCAGATTCAAAATGCTTTCCATGAGGGAATAAAATTCCGTTTCGGTCAGCTCCTTTGTCTGTGGCACAATGCTCTCAATAGCTGCCCCACGGGTAATCAGCCGGTGCGTCCTCTGTTTCCGGGAACCGCTTTCCAGATACGCCTGCCGGTTTTTCAAACGCTGCATTTTCCGTTTTTCCTGTTCCAGCAGGACAGTGGTTTTTTCATATTCCTGCTTTAACTGTTCCAAAGATTTTTCCATGTTCTCACATCCTTTGCTGATAAGATAAAGAAAGACCATCCGCAGACAGTCCGTGTGTCAGTGCTTCTATAAAACCCGATGAAAAGGGAAAACCGCAGAGCGGATTTCTCTTTGCGGCGGGTACACAGGGGATAGCCGCTTTAGCGGCGCAAGGGGGTGTAGCCACCTTGTCGGAGCGAAGCGAACGCAGACCTCGGATTGCTGATTTTATCAGCGGCAGAGGTAAGCTCCGCAGGACGCACGATACATGGTCTTTAGACTATGTATAGAAGTGCGCCCTTAGTTCCTAAGGGATTTTGCCGTTTCCGGCAGTCTTGTCCTTTTTCTTGGAACGCTTGGAAAGATACTTCGGGCAGTCAACCACAACCGCCCGGAAGCTCTGTTTACATTCGTGCTGGCATTTCCGGCACAGTTCGTTGTAAGTGATACGGCTGCGGTCATTTAAGAAGAAAGACCATTCCAGCCGCCGCTTGTTGCTCATTCTTGCCATAACCGGCTCCTTTCTCCGTTTCTATCTGATGTACGCAGATAGGCGGTTTTGGTGTAGCGTTTCGGTATCATTTTCAAGTTTTTTTCCCTCTGTATGCCCCTTTGGAAAGGGCGGCAGTATTGCAAGTCAGGGAATGATACCTCACGCTTATTTGTCACTTCTCGGTACGGTTTCGGAGCCTTTTGCCATCCATTCAAAGAAAGCAATCTTGCTGACCTTGATAAGCCTGCCCCTGCGGAACGCCGGAAAGCCGGGGGTGTGTACCAGCTCATAGGCGCTCGCTCTTGAAATTCCCATAATCCGCTGGATGTCCGCCACATCCAGAACCAGCGGTAAATCCTCGTAGCTGTTCAATCTCTTTTTATCGTTCATTCTGTTCCTCCCATAAATCAAATAGGTTAAAATGCTTCCTGTTGCCGTTCTCCCCAAAATCCGTTTTCCTGCCCCATTCCTGCGGTGTTTCCCTGCATTGGTGCGCCGAATGCGTCACTTCTCCTGCCGGTCATATCCTTTTTGGACGGTCATTCACTTGTCAAAGTACTGTTTGGTACGAAATTACCAACCGCAATCATCATAGCGTACTATCCTTGACAAAACAATGCTTCTGCGATACCATGAGTGTAATGGATATAACTAAATTATATAATTACCATAAACAAAGGCAGGGGATAGGGATGGAGAATCAGTTTATACGGCATGAGCCATGTTTTGAAAGGATTTTGTTTGTCCTGACGCTGGACAGGAAGAAAATGAAAGAACGGATTTTGATTGGGGAAGAACAGCAGATCCGCTTCCGTTTGAACGGGAGCCAAAACGCAGAGGTGCTTTGTGATATGACACGCCCACTGGGAACTTTTTTGATAAACTTTGAGCGTGACACGGACAGAGACTGGAACTTATACGGGCTTTCTCCGCTGCGGCAAGCTCTCCACTCCAACCGATGGGAACAGCCGGAGCTGGAGCAGGCGGCAAGCGAATTTCTTTGGGAGAAATATCTTAGCAACGCCCCTCTGAAAATGTATGTGGCGTTCCGTATCTGGAACAGCTATCTGCTTGCCAGAGAACCCCGTGACCGTAACGCTGCCTGTGACCGCTTCATGGATAAAATGAGCAGCCTGACCGGGGTATTCCATAACGAAACCATGAGCTTTAACAGGGAGACAGGAAAACCGAAACAATTTCAAGCTGGCAGCCTTTATTTCAAAGGCGCACCGTCAGAAGATACCCGGCTTGACCTCTGGTTCCCGGACAACCGGCGCACAGAAGAATGTGTGTCTGCCTATGCGTCCCTCTACCCGTTGATTACCTATTATCTGAACAGGCTGAATGACTGGGGGCTTTGCTTCCGGCGGTGCAAGGTCTGTGGAAAATATTTTCTGGCAAAGAGCCAGCGGTATGAGCTGTGCAGCGACAAGTGCCGAAAAGCACAGGCGCTTCAAAACAAGCGGGAATTTGACGAGAGGGCAAGAGAAAATAACTATGACCTGCTTTATAAAAATGAATGCCAGAACTGGCGCAACAAAATAAACCGGGTAAAAAATACCGCAGGCTTTCCGGCTGACCGTCTGGAAAAAATACAGGCTTCCTTTTCCGACTTTAAGAAAGAAGCCTTACAGAGAAAAAAGGCTGTAAAAACAGGAACGGCCAGCCCGAAAGAATTTACGGACTGGCTGTATCAGCAGAGTAATGTAATTGTTGAGCTGACCGAGATATGAAAAACTTTCTATCGTCAATTTCGCATTATTGCAATAACAGATTGCTTCTTCCATGAATGGTAATATTATCATCAAACTTTTGGAAGAACTATAAATGTCCGAGGTGCCTTTGATTTCGACAAAAAACAGGCTGAATTGTTACACCGCCGATCCCATACGGTTATTCCATCGCCCGCATTTGTTCGATCAGGGATTGTTTTTTCTGTCTGCGGAGTGTCCATACAGATAAGATCAGCCCCATTCCGAACAATACCAGAATGAACAGACCCATTTCCAAAACCGGGAATTTGTAAGGCACTACATTTCCGGCAAAAGCTCCTATACTCATTTTTCTGCAAGCAAAGATGGAAGCCGGAAGCCCAACGATCAGCGTTGCCAATGTTGCAAAGAGCGCATAGCACAGCCCCTCACAGATGTTCATTTTACATAGCTGTTTTTGTGTTAGGCCGATAGAACGCAGAATACTGTTTTCCTGCTTTCGGGCGATCTGGTTAGAGAGTGTCGTGTTAATCAGGTTGATAACGCCAAAGAGAAATACCAACCATGAAAGTATCTCCATACTGCCAAACGCAAAAGAATTGTCATTTCTTCATATTCAATCACTGTATTGATTTCATCTAAGGCAATATTACTATGGCTGGCAACAATATTTTTCAATTCAGCTCCCACATAGTCCGTTTTTTTAGGGTCATTTACAATGCTCCATGAATAGTCAAAAGAGGTGATTTCCGGGTGCAGTTCGTGGAACAACGCTTCTGGTGCAAAAAGAGTTGCCCCATCTAAGTGCATCCTGCCATGTCCTGAATATACCTTTGCAGGAGCGTATAACCCCGATATGGTAACAGAAACGGATGGCTGTTCTTCTCCCAAAGAAATCTCAACCGTTGAACCAACACCCATATCCTCATTCTGCTTTAGCACATTATAGTCAATTACAATACTACGGGAATCTGTTGGCATGGTTCCCTCTGTCAGAGCCGCTTCAACTACCGCATAATTCTGGTCGGTCAGCATATCGCACATACCACCAGCTTGATGAATCTCTGTTTTATAAGTTGCATGGAGAGATTGCCTGCTTGGAATTATATCTGTAACGCCATCAATAGATAAGATTTCCTGCTTTAATTCCTCATTCAATGGATTTCCCGCTGCCATAACCTTTTCTTCTGTCATTTCAGAATCCAAATAAATTTTATAGTCGCCGTCCGGGAAAAACCGTCTTGCAAGCGCCTCTGGAGAACGCAGCAAAACAATGGAGGATACCACAAGCAGAATAATTCCGCCCAAACTCAATGAGGCTACAATAGCAACGGTCTTTTTTTCGGTCACGCTTAAAATTCGCAATTCCCATTGAAACAGGATTGAGCTTGATGTTCTTTTTCCGGCTGCGGTCCTTTTTTTGCGCCGGGGTAAAACGGATGGCTTCAATCGGGGAAATCCCTGCCGCAATTTTTTCACCGGCTTACGGATGGAAACAGATACCATGATCCAACTGCTTATAAGCGTTAAAATAACCGTTGCCACATAGGAAACAGCGTTAAAACCCTTGGAAAACAAAAGAAAACCGCCGCATACGCCCAGCACTGTGCCAATCAAAATCCCGATACTGCCGAGTTTGCGTCCCTCCCGCTTTACAATCCGCTTGATTTGCTTTGGTGTCGCACCAATCGTCCGAAGCTGCCCGTAGCTCTTGATTTTGTCATTGATGGAGATACGGAAGATACTCTGGATCACAATATAGCCGCCAATCAGAACAAGGGCAATCACACCTGCCATCAGTGCAAAATCAAAGGATTTAGAGACATAAGCAAAATACTTGCTGTTCATTTTGGGCATAGGAAGCTGATATTCCTCTGCAATCTCCCTGCAATAAGAGGTCATCAGTTCCTCATCCAACTGGTCGCTGTTTTTGAAATGGGCATAGGCGCGATAGCCAGCCGGGTCAAACCCATTCCATTCTGTTAGGGCAGCTTTGGAAAGAATGATCGCGCAGGTATTCGCTTCCTTTTCATTTACGCTGTCCATAATGCCGGTAACGACATAATCACCATGAAAACTCTCGGTATCTAAGGTCTCCCCAATCTTGGCATTGTTTCCATAGGTGGAAAGAAAGTATTTGCTTACGACAATTTCATTTGCTTTTTCAGGAACCCGGCCCTCTAATAACTCCATCTGCGCCTTGGTAATCTCCATCATTTGTGTGTCACAATACACATAGGACGCATGATAGCCCTGTTCTGAAAGTTCCTCACCGAGCATATAGTAGCCGCCTACACGCTCAAACTCCGGCAGTCCTTTCAGGGTTTCAATGTCGTTTTCCTCCACGCCCAGCCAGACCGCCTCATAAGTATCGACAACCTGATTGCGCTGCATTTGTGTCAGGGAGGTAGACACAATTCCCGTAAAGCAGATTAGAAATGCCGCCAGTGCAACGGCAATCACCACCATCAGATTCCGGCGCTTCTCGCTTTGCAAACTTTTCTTTGCCAGCTTCTTTGTAATGGCGCTGGTATCATTCTCAAAAGGCCATGTCATAGCCTGCCACCTCCTTACTCTACAATCTTTCCGTTCAATGCGGACGATCCGATCTGCAAGGCGGGCAATGTCGTTGTTGTGGGTAATCATCACAACAGTTTGCCGGAACTCCGCACTGGTACGCTTGATAAGCCCCAGCACCTCGGCGCTGGTCTTGCTGTCAAGGTTGCCGGTTGGTTCGTCGGCCAGCACGATTGCCGGTTTGGTAATCAGGGCGCGGGCAATCGCCACACGCTGCTGCTGGCCGCCGGAAAGATTGTTCGGCATATTTTTCAGTTTATCTTCCAGCCCCAGTAGGTGAACAATTTCGTCCAAAAACTTCTGATCCACCGTGTCCCCGTCCAGCTCCACCGGCAGGACGATGTTCTCATACACATTCAGGATAGGAACAAGGTTATAGTTCTGGAAGATAAAGCCGATGTTGCGGCGGCGGAAGATGGTGAGCTGTTCGTCGTTCATTTTCGACAGCTCTTTGTCCCGGACAATCACGGTTCCGCTGGTGGGAGTGTCCAGCCCGCCCATCATGTGAAGCAGGGTGGACTTGCCGCTACCGGAGGTTCCCACCACAGCCACAAACTCGCCTTCCTCCACGGAGAAATTTACGCCGTCCAGGGCGCGGGTAATGTTCGGCTTTGTGCCATAATACTTTTTCAGGTCAATAGTCTGTAAAACGCTCATATTCAAAACTCCTTTCAAGGCTTCTTGCCTGTTGATAAAGGTATTATAAAACCCAAATGTCCGCGAAATGTTACAGCGGCCAAAAAATTTCATTGAAAATCGGGGTGAAATGTTACAGCGCTCGGACATTTCGAAAAAAAATTTACGGCGGGCAGCCGGGAATGGCCGTCCGCCGCGTTCTATTTTGTAGGCAGCATAATGGAAAATTCCGATCCCTTGCCCGGCTCCGAAACCACTTTGATATAGCCGCCCTGTCGCGTTACGATCTCGCGGGCCAGATACAGGCCAATGCCCACGCCCTGCTGTTCGTGTACTTCTTCCTTGCTTTCGGAAATGCCCTTGCCGGTGTCGGTCACTTTGATCTCCACATACATTTCCCACAGCACCACCGACACAGCGATTTTCCCGCCCGCCGGGGTGTACTTCACCGCATTGTCCAGCAGGTTAAAGAGGGCTTCGGATGTCCACTTGCTGTCATGGGAAACGGTCAATGCCAGCCGGTGTCCGATTCTGGCAAGCTGGGTTTCGCTGTCCTCCGGGCGTTGTGGCGCTTCATTCCCGGCGATCATGTGGTCTAAAGTCTGGCACAGGTCAGTGGTAAACTGTGACAGCCGCTTTCCAAACGCCTGCGTCAGCACAAAAATCCCCACAAGGGCGCACAGCAGCAGCGCCCCGCCCGTCAGCAGCACCGCCGTCTGTTTTGTCACAAGAAACAGGGCTATGGTGATCCCGGACATGGAGAGGACAAGTCCTATTGCCACCCGGCCAAACAGCCGCTTTACCGAGAGGGTCTTAAACTTCATTTTGCCTCGCCCCCCGTCCATTGATAGCCCATGCCGTAAACGGTCTTGATGTAGGGTGCGCCGCCGTCGGCTTCAATCTTGCTGCGAATCCGGCTGATGGAGGTTGTCAGGGTGTGTTCGTCCACAAACTTCTCGTCTATATCCCACAGGATTTTTACGGAACAGGTTCAGCATTTTGTACTCCATCGGGGATAGGGTCAGGGGCTTGCCGTTTAAGGAAGCCGTCTGCTCCGAGAAGTCCAGAAACAGCCGCCCGTCGTCGTAAATGTCCTTGGCTGGTTTGTGGTGTTCCAACATGGCGAACATGGCTTTGATTTTCCGCTGCAAGGCCCCGATCACAAAGGGCTTTGTGATGTAGTCCACCGCGCCCACCTCATAGCCCCGTATCTGGTCGCTCTCCTGATCGTTGGCGGTCAGGAATATTACAATGGTGTCCGGGTGCTGGGGCTTTATCAGCTTGCACAGCTCAAAACCATTCCCGTCCGGCAGGTTGATGTCCAGCAGCACCAGATCAAATTCCCGCTGGCGGATGGCTTCAACTGCGGTTCTGGCATTTAGGGCAGAGGTCACGCCGTAGCCGTCTGCGGTCAGGTTATAAGCCAACATCTTATTCAAAAAACTGTCGTCCTCGACAATTAAAATCTGCTTCATATCCTCACTTCCTTTGCTTTTTGCAGATAGTATAACAGGCAAATGTCCGAGAATTGTTACAAGGACAAATATATTTATCATTTTACAGCTTTTTTCTGTGTACTGCAATTTTATAAAAGAAAGGACAGCAGTTTCAAATTGCTGTCCTTGCGGTTTAGTTTATAGCTGGTAGTGTATGGGAAAAGCTTCCCATTCTTATCCTGCGCACCCGGCCGTCTACCGGAGAGGTGACGTCGGCGCTGCCGACGCTGTTGCCGAGACGCTGCACCTCCTTCTCCTTCAGGGTGATGTTGTACTGCTGCTCCAGAATGGCCGCCGTGGCCTCCCGGATCTCCAGATCGTATTGCAGCTGCTGATCTGCCGAGACGTTGCTCTTGTCCCGTTCCAGACGGGCTTTCTCCTCCTGCTTGGCGCTGAGGGTACTTTTCATTTGTTCCAGCTCCAGCTGGGCCTTCTCCAGATCCAACTGGGCCTGCGTCTGGTCGTAGGTAAAGAGGGTCTGGCCTTTTTTCACCTCGTCTCCGGTCTTTACGGCAACGGAAGCCACCTGACGGCTGTCATCCTTCTCCACCTTCGTCTCGCCCTGAGCGCTGACGACTCCGGCGAAGCGATCCGCCTGTCCCACGCCGCTCAGGCCGCAGATCATAGATACGGATTCCACCGACGCCTTGCCCTTGCTGCTTTTTCCGCAGCCCGCCAAGTTGCTCAGCAGCAACAGCGCCGCTAAAAGCAGTGCCATCTTTTTCATGTCATTTCTCCTTTAATTTCACTGTGTTTTGCCCAAGCGGCTCCTTGCGCCGCCGGTCTTTCCTTTTATAGGACGGCAATGGGCCGGAAAATGTTCCCTCCATCGCCTATAGCGGTGAAAATGAGCATTGACAGTCCACGCAACGCAGAGCATGATATGTTACAGATATAGGGATGAGCAAAACGCGCGTTTTGCTCATCCCTACTACGAAAAAGCATGGAGGGAGAAAGAATATGGCGGACTATCTCATTCGTCCGGCGGAGACCCGGGACCTGGATGCGGTGGCGGGCATTTACAACCGCATTCACGACGCAGAGGAGCAGGGGCGGCAGACCATCGGCTGGCTCCGGGACGTCTACCCCGTCCGGCAGACCGCCCAGGCGGCCCTGGACCGGGAGGAGCTGTATGTGCTGGAGACGGCGGGTGCGGTGCTGGGCGCAGCCAGCCTCAACCGGACGTCCGGCGTAAATCTGGTGCTGCTGGAGAAGTATTTGGGGGCGTGAACTAGCATCTTGTCGTAGGGGCCGCTGGGGACAGCGGCCCCTACGACGAATGCTATTTCAACCCGGATCAGCCAAGTTCAGAGATTATTTGATAAGAAAATATTACGAGACTGGAATGAGGAGCTATTAACATCCCAAGAACAAGGCAACGACAAACAGCTAACTGTCCACGCAAGGCCTCCTTTTCCGTTCACTTTCTGTTTTCTGCCGCCTGTGAACTCTGGCGGCGCAGTCGGGACAGTATTTCGCCCAGCTGGCGGGGTTTCCGGTGACGGCCTCCTCATTGAGGGAAGTGGCCAGATTGTGGCTGCGGACCCAGTCGCCCACATGGATGGCTTGGGCGGTGTGGGCATCCGCAATGAGATCTGGATCATCCCCAACCGTGGGCTGCGTCAACAGTGTAGCCGAGCCGCTGGCCCGTGAGGTTTCCCACGACATACGGGGCAGTGTCACCGGTGTTTACGCTTGGCCCCATCCCTACGGCTGCTCCCAGACAGGGGACAATCAGGAGCATACCCGTCAGACCCTCTGCGATCTGATTCGGCATCCCAACGCCGGAGGCGTGCTGGTGCTGGGACGGGGCTGCGAAAACAGCAGCATCGGAGAGCTGAAAAAGCTGCTGGGTGACTGGGACCCGGAGCGCACGGCGTTTCTGGAGTGTCAGTCCGTCCCGGACGAACTGGAGGCCGGCAGAGTACTGCTGCGTCTGCTCGTCGACCACGCCGCCAAGGACGTTCGGTGCAGTATCCCCGCCAGTGAGCTGGTCATCGGTCTCAAGTGCGGTGGCTCCGACGGTCTGTCGGACATCACCGCCAATCCTTTGGTGGGCCACATCGCTGATTGGCTGGTGTCCATGGGCGGCTCGGCGCTGCCGGCGGAGCTGCCGGCACTGGTGGCGGATTTCAAGGAGTATTTCGTCCGGCACGGACAGGTGGTATACGAAAATCCCTCCCCCGGCAACAAGGCCGGCGGCATCACCACGCTGGAGGAAAAATCTCTGGGCTGCGTCCAGAGGGGCGGCAGTTCCCCCATCTGCGGGGTGCTGTCCTACGGTCAGTGGGTAGGGAGCCGGGGTCCGACCGTGCTTCAGACCCCCGGCAACGATCTGGTGTCCACCACTGCTCCATCGTCCGGGGCGGTGAGCGCATCGGCATCTACTATCTGGAAAAGGGTGCCTCCCAGCGGGGCAGCGTGTGCATCTACGACCGGGCGCACTCCGCCATTCAGGAGGCCCAGCCCTCCGATTTCGATTGGGATGCCATCTTTGACGGCGCCGACTGGTTCCACTTCACTGGCATCACTCCGGCGCTGGGACCCAATCTGGTGGAGATCTGCAAGGAGGCCTGCGTGGCCGCCAAGAAGCATGGTGTGAAGATCTCCTGTGACCTGAACTACCGTGGCAAGCTCTGGACCCGTGAGCAGGCCCGTGCCGCCATGACGGAGCTGTGCCAGTACGTGGACGTCTGCATCTCCAATGAGGAGGACGCCAAGGATGTGTTCGGCATCGAGGCGGAGAATACCGACATCTACGGCGGCAAGCTCAATAAGGAGGGCTACAAGTCCGTGGCCAAGCAGCTGGCCGATCGGTTCGGCTTCGAGAAGGTGGCCATCACCCTCCGCACCTCCCTGTCCGCCAGCGACAACGACTGGGCCGGTATGCTGTACGACGGCGAGAATTACTGCTTCTCCAAGGAGTACCACCTGCATATCGTGGATCGTGTGGGCGGCGGCGACAGCTTCGGCGGCGGCCTGATTTACGCCCTGCTCAACGGCAAGGACAGCCAGAGCGCCATCGAGTTCGCCGTGGCGGCCTCGGCCATCATTTTCTCTCGCGACATGTGCGTGACTTTCAGGCTGCAAGTGTGGAATTTGTGCGCCTATGGCACAAAATTCCACACTTGCAGCCTGCAATTGTCGGAAAAACCCGGAGGGGTTTTCCGACAGTCTCCATGACCCCGGCGGCCAATGGCCGCCGGGGTCATGCACTGTTTTCAGTTCCGGCGCCCCCCTATAAAGCAGTGGATAGGGGGTCCCCTCCTCGCCGCAATCGATCCTCCGATAGACCCCCATATGCCGGTAAAGGCCCACAGCCTGAGGATTCGGTTTGTTCACTGTGACCTCCTCCACGCCGCAGTCCCGTCTCATGCACACGGATCATAGTCTTCTCCTTCCGCAGGAAAGAAAAAGGGACTGGGCATTTGCTCAGTCCCTCTCGCTATTCTCTCAGGCCAATCGGCCGTAGATACGGGTCAGCTTCCGGATGCGCTGCGCCAGCTCCGGTGTCAGTTCGCCCGGCAGCATCCGCCACTGCCAGTTGCCGGACTGGGTTCCCGGCTCATTGGTTCGGTGTCCCGCCCCCAGCTCCAGATAGTCCTGCATCTGAGCCACAAACAGCTTGGCCACAGAACTCATGCCGCCCCGGATGATGCCCCGGTTGAAGCCCTCCTCGTCGTTAAGCCCCAGATACTCCTTGGCAAAAGCGATATCCGCCGGATCTGCCTCCTGCCTCCATAGGGCCAGCGGGCTGTTGTCATGGGTGCCGGTATAGCAGATGCAGTTCTCCCCGTAGCTATGGGGCAGATAGCTGCTGGTATCACGGGAATCGAAGGCAAATTCCAGCACCTTCATGCCCGGCAGACCGGAATCCCGCAGCAGCTGCGCCACCTCCGGGGTGGGATAGCCCAGATCCTCAGCGATAAACTCCAGCTGCGGGAACCAACCGGTGAGCACACCCACCAGCGCCATGCCGGGGCCCTTGACCCACCGGCCGTTTTTGGCCGTCGTCTCGCCGTAGGGCACTGCCCAGTAGCTCTCGAAGCCCCGGAAGTGGTCGATGCGGATGACGTCATACAGCTTCCCGGCGCCGTCGATGCGGCGAATCCACCAGCCGAAGCCGTCGGCCTGCATCCGATCCCAGGAGCACCGGCATCAGATAGATCACGGAGATGATGGTGAACACCACCGTCAGCAGCGCCTGACGGCGCTCTCTGCGGCGCAGAGCTTCGGTTTTGATCATTGCTGCACCTCCTTGCGGCGGCTGGCCTGTTCAGGGCCAACATTTCCGTTGTTTTGATGGTCTCTCCGTTGCCCAGCTGCTGGAAGGGACGCCCGTCGGTCAGGGCCAAGTTCTGGTCAAACAGCTTGAAGCCGTTGGTCAGGCTCAGGAACATGCAGATGGTGATAGAGGGCATCACGTTGGGGATGGTGACCCGCCACAGGGTCTGCCAGCGGTTAGCGCCGTCGATGCGGGCCGCCTCCAGCATATCCTCGGGCACGGCCTGAAGTCCGGCAATATAGATGATCATCATATAGCCGATCTGCTGCCAGCACACCAGGATCACCAGACCCCAGAAGCCGTATTTCGTCTCCAGGACCACGGAGGTGTTGTACTTGATGAGGATGCCGTCGAAGATCATGGACCAGATATAGCCCAGCACGATGCCGCCGATGAGGTTGGGCAGGAAAAACACCGTGCGGAACACGTTGGTGCCCTTGAACTTCTGGGTCAGTGCATAGGCAATGGTAAAGGCAAACAGATTGATAGCGATCAGGCTCACCAGAGCAAACAGCGCCGTGTACCAGAATGCGTGCATATAGCCGGGGTCCTGGAAGGCCTTCCGGTAGTTTTCCAGCCCCGTCCATGTCCACTGGCTGGTAATGCGGAATTTGCAGAAGGACAGAAACAGCCCCTTGAAGAAGGGGTACAGGAAGCCGATGCAGAAGGCGGCAAAGGTGGGCAGCAAAAACAGCCACACCATGCGCTTGATGGGGCGGCGGATCAGCCGGGAATTCAGCGCGGCCTCGTCCCGGCGATGTTTCGGAAGTTTCATGACGCCTCTCTCCTATCTATGTTTTTTCCGGGCGGCGCCCGGAGCTCTTGCCCGGTCCATACCGGCCAACAGCTCTGTGCGCCGCAGGTAAGAAAATCGGGGGCGGGCGATAAGCCCGCCCCCGGTCCTATTGCGTTACAACGGAGCGCTTATAGCTCAGCCGTTCTCCTTGGCATACTGGGTGGCCCAGCCGTCCACGAAGGCGGTCTTGACGTTGTCCCAGCTGCCGCCGTTGACAGTGTACTGGGTCAGAGCGTCCACCACGCCCGCACGCCAGTCATCCACGGCGGGAGTCCAGTTGAAGGCCCAGGTCACAATGTAGTTGCCGGCAGTGGTATAGGCGTTGGCATCGGCAAAGAACACGTTCTCGGGGGTCTTGGCGTTCTTGAAGGGGCAGGGGCCAAACTGCTCAGCCAGCATGGTGGTGCCCTCGTCAGAGGTAACGACCCACTTCATGAAGTCCAGAGTGGCCTGGATGTCCTCTTCCTTGGCGTTCTTGTTGACAGCCCAGCAGTTCTCGGTGCCGCAGCACAGGCCGGACTTCTCCTCGCCCTCAACGCCGCAGTAGATGGGGATCATGGCCAGATCCTCGGGGTTCATCTTAAAGCCCTTCTCCTCGCCGGTGAGGTTGGCAAACTCCCAAGAGCCGTTCTGATAGAACACAGCCTTGCCCTGACCGAATTCGGCCTCGGAGGCGTCGCCGGTGGCGGTGGTCAGAGCAGCGCCGGTGGTGGCGGAGTCAGTGGTGTACAGATCCCAGACGTTCTTGAAGTTGTCCAGATAGGTGCCCTTGATGCTGGCGGGCTGAGCGGTGACGTTGTCATCCCGGAACTCATAGAACAGGGGCATATTGGCCAGATGGCCGGAGAAGCGCCAGCTGGAGGAGCCCTCCAGGCCGGCGGAGCTGAAGGCGTCAAAGCCCAGCTCGGCAGCGCGGCTGTGGATGTCGTCGGCGACCTTCTTCAGGGTCTCAAAGTTGGTGATATCGGAGATCTCATAGCCGGCCTGCTTCAGCAGAGCCTTGTTGACGATGATGCCAAAGGCCTCATAGCAGTAGCCGATGGACACGGTCTCGCCGTTGGCATTCTTCAGGTTGAAGTCCTGAGTGGTCATTTCCTTCATGACGTCGGTGTTATCCAGAGGATAGCAGAAATCGCCATAGGAGTTGACGGCGCCCTGGTTGCCCACCTGGAACATGGTGGGAGGAGCGGACTTGTCCAGCTCGGAGGTCAGCATGGTGTCATACTGGCCGGAGGCGGCGGTGACGACCTTGACCTCCACGCCGGTCTGCTCAGTGTAGGTCTTGGCCAGATCCTGCCAGGCCTTGTCGGCTTCGGGCTTGAAGTTCAGGTAGTACACGGAACCCTTCGCTTCGTCTCCATTGCCCTTGTTGTCGTCTGCCTTCTTGCCGCAGGCTGCCAGAGACAGCGCCATAACAAGAGCCAGAGCCAATGCAAGAAACTTCTTCATTTTCATTTCTCCTTCATTTATTATTTTTCACATCCCTTGGGATGGGAAAAACTCAGTTGATCCGCCGCACGGACGCTCCCCGGCGCAGCACGGTCCGCACCGTCTCGCAGCGGGGCCGTCCCCGGCCGTGGATCATGTCCATCAGAATCTCCACGCTGCGCCGCCCCATCTCCTCCATAGGCTGGCAGAGGGTGGTCAGCATGGGATGGAAATACTCCGACATGGTCAGGCCGTCGATGGCGATAACGGAGCAGTCCTCCGGCACCCGGCATCCCGCCTCCCGCAGCGCCCGCATGGCGCCCAGCGCCATGTTGTCGGCAATGGAAAACACCGCCGTGAAGTCCGCCCCCTGCCGCAGCCTCTCCGCCATGGCCCGGTAGGCGTCCCCGATGTCAAAGGACCCGGCGCGGATCACCAGTTCCTCCTCCGTCGGCAGGCCGCAGTCCGCCAGCGCCCGGAGATACCCCTGATAGCGCAGCTGGCTGATGGCCCGGTCATCGGTGCGGGCTACCAGCGCCGCAATGCGGCGGTGTCCGCAGCGGTACAGCTCCATCACGGCCCGATAGGCCTCCTCCTCGTCAGCGATGGACACCGAGGCGTAGGAGCCCTCCGGCAGTGTGCCGTACTGATTGGCGTAGGAGCAGCAGACAAAGGGTACGTTCAGCATGGTCAACTCCTCCGGCGTGTAGTCGGATCGTCCGCCCAGAAACACGATGCCCCGCAGCCGCTTCACCCGGCGTCGGTTCTCCTCGCTGACGTCAGGTCGGTCATTGAGCACACGGGATACCGTGCTGACGCTGACGCCGCAGAGCCGGGCAATATCTTTGATGGTCATCGGTGATCCCTCCGGAGATAGTACCGAAAACTTGGAAACCTTTCCGGTAACGTTTTCGGTTTGTTGACGCTACCATCATCACCTCATGGCGGCGGCACAGCTCCTGCGCCAGCGGGTGGAGCTTGCTCCGCCCGTCGTAGCGGCAGGCCACTCCCAGCAGACACGCACTGACCAGCAGCTTCATCGCTCCATCTCCCTTCCGTTGAGGGCGGCATAGGCCAGCCGCTCCCCCTCATAGCGCAGCTTCAGGGAGAAGAACGGCACCTCCCACCCGATGGAGCATCAGATACTCCCCGGCCGGATTTTCGATGTAGCACAGGGTGGTGTTCTTCATGGTGCAGTCTCCCCTTTCAGCATATGTCCTTTCCTGTATGATAACACAGTTTTTGCCTTTTGGGAACCGATGTGGTATACTGATCCCAAAAACGGAGGTGGAGCATATGGCGGACATTCAACCGGGGCGGTATGTGTCCGCCGGTGTCCGCCAGGCAGAAGCTGCGGGGCTCCAGCGGCACATCCGTCTCCGCCGTAGGCTCATAGTGGACGATGGCTCCGTGGGGGCCGAAGGCCATGATGGAGTCAAAGCTTGGCCCCAGATAGTCCGGCTGCTGCGTACCGGCGGAGCCGGTAAAGCCCGACAGGTACTCCCGGGCCTTAAAATAGTCACCCACGTACTCCGAGCCGTGGAAATCATCCGTTACCACCACATAGGCGTCCATGCCCTGCTCCTGCATCCGCTGCCGCAGCAGTCGGAGCTTTTCAGCGCTGTTCATTGCGATTACCGCCTTTCATTTATCAGTTGGCCCTATTGTATCACACCGCCGGAAAAAAGCAACGCCCAAGTGTCCCGTTGCAAAATCTGCGGATGTATGGTATGATTCTGGCAAGATCTCGTAAATACCCGACAAATTGTTTATTTCTCCGTTGAAACCAGAGAAATTTCCACAAATCCGTGCATCCCGCAACTGAATTGTAACCTTTTGTAACATTTTAAGGGGGAACATCGTGAACGCCATTGGTATCATATGCTCTGCGGCGGCAGAAGGCTCCCATGGAGCCG
>VOFI01000189.1_pt1 | contig 46000 bp, 71 predicted proteins | sample 5384131 | NCBI WGS metagenome assembly VOFI01 (sample SAMN12384728, study PRJNA508395) | human gut metagenome | isolation source: healthy gut H | host: Homo sapiens
ACTGGAGCAGGGAAAGGATGTATATGCTCTTCCGGGACCGGTAAACAGTGTGTTAAGTCAGGGGTGTCACAGACTGATCAGGCAGGGAGCGGGGGATACTGATTACCCCGGAAGAATTGATGGATGAATGGAACATTAATCCGGTGGAAATCGGGCAAAAAGGAAACAAAAGTGAAAAAATGCTTGAAAGTCCTGAGTTTATGGTGTATAGTTGTCTCGATTTGTTTCCGAAAGGGACAAATCAGCTGATGAAAGAAACAGGACTTTCGGTTACAGAGTTAATGGAAAGACTGATCACGTTAGAATTAAATGGATATGTAAAGGAAGTATCCAGAAATTATTATATAAGGCTGCAGTAAAGATACAGCCGCTATTATGGAGGAAATTATGGCACGCTATCTGGTAATCGTGGAGTCACCTGCGAAGGTGAAAACAATTAAAAAGTTTTTAGGAAGTAATTATGTAGTGACCGCATCGAATGGTCACGTAAGAGATATGCCCAAGAGCCAGATGGGTATCGATATTGAAAATGATTATGAACCAAAATATATAACGATCAGAGGAAAGGGAGAAATCCTTGCAAAGCTTCGCAAGGAAGTGAAGAAAGCTGACAAGATTTATCTGGCAACTGACCCGGACCGTGAAGGAGAAGCAATATCCTGGCATCTGAGTAAAGCGTTAAAATTAGAGGATAAAAAATTTTATCGAATCAGTTTTAATGAGATTACCAAGAATGCAGTAAAAGCGTCGCTTAAGAATCCAAGAGAGATAGACATGGATCTAGTAGATGCACAGCAGGCACGTCGTGTCCTGGACAGAATTGTAGGCTACAAGATCAGTCCGCTTTTGTGGGCAAAGGTTAAGAGGGGATTAAGTGCCGGCCGTGTACAGTCTGTTGCACTTCGAATTATTGCAGACAGAGAAGAGGAGATAGATGCATTTATACCGGAAGAGTATTGGACACTTGATGCGAATCTGAAAGTGAAAGGCGAAAGAAAACGTTCTTACGGCTAAATTCTATGGAACAGAGAAAAATAAGATGACGATTTCATCAAAGGAAGAACTGGATGCAATTGTCAAAGAAGTAGAGAATGCAGATTATTCTGTTGCAGACAAAAAAAAGGAGAAAGAACAAAGAAAGCACCGGTACCTTTTTACAACCAGTACACTTCAGCAGGAAGCGTCTAAAGCGCTGAATTTTGCGACGGCTAAGACAATGCGTATTGCGCAGCAGTTATATGAAGGTGTGGATGTCAAAAGGCAGTGGTACGGTAGGTCTGATCTCCTATCTGCGTACAGATTCTACTCGAATTTCAGAGGAAGCAGATGCAGCAGCAAGAAGAGAATATTCAAAGAGGATTCGGAGAAGAATATGTAGCAGAAGGAACAAAAACAAAGTCTGCAGATAAGAAAATGATTCAGGATGCGCATGAGGCGATTCGTCCGACTGATGTAACACAGAACTCCGGCAGCAGTGAAAGAATTCACTGAGCAGGGATCAGTTCCGTCTGTATCAGCTTGATCTGGAAACGCTTCACAGCAAGCCGCATGCAGCCAGCGAAGTATGAGACAACAGCAGTCAAGATCGGAGCCGGTGAGTACTGCTTTACTGTTCAACAGCAAAGGGTTGCATTTGATGGTTTCGCTCTGTGTATGTAGAGGCAGAGGAAGAGAAGGAAGAGAACAATGTACTGGTCGGACATCTTAGCATGGATTCTGTTCTTACAAAAGAAGAATTTGATCCAAAGCAACATTTTACGCAGCCGCCGGCTCATTATACAGAGGCGAGTCTTGTAAAGACAATGGAAGAGCTTGGGATCGGACGTCCAAGTACCTATGCTCCAACCATTTCTCTGATCCTTGGAAGAAGACGTTATTACAAAAAAGAAGGCAAGAATCTTTATATGACAGAGATTGGTGAAGTTGTTAATAATATAATGATGCATTCATTCCCAAGTATTGTAGATGTTCATTTTACAGCGAATATGGAAGGGCTTCTTGATATGGTTGAAGAAGGAAAGGTTCCGTGGAAGGAATAATCCGTAATTTCTATCCGGATCTTGAGGAAGCTGTTGAAATTGCAGAGAAAGAGCTTGAGAGTGTGAAGATCGAGGATGAGGTTACGGATGTGATCTGTGAGGAGTGTGGACGAAATATGGTCATCAAGTACGGACCGCATGGAAAATTCCTGGCCTGCCCGGGATTCCCGGATTGCCGTAACACGAAGCCGTATCTGGAAAAAATAGGAGTACCATGCCCGATCTGCGGAAAAGACGTTGTGATCCGTAAAACGAAAAAAGGAAGAAGATATTACGGATGTGAAGATAATCCGGAATGTGAATTTATGTCATGGCAGAAGCCATCAACAAAAAAAAATGTCCCGAGATGTGGCGCATATATGCTTGAAAAAAGGGAAATAAACTGGTCTGAGTGATGAACAGTGTGGATATGTGGAAACAATTGAAAAAATTAAAAAAAAACAGGAAAAAACACAACGTTGAATATTTTCTGAATTGTATGATAATATACATTCATAAGGATTGGAGGAATGTATTTGGGTATACAACTTGGGATAAAAAGTTACTGTTTGCTAGAATTAGTGAATAAACAAACATGTGGAGGAGACAATGAGCGTACACTTATTGGATAAGACCAGAAAGATTAATAAGTTGCTGCATAATAATAACTCCAGCAAAGTTGTGTTTAATGATATCTGTGCGGTACTGACAGAGATTTTGGACTCAAATGTGCTGGTAGTCAGCAAGAAGGGAAAGATTCTTGGAGTCAGCAAAAGCAATAAGGTGAGAGAGAAATCAGTGAACTGATCACAGAAATCATGTAGGATCTCATATTGATAATATGCTTAATGAGCGATTGCTTAGTGTTCTGTCTACAAAAGAAAATGTAAATCTTGGAGACACTTGGTTTTTCTTCAGATGCTGTGGAAGGATGTCAGGCAATCATCACACCTATCGACATTGCCGGGGAGCGTCTCGGAACACTGTTTATCTATCAAACAAGATGCAAGGTGTTGCTATTGACGACATCATTCTGAGCGAATACGGAACAACAGTCGTCGGCCTTGAGATGTTAAGATCCGTGAATGAAGAAAGTGCGGAAGAGACCAGAAAAGAGCATATTGTACAGTCAGCGATCAGCACATTGTCTTATTCGGAGCTGGAGGCGATCATTCATATATTTGATGAACTGGATGGAGCCGAAGGAATCCTGGTTGCAAGCAAGTAGCAGATCGTGTGGGAATTACAAGATCGGTTATCGTAAATGCTCTTAGCAAATTCGAAAGTGCAGGAGTAATTGAATCCCGCTCTTCGGGAATGAAAGGAACGTATATTAAAGTAATCAATGATTACGTATTTACTGAACTGGACCGGATTGAGAAAGAGCGGATGTAACAGAAGGAGAAGACAAGATGTACGAGGGAAATCCGGTTGATCTGCAGATGGAAAAAGTGATTTCAGCAGATGGGCTATTTTTGATGATACAACAAGAGTCTGAAGGTGGATCATTATGATACAGGAGATTACATTTATCTTTTGATGGAAAACGGACAACGATTCTGCTGGATGCAAAATACAGATGTTATATTTCAACGAGGGACAGAGCTGTTGTGTTGCTCCGGTGTTGTGAAGAAGAGAGATACCAGTCGGAAGACAGGAAGCTACTGAAGTTTAAAATTTGAGAACGGATTCTATGAGATGAACGAAAGAAGATCATAAAGAACGTTTTTAGAAGACGAAGGAAAAGCTGTGAAAGGCAAAATACAAAGCCCCATGGCTTTTTTTTCTAAAAAAATGTAAACTGTGTTGACAAATGAAATGGGGAGTGCTATTTTATATTCATGGGTTAGCACTCAAGAGAAATGAGTGCTAATAAAGATTTAAGGAGGAATTACAATGAAATTAGTACCTTTAGGTGACAGAATCGTTTTAAAACAGTTAGAAGCGGAAGAGACTACAAAGTCCGGAATCGTATTACCGGGACAGGCAAAAGAGAAACCACAGGAAGCAGAAGTAATCGCAGTCGGACCTGGCGGAGTTGTGGATGGAAAAAGAAGTTGTAATGCAGGTTAAGGTTGGAGATAAGGTAATTTATTCCAAATATGCCGGAACAGATGTTGAGAGCTTGAAGGAGAGAAATACATCATTGTAAAAGCAGAATGATATTCTTGCAATTGTAGAGTAATACCCAGACAAATATAAAGGAGATGCAGTTAAAATGGCAAAAGAAATTAAATACGGATCAGAAGCCAGAGCAGCACTTGAAAGAAGGTGTGAATCAGTTAGCTGATACAGTTAAAAGTAACATTAGGACCAAAGGAAGAAACGTTGTTCTTGACAAATCTTATGGCGCTCCACTTATTACAAATGATGGTGTAACAATCGCGAAAGAGATCGAACTGGAAGACAGATTTGAGAACATGGGAGCACAGCTGATTAAAGAAGTCGCTTCCAAGACAAATGATGTAGCCGGAGACGGTACTACAACAGCAACCGTACTTGCACAGGCAATGGTTCACGAAGGAATGAAGAACCTGAGGCAGGAGCAAACCCGATCGTTCTTGAGAAAAGGAATGAAGAAAGCTACAGATAAAGCAGTAGAAGCAATCCGTGAGATGAGCAGCAAAGTCAACGGCAAAGAGCAGATTGCAAGAGTTGCTGCAGTTTCTTCAGGAGATGAAGAAGTCGGACAGATGGTAGCAGACGCTATGGAAAAAGTATCTAATGACGGAGTCATCACGATTGAGGAATCCAAGACAATGCAGACAGAGCTGGACCTTGTAGAAGGTATGCAGTTTGACCGTGGATACATTTCCGCATATATGGCAACAGATATGGAAAAAATGGAAGCAGTTCTGGATGATCCATATATTCTCATTACAGATAAGAAAATTTCCAATATTCAGGAGATCCTTCCGGTTCTTGGAGCAGATCGTTCAGTCTGGAGCAAGACTTCTTATTATCGCTGAAGATATCGAAGGGTGAGGCACTCACAACTCTGATTGTAAATAAACTGCGCGGAACCTTCAATGTTGTAGCTGTTAAAGCACCCGGCTACGGCGACAGAAGAAAAGAAATGCTGCAGGATATCGCAATTCTGACAGGTGGACAGGTGATTTCTGAAGAGCTCGGATTCGACCTTAAAGAAACTACAATGGATCAGCTGGGACGTGCAAAATCCGTTAAAGTACAGAAAGAAAATACAGTTATCGTTGACGGATGTGGAGACAAGAATGCAATCGCAGATCGTGTTGCACAGATCAAGAAAGCGATCGAAGAGACAACATCTGATTTCGATAGAGAAAAACTGCAGGAAAACTTGCAAAACTTGCAGGCGGAGTAGCTGTTATCCGTGTCGGAGCAGCAACAGAGACTGAGATGAAAGAAGCAAAACTTCGTATGGAAGATGCTCTGAATGCTACAAAAGCAGCAGTTGAAGAAGGAATCATCGGTGGTGGTGGATCCGCATACATCCATGTTTCTAAGAAGGTAAAAAGAATTCGCAGAGACTCTTGAGGGAGATGAGAAGACAGGTGCCAAGATTATCCTGAAAGCACTGGAAGCTCCTCTGGCTCAGATCGCAAAGAATGCAGGACTTGAGGGAGCAGTTATTGTAAACAAAGTAAGAGAGTCTGAAGTAGGAACAGGATTTGATGCTTACAATGAGACATATGTAGATATGGTTGAGAAGGGAATCCTTGATCCGGCGAAGGTTACAAGAAGTGCTCTTCAGAACGCAACAAGTGTTGCTTCTACATTCTTACAACAGAGTCTGTTGTATCTACAATTAAAGAGGATACACCGGCTATGCCAGCAGGCGGAGCAGGTGGAATGGGAATGATGTAATCTATCCATCAGGAAGATTTGCAGAATTTCTATAAGAATAGAACATTTTCGTAATGTCAGATAGAACCTTTTGTTTGTTCTAAAAAGGCTCAGTTTGTCGCATAGATAATAAATAAAGGAGTACTTATAAGTAAAAACTTAATAATAGAGGTTAAAATAAATCAATACAAATTATGAGCACATCAGGGAAAATACTCTTGACATCCTTCGGGAATTTCTGTAGTATATCAGTTAATAATTACAAAAGATTTTTAGATACATTAACTGCCATTTCAAAGCAGTTTCATGGGTTCTTAAGAAAGAGAGGTAAAGTATAATGGGTAAGATTATAGGGGAAGGTATTACATTTGATGATGTTCTTCTTGTACCGGCTTATTCAGAAGTAATTCCGAATCAGGTAGATCTGTCAACACATCTGACAAAGAAAATCGTATTGAATATTCCGATGATGAGTGCAGGAATGGATACTGTTACAGAACATAGAATGGCAATCGCTATGGCTCGCCAGGGTGGAATCGGAATCATCCATAAGAATATGTCTATTGAAGCACAGGCAGAGGAAGTTGATAAGGTGAAACGTTCTGAGAATGGTGTTATTACAGATCCATTCTATCTTTCACCGGAGCATACACTTAAAGATGCAAATGACCTGATGGCGAAATACCGTATTTCCGGTGTTCCGATTACAGAGGGACGTAAACTTGTCGGAATCATCACAAACCGTGACCTGAAGTTCGAGACAGATTTCTCTAAGAAAATCAAAGAATCCATGACTTCAGAAGGACTTGTTACAGCAAAAGAAGGAATTACATTAGAGGAAGCAAAAGGATTCTTGCCAAAGCAAGAAAAGAGAAACTTCCGATCGTAGATGATGAGGGTAATCTGAAAGGACTTATCACGATTAAAGATATTGAGAAACAGATCAAGTACCCACTGTCAGCAAAGGATGAGCAGGGAAGACTTCTCTGTGGAGCAGCTGTTGGTATCACAGCAAACTGTCTGGAGCGTGTAGAAGCACTTGTGAAATCTCATGTAGATGTTGTTGTTATGGACTCAGCACATGGTCATTCAGCGAATGTTATCCGCACAGTGAAGATGGTTAAGGATGCATTCCCGGATCTTCAGGTGATCGCTGGAAATGTGGCTACAGGAGAGGCTGCAAGAGCACTGATCGAAGCTGGTGTAGATGCAGTTAAAGTTGGTATCGGACCTGGATCTATCTGTACAACACGTATCGTTGCAGGTATCGGTGTGCCTCAGATTTCAGCAGTTATGGACTGCTATGAAGCGGCAAAAGAATATGGAATTCCGGTCATTGCAGATGGCGGTATTAAATATTCAGGAGATATTACCAAGGCAATCGCAGCCGGTGCGAATGTCTGCATGATGGGAAGCATGTTTGCAGGATGTGACGAGAGCCCGGGAACATTCGAACTGTATCAGGGCAGAAAATACAAAGTATACCGTGGTATGGGATCTATTGCAGCTATGGAGAACGGAAGTAAAGACCGTTACTTCCAGGCGAATGCGAAGAAACTTGTTCCGGAAGGCGTAGAAGGACGTGTTGCTTACAAAGGGACATGTTGAGGATACTGTATTCCAGCTCATGGGTGGACTTCGTTCAGGAATGGGATATTGCGGAACACACACAATCGAAGAACTCAAAGAGAACGGAAGATTTGTGAAGATCTCTGCGGCATCATTGAAAGAAAGTCATCCACATGACATTCATATTACAAAAAGAAGCTCGAACTACAGTGTAGACGAGTAATTGGGAAGTTTGCAGATTTTATGCAGACTGATAATTTGGAAGTACTGCGGATATTCCGCATTACCTGACGGGATGAAAAATCACATCCCTGATATAATAAAATAATATATAGGAACGCCTTGAGGAATTCCCGGAGGTTCAGTGAGAGCTGGATTTGCCGGGAATTTCTCTTTATACGAATATAAAACAGTTAAGACAAAATTCATAAATGGTTAAGAAACATATGGTATAATAGCTGAAATAAGAAGATGTTTGTTTTAAACGATGGAAATGAGAGAATTAAAAATCAGGAGAAATACCGAATGAGTACGTCAAGACGAAATCAGCTGGCAGGGCGGAAAACATTGCCGAAGAATACACGAAGGAAGAAAAAGCGAGGCAGGAAAATGCTGCGGATCATAATGATCCCATTAATGATTTTACTGCTTTTTCTTCTTTTTAAATCCTGTATACAAAAGAAAAATCAATATGCTGATGTGGATGCTACGCAGCCGGAGATGGATGTACAGTTATTAGATGTAAATCCGTATTCCAGACCAGGGACAACAATTGACCATGTGAATGGGATTGTTGTCCATTACACAGCGAATCCGGGGGAGTACAGCGCAGGATAACAGAGATTATTTTAATGGTCTCAAAGATAGCCATGAGACTTCGGCAAGCAGTAATTTTGTGATAGGATTGGAAGGAGAGATTATTCAGTGTATTCCGACCTGGGAGATGGCATATGCTTCAAATGACCGCAATGCGGATACGATTTCGATTGAATGTTGTCATCCGGATGAGAATGGAAAGTTTACTGATGCAACATACCGCTCACTTGTACAACTTACAGCATGGCTTTGTGCAAAATATGATCTGACAGCAGATCAGGTGATCCGTCACTATGATGTAACCGGAAAAATCTGTCCGAAATATTTTGTGGAGGATGAGGACGCATGGGTAGAATTCAGGAGAAATGTGCAGGATGCGTTGGAAAAACAGTAGACATCATTTCACTGAATTGTTATAATGAAATCAATTCTTGGGATCATAGAAGAATTGATTTCAAAGCTTACGGAGTTAGATGAAAATAATGTTTGAAAAATTTTTTCCAGATGAATATTTGGGGTCGACTTATAAGATCCCTTTTGAAAAAACTATATGAGCAAGGATACCGGGGGTAATCTTTGATATTGATAATACATTAGTTCCTCACGGTGCACCGGCAGATGAACGTGCAAAGAGACTGTTTCAGAGACTGAGAGAGATTGGCTTTGAAAGCTGTCTGTTGTCAACAATCAGAAAAAACGTGTAGAGATGTTTAATCAGGAGATCCAGACACATTATATTTATAATGCGCTGAAGCCTGCAAGAAAGAATTATCTTCATGCGATGGAGATCATGGGAACAGATCAGACGAACACGCTGTTTGTCGGCGATCAGCTTTTTACAGACGTATGGGGCGCAAAGAGGGTCGGAATACACAACATTTTAGTGCATCCGATCAATCCAAAAGAAGAGATTCAGATCGTTTTAAAGCGGTATTTGGAGAAGATTGTGCTTCATTTCTATAAGAAGAGCAAAAAAAAGATTGAAAAAAGTCGCAAATTAGTATAGAATGGTAGAAGCAAAAAGTCTGTAACGAACAGTTACATTGTCTGAACGAAATGCAATTAAGGAGGATTATACATGGTTTCAGCAGGAGATTTTAAAAATGGTTTAACAATTGAGATTGAGGGAAATATTTTCCAGATTTTGGAATTCCAGCACGTTAAACCTGGTAAAGGTGCAGCGTTCGTAAGAACAAAACTGAAAAACATCATCAGTGGTGGTGTAGTAGAGAAGACATTCCGTCCGACAGAGAAGTTCGAGAATGCACACATCGAGAGAAAGGAAATGCAGTATCTGTATCAGGATGGAGATCTGTATAACTTCATGGATGTAGAGACATATGATCAGATCGCTCTCAACGCTGATGTAGTTGGAGACGCTCTGAAATTTGTAAAAGAGAATGAGAACGTTAAGATCTGTTCCCATAAGGGTAACGTATTCTCAGTTGAGCCGCCGCTGTTCGTAGAACTGGCAATCACAGAGACAGAACCGGGATTCAAGGGTGACACAGCTCAGGGAGCTACAAAGCCTGCAATCGTTGAGACAGGAGCTACTGTTATGGTACCGCTGTTTGTTGAGACAGGTGATGTTCTTAAGATCGATACACGTACAGGCGAGTATCTGTCAAGAGTTTAATTACGAATTTAGTACGGTTTAAGCTGTATTTCAAAAGGAATCTGTATCATGCAGGTTCCTTTTTTCTTTGACAAAATCAGATGAAATTCTCTGTTTTCACTAAAAAATCAATTTGGATTTATGCAAAATTCTGGCTTGCTTTTTTTAAGGAAGGCCTGTCTATAATAAAGAACACATAATATTTGTTCTAAATTTTAAGAAATTCTATTTGGAGAGATTCTGAACTCTCCGGGAAATTCTAACTCAATTGAAAGAGTACATTTCGTACTGGTTTCTCATTTTAATTTTATGAACCGCAATCAGGAAGGAGAAGAGTGAATTATACAGAATTTGTAAATGCGGTAAAGGAAAAACTGACTCAGGAGTTAAATGGAGGTGTCAGGGTAAACGTCTATACGACAAAAAAAATAATGCAACGGAGCGTACAGGACTGATCCCGGAGACGCCGGGTGTTAATATATCGCCGACAATCTATCTGGAAGAATTTTTTGAACTATATGAAAAAGGGAAACAGATGGATTGGATCATTGAAGATCTGGTGGAACTATATGAAGAAATCCGACAGGAAAAATCATGGGATTACGAGAGGATGCTTTCTTTCGAAGGGGTAAAAGACAGAATCATCTTTCGACTGATCAACACAGAGAAAAACAAGGAATTACTTCTGGATGTTCCACATAAAAAGTTTTTGGATCTGTCACTTGTGTTTGCAGTACTTGTAGAAGCGGACAATGATGGGACGGCAGTGATGCTGATCAAAGATCTGCATATGAGACAATGGAAGGTGACAAAAGAACAGCTTTGGAATGTGGCAAAAGAAAATACAAAGCGTCTGCTTCCGGCAGAATGTTTCGGAATGAATTTTGCAGTGTATGAACTGCTCAGCAGATCAACTCCGGGGGAACATGATCGGGAGAATCTGTTAAGAAGAACCTGGCATATTCATGAAGAACTGGAACTTCCGGAAAAAGATAAAATGTATGTTTTGTCTAATAAACTGAAAAATTATGGGGCGGCCTGTATTGCATACCCTTATATTCTGGATATGCTTGCAGGAGTCTTAAAGGAAAATTTCTATGTTCTTCAAGCAGTGTCCATGAAGTGATGTACCGGAATCCTCTCGAATCCGTCAGTCAGAATTAGAAAGAATGGTGCGAGAAATCAATGAAACGCAGGTGCCTGAGGAAGAAATCTTAAGCAATCATGCTTATTTTTATTATGCACAAGAAGGAAACTTCAGCTGGGGAAAGAGATGTGTATCGACAGGGAGGAAAATGAATGAAAGGACGCGGAGAGATTATAACAATCCTCTGCATGTCAGTCTTTTTGATCTGTATTCTCTATGCAATGACATATGGAGGCATTGTCAAGGCCGAAGAACTTGAAAAACAGCCTGAAGAGGCCGGAGAAAAAAACGGAGGTTGATATTGAAGAAGAACTGCGCTGGGCAGAAGAAGTAAAAAAATCCTGAAAGATATCGGTGTGGGATTTTGTGATGAAACGGAGGATAAACAGGAGGAAGACAAGGAAGAAACTTTTGATCAGACAGATGAAAAGAAGATACAAAGCATAGGCGTATATGCAGCGGAAAAAACTGTTTATACAAAGGCGATCGAAAGGGGAATCGGTGCAATCGATGTAGTTGACTATAATGACCCAAACTGGCCTGTGCTGCAGCACTGGAATGAAGGAAGACTTGGTACGCAATCAGGAGAAAGTCTGTATTGCACCAATCCAACATTAAAGTTTCAGGAGGGCAACAAAACAGCAGTAGATGCTTCAAAACGTTATAACAAACAGACCATTCAGATGATCGCGGCAATGTTCTATTACTACGATAAGAATAAATGCAACGGTGTGAGTTCGAATTACGATTATCTCTTAAAACAATGCGCAGTATGGTGGATCATGAATGAAGTACATCACTGGTATGGAGATATGATCCGGATAGAAACAGGAAATAGTGTGGCCTGTGGGAATGGTCATTGGATTTCAACACATAAATCTGAGTATTATCACAAAGGGATTGCATGGGCGAAAGAGAATTATAAATATTTTCCGGATGCATATGGGGTTATTTATGAAGGCAATATGGGGCGGAACATACCAGCCGACCGGAACAGGCAGATTAAAGAAGGTGTCAGCGAATACTTCTGTGACAGAAAAGAACAGTTGCTATTCTTTGGAGGGAGCAGAGTATGGTGTCTATAGTAGTCCCACTCTTTCTAGTGAATCAAGAGCTGGAACGTTCAGAACAGATTCAGCAGGAAATTCATCAACAGTTGTGCTGAATGAAGGAACTTATTACGTAAAGGAACTAAAAGCTCCTAAAGGTTATGCACTTGTAGATGAAGTAAAAACAGTTACAGTAAAATCCGGGCAGGAAGCGACAGTGACATTTTCAGACCCGCCGCAGATGAATCCTGTGGAGCTTTTGCTAAAGAAAACAGGCATGGAACAGGAATATGTTGATCCGTCGGGAACAGCAGCGTATCAAGGAGCACAGTTTTTGGTGAAATTCTATGCAGAACTTCTGGATCCGGGAAAAAATCCGGAAAAGGAAGGGAAAGAGCCGTCAGAAGCTGGGTCTTTCAAACAGATGCAAAAGCAGTTTGCCGTTATCAGGAGAAGTATAAGGTAAAAGGTGATGCATTGTATAAAGCGACAGACGGAACAGAAGCACTTCCGCTGGGAACTGTAACAATTCAGGAGATAAAACCGCCAAAAGGGTATTTCCTGAATGAGGAAGTCTTTGTTTTTCAGATAAAATCAGAAGGTACGGGAGAAAAAATAAATGTATATCAGAACCCTACGATACCGGACAGGGTTTTCCAAATTCATTTGGTGAAAAAAGCAACAGAGACAGGACATCCTCTTTCGGGAGCGCAATTTAAGCATATCAGACCGGATGGAAGTGAAAAAGATTCTCACAACGGATGAAAAAGGGACTCTGAAAGTAATGCCATTATCTCAGGGAACGCACAAATTAAAAGAAGTAAAAGCACCGGACGGGTATCGGACAAATAATAATGAACTGATTTTCCGGGTTGATGAGAGCGGGAAAACAGAATTTTTATCTGAGGTAAATACAGAAGAAGGAGAGGTTATTATCGAATATACAGAGGATGGAATTGCGGTAGTGACGATAGAAGATAAGCCAGCCTGTTACAAGATTGAGCTGAAAAAGGAAAATGAAAAAGGTGTTGCACTTGCAGGAGCTGAGTTTACTTTATATGAAGACCAGGCATGTCAGAAAGAGATTGACCGGGTGTTGACGGATGGGAAATGGAATTGCAGTGTTCGAAAATCTGGAAGTAAAGAAAAAGTACTATATGAAAGAAACAAAAGCACCGACAGGTTACAGAATTCCGAAAACATCAGACGATGCAGATATTGAATATGAAATCTGTCTGGAAAGTAATCCGGAAGAGGGAAAGTGTCTGTTGGTTGTAAATGGAAAAGAATACAGAAGCAAAGATACTGCAGACAGCAAGATAAGTATTGAAGGTTCAATTAAGGAGTGGAATGTGAAAATGAAAATTATAAATCAGACGGATCGGCAGGAAAACCTGTGTTAATTACGGGAATTTTAGCAGTAGGGATCATGGCAATGATTTACAGAAAAAAAGAGCAAAAAAGATAGTAGTAAAATGGTGAAAATGAGGAGATGACAAAATGAAAAAAAGAATGATGAAAATTTGTTATATGATGACTTTAGCTGCGGTACTCTGTACTTCTGGAACAACAGGTGTGACTGTAATCAAATCTGTATATGCAGCGGAAAATGAAATACAGGAAAGAGCAGCAACTACAAATGGGGTTTTAAATCTTAATAATGGACCGGCAAGTATTACAATCAAAGGAAATGACGGACAGAGCCTGAAAGGAAAAAAGATTTCTGGTATATCAGTTGTTTCAGGCAGAAAATGCGAAAGGAATGGAATCCATTAATTACACATTTAATCCGGAATACAAGAAATTTGTTTGTTATATCGTGGGACAGCGGATTCATAAGGATGAGAGAAATGTAACAGAGTATGATGTGATCGATTATATTCAGTCTCTGAATACGCATCAGACAGAAGGTGCGCAGACCGCTCAGGAAAAGGAAGGAGCATACAGTGAATATCGTGTTTTTGTAGAAGAATTAAGAACGCATCTACAGAGAAATGGAAAAACAGGTCAATCTGTTGAAGTGACAAGTACAAAAGCGGACAATTCATTTGAAATTAAGGGATTACCATACGGATATTATATTATCGATGAAGTGACAGCAGTAAAAGGAACGAATTCAGCCGCCTCTTTGTGTATGGTAAGTACAGCTAATCCGGAAATGAACCTCAACATAAAATCAGACTATCCGGTTGTGACAAAAAGATCCGGGAAGATGATGAGCAGGATAAAGTTGGAAATCAGGGATGGAATGATTTGGCTGATTTTGAAATCGGGCAGACTGTTCCGTATCGGTATGAGTCAAATATGCCTGATGTTAACGGATACAACACCTATTATTACGCATGGCATGATGTGATGAGTGAAGCACTTACTTCAAAAAGGATTCTGTAGCCATCCGGATTTATGAAAGTTCAAATGCAAGAAATTATTATGAATTGAAAGAGGGTGAATTTGAAGTAAAGGAAGCTCCGGGAGGAGGAGATACGTTTCAGGTCATTGTTTCTGATATGAAAAAAATCATAGACAGAGAGTTTAATCGTAAAAATGAAGCAGGAGAAAATAAATATGGACAGAAAATAGTGCTTACCTATCAGGCAACATTGAATGAAAAGGCAGCGAAAAAATACAGGACGTCCGGGATTTGAAAACGATGTTCGGCTGGAATTTTCAAATGATCCGGATTCAGCGGTGAGAGGAAGTACAGGATATACACCGTGGGATACAGTTGTTTGTTTCACTTATAAAATCAATGCATTGAAATCAAATAACCATGGACAAAGTCTGGAAAATGCCAGGTTCAGACTTTATTCTGACGCTGGATTAAAAAATGAAGTATATGTAAAACAGGGAGAAGGTGGGTACATTGTAATTAACGACAGTCTTGAAGGAAACGACCATACAGGTGGAAAGCAGCCGGAAAATGCGGTGGAGATGAAATCCGGTCAGGATGGAACATTTGTGATCTATGGATTAGATAGTGGCACCTATTATCTGAAAGAAACAGAGGCACCGGCAGGATACCGTCTGCTGACAGAGCCGATTGTATTAAATATAAAAGCAAGTTTTCCAAATGATAGAAACGCATATGTAAAAGGAGACGGAAAAACAGACAAAGGATTGAAAAAACTGGAGACATCTGCGCAGATCAAAGAATTTATTAACGGAAACTGGAAAGAATCAGAAGTCAGTCTGACAACAAATGAAGGCGAAGGATCTGCTAATCTGACAGTAATTAATACAGTTGGAAAAAAAACTGCCGGTAACAGGTTCTTCAGCAGCTGTTATCTGTATTACAACCGGAAGTGTTCTTGTTCTTGCAGGAGCAATGAGAAGAAACAGAAAAAATGCAAAGGAAAAACAATAGATTACAGTCAGATCTTTTACTATGGATAGGAGTTATTTTGTGTAGTATACCTCTTTTGACTGGCTGGTATAGTCAGAAGAAAACACAAAATGTGTTGGCAACATATGAACAGGTTGTGGAACAGACAACAGGAGATGAAATTGAACAATTAAGGAATCAGGCTGATGAATATAATAAAAAGCTTTGGGCAGAATCGAAAGGAGTCAGGGAACAAAGCGAGCCTGACCAGATGGAAGAGTATGAAGGTCTGTTAAATGTCGAAAAAATACAGACAGGAATGATGTGTGTACTGGAAATTCCGTCAATAGATCTCAGGCTTCCGGTTTATCATGGAACCAGCGAGGCAGTACTTAAGGAAGGTGTAGGGCATTTGATGGACAGTAGTCTTCCGATAGGGGGAGAAAATACGCATTGTGTGATGACGGGACATCGTGGGAGAAAAACTCGCATATAAGGTAGAAGAAATAAATGTAATCTTACCAGAAGAGGTAGAAAGTCTGGAAATCAGACCGGGAGAAGATCTGGTTTCGCTTGTCACATGTACCCCATATGGAATTAATACCCATCGGTTAGTGATTACTGGAAAGCGGGTTGTGTATGAAGAGAAAAAAAAGAAGAGGAAATCAAAAAGAAACGTCCGTCTGTCAGAGAAATGATCTTCACAATGATTCCAATTCTCTTTTTTGGTATATGTTGTGATTGAAAGAATAAAAAGAAAGCGAGAAAAAAGAAATTGTGAGGGAAAGAGAAAAAGAAACAGAAACCAGAAAAGGAAATGTAAGCACTACAGGAGAAAGAAACGAAAAAGAAAGAAAAGCAGAAGACAAAAAAGAAAGATGCAAAAGACGGCAAAATGGGAAAATCAAATGCGGAATTCTTCTTCTTTTGATATGTTTTCTGGTGGTAGCAGTAAAGAACCCGGCGTTTGCAGAAACAGAAACAGGAAATATAGAAATCTGTATTGAAGATACCGGAGAACAAATTAAGAGAGAAGGTGTTACATTCCAGTATTCCAAAGTGGCATCTCTTGTTGATGGTGCTTACGAGATGGAGAAAAGATATGAAGATAAAGGCGTGGATCTCAATGAGGTAAGGTATGCCAGAGAACAGGAAGAGCTGGCGCGGACTTTGAGTAAATATCATTATAGTGATGGATTGTGCAGGACGGATTGTGATGGAAAAGCAACCCTTACGAATCTGAGGGCAGGAGTTTATCTGATCTATGTTGAAGATGAATCAGAATACGAGGTTCAGCCGGTTCTTGTCCAGCTGCCAAAATGGGAAGAGGACAAAGGGGCAATGAACTGGAATGTCAGGGTATGTCCAAAACAAACGATAAGGGAAGAGGCTGCAAAGACCGGAGATTCACAACAGGCAGGTGCATGGGCAATGCTTTGTCTTGGGGCAGGGATATTAATTCTTCTGCTTGCAGTGAAAAAAGATTAACCGCAGAAAGTTAGAGGTTTATTTGCCACTTTACATTTATACAGAATTGTGCTAGGATAAAAAGGTTGTTAGCTGTACGAAATTAAATTTTCCCACTAACAACCGAGATGCGTCTGTAGCTCAGTGGATAGAGCGATGCCCTCCGGAGGCATGTGCGGCGGTTCGACTCCGCTCAGACGCTATAGGATAAAAAGTCCTGTTATTTCAGCGCATTCAGATGGCTGAGAATAACAGGATTTTTTCATATAGTTTTTTATTCACAATCTGCAAGGATGTGGTCTTTCATTTCAGGATCAAACCGGTTGTTTCTTAGCATTTCAATCTCATACTTATAAGGGGCATAAGATTTCTTTGCTTTTTGTTACAGAAGGAATATAAGGAGTCTCAAGGATCTTTGGTACAGATTCGAAATCCGGGTGATGGACAATTGTAGAAATTGCATCAAAACCGATTTCTCCAAAGCCGATATTTTCATGCCGGTCTTTCGCGGCTCCTGGAATATTTTTACTGTCATTGATATGGAAGACGGCAATCTGATCTTTTCCAAGCAGACGGTCAAAAGACTCCATAACATCATCAAAATGATGGATGATATCATATCCGCTGTCGCTTGTATGACAAGTGTCAAAGCAGACTCTCAATTTATCATTTTGGACAACTCCATCATAAATCCGGGCAAGTTCTTCAAAATTCCGTCCGATTTCTGATCCCTTTCCAGCCATTGTTTCAAGGGCAATACAGCAGTCAGTCTCAGCAGTGAGAACTTCATTGAGTCCTTTGATGATCTGTGCAGTTCCGATTTCGACACCGGCTCCTACATGAGAACCCGGATGAAGTACCAGAGTGTGGCTTTTGCAGGCAATCGTGCGGTCGATTTCTTTTGCCAGAAATTCTACGGCAAGAGAGAACGTCTCTGGTTTTACTGAATTACCGAGGTTGATGATATAAGGTGCATGAACGACAATTTCATCAATTCCGTGTTCTTTCATATATTCCCATGCTGGTTCGATATTCAATTCACTGATTTCTTTTCGGCGGGTATTCTGTGGGGCTCCGGTATAAAACATAAATGTATTGGCACCGTAAGAAACGGCTTCTTTCGCAGAACCAAGAAGCATTTCTTTTCCACTCATGCCAACGTGTGAACCTAATTTTAACATTGTTGGATATCCTTTCTGTCTGATGTTATATCATACAGGAAACTGTATGTGTAAAGCTGTGGTTACATTATAAGTATTGGTTATTTTTATGTCAATCAGTTTTGCGACTGGTTTCATTATCTTTGCACTTAATCTCTGTTAATCTCTGTTTACAGTATGTTAATCTCCGTTTACAGTAACGCTTGCTGTTCTGTTGGATACATGATAGAATAAATAGTGGCTGTTTGTCTCCAGAAAAGTTGGGAGGCTTGTTTTTAATAAAATTGCCGTCAGGCAAAAAGACAAACGAAAAGTAAAGAGGAGTGTGAAACTTTGAAGACATTACTGGAAATGATCACAAGAAATGAAAGAAGCGTTCAAAGCAGCAGGATATGATGAAGAGCTTGCAAGAGTTACGCTTTCCAACCGCCCGGATCTCTGTGAATATCAGTGTAATGGTGCAATGGCAGGTGCGAAGAAATATAAGAAGGCTCCAATCATGATTGCGAATGCAGTTGTGGAAGAACTTGCAGATAGCAAGTATTTTGCATCAGCAGAAGCGGTGAATCCGGGATTTATCAACCTGAAGCTGGCACCGGAAGTTGTTGCAGAGTATTTGAATGAGATGGCAGCAGATGAGAATCTTGGTGTTGAAAAAGAAAAGAATCCGAAAAAAGTTATTATTGATTACGGCGGACCGAACGTGGCAAAACCGTTGCATGTCGGACATCTTCGTTCTGCGATTATCGGAGAGAGCATTAAACGTATTATCCGTTTTAAAGGAAATGATGTAACAGGAGATATCCATCTGGGAGACTGGGGATATCAGATGGGCCTGATCATCACAGAGCTGAAAAACGTAAACCGGAACTCCCGTATTTTGATGAGAGTTTTGAAGGAGAATATCCGGAAGAAGCACCATTTACGATCAGTGAACTGGAAGAGATTTATCCTACAGCAAGTGCTTATGCAAAAGAGCACGACGATTATAGAGAAGAAGCACTTCATGCAACTTATCTGTTACAGAATGGATATAAAGGATATCGTGCAATCTGGAAACATATCATGAATGTGTCTGTAACTGACTTGAAGAAGAACTACGAGCGACTGAGTGTAGATTTTGATCTCTGGAAAGGTGAAGCAGATGCCCAGGCATATATTCCGGATATGGTTGAGATGCTCAAGGAGAAAGGATTCGCACATTATGATGAGGGTGCGCTTGTAGTAGACGTTGCAGAAGAGACAGATAAGAAAGAGATTCCTCCGTGTATGATTCTGAAATCTGACGGAGCTGCGCTGTATGATACAACAGATCTTGCTACACTGGTAGAACGTGAGAAACTGTATGATCCAGATCAGGTGATCTATGTTGTTGATAAGCGTCAGGAACTGCATTTTGTGCAGGTATTCCGTTGTGCGAAGAAGACAGGAATTGTAAAACCGGAGACAGAACTTACATTCCTTGGATTTGGTACAATGAACGGAAAAGATGGTAAGCCGTTTAAGACAAGAGAAGGCGGTGTTATGCGTCTGGAGAATCTGATCGCTGAGATTCAGGAGGAAATGTACAAGAAGATCACGGACAACCGTACTGTAGAGGAAGAAGATGCAAGACGTACAGCAGAAGAAGTTGGACTTGCAGCGATCAAGTACGGAGATCTTTCTAACCAGGCTTCTAAGGATTATATCTTTGATGTTGACAGATTTACTTCCTTTGAGGGAAATACAGGACCGTATATTCTTTATACAATCGTTAGAATTAAGTCTATTCTCAAGAAATATGTTGAGAATGGCGGAGTTCTTGACGGAACGATCAGACCGGCTGAGAATGATGCAGAGAAGTCTCTGATGCTTCAGGTAGTGAAATTCAATGAAGTGATCGATAATGTATATAAAGAGACAGCTCCTCATAAGTTGTGTGCATATATCTATGATCTTGCGAACGACTTTAATAAGTTCTATCATGAGACAAAGATTCTTGCAGAAGAAGACGAAGAGAAGAAGAAAGGTTATCTTGCACTTCTTACACTTGCGAAAAAAAAGTACTTGAGACCTGCATTGACCTTCTTGGATTTACAGCTCCGGAAAGGATGTAATACGAATTATGACAGAAAATGGATTGATGGATGGTACAAGAACAGAAAAACTGTTTTACAATGACAGCCATCTTTCAAAATTTACTGCAATGGTTCTGGAATGTGAGCCGTATGAGAAAAAGGAAGGATGCTATGCGGTAGAACTTGACCGTACAGCATTCTTTCCGGAAGGCGGTGGACAGTATGCAGATACAGGAAAACTGAAGGATGCGAAGGTATCTGATGTTCGGGAAAAGAATGGAAGAATTCTGCATATTACAGATCAGCCGTTTGAAGCAGGAGAGATTGTTGAAGGCGAGATCGACTGGGAGACCAGATTTATGAAGATGCAGCAGCACACCGGAGAGCATATTGTTTCCGGAATCGTGCATGCAAGATACGGTTTCAACAATGTCGGATTTCATCTTGGAACAGAAGATTGTACGATGGATTTTGATGGAGAGATATCAAAAGAAGCACTGCAGGAGATTGAACTTGAGGCAAACCGTGCAGTGTGGAAGAATCTGACAATCGAAGTGTCCTATCCATCCAAAGAAGAGCTGGAAGAACTGGATTACCGCAGTAAGATTGAGATTGAGGGACAGGTTCGTATCGTATCGGTTCCGGGATATGATATCTGTGCGTGCTGTGCGCCGCATGTTGAACGCACAGGAGAGATCGGTATGATCAAGCTTGTTAATATGCAGCGATACAAAGGCGGCGTTCGTGTGACAATGCTCTGTGGAAGCCGTGCACTTACAGATTATGAGAAGAAGCAGGAACAGAACAGGAAAATTTCAGCGTTGCTCTGTGCGAAAGAATATGAGACAGCAGAGGCAGTGGGACACTTGAAAGAAGAGCTGGATTCTTTGAAACGGACACTGGTGGAGAAAGAACGCCAGCTTGTACATATCTGGGCGCAGTCTGTTCCAGAAGAAGAAAAAAACGGTCTGTATGTGTTCGGAGGATATCAGTGCGGATGCCATGCGTCAGTATGTGAATGAAGTGCTTGAAAAGAAAGAATTCTTTGTGCTGTGTTTTATGGAAATGATGCAGCGGGATACCGTTATGTGATCGGAAGCAGAACCCAGGATCTTCGTGCATTTTCCAAAATGTTACATGCTGCATTCGAAGGACGGGGGAGGCGGAAAGCCGGAGATGGTTCAGGGAACTGTAAAAGGTGAAGCCGGAAAGATCAGAGAGTGGATTCAGAAGATAGCGGAGGAATTGTCTTATGAAAAATGATCCGAGACGCTCCTTCTGGAGAGCTGCCGGTCCTTTACTTGGATTCTGGGGAATCCAGCTGGTGATGGAATTTGTGATTGAGTTTATAATCATTCTTCCTTTTATGGGGAAGCATCTTCCAGGATGACACAAAGTGGAGAAGTTCTTAATTATCAGGAAATGATGAATAAGTACTATGAAGTGTTAAGTCCTGCGTTTGATAAAATCATAGGAGGTCAGATTGCGATTGCAGGGATTGCTACAGCCGCAACGTTGTTTCTGACAGTTACATTGTTTGTTATCGATCGGAAGAAAGAGCAGATTGCAGGGATACAGCGGATGGGGGTTCAAAAGCCACTGAAGAATTACTGGTCACTTCTTGTGATGGGAGTGATCGGAAGTATTGGTGCTACATGTCTGTCCGCTATGGCACAGGCCGTTTTGGTTGATCCGAGTATATCCAGACAGCACAGAATATGTATTCAGCAGATTTTGTGGTCCAGATTATTGTATTTGGATTTCTAATTCCGATTGCAGAGGAATTTATGTTCCGCGGAGTACTCTATCAGAGGTACCGGGAGACAAGAGGATTTTATTATGCGGCAATCTGGTCAGCACTGTTTTTCTCAGTCACACATACCAACACGGTACAGATGATTTACACTTTCCTCTTAGGAATTCTTCTGTGCTATGTTTATGAGAAATTTGGCTCAATGAAAGTCCGATTACGCTTCATGTTGTTTTGAATTTGGGATCTTTGATCTTTACAGATATCGGAGTATTTAACTGGCTTGCCAGAGAACCGTTTAAAATGGCAGTGGCAGCGATCATCAGTACATTTATCTGTGCAGCTTGTTTTGTGTGGATTCAGAGAAGCGGTGATCCGGTGAGTACTCAGAAAACAGAAGAATAGTGAAAAAATACGAATGAAATAAATTGTACTAATAAAAATACAATCTTAAATTGTGCGCGATGAGGTGCGAAACCTTGTCGCGCATTTTTCTTTTTAATCCAGTATTTTGTTAAATAAAATCAAAGAAAAACAGGAATCTTGATAATTAATATTATTTTTATAAGAAAACAAGAAAAATCTGACTATTCAAAGAAAAATAATAAAAATCAAATAATCAGACAATTTACAAGAGTTTCCCTATTTACAGCCTAGGTAAAAGGGTGTATATTCTAGAAAAAGTTTTTACACGACGTGAGAAAGAAATGATTGAATGCGCCGGACAAAGAAGATTTTAAAGTAAACTTTAGATTACAGGAAGAAAGGATAGCGACTATGAGGAAAGAAATGGAAAGTCAGAATCGTGGTCTTTACCGCGAAAGTTTTGAACATGATAACTGTGGTATTGGTGCAATTGTCAATATCAAAGGCAAAAAAGACATAGTACAGTGGCAGGAGCCTTGAGTATTGTAGAACAACTTGAGCACAGAGCCGGAAAAGATGCAGAAGGAAAGACAGGAGATGGCGTGGGTATTCTGACACAGATTCCTCATGGATTTTTCAAGAAAGTCTGTCAGCCACTTGGAATCAAGCTGAAAGATGAAAGAGATTACGGTGTAGGTATGTTCTTTCTTCCGCAGGATGAATTAAAACGCAATCAGGCGAAAAAGATTTTCGAGGTTATTGTAAAAAAAGAAGGATTGAAGTTTTTGGGCTGGAGAGAAGTTCCGATTCATCCGGACATTCTTGGAAAGACAGCAGTAGATTGCATGCCATGTATTATGCAGGCATTTATTGAACGTCCTGCAAAATACGAGAAAGGAATCGACTTTGACCGTCGACTGTATGTAGTCAGAAGAATCTTCGAACAGAGCAGTGATGATACTTATGTTGTTTCACTTTCCAGCAGAACAATCGTTTACAAAGGAATGTTCCTTGTAGGACAGCTGAGACTTTTCTTTGAAGATCTGCAGGATGAAGAATTTATTTCTGCAATTGCAATGGTACATTCAAGATTCAGTACGAACACAGCACCGAGTTGGCAGAGAGCGCATCCGAACCGCTTTATGGTCCACAACGGAGAGATCAATACGATCCGTGGTAATGCAGATAAGATGCGTGCCCGTGAGGAAACGATGGAGGCAGGATGTCTGAAAGGCGAACTTCACAAAGTACTTCCAGCAATCAATACTTCAGGTTCTGACTCCGCAATGCTTGACAACGCATTAGAATTCATGGTGATGAGTGGAATGGATCTGCCACTTGCAGTCATGATCTCTATTCCGGAACCATGGATCAACAATAAAGAGATGTCCCAGAACAAGAAAGATTTCTATCAGTACTACGCAACAATGATGGAGCCTTGGGATGGTCCTGCATCTATCCTCTTTACAGATGGAGATATCATGGGAGCCGTACTTGACCGTAATGGTCTTAGACCTTCCCGTTACTATATTACAGATGATGACCAGTTAATTCTTTCTTCAGAGGTTGGAGTTCTGGATATTGATCCATCCAAGATCGTGATGAAAGAGAGACTTCATCCAGGTAAAATGCTTCTCGTAGATACTGTTGCAGGACGCGTGATCGATGATGAGGAATTAAAGAAAAATATGCAAATCAGTTCCCATATGGAGAATGGCTGGACAGTAATTTGATTCAGCTGAAGGATTTGAAAATCCCGAATAAGGATGTGCCAAAGTATACTGCCGAAGAGTGTACACAGCTTCAGAAAGCATTTGGCTATTCTTATGAAGACGTGAAAACTTCTATTCTGACAATGGCAAAGAACGGTGCCGAAGGAACTGCAGCGATGGGAATGGATGCACCGATTTCAGTCCTTTTCGCAGAAACGTCAGCCACTGTTCGGATATTTTAAACAGTTGTTTGCACAGGTAACAAACCCACCGATCGATGCAATCCGTGAGGAAGTTGTAACATCTACAACAATTTATGTCGGAACAGACGGTAACCTTCTGGAGCAGAAGGAAGAGAACTGTAAGATGCTCAGAGTCAATAACCCGATCCTGACCAATACAGATCTTCTGAAAATTAAAAATATGAAAGTGGATGGATTCAAAGTTGCAGAGATTCCGATCACTTATTATAAAAACACAAGTCTTGAGAAGGCAATCGAGTATCTGTTTATTGAAGTTGACCGTGTGATCCGTGAGGGTGCTAATATTTTAATTCTGACAGACCGTGAGGTAGACGAATATCACGTTGCAATCCCGTCACTTCTGGCAGTATCCGGACTGCAGCAGCATCTGGTACGTACAAAGAAGAGAACCTCAGTCGCGATGATTCTGGAAAGTGGAGAGCCTAGAGAGGTTCATCATTTTGCAACACTGCTTGGATATGGAGCATGTGCGATTAATCCATATCTTGCGCATGAGTCAATCCGTCAGCTGATTGAGTCTAATCTGCTTCACAAAGATTATTATGCAGCAGTAGATGATTATAACTCAGCAGTAATTCATGGAATTATTAAGATTGCATCCAAGATGGGAATCTCGACGATCCAGTCCTATCAGGGAGCAAAGATCTTCGAGGCAATTGGTCTCAAGACAGATTTTATTAACCGCTATTTTACAGATACAGTCAGCCGTGTTGGTGGTATCGGTATTGAAGAAATTGCAGAAGATTACACAGCATTCCATACAGAAGCATTTGATCCGCTTGGACTGCAGGTTGATACGACACTGGACAGTGTTGGAAAACATAAATATAAAAGTGGCGGAGAAGAACATCTCTATAATCCACAGACAATCCATATGCTCCAGCAGTCCACAAGGCGCGGGGATTATGAAATGTTCAAGCAGTACACGCAGATGGTTGATGAGGAAGGCAAGAAGATCAATCTGAGAGGTCAGCTTGATTTCAATTTCCCGAAGAAGAGTGTACCGCTTGATGAAGTAGAAAGCGTAGATTCAATCGTAACAAGATTTAAGACAGGTGCGATGTCTTATGGTTCTATTTCAAAAGAAGCACATGAGACAATGGCGATCGCTATGAATATGCTTCATGGTAAATCAAACTCCGGTGAAGGTGGAGAGGACATTGAACGTCTTGACACAAACAGATGTTCTGCAATCAAGCAGGTTGCTTCCGGCCGATTCGGAGTTACATCCAGATACCTGGTCAGTGCACAGGAAATCCAGATCAAGATGGCACAGGGAGCAAAACCAGGAGAAGGAGGACATCTGCCGGGTGGAAAGGTATATCCATGGATCGCGAAGACTCGTCATTCAACACCAGGTGTGAGCCTGATCTCGCCACCGCCGCACCATGACATTTATTCTATCGAGGATCTGGCGCAATTGATCTATGATTCTGAAAAATGCCAATAAATATGCAAGAATTTCCGTGAAACTGGTATCCGAAGCAGGTGTAGGAACAGTCGCAGCCGGTGTCGCAAAAGCAGGAGCCGGAGTTATTCTGATCTCCGGATATGACGGAGGAACAGGAGCAGCTCCGCGAAGCTCCATCCACAATGCAGGACTTCCATGGGAGCTTGGACTTGCAGAAACTCATCAGACATTGATTCAAAATGGTCTGCGTGAGCGTGTCCGTATTGAGACAGATGGAAAGTTGATGAGTGGCCGTGATGTTGCAATTGCAGCAATCCTTGGAGCAGAAGAATTTGGATTTGCAACAGCTCCGCTTGTAACAATGGGATGTGTTATGATGCGCGTCTGCAACCTGGATACTTGTCCGGTTGGTGTTGCAACTCAGAATCCGGAGCTTAGAAAACGTTTCAGCGGAAAACCTGAATATGTTGAAAACTTTATGCGTTTTATTGCAGAAGAATTAAGAGAATATATGGCAAAACTTGGTGTCCGCACAGTGGATGAACTGGTAGGACGCACAGATCTTCTGAAAGTAAAAAAAGACGTTCCGACATCAGAGCGTGCCGCAACACTGGATCTGTCACAGATTCTGTACAATCCATATGCGAAAGAGAAGAAAGGTGTTATCTTTAATCCAAAGAAAGTCTATGATTTTGAACTTAACAAGACGTTGGATGAAAAAGTACTATTGAAACAGCTTCTCCCAGCCCTTGAAAGAGGAGAAAAGAGAGGACTTGAAGTAGATGTTACAAATACAAACCGTACTTTCGGAACAATTTTCGGATCTGAGATTACAAGAAGATATCCGGAAGGACTGGAAGAAGACAGCTATGTGATCCAGTGTAAAGGTGCCGGCGGTCAGAGTTTTGGAGCATTTATCCCAAGAGGACTGACACTGGAACTGACAGGAGACAGTAATGACTATTTTGGAAAAGGACTTTCCGGTGGAAAACTGGTTGTTTGCCAGCCGAAAGGTGTGAAATTCAAATCAGATGAGAATATTATCATCGGAAATGTTGCTCTTTACGGAGCTACAAGTGGTAAAGTATTTGTAGGAGGTGTTGCCGGAGAACGTTTTGCGGTAAGAAACTCTGGGGCACGTGCAGTTGTAGAGGGTGTCGGTGATCACGGATGTGAGTACATGACCGGTGGATGTGTTGTTGTACTTGGACAGGTTGGAAAGAACTTTGCAGCCGGAATGAGCGGCGGTATTGCCTATGTGATCGATCTCGATAACAGCCTGTATCGTAAAGTAAATAAAGCAATGGTCAACATTGAACGTGTCACAGATAAGTATGATGTACAGGAATTAAAAGGAATGATCCAGGAGCATGTTGCTTATACAAACTCTGAGGTAGGTAAGAAGATTCTTGATAATTTCAAAGAATATCTGCCAAAATTCAAGAAGATCATTCCGGAAGACTATGAGAGAATGATGTCCACGATCATCCAGATGGAAGAAAAAAGGACTTAGTAGAGAAAAAGCAAAAATCGAAGCATTTAATATGATCAAGAACGGAAGATAGGAGGCATAGAGATGGGAAAACCGACAGGATTTATGGATTATGAAAGACAGGATAAACCGGCAGAGAGCCCATTGGAACGCATCAAACATTTCAATGAGTTCCATACGCCTCTTAGCAAAGAAGAACAGGAACTTCAGGGCGCACGCTGTATGGCGTGCGGAGTTCCGTTCTGTCAGTCTGGAAAGCCGCTTGCAGGAATGGCCAGTGGATGTCCACTGCACAACCTTGTGCCAGAGTGGAATGACTTGATCTACAATGGAAATTGGAAGGAAGCTTATTTACGTCTGAAAAAGACAAACAATTTTCCGGAATTTACTTCCCGTGTATGTCCGGCACTGTGTGAAAATGCATGTACCTGTGGACTGAATCAGGAAGCAGTTGCATCAAAAAGTAATGAATATGCAATTATTGAAAATGCATATGAGATGGGATATGCAAAGGCAAATCCACCGAAAGTGCGTACAGGAAAGAAAGTCGCAGTGATCGGTTCCGGTCCGTCCGGACTTGCGGCAGCAGATCTTCTGAACAGAAGAGGTCATCAGGTAACTGTTTTTGAACGTGAGGACAAACCGGGCGGATTGCTCCGCTACGGAATTCGAATATGAAGCTGGAGAAACAGATTATCGACCGTAAGATTGCGATTATGGAAGAAGAGGGAATTATCTTCCAGACTGGATGTAATGTCGGAAAAGACGTGAAGGCGGCAGATATCCTGAAAGAATATGACCGCGTGATCCTTGCATGTGGAGCATCAAATCCAAGAGATATCAAAGCACCGGGAAGAGATGCACAGGGAATTTATTTTGCAGTAGATTTCCTGAAATCAACAACGAAAGCACTATGGGCAAATGACATGAAGCTTAAAACAGGAAGCTACATTTCTGCAAAAGGAAAAAATGTAATTGTAATCGGAGGCGGAGATACAGGAAATGACTGTGTCGGAACATCTATCCGTCATGGAGCAAAGAGCGTTCTCCAGCTGGAGATGATGCCGAAAGCACCGGACGAGAGGACACCGCTGAACCCATGGCCGGAGTGGCCAAGAGTCTGCAAGACAGATTATGGCCAGCAGGAAGCAATCGCTGTGTTTGGTTCTGATCCTCGCGTTTACACAACGACAGTGAAATAATTCATAAAAAGACAAGAAAGGAAATCTCTGTAAGGCAGTTCTTATCAAGCTTGAGAGTAAGACAGATGAGAAGACCGGACGGAAAATGATGGTTCCGGTAGAAGGAAGCGAGTATACCGTAGATGCAGATCTTGTTCTGATCGCAGCTGGATTCCTTGGAAGTCAGGATTATGTAACAAAAGCATTTGGTGTAGAAGTGAATGAACGCACAAATGTAAAGACAGAGGCAGGAAAATATTCTACAAATGTGAAGGATGTATTCACAGCCGGGGATATGCACAGAGGACAGTCTCTCGTTGTATGGGCTATCCGTGAAGGTCGTGAAGTGGCAAGAGAAGTGGATGAAAGCCTGATGGGATATACAAACTTATATATTCAGTAGAAAATAAAAGATCATACAGTGAAACAGGAATCTGGAAAGTTTATTTAAGAATAAAGAGAACTTTCCAGATTTTTTGTTACAAAAATGTTACGAAAAAATGAAAAAAGTAAGGAAAACTATTGAAAATATTACATAAATACGCTATAATGTTGAGCGTAGAATGTAAATAAAATACCCTCTTGTTACGAGAAATATGTTGAAAAAACACAATAGATGTTGTATTATAACATATGAGTATGTGGAATTATAATGTAACTATTTACAACGAGTTATGATACGAAAAATTATAATGCATCACATGGGGGACTAGATAAAAATAAGGATAGGTGGAAAGATGAAGTTAAAAAAAGTAAACAGTATGATTCTTGCAGTAACACTTGCATGTACAATGACTGTTACACCGGTACTTGCTGACGAGGTCAGTGATCTGAAGCAGAAGAAGCAGGAGACACAGAATCAGGTAAGTAATCTTCAGACACAGCTGAATTCACTTATGACCAAGATCTCTGATCTTGAGAATGATCTGATCGAAACAGGTGAGGAAAAATCTCTCAGACAGAGGAAGATCTGAAGACAGCGCAGGAGGAACAGGAACAGCAGTATGCAGCTATGAAGCTTCGTATTAAGTACATGTATGAAGAAGGAACAGGCACTGCTACAGTGGAGAAGGTACTGACATCCGGAGATATTTCCAGTGTACTGACACAGGCAGAATATTCCCAACAGGTACATTCTTATGACAGAGACAAGCTCGAAGAGTATGTTGCGACAGTTCAGAAAGTAGAAGATCTTAAGACAACACTTGAGACAAAGATGGCTGATCTGCAGGAGACACAGACAGAGTATGATGCGCAGAAGGATGAACTGAATACTACAATCACAGAGAAGAGTAGTGAGATTGCAAATCTCGATGTTAAGATTGATAAAGCTGTAAAGAAAGCAGCGGAAGAAGAAGCTAAGAGAAAGGCAGCAGAAGCAGCAGCAAAGAAAGCTGCCGAGGAAGCAGCTAAGAAGAATAACTCAAGCAGTAGTTCTTCTAATAGAAATAACTCAAGTAATAGTTCTTCCAGTAGTTCAAGCTCAAGCAGCTCAAGCTCAGGAAGTTCAAGCAGCTCAAGCTCCAGTAGCTCAAGCAGTAGTTCTTCCAGCAGTTCAAGCTCAAGCAGCTCAAGTTCTTCCTCATCAAGCCCAAGTTATAGTGCTGATAAGGGAAGCATTATTGTAAATGCAGCTTATTCACAGATCGGAGTTCCATATGTATGGGGCGGAACTACACCGGGAGTTGGACTTGACTGTTCAGGACTTGTACAGTATTGCTACAGACAGGCAGGAATTTCAATTCCAAGAACAAGTGGAGATATTCTTGCAAAAGGAACAATTGTAAGCAATCCTCAGCCGGGAGATATCTGTTGGACATCGGGGCATGTAGCGATTTATATTGGCGGAGGACAGATGATTGAAGCACAGCAGACAGGAGTACCGGTTAAGGTAAGTTCTGTACGTGTTACATATTATGTAAGATATTAGAACCAAAAAGGAATCAGTGATGCTGATTCCTTTTTTAAAACTTTTTTTATTTGCCCGGTACAATTTCCAGCCAGTATCCGTCAGGATCTTCAATAAAATAAATTCCCATAGATGGATTTTCGAAGCAGATACATCCCATCTCTTTATGTTTTTTGTAAGCAGCATCGAAATCATCGACAGCAAATGCGAGATGGATCTCATTATCTCCCAGTTCATATGGTCGCTCCATATCACGCAGCCAGGTGAGCTCTAAAAGATGCGGGGTCACACCGTCTGTGAGATATACAAGCTTAAAACTTTCGTCATCGGCAAGTTTTTCACGTTCTACTTTTAAATTCAGAGCTTTCTGGTAAAAATCCAGTGATTTTTCAAGATCATATACATTCAGGTTATTGTGTGCAAACGTAAAATTCATTTTAGTACCTCCATAGAATCATAAGGTTTTTATTCACAGTCAAGTGGAATGATGACTGGAATCTACTTTCTAAGGATATCACAGGAGGAGAGGAAAAATCAATAATGCATAGATAAAACCTGATGGGATAGAGTGATAACACAGAACATAGTAAAAATGAATGAAAAACATTTTTGAAATGCAAAACATGTGAAAAAAAGCTGAAAAAACAAAAAATAAAAAAGAATGCAAGAACCCATTGACGAAACGTCAAAAAATTATATACAATAACAAAAGTGAAAAATAAAGAAAGTGGAGGATTCCTGCAATGACTGCATATAAAGATTTGAGTAAAGAAGAGTTATTGGAATTAAAGAGTGGCCTGGAGGCGCAGTTTGAAGAAGTGAAGGCAAAAGGTCTGAAACTGGATATGTCCAGAGGAAAACCGTCAGCAGACCAGCTGAATCTGTCAATGGGGATGATGGATACACTGACAAGTGGTGTTGATCTGACTTGTGAAGATGGTGTTGACTGTCGTAACTATGGTGGACTTGATGGAATTGATGAAGCAAAACAGCTTCTTGCAGATATGATGGAAGTTCCGAAAGATAACGTGATCATTTTCGGAAACTCAAGTCTGAATGTGATGTATGATACGGTAGCACGTGCAATGACACATGGTATCATGGGAAGTACTCCTTGGGCACAGCTTGATAAAGTAAAGTTTTTATGTCCGGTACCTGGATATGACAGACATTTTGGAATGACAGAATAGTTTGGTATTGAAATGATTAATGTACCAATGACACCAACCGGCCCGGATATGGATATGGTTGAGAAACTTGTAAGCAGTGATCCGGCAATCAAAGGAATCTGGTGTGTACCGAAATACTCTAACCCACAGGGAATCACATATTCAGACGAGACAGTGTTCCGTTTTGCAAAACTGAATCCTGCAGCAGAAGATTTCCGTATCTTCTGGGATAATGCCTACGGTATTCATCATTTATATGAAGATAAACAAGACTATCTGATTGAGATTCTGATGGAGTGTAAGAAGAGTTCTTGAAAGAGAACTTGGCGGACTTGAGATTGGATCATGGATCGCGCCACGCGGAGGATATTTCATCTCCTTTGATGCGCTGGATGGATGTGCGAAAGCGATTGTTGCGAAGGCGAAAGAAGCTGGCGTTGCTATGACAGGAGCGGGAGCAACATTCCCTTATGGAAAAGATCCACATGACAGCAATATCCGTATCGCACCGTCTTATCCAACACCGGAAGAACTTGCAGTTGCCGCTGAAGTATTTGTATTGAGTGTAAAACTGGCAAGTGTTGATAAGATCCTTGAGACAAAATAAATAACAGCATTTTATAAAGACCTTTTGCAAGTGGTTGATCTGCCGGCAGAAGGTCTTTTTCTGATGGTTGACAGTTACTGTTTACTCCCGTGTCAATCATTCCGCTGATTGACACGGAGGATGCGTGTTTTGACTTGAATGCATCTCGCCCCATCGCCAAAGGCGATTTAAAATGGCGAGATGCGTTGCTGGTCGCACACGTGTGAACAGTAACGGTTGACATGCGTTTCGGGGAGATTATAATGTAGTGATAGCAGAAAAGAGGAATGACATGATAAAAGGTGTAATATTTGACGTAGATGGTGTCCTTCTCAATTCCATGCCTGTCTGGGAGAATCTTGGAGAATTGTATTTGGATCATTTGGGAATTGAGGCCGAGAAGAATCTGGGAGAGACATTATTTGAGATGAGCCTGGAGGAGGCGGCAGATTATCTGATCTCACATTATAACCTGGAGAAGACAGTGGAAGAGGTTGTACAGGGGCTGAATAAGGAAGTGGAAGATTATTATGCAAAGCGTGTTCCACTGAAAGAAGGAGTTCGTCAGTATCTGGAGGAATTCAGAGAGCGAAAGATTCCTATGGTGATCGCAACAACCGGTGACCGGAAGAATGCAGAAGCAGCTCTGAGCAGATTGAAGGTATTGTCTTATTTTCAAGGGGTTTTTACAGCATCTGAGATCGGAAACGGTAAGGATCAGCCGGATATTTATTTCGCAGCACTTTTGCAGCTGGATACGGAGCCGGAACAGACCTGGGTGTTTGAAGATACTTATCAGGCTCTGAGGACGGCAAAAGCATGCGGATTTAAGACAGTAGCAGTTTATGACAAGGCAAATGACAAGAATCTGGCGCAGATCTGGAATACGGCAGATATCTATTTGCCGGAATTTGATGATTTTAATGTTTTTTGGAACAGGGTGTCTGAGGAAGAGAAAGAACAGTTGCTGATTGTAGAATAAGAGGAGAATGAAAAAGCAGATTCGAATTCAAAGGAGAGATGCTCCAGTAGAATTCGAATCTGCTTTTTGTCATATAATTGACGAATCTGTCTTATGTTTAGAGAAGATGGATGCCGGCATCAGCAGCAGCTTCAACTACATTTTCAGGCCAGAGGGAAGACTGTACTTCACCGATATGAGCCTTTCTTAAGTAATACATACAGATACGGGACTGTCCAATACCGCCGCCGACTGTATATGGAAGCTCGCCGTTGAGCAGTGCCTTCTGGAATGGAAGTTCTGCACGATCTTCACATCCGGCTTCTTTGAGCTGTGCCTTTAATGAGTCTTCGTCAACACGGATTCCCATAGAAGAGAGTTCAAGACCGATGTCAAGAACCGGATAGTAAACGATAATGTCACCGTTCAGCTCCCAGTCATCATAGTCCGGTGCACGGCCGTCATGTCTTTCGCCGGAAGCAAGTACGCCACCAATCTTTGAGATAAACACTGCGCCTTTTTCCTTTGCAATCGCTTTTTCACGTTCTTTGGTAGTAAGATCCGGATAAAGGTCTTCCAGCTCCTGTGTAGTGATGAAAAAGATATCATCAGGAAGAAGAGGATCAATATAGTTGTAACGTCTGGAAATGTATTCTTCTGTATCTTTCAGAGCCCGGTAGACTTTGCGGACAGTGTACTGAAGTGTCTCTGTGTTACGTTCTTCCTTAGAAATTACTTTTTCCCAGTCCCACTGGTCAACATACAGAGAGTGGATGTTGTCTGTATCTTCATCACGACGTATCGCACTCATATCTGTGTAAAGTCCTTCGCCGGAATGGAAATTATAATTCTTCAATGCATATCTCTTCCACTTTGCAAGAGAATGAACGATCTCTGCAACAGAACCATCCTGTTCTTTGATGTCAAAGGAAACCGGACGTTCAACACCGTTTAAGTTATCATTCAGACCAGATTCTGGACGGACAAACAGTGGTGCTGACACTCGTGTCAGGTGGAGATTCTTTGCAAGAGCACGCTCGAAGTGGTCTTTCACTTCTTTGATGGCTACTTCTGTCTCACGAATTGTAAGAGGGGAATGATAGCCAGCAGGTATTCTTAACTGTTCCATAATAAACTCCTTTATGTTAGCATTTTATTGCTGTTCACAGTATTATGCGGTCAGCAATAGCATTTCTCTTCTATTTTAAGTGGAGAAGAATAAGAAGTCAATGGAAAGGTGAAATGAACACTTGTAATCAGTAAAAAAAATTGCTAAAATGAGCAGTAGTGAGTAATAAATAGTAAGGGACGAAGGTGTAAATAATGAATGTAAATGATATGATTGATACAATTCTGAATTTTGACCTGGATGTTGTTCTGGCTGGACTTAATGAAAGCAGTCATCATTTGAGTCAGATGGAATTTGTTTCTCTGATCGTTATAATGGCCGGAGCGGTACTGGTATGTCTGACGGGGCTGAAGTTAGTACGTTTTTGGTCTGTGATCGCAGGATTGTCGGCAGGATGTGCAGCTGGAATTGCGGTCGGAGTGATTGCAGGTCTGGATCAGATGATCTCATTGGCGGCAGGAGCAGGTGTGGGACTTGTATTGGCGGTGCTTGGTGCATGGAAGAAGCAGATTGGTGGATTTGTGACAGTAGCGGTACTCGTCTTTGTTGTCAGTGTACATTTGATGAAACCACAGGATTTTATTATCTATGGAATCTGTGCGGGTATTGGTCTTGTGTGTGCATTGCTTTCTATTAAGTTTCATAACTTTATGCTGATTGCTTCTTCTTCTGTGTTTGGAGCAATGGCAGCGGGCAGCAGTATCTTTTATCTGCAGCCGTATAAAAACGGAATGATCCATGTGGCACTTTGTGTTGCAATTGGTGCACTTAGTATCTGGATCCAGCTTCTTCTGGAATCCGGAAAACGTAAGAAAAAGAATTTACTTAAAGCCGCAGAGATCCGTGAAGAACATTCTACAGAAAATGAAGTCGAGAAGGCAAGGGCACTGGTCGAGAATCTGGATGATTTTGATGAGCTGGATGAGATTATAGAGAGTCTTCCGGAAAATGTCCTGAAAGAAGACAAGGGCACAACAGTTGTCAGCATGGATGAATTTGATGATCTTGAAGATGATCTGGAAGAAGATGAAGTGGAGAACTTTAAAGAAGAGAAGTTTGATGTAGACGAGGAAGATTGGGAGGAAGAAGTCGAAATTGAAGTAACTGCTGATGAGGCAGATGCGACAGAGGATTATGATTTTGATGAAGATCCGGATGACTTAGATGACTTGAATGATCTGGAAAATCTGGATGATTTAGATTATCTTGATGACGATGATGATATCGAGTTTCTGGATGAAGATGAGTAGAAAAAAAGCTATCGATTACAATAACTTAACACATATCTGTGTTGTTATCGTAGTCGATAGCTTTTGTATTATCTTACTGCTGTAAATACTCCGCGGAGATCATGGATTACATGTCTTGGACATTTTACAGAGCACATTCCACAGCTTAAGCAGATGTCTTCCTGGATTACTGCGCAATTATCTTCTACATGAATTGCACCTGCAGTACATGTTTTTTCACAAATACCGCATCCAATACAACTGACTTCACACTGTTTACGTGCAACAGCTCCTTTTTCTTTGTTAGAGCATTTTACTACAATGTAGTTTGCACATTCGTGAATCTTGATCAGGTTCTGTGGACAGACTTTTGCACACTGTCCACAGGCAATACATTTTTCTTCGTCTACTTCGGCAACGCCATATTCATTCATGGAAATTGCGCCAAATTTACATTTTTCTATACAGGCTCCACATCCGATGCAGCCATCTTTGCATCCACCGTCTTCAGAGCCGGCTGCGCGGCAGCCACCGTTACAGGCAACCAGAGCTGCCCGGTAAGGAAATCTCTTTTTAATTGCCATGATTATTTCTTCCTTTCGTATGGTGTGTTAGAAAGAGGAAGGCTGTAGCGTCTTTCTCCGTCAAATCTGCAATATGCATCCGCGATTGCAGGAGCAGTAGGGATGGATGTGATCTCTCCGATACCGATTGCTCCACAGGCAACATCCAGACCAGGTTTATCAATAACGATTGCTTCAATCTCAGGAACTTCGTGAGAACGGAAAAGTCCTAAGGAACCATATTTGTCAATTGGTTTACAATTTTCATCGATTGGATACTGCTCTCTGAGTGCGAATCCCATAGACATTACAACACCGCCTTCAATCTGACCTTCGCAGGAAAGTGGGTTGACAGCTTTACCAACATCGTGTGCGGCAATCATTTTCTCAATCTTACCTGTCTTAGGATCAAGGATGCAGACCTGAGTTGCATATCCATAAGCAACGTGAGATATCGGATTAGGCACATCTGCACCAAGTGGATGAGTCTTAGCGAGATACTCTCCGTAGAAAGTTTCTCCAATCATATCTTTCATGGACTTACCGCTGTTTTTTGCTTCCATGAATTTTTCACATGCTCTGCGGCACGCTTCACCAGTTACAAGTGTCTGACGAGAACCGGAAGTTGTACCGGAATCAGGTGAAATCCATGTGTTGCTTCGCTCATAGACGATGTCATCATGGGAAAGATCTGTATTTGTAACGATCATCTGTACAAGTACAGTACCAAGTCCCTGACCGATACAGGAAGCACCAGTGAAGATGTGAAGTTTTTCATCTTCTTCAACAATTAATTTTACACGTCCCGTATCCGGGATACCAACACCAACACCGGCATTCTTCATAGCACAACCTAGGCCAACAGCCTTACCGGCCGCAAGTGCAGCATCATACTCTTCTTTGACAGCTTCCAGTGTCTCTACAAGACCTGTAGAGTTATCTACAATCTGTCCGTTCGGAAGTACTTCGCCTGGGCGGATCGCATTGCGGTAATGAATCTCCCAAGGCGTAATGCCTACCTTGTCAGCCATCATGTTCAGAAGTGTCTCTGTTGCGAAACAAGTCTGTGTAACACCAAATCCGCGGAATGCTCCGGCAGGTGGGTTATTTGTATAATAAGCAGTTCCTTCAATTTCAAAGTTTTCATAATGATAAGGTCCTGCTGCATGTGTACATGCACGTTCAAGAACCGGGCCACCAAGAGAAGCGAAAGCACCTGTATCAGATTTAACAATCGCTTTTACACCCTGGATCACTCCATTCTCATCGCATCCCATTGTCATATCCATGTAGAATGGGTGACGTTTCGGATGAACAAGCAAGGATTCCGCTCTGGATAATTTCATCTTGATCGGTTTCTTTGTTACGTAAGTAAGCAATGCGCTTAAATGCTGAACAGTCATGTCCTCTTTACCACCGAAACCACCGCCGACTAATGCGTTCTGAACCTTTACTTTATCTGTTCCAAGCATAAGTGTAACTTCGTGTAGTGTCTGGTGAGCGGACTGGTCTGTTGAATATACGAAAATGTCACCGTCTTCATCATAGAAAGAAACAACACATTCCGGTTCCAGGAAAGCATGCTCAGTCCACGGAGTCTCAAAGTGATGTGAGATCACGTACTTGGAATTCTTGATTGCTTCTTCCGCATTTCCGCGGCTGATGTGCTTATAAGCACATACGTTAGTCTCTTCTTCATCATAAACAAGAGGTGCATCCGGAGCAGCAGCTTCTTCCACTGTATGCACATGAGGAAGTACTTCATATTCAACTTTAATAAGTTTCTTTGCTTTTTCTACAGTTGCCATGTCAGTTGCAGCTACAAGGGCAATTGCATCTCCGAGATAATGTGTCAGTCCACCAACCGGAATCAGTGAATACTGATCATGTTTTAAGTGTCCGATCTTATTCTCCCCGGGAATATCATCGGCTGTTACAACCGCTTCTACGCCAGGCAGAGCCTCGGCAGCAGAGGTATCAATAGAAAGTACGCGAGCTCGTGGATATTTACTACGAAGAGCAGCGCCATAGAGCATTCCTTCCGGATAATAGTCATCCGGATATTTACCTGTTCCAAGCACTTTTCTTCAACATCTATACGAGAAACACGGGAACCAAGAGTCCAGCTAGGATCTCCGTCATCTGGTAAAACTCCTTCTTTCAGAATCTTAGCTGCCAGACGTACCGCGTCCATGATCTTAACATATCCTGTACAGCGGCAATAGTTGTTGCGCAGCGCATAGCGAATCTCATCATCGGTTGGTTCCGGATTTACATCCAAAAGTGCTTTTGTGCACATAACCATACCAGGAATACAGAATCCGCACTGTACAGCGCCTGCCTTCCCGTAAGCATAAGTGTAAACTTTCTGTTCCCAATCAGAAAGCCCCTCGACTGTGATGACATTCTTTCCGGCCAATGAATCTGTGTCAGGTACGCAGGATTTGCAAGTCTGTCCATCAATGATAACAGTACAGGCTCCACAAGCGCCTTCGCTGCAACCATCCTTTGCAGAGGTAATGTGCAGTTCATCACGCAGGAACCGTAACAGTTTCTGATTCTTTGAAGGTGAGACTTCCTGACCATTTACTATAAATGATGCCATGTCAGTTACTCCTTTCTTTGTGACAAAATCCCCAAAGAAAAATCTTTGAGGAGTATGTGTTTGTTGTGTATTTTTAATTATATAAAGATACCTATGGTTATATTTTATCACATATTCAACAAAAAGCAACAACTATTCTAAAAAAGTTTTTGACACCTAAAAATATTTTAGATATATGATATAAAAAATGCATATCAGGACAAAAAAGGGAAGTACCGCAAAATGATACTCCCTTGTAATTATCTTATATAAATTGTTCTTAGAAACCAAAAAGATTTACAACGCGATTTTAATTATCGTGTTCTTCTTCAAATGGATCGTCGTAATCATCTTCATCATCGTAATCATCTCCACCGCGGGAAGCAATTGCGAGAATCAGTGAAATAACAGCAAGTACACCACTTACACCGGCTAAAATCAGAAGCTCGAATTCATCTCCATGTTTCAGGAAAGCAAAAACAGCACTACCGATATAGATAATCATCGGGATAAGGAATGCAAAAAGTGTATCACGGTTATTCATGATGAAGTATAACAGTGCAGTGACAAGCATACAAAGAGCAACAATGACATAATTCATGCCAGGAGCAGAAGTTACGTCAGCTCCTGATGTGCTGAGTCCTGTTACGAAACCTTTATAAATACAGAAACCAAATGCAAGCAGGGAAATGATTCCAAGGATGATGCGTCCAGGTCTGAAACGTGGATATTCGTCTACGTATTCATATTCATCATCATCTTCATCATCAGAGGATTTCTCATCATCATAGTCATCCATTTTTCTGGATTTTACATCTTCTTTTGCTTTCGCAGTTTCGGCTTCCTCTTTCTTTTTTTTCTTCTTGGCAGCTTTACTGTCAGGGTCAGTTGCAAGCATATCTTCGTATCCCTTGCGAACTGCTTTTTTCACGCTTATCACGGATTTCTTCCGCTGGAATGTTCCCATATTTCTGCTCTTCGGAATTATCAGTGGCAGTGGCATCAGTGGCAGCTTTCTGTGCAGCGGCTTTGCGGGCTCTGGCTCTCTCCTTAAGAATATGTTCAGCTTCTTCTTCTGAAATCCCTTTGTCAGCAGCAAGGCGGGCAATCGCTTTTGCGGGCGCGGGCTTTTGCTTCTCTGCGGGCAGCTCGTTTCTCTTCAGCGGCGCGGGCGGCAGCTTCAGCTTTCGCTTTTTCTTCAGCAGCGCGGGCGGCAGCTTCGGCTTTCGCTTTTTCTTCAGCAGCACGAGCGGCAGCTTCAGCTTTTGCCTTCTCTTCATCACCGCGGGCCTCAGCCTCAGCTTTTGCCTTCTCTTCAGCGGCACGAGCCTCAGCCTCAGCTTTTGCTTTCTCTTCTGCGGCTTTCTTGGCAGCGATCTTCTTTGCACGTTGTTTATCAAGGTTCCATTGCTTTTTACAGCTATGGCAGATTGCGTATTCATTAAAGATTGGATCCCCGTTTTCGCTGGTGCCAATCTGCTTATTCTGCAAATCCAGGTCTTTTCCACATATTGGGCACTTCATATTAATCATGTACTCCTCTCTAAAATTTTTGTATCAAAATATTTATAACAGATTTATTATAGCATCTTAAAAGAGGAAGAACAACGAAAAAAAGTGTGTTTTACATAAAATGTTTTAGAAAAAAATCAAAATTGCGCAAGAATTTAGTTTAAATTCATAAGAAATGGTGGACTTTAAAAATTTAATGTGTTAAAATCAAAAAAGTGGCCTGAGAAGGCAAAAGGTATTGTTATGGTTTATGGTATGCCGTAAGCCATCATATAATTAGCCGGTTGAGAAGGAGATTGTTTCGTATGAGTAAGAAGATCAGAACCGAGGCAGTAGATTATTTGTTTCAGGCAATCTTAAGCCTTGAGAATAAAGAAGAGTGTTATACATTTTTGAAGACATCTGTACGATCAATGAGCTGCTTTCATTGTCACAGAGATTTGAAGTGGCAAGAATGCTCCGTGAACAGAAGACATATCTAGAGATCGCGGAGAAGACAGGAGCATCTACTGCGACAATCAGTCGTGTGAACCGTTCTCTTAATTACGGGAATGACGGATATGATATGGTTTTCAAACGTGTAGGGCTTGCTGAGGAAGAGAATGGAACGGAAGAATAACACTTAAGAATTAAGCTTACAATAAAATACCTTTTATCAATCAAAAGATACAGCTTGCGGAAGATCCTGATAAAGTCTTTCGCAGGCTGTATCTCGTTTTAAACAGAAATGTTTATTTCCCTTTCTTTTTCTCTTCGTTTTTGAAGACTTGAAGAGAGGTCATCAATGATCCGTTCAATGATCATTTTCTTGATATATACATCAAAACTCAAGCTGCATATAAATGCAAACTGCTGTAAGATCTCCTTATCTTCGCCATCAGCAAGATGAGTGAAAGTCTCAGCAGATTTCTCATAAGTAGCAGTTACATTCTCTTTGATGGAATCCAGCTGTTCTTTTTCAATCTTGCAGACTTCTTTGTAAATATCCGCTAATTCAAAAGAGCTTCCATCCGGAAAATATTTCTCTGTGAGCGGTGCAAGAACTGTCTCAATATCTTTGATTGAAAGGATATTTTTAAAATAATAAATGAAGACCAGAAGGAGCAGGTGCTCTCTGGAATACTTCTTCTTCACCGGGGGTGGAAGAAGATTGTTCTTCGTATAATTATTGATCATGGTCTTTGTCAGGATCTTATCATCAGGGTAACGTTTGGTCGAAGCCAGCTGCTCATCCATAAAAGTAGTTACTTGATCCATGTAAAGATCAATATTCGGAACATCGCCGGGATGCACATAACTTAAAGAAGAAAGTTCTTCCAAAATGCTGTTTAACAGATTACTTGTGTCTATATTCATGTTATCACCTCAGTACATTTATTATATAGTATTTAAAACTAGATAGCAAGCAAAAGATAAGAGGGCCGGAAAATGTAGTTGACAAACAGGAACGTGTGTTTGATAATGGGAATACATTTACAGATATCTTTATAACTTTAAAGGAGTGGAAAGATGAGCATTTATGATAAATTAAATGAACCACAGAGAGAGGCTGTTTACCACACGGACGGCCCTCTTCTGATCCTTGCCGGAGCCGGTTCAGGAAAAACAAGAGTTCTGACGCACAGGATCGCATATCTGATCGGAGAACGTGGCGTGAACGCATGGAATATTCTTGCAATCACATTTACGAACAAAGCGGCAGAAGAGATGCGCCAGCGTGTGGATAACCTTGTCGGTTTTGGAGCGGAAAGTGTATGGGTGAGTACATTTCACTCTGCGTGCGTGCGTATTTTGAGAAGGTTTATTGACAGATTAGGGTATGAGAATCATTTTACGATATATGATACAGATGATCAGAAGACATTAATTAAGGAAGTCTGTCGGAAAGTAGATGTGGATACGAAAGTGTTTAAAGAAAGAAGTCTGCTTTCAGCAATTTCATCTGCCAAGAATGAGATGATCCTTCCGGATGAATTTGAACTGAATGCCGGAGGAGACTTTGCAAAGATGAAGATTGCTAAGGTTTACCGTGAGTATGAGGCGCAGATGAAGGCGAATAATGCGCTGGATTTTGATGATCTGCTTGTAAAGACAGTACAGCTTTTTGCAGACACAGCCGGATGTGCTTGAGAGTTATCAGGAAAGATTCCGCTATATTATGGTAGATGAATATCAGGATACAAATACAGTCCAGTTTCAGCTGGTAAGCCTTCTTGCAGGAAAATATAAGAATCTTTGCGTCGTTGAGATGATGATCAGTCAATCTACAAGTTCCGTGGAGCGAATATCCGGAATATTCTTGACTTTGAGCATGAATTTCCGGATGCAAAGGTGATCAAACTGGAGCAGAACTACAGATCTACAGGGAATATTCTGAATGCAGCGAACAGTGTGATTGCGAATAACCGTGGAAGAAAGGAAAAATCACTTTGGACGGAGAACGGAGAAGGCGAACTGATTCGTCTGCGTCAGTTTGATACGGCGTTTGATGAGGCGGATTTCATAGGCGAAGATATCAAAAGTGCTGTCAGACAGGGAGGTTCCTATAATGACAGTGCAGTTCTTTATCGTACGAATGCACAATCCCGTCTGCTGGAAGAGAAATTTATTGCCATGAATATTCCTTATAAGATTGTCGGCGGTGTAAATTTCTATGCGAGAAGAGAGATTAAGGATCTTCTTGCTTATCTCAAGACAATCGACAATGGACGTGATGATGTTGCGGTTAGAAGAATCATTAATGTCCCAAAGAGAGGAATCGGTCTTACAACAATTAACCGGATTCAGGAGTCTGCAACAGAACGTGGAATTGGTTTTTATGAGGCATTACTGGCACCGGGGCTGATCGCAGGAGTGGGAAGAAGTGCAACAAAACTGGACTCTTTTTTGCGGCATTGATCGAGTATTTTAAGACGTTGGCAGAAGAGATGAGTATCACAGATCTTTTACAGGAAGTGATTGAGAAGACAGGATATATAGAAAGCCTTGAAAATGAAGATAAAGAAGAGGCGAAAACAAGAAAAGAGAATATAGACGAGCTGATCGGTAAAGCGGCAACTTATGAGGAAAGTTGTCAGGATAAAGATGAAAAGGCAACATTGAGCGGATTCCTTGAAGAAGTTGCTTTGGTTGCGGATATTGACAGTCTGGATGAAGACCAGGAATATGTTGTTCTGATGACTTTACATAGTGCAAAGGGACTTGAATTTCCACGTGTTTATCTTGCAGGGATGGAAGATGGGCTTTTCCCGGGATATATGAGTATTAATGCAGGAGACAGAGAAGAACTGGAAGAAGAGCGGAGACTTTGTTATGTTGGAATCACAAAGGGCAGAGCAGGAACTGACTTTGACAAGTGCGCGCAGAAGAATGGTGCACGGTGAGACACAGTACAATCCGATGTCAAGATTTGTGAAAGAGATCCCGAGGGAACTGCTTGATACAGGAAACAAGAAGTTTACCCAGGAGACGGAGATGCCAGCACAGCAGAATACATATGCACGTGCCAGGGAAGCGTTCCGGGCACAGGCATTCGGAGGAGCATTTGGCGGAATGACACCTGCGAAGAATCAGGGGACAGGTAAGCCACTTACAGGAAATCAGGCACTGGCATCCCTGCAGAAGGGAAGTCAGCTGGCAGCAGGTGGGAATGGTCCACTTGGTTATGAGGTCGGAGACAGGGTACGTCATGTGAAGTTTGGGGAAGGAACAGTAACGGATATCAAAGAAGGTGGACGAGATCACGAGGTTACGGAATTTGACAGTGTCGGAACACGCAAGATGTTTGCAAAATTTGCCAAGCTTGTAAAGGTATGAGAAAGTTATAAAAAAATGATAAATCAGTAGTAATATGAATCGTCAGGTGTTATAATAAACACAGATTATCTGTCACCACAAAAAGGTGAAGAAAGGGCGTGTTAATATGAACAAGAGAATAGAAGACATCATTGCAGAAACAAGATTGAACGAGATTCTTCATAAGAATGAGGCTGAGAAGCAGAAGAACACAGTAATCTGGACACTGGCTATCATTGGAGCAGTAGCAGCAGTAGCTGCAATCGCTTATGCAGTATATCGTTTTGTATCACCGGATTATCTTGATGATTTTGAAGATGATTTTGATGACGATTTTGATGATTACTTCAGCGAGGATGATCAGGTATAATTCTTGAATGAATTGCAAAAGTGCAGACAGGGTGAGAGAAGAAACCATCCTGTCTGTTTTTCTGTTAAAATAGATTAGAATTGATAGGAGATTAGGATGAAAAAAGGTCAGATCTACGAGGGTATTATTGAACGTGTAGATTTCCCAAATAAGGGGATTGTATTTGTTCGGAGGAAGAACAGTATGTTATTGTGAAAAATGGGATTCCGGGACAGAAGATCCGTTTTATGATAAATAAATTTAAAAGAGGAAATGCAGAAGGAAGACTTCTTGAAGTGTTGGAGAAATCTCCATTAGAGACAAGAGAGCCGGTCTGTAGTATCTTTCCTGCCTGTGGTGGCTGTATGTATCAGACGATGCCGTATGAAGAACAGATGAAAATGAAAGAAGGACAGATCCGCAGGATCATGGATCCGGTAGTAAAGGGCGAGTATCTTTTCGAGGGTGTGAAGCACAGCCCGAAGGAATTTCATTACCGTAACAAGATGGAATTTTCTTTTTGGAGACGAATTCAAAGACGGTCCGTTATCTCTCGGTCTTCATAAAAAGGAAGTACTTATGATGTGCTGACCGCATCCGACTGTAAACTCGTGCATGAAGATATGAATAAAGATTCTTCTTTGTGTGCTGAATTATTTTCAAAGAAAGAAATGTAAGTTATTATAAAAAGATGCAGCATGTCGGTTATCTCCGCCATCTTCTTTTAAGACGAGGCGATACAACAGGCGAGATTCTTGTGAATCTTGTAACGACAACGCAGGAAGAATATGACTTAACTCCATTAGTAGAAGAACTTCTGGCATTAGAATTAGAAGGGAAAGATTGTTGGAATCCTTCATATATTGAATGATTCTCTGTCCGATGTCGTGAAGAGTGATGAGACAAGAAATTCTTTATGGACAGGACTTTCTTTTACGAGAAGCTTCTCGGACTGGAATTCAAGATTACACCATTTTCATTTTTTTCAGCCGAACTCCAAAGGGGCAGAAGTACTTTATGAAACAGTAAGAGAATATATCGGAGATATCGATAATCAGGTTGTATTTGATCTGTTCAGCGGAACAGGAACAATCGGTCAGTTTATTCATTTATTTGAGTAAGCGTTTTTTCATCCCTATTTTTCGGAATAGGGATATTTTTTTGTAGAAGGAGGAGGTTTATTTGAACACGCAAATCATCGCCATTGCCAACCAGAAAGGCGGCGTTGGCAAAAGACAACGACCTGTGCCAACTTGGGAATCGGGCTGGCGCAGGCCGGAAAGAAAGTCCTGCTGATCGACGGGGACCCACAAGGAAGTCTGACAATCAGCTTGGGAAATCCGCAACCGGACAAGCTGCCATTTACACTGTCGGATGCAATGGGCAAAATTCTGATGGATCAGCCTATGCTATCCCTTTGATGGGAGACCAGGAGTTTTCTATGAAGTTTGAGCCGCGTCTTTACTGACAGCGGCTTTTGTTATTTTCTGACCACAGGAAGGAGTGAAGTGAATGGCAGTCTACCGCGTACAACGGACACGCGATTACACCGTTATGTCAAATTATCATCTGAAGGATAAGGGGCTGACCTTAAAGTCTAAGGGTCTGCTCTCCATGATCCTGTCGCTCCCAGAGGAGTGGAATTACACTACAAGAGGGCTTGCTTCCATCTGTAAGGAGGGTGTGGACGCCATTGGCTCTGCGCTCAAAGAGCTGGAAACAGCTGGCTATATTGTTCGCAGGCAGCTTCGCGGCACGAATGGCCGTATTACTGATACCGAGTACATCATTTATGAGCAGCCACAGCCAAAGAAGCTGGATATGCTGCCGTCAGATATGGATTTACCAATCTTGTTCATTTTACTGATGATGGTATCTCCGGTACAAGATTTGATCGCCCAGGCTTTCTTGCCATGATGAAAGAAGTAGAGTCGGGGAAAGTCGGAACGATTCTGATTAAAGATATGAGCCGAATGGGAAGAGATTATCTGAAA
>VOFI01000351.1_pt1 | contig 46000 bp, 57 predicted proteins | sample 5384131 | NCBI WGS metagenome assembly VOFI01 (sample SAMN12384728, study PRJNA508395) | human gut metagenome | isolation source: healthy gut H | host: Homo sapiens
TGTCCTGCGGTATGATACTGCTTCAAGCTCTTTTGGGTTTGTACAAAAATTTCCGTAATGTGACCTCGTCACAGAAAAATGCTTTACCATGCGGTATGATAAAGCCACGATAAAGAAAGAGGTGGCGAACATGAAAATCAAGCTCAATCCCGATCAGGAGATTGTCAATACCATCCGGGAAGGACTCAAGCGCACCGGCGGATACTGTCCCTGCCGCAGGGAGCGCACAGAGGCGACCAAATGTATGTGCCAGGAGTTTAAGGATCAAATTGCAGATCCGGGCTTCGAGGGATTCTGCCACTGTATGCTCTATTACAAATCCTTGCAGGATTAAGGGAGAAACGCTATGCTGTCAAAGAAACTGGCCGCCGTAGATCAGACGCGGTGCGTCGCCTGCGGTGTGTGAAAATACCTGTCCATTGGAGGCCGTCAAGGTGCGCCGCGGCTGCTACGCCGCCGTGGAGGCGGATTGATGCGTAGGCTGCGGCAAGTGCGCAAAGCTCTGTCCCGTCGGCTGCATTGAAGTGAAAGTGAGGGCTGACGCATGAAAGCAAAGCATTGGTACGATTACCTGTGGGTATATGCCATCATCTACTTTGCACTGGGCTTTTTCAATATCCTGTTTGCGTGGCTGGGCATGATCGATTTTCTTCTGCCGCTGATCTTAGCCATCTTCGGCGGGAACAAATTCTTTTGCAACCACCTCTGCGGACGGGGTCAACTGTTCAGCAAGCTGGGGACAGACCTTAAATGCTCCCGCTGCAAGCCCACGCCCCGCTGGATGTCCTCCAAATGGTTCCGTTATGGCTTTTTGCTCTTTTTCCTGACGATGTTCGGCAACATGGTGTTCCAGACCTATCTGGTGGCGGCGGGTGCCGCGTCCCTGCGGGAGGCCATTAAGCTGTTCTGGACATTCCGTGTGCCTTGGGGCTGGACTTATACAGCCGGTACGGTCGCTGATTGGGTGGCACAGTTCAGCTTTGGCTTTTATAGCCTCATGCTGACCTCGCTGCTCATCGGCCTCATCGTGATGGTGCTCTACAAGCCCCGTACATGGTGCGCCTTTTGCCCGATGGGAACCATGACGCAGGGTATTTGCAAGCTGAAAAACAAAGAATAAACAAAGATAACAGAAAGGAGCCGTTCTCATGGCTGAACTGGAAATTACTGCTGCGAATTTTGAAAATGAGGTACTGCATTCCGACAAGCCCGTCCTGCTGGATTTCTACGCCGACTGGTGCGGGCCCTACAAAATGCTCTCTCCTATACTGCATGAGCTTGCCGAAGAAAAAAGCGACACGCTCAAGGTGGGCAAGGTCAATGTGGACGAGCAGATGGAGCTGGCGATGCGTTTTCAAGTATCCAGCATCCCCATGCTGGTGGTTTTTAAGGACGGCAAGGCCGTGGCGAAGTCGGTGGGCTACCGGCCCAAGGCGGAGATCGCCGCCATGGTGGAGGGCACAAGATGAAAGTTGTGATCGTAGGCGGTGTGGCGGGTGGTGCTTCTGCCGCTGCCCGCATCCGCCGTTTGGATGAACACGCGCAGATCATCATGATCGAGCGCAGCGGCTATGTGTCCTATGCCAACTGCGGTCTGCCGTATTATGTGGGCGGTGTGATCAAGGAGCAGGAAGAACTGACGCTGCAAACTCCGGAGAACTTCTGGGACCGCTTTCGCATTGATGTACGGGTACGGCAGGAAGTAACTGCGATCAATCCCGCAGAGAAAACCGTTACCGTCCATGCACTGGACAGCGGAAAAATCTATACGGAAACCTATGACAAACTGCTCCTTGCCCCCGGCGCAAAGCCGACAGTTCCTGCGCTTTCCGGCGTCAGCAGCAAGTGTGTTTTCACGCTGCGCACCGTGGAGGATACCCTCCGCATCAGGCGCTTTGTAGAGGATCAGAAACCGAAAACCGCTGTTTTGGCTGGCGGCGGCCTTATCGGTCTGGAAATGGCGGAAAACCTTGCAGAAATGGGCGTTTCGGTTACCATTGTTCAGCGCCCGAAGCAACTACTATCGCCGCTGGATGCGGATATGGCGAGCTTTGTCCATGCGGAAATGCGCAGACACGGCGTGGCTCTGCGGTTGGGTGAAACCGTCACCGGATTCCGACAGGACGGAGATTCCGTGCTGACGCTGCTGGAGGATAGTGAGCCGCTGCGCTCCGACATGGTGCTGCTGGCCATCGGTGTTACCCCGGATACGCATTTAGCAAAAGATGCCGGACTCAGGCTTGGTATTCGTGGCAGCATTGCTGTCAACGAGCGAATGGAAACCTCTGCGCCGGATATCTACGCTGTGGGCGATGCCGTAGAGGTCAGCCATTTCGTGACCGGGCAGAAAGCGTTGATCTCGCTGGCGGGGCCTGCCAACAAGCAGGGACGCATTGCCGCTGACAATATCTGCGGCGGAAACAGCCGCTTTACCGGCTCTCAGGGCTCGTCTGTTCTGAAGCTGTTTGGCTTGACAGCGGCCTCTACGGGGATCAATGAGAAGGCAGCGCAGGCAGCAGGGATTGCTTACGACAAAGTCGTGCTTTTCCCGGCATCCCACGCTGCCTATTATCCTGGCGCACAGTCTATGGCAATGAAGGTACTGTATGAAAAAGAAAGCCTGCGGCTGCTGGGTGCGCAGATCGTTGGCGGCGAGGGCGTGGACAAGCGCATTGATGTACTGGCAACAGCCATTCGCGCAAAAATGACAGCTTTGGGACTGACGGAGCTTGACCTTTCCTATGCACCGCCCTACTCCTCTGCCAAGGATCCGGTCAATATGGCCGGTTTTATGATCGAGGATTTGGAGAGTGAGAAAGTGCGGCAGTTCCATTGGAATGAGGTTGAGGACTTGCCTTACGATGGCAGTGCGACGCTGCTGGACGTCCGCACGGAAGGCGAATATCGGCGTGGACACTTGAATGGATTCCGCAATATTCCGCTGGACGATCTGCGGGAGCATTTGGACGAGTTAGACCGGAGTAAGCCTGTTTATGTGAATTGCCAGACAGGGCTTCGCAGTTATCTGGCCTGCCGGCTTTTGACGCAGTACGGTTTCTCTTGTGCCCATCTCTCCGGCGGATACAGCTTTTATCAGGTCGTAACACAAGAGCGGCAGACAGCGCGGAGCGCCTATCCCTGCGGAATGGAGAAGCTATGAGTGAAAATTTATTTGGCTTGACGGTTGCGGCAGATAAAGGCTTGGATGATCTGCAATGCCAGCGCCTTTTAAGTGAAAATCGCAGGTATCAGGAAGTCATGCTGCAATACCGCTGCGCACTGAAAGCTCTTGAAAGCCGGTTGGAAATATTGAATGAGGAATTTTCATTGCAGCATGACCGCAATCCGATAGAAAGCATGAAAAGCCGCTTGAAGTCGCCGTCCAGCATTATGAATAAGATGCAGAAGCGCGGACTTCCTCTGGATTTTCCGACCATGCAGGCAAATATCATGGATATTGCCGGTGTGCGTGTGATCTGCTATTTTGAGGAGGATGTGTTCTTTTTGGCAAAGTGCTTAAAAGATCAGTCTGATATTGAAATTATCACAGAGAAAGATTATATTTCACACCCGAAACCAAATGGCTATCGCAGTCTGCACCTGACGATCCGGCTGCCGGTATTCTTTGCGGAAAAAGAGATCCATGTGCCGGTGGAGATACAACTTCGTACAATCGCCATGGACTTCTGGGCAAGCCTTGAGCATACCATCCGCTATAAGAAAAACCTGCCGGTTGGGGTGGACGTTTTCAACTGTCACGGTGTTGCGCCAGCTTGCAACCGCTCCTTCGCCGCCGGCCTGCTCAAACTGTTCCTGTGTCAGTACGTTCCGCGCGGCCTTATCGAGATCGACCTCTCGGTACGGCATTTCGGGCAGATAGACGAAGCGATCCTGTAATCTGAGCAGCTCCAGATAGCCCGTCGGGCAGTAGAGCGCGTTGCCGCTGTTTCCGGCATACATACCGATAGCCATGTTATTGTAGCCATATTTGTTGGAGACGTCCATGGTGAATACCGTCTCGCCGGTGGCAAAGTCCAGAATGATGTACTGCCACATGCCGCTTTCCAGATCCTGCACATAGCCATAGATATAGCCCGTCGCGGTGGAGAGCTTGAGAATCGATGTATCGCTCAGGTCATTTCGAGACCAGATGCTCTTCATCTCATAGCCGCTATCGGTTTTCACGGTGTCCACGCGCTCGACGCCGGGCGCAATCATGCAATTGCGCATAGCTCTGGATGGAAGAGTCGTTGTTGGGGTCAGCCAGACCTGCGCTGCCTGCGCCGAACCAGTTGCACACGATGGTGCTGACGGTGCCCTCACTGTCATCATAGACGATGGCAGAGTTTTCAACCGCCACCTGATAGCCCTCGGGCAGATCGTCCAGCACCGGCAGACTTGCAACGATCTTACCGGTCTTCATATCGAGCGCCAGCAGCTTGACGGGGTCTGCGTTGTCGGTGAACATCACAAGATCCGGCGTCAGCGACGGGGAGCAGCCGCCGCCCCAGGCAAGACCGCCGCCGGTGGTCTTGTCGTTTTCGCCGCTGACCTTAGCGCCGACGCTCTCATACGGTGTGCACCAGACAGCCTCGACACCGTTATTGGCACGCAGCAGATAGCAGTTCTGATTTGTCAGGATGACCGCACCGTCCTTGGAGGCGGCAATCCCGTTTTCCGCGCCCTCGCCGAGCGCCAGCCCGTAGACGAAGACGGCCTTCGAAAGGTCGGCCTGCTCTCCGTTCAGGATCGCCTCGATCGCCGAGTGGGCGATGTAGCCGAGCACGCCCTGCTGCTCACGCTCGGGATAGATGCGGAAGCCGCCGGTGGCAAACCAGAGGTTGCCGTCGTAGTCAAAGACCACGGAAAGAAGATTCTGCGTCAGCTCCTTGCCGAGCGCAGCTTCGGCGGCAGCCTTGATATCAATGTCCAGTACCTTTTCAAACTCCGGCAGGACGTTTCCTGCTTCATCGGTTGCCCGCAGCATCAGCACATGGTTGTTGCTGGTGGGGCAGACGATGCGGTTTTCCGAATCCAGGAACGTATAGGAACTCTGGATGACGTAACCGCCGCCGTCATGCTGCTTCGGGGAGAAATAGCCCAGCGTCGTGGCTTCCTCTGCATTCAGATTGCGGATAGCGATGCCGCCGAGCAGCGGAACGACTGCGTGGCCGTAGTTGTCAAAGTAAATAGCAGGCGAAGCGTTCGCGTTGGTTTTCTCATAGGAAACATTGATCTCCGGATAGATGCCAAGCGGCAGGACTTCATCCGTAGAGTCGGTATTGTAGCCGTCGTGGTGAATGTTGGCGTCGCTCTTTGCCATATAAGGGTTTTCGTCAACTCGTTTGGCATTCATGGCCTTTACCGGCAGGGCAGCGCTTGCCGCAGAGTCTGTATCCGATGCAGGCATGTCGGAAGACTGCTTCGCACCGCAGGCCGCCAAAGTCAGGCACAACACACCGGCCAGCAGAAGGGTTGGTACAGAACATTGTAACTTTTTCTTTTTCATTGATTTCCTCCATTTTTGTGCTTGTTGTCTTGGTTTGGTTCGATGCCCGTTTATTCAATCCAGACATTCAGTCCTCGCCGGAATGCTTCCTCGGAAACCGGCTCCAGCAGGAAATAGTCTGCCCGCAGCCGGAAGGCGTGAAGGGAGAAATCCAAGTCGCTGCACCAGATCATCCGGCACGCGGGGCATAAGGAGCGAAGATGTTCCGCTGCATTCAATCCTGCCACCCCAGAAAGTGCAATGACGGCATTGGTTGGAGCATCTTTCTGCGACATTTCAAAAAAACGTTCCTGATCGTCATATTGCATGACCTGCGGAAACAGCCCCTTCGCTTCACAAAACCGGGTAATTTGCTCGGCGTAGCGCTGCCGCTCTGCTTCCTGTTCTGCCAGCACGGCGATACGATACACAGATCTCCCTCCTTCCTTCATCCGATTTAGCATTTTGCTTGCGCTCAGTATAAAAAGGTCATTTGGCTTTTTTCAAGCGCCGTGGCACGAAAGGGGCGATTCTGGCACGAATTCCGGCAGCGGTTCTTTGTCATCCTCGACACGCTGTGATATAATTATCTGGGAATTCAAGCACAAGGAGAGAACCCTGCATGAGAATTGCGATTGTGGATGATCTTGCCGCAGAGCGCACACTGCTGAAAGACCGACTGGAGCAGCAGCTTCAGCGGAGAAACGTACAGGCAGATATTCTGGAATACGAAAGTGGCGAGACATTTCTGGAAGCGACAAGGAAAGCGCCCTTTACTGCCGCATTTCTGGATATTTATATGGATGGCATGACGGGTATGGAGGCGGCAAAGAAGCTGCGGAAAACCAACACGGACTGCCTGCTGGTTTTTACCACGACCTCGACCGACCATGCGCTGGAGGGCTTTCAGGTACGGGCGCTGCACTATCTGGTCAAGCCCTTTACCGAAGCGGACATCGATGCGCTGACGGACGAGCTGCTTGCCCGCATACCGCAGCCGGACAAATATATGGAGCTAAAGGTGGAGGGAAGCGAGATCCATCTGCACTATCAGGACATCGTCTACGCAGAACACTTCGCCCACTTGATCTACGTCCATACGACGGTTCAAAAGACGCTTGCCACACGCCAACCCTTCAAGACGTTCATCGCCCCACTAAAGGATGACACACGCTTTTTTGTGTGCGGACGCGGCGTGATCGTGAATCTGGAACACGCGAAGGATCTGGAAGGCGCCGCCTTCTGCATGGCGGACGGAAGCCGCGTGTTTGTCAGTCAAGAGCTTTTGAAGCCAGCCCGACAGGCGTTTATGGAGTTCTTGCTTCAAAGGGGGCGGATGGCATAATGGAGCTGCTGCGTCCAATTCTGGAGCTCGGCGTGGTGATTCCCGGCATGCTGCTTGCCTACTTCCCGGTAAAATCCGGCTTAAAGCAGCCGCTGTCAAAGCTTGTTTTGTGGCTTGCCCCGCTGCTTGCGCTGCTTTGTGTCGCCGGAGGCGTGGTGTGCTATGCGCACCGCGTGCCGACTGCGCCGATGCTTGCAGGCCTAACCTTGCTTGCAGGCGTGATCTACATAAAAACGCTCCGGATCTCGCTTTGGAAATCCGGAACGATTGCGTTGTCCGTCTGTGCGGTATTTGCCTGTATCAACAGCCTTTGCCGGGCGATCAACGCCGCTATACTGGCCGGTTTGCCGCAGGCGCAGACTGCGCCATGGTTCTGTCTGCGGGCCGTGATTTGCTATCAGGTGATCTGCTGGCTGTTTGCCGCCATCGCCTATTATCCTGCGACGCACAGCGTGCGGAGGATGGTCGAGGATGAAAATTTTGCGCAGACTTGGTATTCCTTCTGGGTGCTGCCGCTGGTGTTCATTGCGCTGAATCTGTTTATAATCCCCAAGTATGCGGACACGCTCTATACCGGGCGTGTTTTGCAGGGGTATTTTGTGATCAGCATCGCACTTTTGTTTTTGATGCTTTTCTTCAACGCAATCTTCCTGCTGATGGCGATCAGCATCAACCGGAATGTGAGATTGCAGCAGGAGAACCAGCTGCTTTCCATGCAGCAGCAGCGCTACGAAAGCCTGAAAGCTGCCATTGAGGAAGCCCGGCAGGCGCGGCACGATCTGCGCCACCAGCTATGTCAGCTCGCCGCCCTTGCAGAAGAAGGGAATCTTGAAAAGATCAAAGCCTATCTCTCCGGTGCGGTTTCCAGAATCCCAAGTCTGGAAATGCATTTCTGTGAAAACCGGGCGGCAGACGGCGTGGTCGGATATTACTGCGCACTTGCGAAGCGGGAGCAGATCCCATTTTCCGTGCAGCTCGATCTGCCGGAATGTCTTCCTGTAGACGAAATCAATCTGTGTCTGGTTCTCTCTAATCTGCTGGAAAATGCGCTGGAAGCCAGTCTGCGCACCGCGCCTGCCCGTCGCAGAATCAAGCTGACAGCCTATCTGCATGGCAACAGTCTGGCACTGATTCAGGTTGAGAATACCTATGACGGAGTCATCCGTGAAAAAGGCGGTGTCTTTCAGTCCTCCAAGCGAAAAGGAGACGGCGTCGGGCTTCAGTCCGTCTGTCACATCGCAGAAAAATCCGGCGGGGCGAGTACGGTTACCTATCAGGACGGCGTATTCCGCGCAAGAAATGCGCTGACGCTCGCCGCCGGAAAGGGCGCAGCCGTTTTCCCCGATGTTGGTGTTCCACTTGTCCGGAAGCTTTTCGGCAAATTCCTCGCAGTTTGCCAGCTTTGCCGCCGCAAGGGTCTCCTCGTCGGTGGCACCTTTGCGCCCCAGACGGATATTTTCCAGTATCGTATTGTCAAACAGAGTCACATCCTGAAACACGATGGAATACAGGCTCATGAGCTTTTCCGGGTCGATTCGGGAAACCTCCATGCCGCCCACGGTGATGCTGCCCTTCTGGTAGTCCCAGAACCGTGCCGCCAGCCGGGAAACGGTGGTCTTGCCGCCGCCGGAGGGTCCCACCAGTGCCGTGACCTCCCCTTGCTTTGCGGTAAAGGAGACATCCCGCAGCACCGTTTCGCCGGAGTTGTAGGCAAAGCCCACATGGTCGAACACGATGTCGCAGCCCTGATTGGTCAGCTGCTCGCTGCCGGTCTGCAGGGGAGCGTCCAGAATCTCGTTCATCCGCCCTACATTGGTGCGCATGGCAATGACCGCCGCCAGATTCTGCAACGCGCCCTGCATAGGGTCATACATCCGGGAAGCCGCCATCAGGAACAGAAACAGGGTCAGCACATCGATACTGCCCTGCACCAGCAGCACCGAGCCGGTGAGTGCCACCGATGCAATGCCCAGCTTGAGCACCATGCTCGCAGAGGACACAAACAGCGCTGTTTCCAGTTCTGCCACGATGGACTGCTTTTCCACTGCCCGAATTTTTCCGGAAAGGCCGGACAGATAACGTTGCTCCGCATTGCTGGCTTTCAGGTCGCGGAGGGTCTCAATATACTCCTGAATGCCGTCCGCACAGGCCATTTTCGCCGCCATGGTCTTGGCCTGCACCTTGTCCTGCACCCGGTAGCTGCCCACCACGATGGCAACGGATACCGGGATGACCCACAATGCTGCCAGAGCCATCCGTCCGTCAAAGGCGAACAGGCTCAGAGCAATGAGCACCGTGGAGATGAGGGAACCGAATAGACCGGGGATGAAGTGGGAGCAGTCCTTTTCCAACACCTCGCAGTCTGCCATGATGGTGCTGGTCAGGTCGGCAAGATCCCGCTTGCCGAAAAAGGACAGGGGCAGCTTGCGCAGCCGCTCCGCAAGGGTCAGGCGGCGGGTGCCGCTCTCTTTATAAGTCGTAAAATAGGTGCCGTTGTACTGGAACCATGTGGTCAGCAAAATCAGCGCAAAACAGACCGCACACCCCAGCAGATAAAAGGCGGTTCTCCCGCTCGTGGAGCCTGCCAGCAGATCTTTTACCAGGAGATACAGCAGCCCGGTGGGCAACATGAATGCCATATTCTGGAACGCACACGCTAAAACGCCCTTTACAAGCCCCCTTGCCCCCTCCGGGGAGCTGGCGGTGGCGTGTTGAATTTTTCCGATCATCTTTTACCCCTCCTTTGCGACCTTCCACTGCACCGAGGCCTGATACTCCTGCCACATCCGGGCAAACAGGCCGTTCTGCGCGCACAGTTCGTCCTTTGTGCCGGATTCTGCAATTTGCCCATCCTGCACCACATAGATGCAGTCGGCGTTGGCTACGGTGGACAGGCGGTGTGCAATCATCAGCACGGTTTTGCCCTTGGCAAGCCGGGCAAAGGCTGCCTGCACCTTAGCTTCATTGTCCGGGTCGGCAAAAGCGGTGGCCTCGTCCAGAATCAGGATGGGCGCATTTTTCAGCATAGCACGGGCAATGGCGATGCGCTGCTGCTCGCCGCCGGACAGATACACGCCCTTGGTGCCGATAACGGTATGGATGCCCGCCGGGAACTTTTCTATAATATCCATGCACTGCGCCGCTTTCAACGCTGCCAGCACCTCGGCTTCGGTGGCCTGCGGTCTGCCCAGACGGACGTTATCCAGAATGCTGCCCTTGAGCAGGCGGCTGTTCTGGAACACAAAGGAGATGGTATCCATCAGCTCTTCCTTGGGGATATCCCGCACATCCGCTCCGCCCACCCGGACGCTGCCGCTCTGCACATCAAAGAACCGGCAGACAAGGTTTGCCAGCGTGGATTTTCCGCCGCCGGAGGGACCTACAAAAGCCACAGTCTGTCCCGGCTGGATCTCCAGCGAAACGCCCTTAATGACCTCGGTTTTTCCGTCATAGCTGAAATGCACATTCTGCAGCGCGATAGAAGCATCCTGCGGGTGCTGCGGAACAGCCTGAACCTGCATGGGTGCTGCCTCCAGCACCGAGTCGATGCGTGCCAGCGCATCCGCTACCACCATCTTGTTCTCGCTCATGTACATTATGCGGGTCAAGGTCAGGGAGATCACCGGCGTGATGATGATATAGAACAGCAGGTTCAGCAGAAATTCCGGGGTCACGCCGTGTGTCGTGAACAGCAGCCCGCCTGCAATCAGAAAGGCGAACACGCCGTTGACGGCGGCGGTGTAGAACATCATAGGCAGGCGCAGGTCTTTGGTGTAGGAGATGACCCACTTTTCGTACTCATCAATGGCGGTCTTGAATTTTTTGAAGGAAAACACACTCTGCCCGAAGGTTTTGACCACCGGAATGCCCCGGACGTATTCCACTGCCTCGTTGGACATGGCCTCCAAGGCATTGCCGTACTGCCGCATTTTTTCGACCATCCGCTTGCCGGTCATGGTCGCCATAATGAGGAAAGCCAGCACCACCGGCGCAAGGCTCAGCAGCCCCAACCTCCAGTCGAACGCCAACAGCAGCACCAGCAGCCCCACCGGGGTGGCGATGGCATTGTACTGGTCGGGCAGCTGGTGGGCAAGATAGGTCTCGGCGGCTCCGGTGCTCTCGTGGATGATCTTGCGCAGCTTACCGCTGCCGAAGGTCTCGGCAAAGCCCAGCGGCAGCACTGCCAGATGCTCCGACACTGCCAGCCGCAGATTGGTCGCCACCCGAAACGCCTGAAGCATAGGTAAATATCCGGTGTCCGCCTGCATAGCCCATCAGCCGGGAAAAGTTCGACTGTTTTTTCAATAAAATCACATCCTTACCGGTAAGCTACCCTGCGCACCCGCCTTGTGCAAGCAGGTGCGCAGAGAACGATTATTCTGTATCCGCCAGATTTTCTGTGGCGAAAAGTTCAATGACATTTTCCATGGTTGCCTGATCATAATTCTCTGCAATGGCCGCTGCGTTCCAGTAGGCGTAATTGCCCTCGAACCAGCTTTGCAGGTCCTCGAGATCCTCTGCATAGCGGAATTCCAGATGATAGGTGGTTTCCATGGTGTCAGGCGAGAACGCAAAATAGGTAAACTGGCCGGAACCTTTATCCTCACTCTGATAGAAGATAAAGCCGTTTTCATTTTCCTCATCCAGCAGCTTGTAGGTGTGGGAGAAAACCTCCTGCCCCTGTGCATCCAGACCGGTGATGGTGTGACCGTCCACCACAAACTTGTCAACGCCGCCCAGAAAATAGCAGTTAAAGGCCATGCTGTTCGGGTCTGAGGCATATTTTTCTGCGGCTACCGGGCCGTAAGGCTCCGCCATGCACATTCCCAGCAGCAGATCCGTTGTGGTCTCTGCGTTCTCAGCGCCTACTATCGGCGTGGTGGCATCGATCCAGATACTCCGATACTCGGATTTCGACAGTTCTGGGAATAACTCCACATAAGTACCGCTGATGGTGGTCAGATAGTCGTCGGTCACCGCGCTCTGGTCCGCCGTCGGCGGTGTCTGTGTATCTGTTTTCGCCTGACCACAGCCAGCAGCCGACAGCAGGCAGATTAAGCAAAGCGCAAAAGCAGCAAATTTCTTTTTCATACAGTACCTCCTGAAGTTCTTTGGTTAGTGTGCTCTAACTACTGGGCATTCTAACATGATTCGCGTTTTCAAACTACTCCGTTTTGGTTTCTATGCTCCGTTTTACTGCATTCGTTTTATCAGCGCGATAGCGGGACGGTGTCTTCCCGTACCGCTTTTTAAAGCTCTCCGAAAATTTGCTGGCGTTGTCATATCCTGCGTGCTGGGCGATCTCTGTAATAGGCTTCCTGCTGCGAACCAGCTCCACCGCTGCTTGCTCCAGACGGTATTCCTTGATGTAATGGTAGACAGGCATACCATAGGTCTGCTTGAACAGCTTTTGCAGGTGCGACACGGAAATCGCGTGCTCTGCCGCCAGCTGGGCAAGGGACACATATCCCTCCCGGTTCGTCAGCAGATGATCCCGGAGATGGTGTGCCAGTGCCGTCTGCTCTGCAGAGCAATACGGATCCGCAGCACGTTCCTGCGGAATGCGGCCCAGCAGCAGCATCAGCTCCAGAACCTTCAGCTGCAAAAAGCCGCGCTCTGCGTAGGAGGCGCTTTCATAAAGCTCACGGAATACATGCTCGCAGCGCAGACCGGCGGGGCCGACCATATACCACTTGCTGCCCAGAAGATTCTGCTTGAGCGCGGTAAAGTCTATGGAAAATGCCGGAGCATTCAGACGTATCCAGTGTCCTGCGGCTGCGGGGTCGATTTCGAGACAAAGGCCCTCGTAATAGCCAAGCGGAAAGTGTGACTCCGACTTTGTCCCGTGCAGCCCATCGTAGCAGCTGATCGCCATGTCTCCCGGTTTCAGCAGAACATGACTGCGCATGGAAAAGCTGGTTTCGAAGCGTCCGTTGATGCAGAAGTTGACTTCCAGCACGCCGACCTGTGTGCGGATCTCCGTATACGATCCCATTTCCAGCTGCATCAGCATCACGCTCACGCCGTCAAAGATCCGAAAACAGTGAATTTCTCCGTTTCCGTCGGCGTTTTCAAAGCCGCCTGTCTGACCGATTGGGCAGGAACCAATATTGGTTTCGTCATGGTAAGTAATGTGAACGATGGTCAACACCGCCTTTCTCCAATGGAATGCCATGCGCCTGTGCCGATGCCGGCGTTTACTCCGTGCTCGTCCATGCGTGGATGGCTGCGCTCACGCGGCGGTCAATATCCTGGCGTGTCTGTCTGCACGCTTCCGGAAACTGCTTTGCTGCCTGAAATGCCAGACGGACGAAGAGACCTGCTCCCATAGGCAGCATGATCTTCAGCATTCCCTCCGGGAAAACGAAGTGGGTGCCGTGGGCATAAACCATCGTCTCAATCTCGCATTCATGCGGCTTTTCCGCGAGGCGCTTTTCCATACGGCGGATGTATCTGGCGGCATCCCACAGCACGTCGTCCTCCGCGCCGATGAGCAGCAGCTTGCCATGGATGTTCTCGACGGGAATATACTCCTCCGGCTCGATCGGGTGCGCCGCCTCGGAATCGTCAAACAGCTTGCGGGAGTTTACCATATCGCCGGTGCGTTTGCTCTCGGCGGCGATACAGTGCCAATAGTCCGGGTGCTGATAGCAAAACGGCATATAGGGCAGCGGTTTGCCTGCGTAGGAAAACAGCGATTCGCCCTCGACCGGCCACTCCTTGCAACCATCTCTCTTGCCCTGCATGAATCCCTGCCAGATAAAATCGCTGGGTGTCATGCCGATGGTCAGGGTAATATCCGAAAAGTAGGTTGCCGCTGTCAACGCCAGTGTGCCCGTTGTAGATGCACCCACAATACCGATTTTGCGGATACCGTGGTTTTTCAGCCAGTTAATTGCTGCCTCCACACGCTCCAAGGGATAGTTGTGATGACCATAATCCTTTTTTGCAGGCGACATTGTGAGGACATTGATATCCTGCTTCAAAAGCCATTTCACGCAGGAACGAGCCATGTAATCCTCCGGGTCATCTCCTATCATAGCGATCATGGCACAGTTAGAAGGTGTTTTACACGCCCAATATGCGCCGTAAAAGCCGGCGATTCCCACATCAAAGTGCTGATGCTTCATTGCTTTCCCTCCATGATATCCTTCACCAACTGCACCCAGCGCTCCGGATAACAGGCCAGCAGCTCCTCGTGCTGCAAGTCCTGCTCGTGAATGGCCGGGTTTGCAAAGTGCCGTTCATAGCGTTCGCGGTATTTCTCACCCATTTTGAGCGCATAGAAAATATGAATCTCTGTTCCCGGAACGTTGATCTTGCCCGGCAACGGGGTGACAAGGTCGGAATAGAACTGATTCTCGCAGCTCTGCACGGTCACATAAGGTCGTGCGCCGCCGAGCATCTCCATGAACGCTTGCACATAGCCGCCCATTTCCGACTTTCGCTGCGTGAGGCGTTTTTCGCCGAAGGAATAAACCTTCATCTTCCCACCCCCTTGAGGAACCCACTCTTTGCCATTTTTTCCGTGTCATCCGATTCATCATAAGCGTCGTAAGGCGCGGTGGGGTCGGGAACCCGCTTTTGGAACGGTGAGCAAAGCTTGTCCTTATGGGCAAAGGCGAACTCGAAGTTGTCCGTCCAGCCGGTGTGGCCGGTGAGGAACAGCGGGTGTAATCCACGGCTTTGCAGCTTCTGCTCCAGCGCCGCCAGCGACTTTACCGCCAGTTTGTTGCTTTCTGCCAGAGAGGAAATGAAACTGTAGCCGCCGTCCGCGCCGAACCAGATAGTGTCGCCGGTAAAGAGATATTTGTCGTCGATGAGATAGACCATATGCCCCCAGGTATGGCCGGGGACGAGAAAACACTCGATTTTGATGCCGTCAATCTCGAAAGTCTCGCCGCCATGCAGCAGCACCTTTTCGTTGTTAATTGTGACCTGCGGCAATTTATAGAGATGATATATGACTTTTCGCCGCACCTCGCCGGTAAGATACCGGTTTTCAATCTCGCCGATATAGAGCTTTGCGCTCCGGAACAAACCGGGGCTGTCTGCCTCCACCGCGCCCACGTGGTCGGTGTCCTGATGGGTGATGAGGATGTGCCGGATGGACTGCGGGTCGATGCCCAGCCAGCCCATTTTTTCTGCCAGCCGGTCGTAGTTGTACCCAGCATCGATCATGATGGTGGTGTTGCCCTTGCGGTAGAAGAAGATGTTCGCCACCCATTCCCGCACGCAGGCCACATGCTCGTCCACCCAGCCGGTGTTCAGGGGCTTGAAGATTTCCTTGCCGCGGTACATCTTGCTCATTTCTCTTTTCTGAAATTCGGTCGCTTTCTTTGACATCGGTATTTTCCCCTTACAGCAGCAGTCCGATTCCCGCAAGAATCAGAGAGAACACCGCCATCCCCACGGTTCCGAACAGCCATTTCTTCTGCTTGTCTGATCTCGAGATGTACGGCATCAGATCCTCTGTCCCCGGTATCACCCACGCCTTGGTGTGTCCGACCCAATAGCCGTCGATGCCAAGCCGGTCGATGAGATTCATCACAGACAGGATCACAAAGCACTGCCAGAAACCGCCCCAAAATGTCTGCGCACCGTTGATGGCATACACGCAAATCAGCACATAAGCAAGATATCCCGGAACGCAGATCAGCTTGAAGCGCAGCGAGCTTTGCTTGATCTTTTCCTTTGTGGTCAGCCCCAGTGCGATGCATCGCTCCAGAACCTGCACCTTATTTTTCGTCCTTTAGCCCAGATGCAGAACCATGCCCACAGCCCCTGTATATGGTTACCGCCGTATGCCCATCCTTGTCCGTGTCGGCGCAGACCGCCACCAGCAGTGCACCCAGTCCCAGTCCTTCCAGAACCGTTTGCAGCAGCATTCCTTATTCCTCCCGGCTTCTGTCCTTTACATCTTCTACAACTCCTTTTCCACCACAATGATCTTATTGGAAATATTCCGCACGGCGGGCAGCCTGTCCAGCAGCTCGTAAACTGGCGCAAATGCCGCCATGCCCTCGGTTAAGCTGTGTTCCTCCACAAAGCGAAAATCCGGCAGCAGTTCGGCAAGGGCTTTCCCATTCTTGATTCCCCAGTTGAATTTTGCGTTGCTTGCGTCAATGGATTTCTCCTTGAAGTGCCGCACTATCGTAGGATTCATGGTTTCCACAAATATAGTGGCTTGGGAAAAACGGCTGGAAATCACTGCAAAAATTTGCTGCACATCTTTTGCGTTCAGGTACATGGTCAGTCCCTCGACGACGATCAGCACCGGTACATTCTGCTCGCTGATCTCGCTGCCCCAATCTTCCATGGCGGACATGGCAATCTGTGAAATCGTGCCGCTTTCCGGCAGAAGCTTTTCCCGCACCGTCATCGTTTCCTGCAGGTCGAGGTTATACCAATGCGCATAACCCGACATCCGGTAGCACCGGGTATCCAGCCCGCAGGCAATATTGATGACCACCGCACCTGAATGCGCCGCAAGCCACGATTTTGTCAGTTTATCCAGCACGATGGTGCGGGCAATGACGCCGCTGCGCATGGCGGTATCCTTGTCCGCGAGGGAAAAATCGTAGTCCAGCTTCCCGATGATCTCCTCCGCCTTCGCGTCGTGAATCGCGCCGCGTCCTCGACTCTCTTTCGCTCTTGCATAAATGGTTTGCAGCATGGTCTCCGGCACGCCGGAGAGTTTGATTTTTTCTTTCATGTCATACTTCCTCCGCTTGCAAAGCCAGAAATTTTTCCGCATACCGGCAGAATTTTTCCGGGTATACCATCACCAGCTCCGCATGGGCCATCTTGGGGATGCCATGGATGCGCGCCTTAGGAAAATAGCGCTTGATGAACCGGATATCCCGCCTGCGATCCTTCTTTTCGTCGTCGCCATACCAGTAGGTGATTTTTGTGTCGATTTTCGCAGGGCACTTCGGAAGCGCATAGTTGTTGGCGGACCAGAATATGTTGCGAATCGTCCGGTCTGAAAAGGTTTTCAGATAGGCTTCCATGGCGTCGTATTCCTTTTTAGGGTCGTGCCCTGCGGGGGTAAACCGTTCCGGCGGAAAAGCCGCTTCCAGTACCTTTCGGCTGTTTGCCGCCATTTTGAAAGACAGCACATCCCGCGCCAGCAGCAGCTTTCGCACCAAGAAGGGCAGCTGATAGGGTGTGATCCCGCCATCAATGATGGCTCGGCTGATGGGTATTTTCCCCAATGCCAGCATACGGGTCAGACAGGCACCGCCCATGGAACAGCCATAGGCCGCATCCAGTCGGGAGACGCCGCGGCTTTTCAGATATTCCGTCACTTCATCCACGGTCTGCTCCACGGAGGTGAAGTCCCCAGGGTACTCCGGCTGATGGCCGTCAAATACCACCTGAAAAACGTGCCATTTCCGAGAAAGCAGCGCAATGGTATCCGCAAAAGCCCATACAGGCTCTGCGGTGCAGGGAAAAAACAGCAGTGTCCGCTCATGCTCCTGTCCGTGTTCTAATATCTGCATGGTTCATCCCTCCGTCTTCGCACACTCGGCATAGGTCAGCGGGAAGGATGCTTTCAGCACGGTGCTTTTCCGCACCATCCAGCCGTTTCCCCGCAGGAATTCCAGATATTCTGCGCTCGTCCATTTGCTGTGCAGCGGAAAGCCCGCCAGCTTCATGAAAAATGCTTTGACCTTTCCGAAGAAAGCGTTATCCGCATGGGTGAAGGTCGGCGCGACCAACATGCCGTCATCCTTCAGCACCCGGCGAATCTCCGACAATGCCTTCTCCGGTTCCGGCACGATGTGCAGCGCATTGGCCACGATGACCACGTCAAAGCTTCCGTCGGCATAGGGGAGGTGAAACATATCCTGCAAAGAGAAATGCAGCTTGGCAGATCGACTGTCCCGCTTGGCCTGCGCAATCATCTCCCCGGATGCATCCGTGGCCTCGATGTGAGCGGCGCTGCTCACGATATTTTTGGCGATCAGCCCTGTGCCGGTGGCCAGCTCCAGCACCGTTTTGCGCCGCACGACCGGACGTAGCAGCTCAAATAACCGCTCGTAGGCTGCGGCGTCCTTTCGCATGAAGCGGTCGTACCGCCCGGCGTTTCTGTCCCGGAAAGATTTGCGTCTTCCCATTTCCTGCCCTCCCCTCGCGTTAGCGCAAGCTAACCTTCGCGTATCAGAAATCGGTTAGATTGCGCTAACCGCATTGTCTTTGAAAAGCCGCATTCATGCGGCTTCTCTGTTTATGCAAATAACTCCCGGCAGGCGCCCCGCACCAGCGTTTCCAGCACCTGCGGGTAAAGCGCCCCGATCTGCTCCTGATGGGAGACGGTCAAAATCAAGCCCCGCACCGTGGCGGCGGCCAGCGCCATGCCGCCCTTGGGCTGCAAGCCGCCCGCCTCCAGCAGGGCACGAATGTGGGTCTCGTCGTCGTGGTAGTGGGCCGTTTTCACGTTCTCCGGCAGCCGATGCAGAAGAAAATCTGCGTCTTGCTCGATGAACACGAAGGCTTTCGTCTCGGCCAGCCACCGGCACGCCGCCAGGATCGCCTCTGCCGCGCGGGCGGCAGGGGCAAACGCCGCATTCTCCTGCAAGGACCTCTGCGCCGCCGCAAAGCACTCGGTATGGATATCCTCCAGCACGGTGAAAAACAGCAGCTCCTTGGAATCAAAGAATTTATAAAACGATCCCTTGGATATCCCAACGGCATTTGTCAGCTGCTCCACGGAGGTTTTCCGCATCCCGATGGTAATGCCGCAACGCCGGGCCTCACGGATCAGGTCTTTGCGAATCGTCTCATTCTGTTCGTCTGTAAAAGCCACTGCGCACGCTCCTTGAATTTATGACCGTTTTCAAACTTTCGGTCATATAGTAGCAGGAATCCATTCCGGTGTCAAGCTTTTGGAAGTGTATTCTCCCGCTGAATCATTTGGACAATCGTCGGAATTCCAGCGGGGAGACGCCGTAGGTTTCTGCAAATACCTTGGCGAATTTGCCCTGATTCTCATACCCCACCGCATTGGCCACCTCGATGATCTTCATTGTGGTAGATTCCAGTAGTTCGGCCGCCTTTTCCATGCGCTTTTTCCGGAAGTAATTCAAATAGCTGTCGCCAATACCCTTCACATAAAATTTGAAGCTGCTCTCGCTGACACCGAACCGTTCCGCCAGCTCTTTGGCTGTGATCCGCCTGGTCAGGTTGCTGAGAATCAGCGCCTCGGCCTCTTTTACGATAGCGATCTGAGATCGGGTAAAGTAGGTGTCTGGTTCACTTTCGGCCGGCATATTCATCAGCTCGCGCAGCAGACGAACAGTGAGAAACCGCAAAGAACCAATTTCCAGATCTTCCTTACTGGTCCATGTCTCTTTTACAAGGGAGGTGACCAACTATAAGAAGTCAAGAGGAAGTTGAAATATTTTGATTCAGGCAAAAAGGGCGCACAAAACCAAGCCCTCTTACGAGGACTTCAAAAAGAAGTTGGTGATAGTTCAGCGAACGAAGTCTGGATTATAAGACAGTTCTTTCGTCTGGAGAGTATAAATAACCCGTAAAAGCTTTTTGGCAACATGGGTAAGCGCAACGCGGTGTTCCTTACCCTCAGCACGTTTCTTGGCGTAGTAGGCCGCGAAAGTCGGTTCGTTGTTAATCACCGTTATGATTCGCTTATGATGAGGGACAGCAAGCAAGATGTTGCCGATTTGCTGGATGAACACGAGGAAAAGAAGTCTATACAGGAGCTCCTTCGAAAGCAGCAGAAGCCGCAGACACAGCGGCAAAGAAAATCGAAACGGCACGAGCAAGAACGATGAGTTTATGCCAATGTCTTCCTCACAAGAATAAACTGTTGGTTGGCGAACCAAAAGCCGAGCTGTCACTATAACACATTTAGGCGAAAGAAGGCCGCAGGTTCATTACGACCTGCGGCCGATTTCTAAGGAGGCTCCAGTATGCCATTCTCCATATGTAGGATATGGTCTGCACGGCAGACAATTTCTTATCTCGCAATTTTGTTGCCCCTCTTGACAGAAGGAATATTATACGCTATAATGATAGTGCCACTATCGGTAGTATGGCTATCAGTTATTGGAGGTGCGGAATGTCAAAGCCGGATAAGAGCATTGATCCAAAGATTTTGGAAGCCGCAAAAAAGGAATTTCTTGAAAAGGGATATGAAAAGGCATCCACAAACGTCATCTGCAAGAATGCAGGCGTAACTTGGGGCGCTTTACAAAAAAGGTATGAGGGAAAAGACGCGCTATTCTGCGCACTGGTATCCCCTGTTGCGGAGGAATTCAAGGCAACACTCATCGGTGCAAACGACGAGTTTCACAACCTGACGAAGGAAGAACAGGAAGCCAACGCCTTACATGAGGATACGGACGGAAATCAATTTATCGAATACATTTATGAGCACTTTGATGTGTTCCGACTGCTTCTGTGCTGTGCAGGAGGTTCCTCCTACGAGCATTATATGGAAGATCTCGTTGACATTCTGGAACACTCTACCCGTCGATTTATAGAGAACACCGGACATGAAGCGATTATCAACGGCAAAAAAGCCGGGGAAATGACTGTCCACATTCTCATCAGTTCCTATCTGTATGGCCTGTTTGAGCCAATCGCTCACGAAATGAAAAAGGACGAAGCAATCGAGTATGTGAATGAGCTGAAATACTTCTTTGATGTCGGTTGGGCCGACATCTTGAAGTTAAAATAAAAATCACCGATGTTCACAGCTTTGCGCTTTTTGTTACCATCTGCCGCGCTGCGGATGGTAATAAATATGACCGGCGGTTAGCTGTCTCTAACTATAAGGAGTAAAACATATGAATCAAACATCAAAGACAATTGGAAAGCTCTTAAAATACGCAGGACCGTTTCGCATAACGATTCTGCTTTCCGCCATCTTCGCCGCTTTTTCGGCAGTCATAAATCTGAAATCGTACCTGTGTGTGTATGAAGTTGCAAAACTTCTGATTCAGTCCGCAGGCAATTTCGGTGCAATCAACCTTGCAGCCATGAAGGAGCTTGGTTTTCGAGCGGTTTATTATGTGTGCATGGGTTTCGGAATGTACGGAATGTCACTGCTGTGTTCCCATATCAGCGCATATCACACCGTCGCAAGGATACGCATCCGGCTGATTCACCGACTCGGCACATTGCCGATCGGTTATCACACTTTGCATCCAAGCGGTAAACAGCGAAAAATCATCGAGAAAAACACGGACAATCTCGAAATCCTAATCGCCCATAATATCCCTGACTATGTGCAGTCATTGGTGTTGCCAGTTGCTTTTCTGGTATTCATGTTTCAATATGACTGGCGATTGTCGCTGATCTGCCTTGCTCCCATTGTGATCGGCTTCGGGCTTCTCTTTTCCATGTTGAAAGGCGAAAGCAGTGATTTTATCGGGCAAGTGCAGAAATCGGGTGAGGATATCGGAAATGCCGCAACGGAATATGTCCGCGGAATTGCAGTCGTTAAGACCTTCGGCCAAACAGCCTCGTCTTTCCGCCGCTATAAGAAAGCCGTGAAGGATTACGCTGACTTCATGACAAAGTATTCCTTTTCTATGGAAAATTCGTTCAGCCTGTACACAACCATTGTCAACGCAGTTTTTCTGTTCCTAATACCGGGCGGCATCTTATTGTATAACTTTGGGGGTGGGACGGAAAAAACCATCATGACCTTTTCATTCTTTGCGGTTTTGATTCCCTTGGTAGCATCCATTCTGACAAAGCTCATGCATTCCTCGTCCAATCTTATGCTTGCAGACGCATCCTTTATTGCCATCGACAACATCTTGAACGAAAAGCCTCTGCCGGAGCGGCAGAAGCTTAACGTCCCTGAAAATACCGAAATCAGCTTGAATGACGTGTCCTTTTGGTACGAGGAGGGAGTGAAGGCAATCGATCATATATCCATGACGATCAAGCCGGGAACCGTAACGGCATTGGTCGGAGAATCCGGCGGTGGGAAAAGCACGGTTGCCAATCTGATCGCACGCTTCTGGGACGTATCGGATGGTTCGGTAACGGTGGGCGGCGTTGATGTCCGTGATCTGGATTATTCTGATCTGATGAAACATATCAGCGTTGTGTTTCAGGATACGAATCTGTTCAAAATGTCCGTTGCTGAAAATGTGGCGATGTACAAGCCGGATGCTTCGCGGAAGGAAATACTCGAAGCATTGCAACAGGCAAGGTGCGAAGATATTCTGGAAAAACTTCCGAACGGTATGGATTCTGTGATTGGAGCCAAGGGCGTATATCTTTCCGGCGGAGAGATGCAGAGGATTGCGCTTGCACGGGCAATCCTCAAGGATGCGCCTATCGTGCTGCTGGATGAGGCTACAGCTTTTGCGGATGCAGAAAACGAATACTTGATTCAGAAAGCACTGGATGTGCTTCTAAAAGGCAAAACGGTGCTGATGATCGCACACCGGCTGCAAACCATCGTCCATGCTGACCAGATAATTGTGCTTCAGAAGGGACGGATCGTCGAACAGGGGACACATGAAGCCCTGATGCAGCAACAAGGCGTATACGCCGGAATGTATCATGAGTACGAGAGAAGCGTATCGTGGAGAATTGGAGGACAGTCATGATATTCGGTAAGATATTTCATCTGAGCAAAGAAGGCTCAAAAGCGATCGTTCAGGCTGGCATATGGCTTGCCCTGTTCAACCTTGCCGCACTGCTGCCTGTAATCCTGCTTGCCATGGCAAGTGAGAAAATGATCACGCTGTATTACGCTGACAGCGAAGCAAAGATCTCGCTGCTTCCCTATGCGCTGGCACTTGCGGTAATTCTGGCTGTAATGTTTGTAACCTATAAGGTTGCATATCACAAGGAGTATCTAACCTCCGGGCAGGAAGAATACAAACTGCGAATGGAGCTCGCGGACAAACTGAGAAGACTGCCGCTGTCCTTTTTTGGGATGCGAGATTTGAGCGATGTGACGGGCGTTATTATGGACGATGTTCAGACGATGTCTCATGTCTTGTCGCAGACCGCAGCTGAGTTGATTGGCGGCATGATCACAGGAATTGTTTCCCTGCTCATGCTGTTCGTGTACGATTGGCGGCTTGCCCTCTATCTTGCCGCCTGCCTGCCTGTCGTAATACTCGTCATGTCGCTGTCAAGGAAGATATCAGAGGGCACAAATAAAAAGAACCGAAATAAAAAGCTGAGCGTCAGCGCAGGATTGCAGGAGTACCTTGAAAACATAAAGCTGCTGCGTACCACCAAAGCGATGGAGGATTATCAGCAGGGACTCAATAAAAAAATCAAGCGTATCATTCCTGGGCTTGTGCTATATGAGCTGCTGGCCGGTTTGTCCATTTCCGTTTCTTACAATGTTATGCGCATTGGGCTTGGGCTTGTTATTATCTTCGGATCGGGAATGCTTGCCGCAGGGGAAATCAGCCTGTTCAAGTTTCTGATTTTTCTGTATGCTGCGGTGCGTATCTATGAACCACTGACAAGTGCTTGTGAGCATCTTGGCGATTTCATCGCGTCTCTGGTGGGCGCGGGACGAGTGACAAAGCTGCTGGAAGAACCCGAGCAGGGCGGCAGCGAGAGTGTGAGCGTCAGCAGCTTTGATATTCGGTTTGACCATGTCAGCTTCGCCTATAATAACGAAGAAGTCCTGCACGATGTTTCCTTCACTGCAAAGCAGGGCGAAATAACCGCATTGGTCGGTCCATCCGGTTCCGGCAAAAGTACGCTTGCCCGTCTTGCGGCAAGATTTTGGGACGTGAAAAGCGGAACGGTATCGATTGGAGGAGAAGATCTGCGAAAAATCGCACCGGAACAGCTTCTTAAAAACTATTCCATTGTTTTTCAGGATGTCGTACTGTTCAACGATACGATTTACAATAACATCAAAATCGGCAAAGAGGATGCAACGGAAGAAGAAGTTTATGCAGCAGCAAAACTGGCCGCCTGCGATGAATTTATAGCGCGTCTTCCCGAGGGCTATCAAACCTTGATCGGCGAAAACGGGAAAACGCTTTCCGGCGGCGAGCGGCAGCGACTTTCCATTGCCAGGGCGTTTCTGAAAAATGCGCCGGTGATTCTGCTCGATGAAAGCACGGCCAGTATAGACCCGGAAAATGAAACAAGAATCCAGCAGGCAATCAGCCGACTGATTGAAAATAAAACGGTGCTCATTATCGCCCACAAACTGCGCACCGTGGCAGGCTGTGATAAAATCGTCGTGCTGGAGCAGGGCAATGTCGCGGAAGAAGGAACGCATGATGCGCTCATGAAAGAAAACGGACTCTATCATAGGCTTTATACCCTGCAAAATGAAAGCCTGATCTGGAAGGTCAGAACATGAAATGGAGGTTTTTCGGATGAACAAGGAAAAAACAAACAGGTTGAACGGAAAAGACCTGATCAATATCGGCATATTTACCGCTGTCTATTTTATACTGAATCTATTGATTGCGGCAGTAATGGGATTCATTCCAATCGTCAACATGATGATCCCATTTGTAAGTTCGCTTGTGCTGGGCATCCCCATGATGCTCTACTTCTCGAAGATCAAGAAATTCGGCATGGTGCTTATTACCTATATCATCTATGGCGTGATCCTCACGCTCGCAGGCGTCGGTTTCTACAGTCTGATCGGCGGAACGCTCTGCGCAGTGGCTGCGGAGTTTATTTTGAAAGCGAAACACCACAAAAGCGTTTTTGCTGCGATTCTCAGCTATGCGATTTGCAGCGTAGGGGCAAACGCCAATGTACTCAGTTTTGCCCTTATGACGGAAGCGCAATTTGCAGAAAAGGCTGCATACTATGGGCAGGAATACATGGATATTATGTCGGGTTACTTTTCTCACGGTTATACGGTACCATTGGTGGCCATTTCTGCTTTTATTGGTGGCATAATCGGCGGATACATTGGAAAAGCCGTGCTGAAAAAGCACTTTGCCAAAAGCGGTATAATTTGATGAAAAGCGTACTGTTTGGGCAAAAACCAACCTCCCGGCAACTCTATCTGGATGCGAGGACAAAACTTATTTTGTGCCTTTTGACTTCTTTTATCATGTTTTCCTGCAATTACACAGGAGTTATGCGTTTTGTCCTTCCTGTCCTCTCAGCGCTCCCATTCTTCTCGTTTCTGATCTTGAAGAAATACAGAACGGCAACAGGGTATATTCTTGCCTACGGAATCTGCCTATTCCTTCCGGTTGTCCTCCGACAGTATGACGCGCCTTTCCTGAATATTATGTCTGCTGCAATTGCCTCAATATTCACGCAAATGCTTCCCGGTCTCTCCATGTTCAATGTACTGCTGTCGTCTACGTCTGTGAGTGAGTTCATAGCCGCAATGGATGGTTTCCATATTTCAAAGAAGTTCTCGGTTCCGGTATCTGTGATGTTCCGGTTTTTCCCAACTATACGCGAGGAGTATCAGTTTATCCGGGATGCTTTGCGGCTGAGAGGAATTGGAACTCTGGCGCATCCTTCTGAAATGCTGGAATACCGGATGGTGCCTCTTTTGACAGAACTGGTTCAGGTGGGAAACGAATTGTCCGCCTCAGCCATGACAAGAGGCCTGGATGCGCCGAATAAGCGGACAAATGTGTGCCGGAGCGGATTCCATGCGCAGGATATCATAGCGTTTGTTTTCTGCGCTGTCGTAATCATGCTTTTCATTATTTCAAAGGTGCTGGGATTGTAATATGATCGAGATAAAGAATGTAGATTTTTTCTATGAGACTGCAGAATCGGAAAGTTCCTTAAAAAATGTCAGCGTTACTGTTCCAAAAGGACAGGTGGTCTTGCTGTGCGGAGAATCCGGGAGCGGGAAAACGACCTTTGGAAGGCTGATCAATGGCTTGATCCCCTGCTATTACGACGGAAAAATGGACGGACAAGTGTTCGTTAACAAAATAAGTACGGCAGGCATTCAGCTTCACGAGTTAGCGGAAACGGTAGGTTCTGTATTTCAGAACCCAAAATCACAATTTTATACGCTTCTTACCGACACAGAGATCGTATTTGCCTGCGAAAATATCGGCATGGAAAAATCGGAGATATTCAGTCGTTTTGAAAAAACGGTGCAGGATTTTCACATGGAAAAGCTGCTCGGGAAAAATGTGTCTCAGTTGTCCGGCGGCGAAAAACAAAAGATTGCCTGCGCCTGCGTCAGTATGCTTGAGCCACCAATCTTTATATTGGATGAGCCTACCTCTAATCTGGATATCGGTGCGATCCGCGAACTGAAAAAAATTATCAGGAAGTGGAAAGATTCCGGGAAAACAATTTTGATTGCCGAACACCGGCTTTGGTGGACAAAGGATCTCATAGACCGTGTGCTTATTTTTCGAGAGGGGGAAATTGCGGAAGATATTAATGCCGCCGAATTTTGGAGCAGATCACCAGAGGAATTTCGAAGCCGTGGGCTGCGCAGTTTTTCCGGCTTTGCCCCCATAAAAGCAGGAGTAACACTGACCGATGCACACTATACGATTTCCGAATTTCAATATGCAAATGGGAAGGATTTTTCAATCCATGTCCCAAAACTTGAAATTCCAAAAGGCGCAGTCGTAGCAGTGCTCGGAAACAACGGTGCCGGAAAGAGTACCTTTGCAAAGTGCCTGTGTGGATTGACAAAATGCAAGGTACAAATATACGATGGAAATAGAACATACCGCGGGCGAGAGTTGCGAAAACTGTCCTTTATGGTTTTTCAGGATGTGAATCATCAATTGTTTTCAGAAAGCGCTTTAGAAGATGTTACGCTCGGGCTGTCTTTATCCAAAGAAGAAAAAACAGCTGTTGCAGAGGACGCACTGCGCCGGATGAACCTTGCAGATTGCAAAGATACTCATCCCATGGCACTATCCGGTGGGCAAAAGCAGCGACTGGCCATCGCCGGTGCGCTGGCTGCAAAGAAGGAACTGATACTGTACGACGAGCCGACAAGCGGTCTGGACTATCGAAATATGGAGCGTGTTGCGCAGAACATCAATGCGCTGGCCGAAGCCGGAAAAACGCAGCTTGTTATCACCCATGACCCGGAGTTGGTTGAAAAATGCTGCGATTATTACCTGTTTTTTGAGAACGGGGAGATTATTGAATATGGCACATGGTCGGAGCGAACAATCAATCGAATCCGGGACTATTTTGATATCGGAACATTTGGGCATGTGTGACTATCACCCAAATGATAAGCGGGAATGAAATTCAGTCAGGCTCCGACGGCACCTTTTGCAGAAACGCACCTTGACAAATCGCGTCTCAAAAGCAATACTTGGAAGATTACGCCCGAAGAAATGGCTTCACGAATACTCGCCATTTTACTGACGATGGTTTTTCGGGTGTGAATTTCAATCGTCCGAGTTTTCAGGAGTTGATTAAGGAAGTAGAAGCAGGAAATGTCGCAACGATAATCGTTAAGGATATGAGCCGATTAGGGCGAAACTATCTGCAAGTCGGCTTTTATACGGAAGTTCTGTTCCCACAGAAAGATGTCCGTTTTCTTGCGATAAACAACAGTATCGACAGCAACAATGCTTCGGATAATGACTTTGCCCCGTTTTTGAATATAATGAACGAATGGTACGCAAAAGACACAAGCAATAAAATCAAGGCTGTGTTTGATGCCCGTATGAAAGACGGAAAGCGTTGCAGCGGTTCAATTCCCTATGGATATAACCGATTAGCAACCGACAAACAAACGCTTGTCGTTGATCCTGTGGCTTCTGAGGTGGTAAAGCGTATCTTTCTGCTTGCCAACGAGGGCAAAAGTCCGAGAACGATTGCTGAATTGCTTACCGAAGAAAAGGTTTTAATTCCGGCAGCACACGCAAAGGAATATCACCCCGAGCAGTATAACGGAATGAAGTTTTCAGACCCGTATCTTTGGGGAATGTCAACCATAAGAGGGATTTTAAGCAGACAGGAATATCTCGGTCATACCGTTTTGCGTAAATCGGTCAGTACGAATTTCAAACTGCACAAAAGGAAGAATACCGATGAAGATGAACAGTATGTATTTTATAATACACACGAGTCTATCATCTCGCAGGAACTTTGGGACAGCGTTCAGAAGCGAAAGAAACGAGCGAACAGGACAGCGGCAAGAGGTACGCATAGCAACCGTTTAAGCGGTTATCTGTACTGTGCGGATTGTGGCAGAAGAATGACCCTGCAAACGCATTACAGTAAAAAAGACCGTTCGGTGCAGTATTCTTACCGTTGCGGTGGGTATGCAAGCAAAGTAAACTCCTGCTCTGCCCATTCAATTAGTGCTGATAATGTTGAAGCCTTGATATTATCGGCTGTCAAACGATTATCAAGATTTGTTCTGAATGATGAGGAAGCCTTTGCAAAGGAACTTCAAGCACTTTGGAATGAAAAGCAGACAGAAAAGCCGAAGCAGAATAAATCGGAATTGCACCGTTTTCAGAAGCGATACGACGAACTTTCTAAACTTATTCGTGGCTTGTATGAAAATCTTGTTTCGGGATTACTGCCCGAAAGGCAGTATAAGCAACTGATGAAGCAGTATGATGATGAGCAGGCAGAACTGGAAACGAAGATTGAGGAAATGCAACAGGAACTGACCGAAGAAAAGACAAATACGGTTGATATTAAGCATTTCATTTCCTTGATACGCAAGTGCAAAGAGCCGACAGAAATATCCGATTTGATGTTTGCCGAACTCATTGACAAGATTGTGGTTTATGAAGCAGAGGGAGTGGGAAAAGCAAGGACACAAAAGGTTGATATTTATTTCAACTATGTCGGGCAGGTCGATATTGCCTATACGGAAGAAGAACTTGCTGAAATAAAGGCACAGGAAGAACAGATAGAAGCGGAACGATTGGCAAAACAGCGTGAGCGTGAAAAAGCCTACCGAGAGAAGCGAAAGGCGAAAAAACTCGCTGAAAACGGTGGAGAAATCGTCAAAACAAAGATATGTCCTCACTGTCAAAAAGAGTTTGAGCCTACAAGTAACAGACAGATTTTCTGTTCAAAAGATTGTTGCTATCAGGCAAGGCAGGATAAGACAAAAGCCGACAGAGAAGCAGAAAAAGGAAATCATTATTATCGTCAGCGTGTCTGTGCTGTGTGTGGCAGTACCTACTGGCCTACACACAGTCAGCAGAAATTCTGTTCCGAAGAATGTCAAAAACAAAATCACAACGAGAAATCTTTGGAATTTTACCACAAGAAGCAAAAGGAGAAATCAGGATGCAACGATTTATTACAGACGAAAGAACTGGTACTATCTAACAAGTGGGGTGTTTTTCTATGCCAAAAGGAGTACCGAACAAACGATACACGCCGGAATTCAAGAAGCTGGTCGTGGAAACCATGCAGCAGGAGCAACTGAGCTATAGCGAAACCGTGCGAAGATTTGAGGTAAATAGTCATCGCCGGATTCAGGATTGGGAACGAATCTATCTGACCGAAGGTCCGGAAGGGTTCGCCATCGAACGGCGTGGCCGCAGCAGCAAGGGCCGTCCGCCAAAGCAGCTGCCAAAGGAGGTAGAAGAAGATCTGCTGGCAGAAGTTCAGCGGCTGCGTGCAGAGGTAGAATACCTAAAAAACTTGCAAGCCTTGGTTTTGGAAGACGAGCGACGCCAGCGCAAAAAACGCTGGTAGTTCAGAAGCTAAGGCAAGAACACGCACTCAGTATTCTGCTCTCAATCGCTCAACTGCCCTGTGCGACCTTCTACTATCATCTGAAACGGATGAAGCGGGTGGATAAGTATGAGTCAGAAAAACAAGAAATCACGGCAATTTACCATGAAAAGAAGTATCGTTCTTACAGGGGCGAAGTCGGCAAAATCGCACCAAACTTACTGAATCGGGACTTCCATGCGGACAGGCCGAATCAGAAATGGGTCACGGATGTGACGGAGTTCAGCCTGTTCGGAGAAAAGCTCTATCTGTCCCCGATTCTCGATCTGCACAGCAGCGATCTGGTCAGTTATACCATATCGAATCGTCCTGTACTCAGCATGGTAACCACCATGCTGGACGAGGCTTTTGAGAAGATCCCGGATGGCACCGGGTTGATCCTTCATTCCGACCAAGGATGGCAATACCAGCATAGGCAATATCAACAGATGCTCCGAGAGAAAGGTGTTCGCCAGAGCATGAGCCGCAAGGGAAACTGTCTGGACAACGCTGTGATAGAGAATTTCTTCGGACTGCTCAAAAGTGAGCTGTTATATCTGCAAGAATTTCAATCCATGGAACACTTCAAACGGGAACTGATCGAATATCTGGATTACTACAACAACCGCAGGATCAAGGCAAAACTAAAGGGCTTGCCGCCTGCAATTCACAGACAGCAAGCCCTCTCGGCTGCTTGAACAATTTTTACTTCGAAATATTGTCTAACCCTGCTGCGGCAGATGCATAGGCTGTCCATCCGGACGATGGACATAGCCATAGTCACTGAGGATGCCCCTATCTCTATACATCAGGTCTGCGCCGTAGGCGGTGAGATTCAAATTCCGGATGAGCAGGTCAAGCTCTGGCCCGTCTGCCATAAAGGAAAGTTCCTCCCGTGCCCGATCCTCCAACGAGTGGATATTCGGTTCGAAGGCGTATTCACTCAGGTGCTCTGTCAGCGCCATGGCATCCTCCAGCTTGTAAATATCCAGCTGACTGGCCACTGCCTTGAACGCCGCCAGTTCCCCATTTGCATCCAACATTTCGAGACACTGCGCAAATTGATTGACCTGCTCCATGCTGGTGTGAGCCATATCTACGAAGGCCCACATCTCCGGCATGGCGGTGTCGCATTCCTCCAGCTGCACCTCCTGCCAGCTATCCACCTCCAGACAGTCCAGCACGGCGTCCAACTCCGCCTGCTTTGCGGGCGTTTGGCACAGCTTGTCGACCTCCATCTGCACCAGTCCCTCAAAAGCGATGTCCTCTACATGGTCGAATGTACTCAGCTGCTCCGCCAGTGCATTGAACTGATACAGGTCGCTGTCATCAAGGAGCGGTGCAAGAAAGCCGTACCGGCCAATGTCCTCCACCTGCCAATAGGGTTCCCGTCCATCCACCAGCCGCAGCTTATCCAGTGCATCTATCAGTTCCCACGGCGTAGCGGGCAGATCCAGCTCTGCGTGGTTACTGCAATCCGGATCGCCCAGATATACGGAGAAAACCTTTTTATCCAAGCTCCATACCCCCTCTCTGCTGCACGATGTCCATGCAGTGATCCGGGTCTGCGCCGGGTACATCCCAGCCGCACATACTGCCGATCTTCATGGCTGTCTCCTGAGCGGGCGTCACCCCCAGCTTCCGGTTCTGCTCGTCCGCAATGCGGCGGTTCTCCTGTGCGTCCGGCGTAGACCAGTCGCTGGGATAGTACCCGATCTCCCCACGCTTCACGCAGATGAGCTGGCCCGTACCCGGCAGCAGCGTAAAGCACAGCTGAGGCAGCTTGTCCTGGTAAGGCTCAAACCGCTCCTGCTCCGTCTGGATGCTCCAGTCCTCATCCTGCCACAGATGCACATACAGCTCCCTACCGCCGTCCAGTGCGATCTCTTGCTGCTCGAAGCCCTCGCCCCAGCCGTCCGAGACTTGGCCGGAGATGTACTTCTTCAGCGCAGCCAGTTCCACAGCCGACAGTTCGCCGCTGATCTGGCACTCCGCCACACCCCACAGCCTGCCATGCCGCTGCTCCACATCATGCCGCTGCTCCACATCGAAGACAACGGAATACACCTTGTCTTTGACGCTGTCTGGCTTTCTGTACCAGTGCATGATGCCTCTGACCTGTTCCTCCTGCGTGCGATTTTTGAATAAGGCACTGCGGATATTCTCCTCATACGATGCCAAGTCGCCGCCGGTGAGCCGTTCCGGCTCCTCCGGCATATTACCCCACTCATCCGGCTCGTAGAGCTCGGCGGTCAGGGGCATATACAGCTTCAGCATACTGCGTTCGGGCGGCAGGACGGTAAAGCTGTCCTCGCCGGGGATGAGGGCCAGAGTCCGCCCGTTGTCCCATTTCATCTGAAATTGCCCGGCGTCATCTACGCACACAAGCGTACCCTCTGTGCCGGGTGCTACCGGCGCATAAGGATCCTCCATGGAAACCAGCCGAATGCGGGTGCCGGGCGGATATTTTTCCCGCAGGAATTTCACCATTTTTTCGGATGTAAACATCTTTAGATCCCTCCCATTTTCTGTGTGTATTCAGATCGTGTATATGGATCTTCTTCACCGAAGAAATCCAGCAAAATATCATCTGCCGCCTTGCGAACGGCAGGATCGTCCGTCAGGACTTCGTAACGAAACCCGGTGGTATCCCGATAGGGCAGTTCCTCCCGGATACAGTCCAGAAACGACTCTCCATCGTAATAGAGAATGTCATCGCCCCCGACAAATGTGGCCTTGCCAATAGGCTCCATAATTACATCACTTCCTTCTTTCGCAATAGATCACCAATCTCTGCCGCCCGCCGCTGGCGTAGGGGTGGCAGGTGATGAGCGTCAGCAGGTCACGCCCCGGCTGGATCTTGATCTTCTCCGCCTCATGGGGCTGGATGATTTGAATGTCAACCACCGTGTAGGTGAGCGTTTCCCACAGATTCGTAATCGTTACCATATCGCCCGCCTGCAAGCGGTCTATGTGCCGAAAATAATCCGCGCCATACCATCCTCTATGCCCGGCAATGACGCAGTTGGTATTTACGCCGCCAATGGGCACCTCCACGCCGTAGTCTCTCAGCAGGGCAGCAGGTTCCTCACAAGCCGCAGCGTCATTCAGCCCCGCTTGTCGCTCTGCATAAATGAGCTTGTTATATCCCTGCAAGTCCGCCAGCAACTCGGGGTACGGCTGTCTTGCCACCTCCAAAAAGCCCTGCGCCGCCGCGCTCATGTCCGCTTGCAGCCTATGCCCGGAAACCACCGGCCACAGCAGAATACAAAGCCCCGCCACGGCCAGCGCCACCGCCAACAAAGCAGCTTTTTTACCCACGGCGTCGCCTCCTTGCAAAGAGGCAGATACCACCAGCCGCAGCCAACACACCAAGGCCGATGCCCAAGCCCGTGAGATAGTGCTGCGTCCACGAAGACGCAGCCTTCTGCGCCTCATCGCTCTCTGTCGCCAGCTCCGGCACATACGCCACTCGATGTCCCCGCACCAGCAGCCGGTGGGTGTTCACCCCAAAGGGCGTGCAGGTTACCAGCGTCACCAGGTCTTGCCCGTCCTCGATTTGCAGCAGTGATGTGTCCGAAGGCAGTACCGTGGCGATCTGGTCCACCTCGTAGGCCAGCACCTCGCCCAGCACATGGATATAGAAAACATCACCCTCCGCCAACTGATCAATGTCCGAAAACAGCTTCGCCGAAGCCATCCCGCTGTGGGCCGACAGCACCGCATGGGTGCCATCTCCGCCCACGGGCAGAGAAGTCCCCACCACATGCCCCACGGCCCGCTCCAGCGTCTCCGCCTCCGTGCCGTGCCGCACCGGCAAATACACGCCGATCTTCGGGATGTCGATGGTACACATGGCACCGCCCATGGTCAGCTGCTCCGCATAGAGCAGGGGAGGGGCAGAAGCCCCTCCCGTACTGACCGCCGCCTCGCCCCGCAGAAAGGCGTTATACGCCTCTGCCGCCCGTCGCTGAATGGCCAGCTCCGTATCATCGGCGTCTGCAATGGCAGCAGCATAGACTGTCTCCACATCCGAGTGATACCGTTCATTCAGCAGCTCCCCCATCAATGGGTAGAGTAGCAGCCCCAGCGCAATTACTCCACAGGCCACCGCCAACAGTCGCCATTTCACTGGTCGTTCCTATTGTGCTTCCGCCCCCGGGCCACAATAAACGCCGCCACGCCCAGCAGCATACAGCCGCCCACGGTGAACATCCAAGTGCCGTAACCGCCTGTCTTAGGCAGGTCGAAGCCGGGGTTGTTGATGACCGTCAGCGGCACGATGGCATTGCCGTCCTCCAGATTTACAGGTTCGCCGTTGACAGTGCCGCTGGCAGTCAGGAGCTTCACGCCGCAGGTCTCGCAGGCGCCCTCGCCCTCCGCAGCGGTAATGATAATTTCGATGCCATCCTTCAGCAGCACATACCCCTTGTCCGTGGCGGTCTCTGTCATCGTATAGGTATCGTCTCCCCGTTGGGCGCAAACAGCGTGGCCTTGCTCTCCTTCGCCTCATGGCCGGTGACATGGTACACGCCGTCCACCAGCTCCGCCGTCACAAAATAGCCGTCCGTGTCGTTGTGCAGCAGGAAATGAACATTGGCCAGGTCGCCCTTGCCGTCCGAAAACTGCTTCAGCACATCCACGCCGTAGGTATACACATGGCAGCAGTCCTGGAGCGTATCATAGTAGCTGGTGTTGGTGCGCTTCCAGGTCAGCACCACCTCGTTGGGGTTGTCGGTATCGCCCAGCTGTGCGTCAGCGGTAAGGGTAGCGGCATAGGTGATCCGCATAGTACAGTCGCTGTAACCACGCTTCACGCTATCGGTGTAGACACTTGCGGATTCATTGATGTCCGCCAGCCCGGTCTCTGTCATACCAATGGTCATGGTGTTGGCAGCGTCATCATAGCTGACGACAAACTTGCCGGAATCCTCGTCCCAAGCGGTGATCTCATCGGTGCATCCGGCATCCCGGAAGAACTCAATGACCACATCGCTCCTGTTGTAGCGAATCCCCTCACGCAGCGTGTCCACGAATGTATAAGTAGTCAAACTGGTAGCCTTAGAGGTAATAGTGGGCAGTGTGCTGATGATCTGATAGTCCACCACATCACCCACGGAAGCGGTGGCAGTATGTGCATAGCCATCCGCAATGTCGGTCAGACTGCCGGTATTCTTGCCGGTACTGTTTTTATCCTCTCGGACAGTTTTTTCAAGGTTCGGACTGCCGGTCTGGTTCTTGGGGTACACGGTCACATCATAGTTCCAATCTTTGCCGTCCATGGTGGTCATGGGCAGGGAAACAAAAAACGGGTTGCAGGTGCTGGTGACATTCTCCGGCACACGGGTCTCCACCACCAGATACAGCCCCTGCTCCAGTCCACCGACCTTGCTATGTCCGTTTGCATCCGTCTCACCGTCTGCGCTGGCTGCCGTGATGTCGTACTTGTAAAGGGAAAGGGACGCCTTTTGCCCGGAGTCAATGGTCGGCGCCGCGAACGCCGTGGTGATAAGCCCCAAGGCCATGACCATAGCCAGGAGCAGCGCCCAAAGTCGTTTTGTTTTCTTCATCGTTCAGTTCTCCTTTTTCATCGTGGATTTTTTGCAAAAATAAACACCCATGCAAAGCATGAGTGCCGCAAACAGAATATAAATTGTGAAGCCTGTGCCTCCCGTAAAGGGCAGCGCAAAGCCCGCATTGTTGCAGGCGGTAATGGTGATATCATGGCTGCCTGCGTCCAGCGTCCCTACGAACAACGGCTCCGCCAGCAGCGTCATTCCCTCCGCCGCCTGCACCTCCGTTACCCTGTAGTAAGTGCTGCCGTCTGCTGTCAGGTTTTCCCAGCAAACGGAGCCGTCCGCATCCGTTTCCGCCGTGCTCACCTCCTGCCAGTTCACCTGATCCGCAGAGGATTCCAGCAGAAACCGGATCCCAGACAGAGGATCACCCTCGGCATCCACCTTCTTCACCGCGATCCTGCCGGGGATGGCGGCGGTCTTGATTTTAAGGTAAGCCGTCACCGGATCCCGGACGCTGGCAGAGTAGGTGACCACATCCTGAATACCGGCAGGCGATCCCCACACGCCATCGCCCCACACCACCATACCGGCGCTGGTGGTGCCATCTTTGGTAGCGGTGATGGTGATGGCATCTGAAATGGGCTTTTCCGCTGAGACCGTCAGCACATCTCCGTTCTTGCTGAAGGTCAGGTCGGCATCCTCACAGCTGAAGCTGTACCTTCCCAGCATTCCATTGGTGTCGGTGATGCTGCCGGTAAACTTGCTGCCGTCCCAAGTCAGCTCCAGCGTCTCTGCATTGGTGGCGGTAGAAGTGCAGAAGCTGGGCCGCTTGCTGTGAGTCTGCACGGAGTCCACAATGGAATCATAGTAGGTCTGTGATGGAATCGTAGTTTTTCTGCGGTGCGCCGGGTTCGATGCAGTAAGCTACCTCGCCCTGCCAGGAGTCCAGACACCGGAACTGCGTGTAGCTGGAAGCCCCTACCCGGTAGCCAAACCGCAAATTCAGTACACCGTGGCCCCAGTTACCGCTGGACTTCAAGGTATCATCTGACAGGGGAAAATTCCAGATATACACCTGTTTGGATGCGGCGAAGGCTGTGGTAGGCAGCAGGCATAGGCACAGCACCAACGCCAGCAGAAAAGCCGTCCCGCACTTGATGATTCGTTTCAAAATAGACCTCCTATTCTCCTAAATTTTTACATAAGAAAAAGGCCCTCCATGAGAGCCTTTTCTCTAATATGGCTGCCGTTATCCGCGACCGATGAACAGTTCGTACTGTCCGTCTCCGATCTGTTCTGCCCAGATCCAGACGGCGGTGCAGCCTTCCTCGTTCTTATAATATGTCAGATCATCCCGGATATAGGCGGCCAGAACATCCTCCGTCTTACTGCTGCATCGGATGGGCGTGTCCCAGCTATCCGTTGCATTTTCATCCAGCCGCAGATTCTGCCTCATCTTGTGTTACGACCTCCGAAGGGTTTGCGTTTCCATTTTGCGCCGCTGCGGCTCTGGAAACATCGGCAGATGTTGTTTGCGGTGGATCTTCTCCTGCGGTTTTTGCGGATACTCCGGTCCCGCCGCAGCCTACAAGGAGCAGTACGCTTAGCATACCCGCTATGATTTGCAGTTTTTTCATTTTGTACCTCCAGTTTTTATTTTTCCGTCCTGTGCCGGTACACAACACAACTACCACAGGATCGCCCACAAGTCAACGGAAATCTGCGCAGCTGCCATAGAAAACTGGAAGCCCTCTGGCACGACCTCCATTCCAACTCATACCATGCCGCCCATTTCCATGTGGGATGTTTCTTCCTGCGCCATGTTCTGCCGCTGCACATCCAGATCATAGGCCGTACAGTAGCAGTTATAATCGCCCGGAGACGGATTGCAGCGCAGGCAGTAGCGGTAATGCTCGGTTTCCACGATGTAGCCGTAGTTCTGTGTCCAGCCGCCGCTGATTTTCCCGCCGTGTTCATAGCAGAAACGCTCCATAGCGAAGCGGTTTTTCAGCATACTCTCCCTCAGCGTGTCCACGACCTCCTGCAGCTCCGCCTTGAACGCGGGGCTGTTCAGTTCCTCTGGGCCGCGGGGCCACCAAGTATGCCAGAACTCGTTGCCGCTGCGCCCGAAGTCCATGCGGATATGGCCGATGGTACCCCGCCGTTTATCTTCTTCGGGGTGCGGGGTATAAAATAAGCCCGCCTCATCAGGGCGGGCCGAACGGATATGGAATCTGCTCATATTTCCCATCATTTTCACCTCTTTCTTATGGTATAGCTACACAACATAGCACATGTCAGCTGTAATAGCTACTGAAGCATTTGCTGTCCCTGTGTCTGCCCCTCCGGAAAGGGTGGGTCTAAGCGTCGCAGCCGACCGAACTCCGTCTCCACCACACCGTCATTTTCCATGCGGTCCTGACCGTATTGCTCAAAATCCATGTAGCCGTCCAGTTCGTAGATGGCCTCATCATCCAGCTCCAGCGTTTCCTGCAATCGCTGCTGACCGTAACCGTAGGCGCCCTCCGTAATGCGCTGGTAGTTGTCCAGATTTCGCAGCAACTCACAGGCTCCGCGCAGGGTGTCTGGCCGCTCGGCATCCAGAATGGCCGCATAGGTCAGGAGCATCCCGTCCTTCTGCCAGATGTCCTCCAAGGCTTCGGCAAAATCGTTGTAATCCTCCACGGCGGGGCAATCCGTATCACGGATCAGTTCCCCAATGTAAGGCACCTTGAAGCGAATATCACAAAGCTTGGCATCCGCGAAAACATCAATATCGAGGTATGCCTTCACCGCGTCCAGGTATTCCTCGTCAGCGGGGAGGACGAGGGTGTAGTCCGGCTTTCCATCGACGCGCAGCGTCATGCGGAGGATTTCATCCCGATTTTCATTGCGCCAAGGCTCTGCCGGCGAAAGATAGCTGCGGTCGATCCCCATATCCGGCGTCAGCAAGCTGCGGGCGTTGGGAACAAAGGCGCTGTACCGGGCGTAGTTATATCCCTGTGGGTCAACAAGGAAACCGTCCTTTCCCTCCGCGTCGAGGACGAGCAGACAGTGCCTGGCATCATCATCGTGTCGGACAGCGTTTTTGTTCTCTGCGATGAAATCATAGTCAGCCAGCAGTGCGCGGCTGAACTGCTTGAACCGCGGGCTTGGCAGCTCGATGACCTTATCCACGGCGCAGGGGTCTGCCTCGCATCCTGCCTGCTTACACTTCAGTTCCGCTCGAATGATCATCGTGAAAGCCCTCCCATCACCATGTGGCTGCTCTGGCTGCCGTTCATCACTTCCTCCATGCTGATATAGCCCTTATAGGCGATGTAGCCCCGGTCGGTGAACATCCCGTCCTCCTCGTTCATGCGCTCCGAGCCGTACTTTTCATAGTCATAAAAAGCGTCGAGGTTTTCGTCATAGTCGAAATGGCCGGACTGCTGGATCATGTACCTTCATGTCGTTGTCGTAGACCACGCCGTAGGGGGTGATCGTGCCGCTGCCGCTTTCGATGAGCTGCCGTGCGGTTTTCTTGCCGTCCAGCGCGTTCAGCTCATCCACGCTTGCGCTGCCGCCGTGCAGGTTCATGTAGTGGTCGCGGCCGATGGCGGCGAGGTCGGAGAAGTCGGTGATGACCGTAGCCTGCTGGCAGCAGAAGGTCAGGTTGATGAGATCCTTTAACTCGAACAGCTCCAGCTTGTGGGCCATCGCCTGAAACTGTGCGGCTTCGCCGGTGTCGAAGCTGTCCAGCCGCTTGGCGAGGTAGTTCAGCTCCTCCACATTGACCGTGAGCATTTCCACTCGCTTGAGAACGGTGTAGATCCTGCGCCAAAGGCTCTCGTATGCCGGAGCAGAGGGCCGCTTTGTTCCGGTCGGACAAACGCCAGCAGCGCTCTCGCCAATGTGTCCATCTTCGCCGGTGGGCATCGGACAGGAAGAATTGGAAGAATTGAGGTTTCCTCTCTCTGAATTGCTAATGCATCCTTTTTCGAAACTGCGGCCCCATAGAGGGTGCGAAGCAGTCCCACATGAACGCATTCAGCTCCAGCACACCTGCCTCGATCCGCTCCTCCAGGCAGGTACATTCACATAGGCGGCACGGATGCTTGCGGACATAGTTCTGGCAGTATTCGCACGCCACATCTTCGGGCGTGTAACGAAATGGGCTGCGGTATATTCCACCACCTCTGGGCTTTTGACCGGGCTGAGACATCATCAACTGCTCCAACGCCTGCAGCGGCGTGTCTCGCATGAAATAGTACGGCATAAGCGAACGTTGAAATCCGCCAGCACCTTGTAGCCGTCCTCCAGACCGTCGGCTTTCAAAAAGGGCGCCATCTCCATCTGCCGCATATACTCCGCTGTGGTCCTGACGATCTCATACACCTTGTCCTTGGCAGCGATCCGTTCTGGCTCGTCAATATCCTCATTGCGGTAGGCAACACCACCGCTCTCAGTTACTTCACAAAGCGGCGAACCGTCAAGCAGGATACACAGCCTGTCAGTGTGAACTTCGTCCAACTGGAAACCCTCCTTGGCAAGGACGATTGCTGCTTCTCTGAGGTAACGGTTCTTTTCTTCTGCGCTGATGCTCATATAGCTCCTCCCATGCATAAAAAATAAGGCCGGAGCGATCATGCTCCGACCTACAAATGCAGGCGCTGCGACCAGCGCCCTTTTTGAAATGAAAGGGCGCTGCTTTCTTAGTCCGTCAGGACCAACAAAACGACGCCCAAATCTTTATGATTCTTTTTTGAGAAAAATACCGCTGCCAGCCGGAAAAACGCCGCTGAAAAAGGGCGCTGGCTGAACGCATCTGCCCGAAAAGGGAAAATGCCCGGTTCGAATCGGGGCAGACGCTCTGAAACAGCGATTTGCATCTATGGTTTGAAAGAAAAAATCCGGGCCTGAAAAAGCCCGGAAACGGTTGATGCGCCTGGCTTTTCACCAGACGCATCTATACCGTTTCGTTAATATGGAGGTGACACCCAGATTTGAACTGGGGAATGAGGGTTTTGCAGACCCTTGCCTTACCACTTGGCTATGTCACCGGATAAGAGAAAACGGCGAGGTTCGCCGTTTTCTCTGTTTTTGGAGCGGGCGACGAGGCTCGAACTCGCTACCTCGACCTTGGCAAGGTCGCGCTCTACCAGATGAGCTACGCCCGCAGATGACGCCGATGTTTCAGCGTCATGGTGCCTCCGGTCGGAGTCGAACCAACGACACGCGGATTTTCAGTCCGCTGCTCTACCAACTGAGCTACAGAGGCATATGGCGACCAAGATGGGGCTCGAACCCACGACCTCCAGCGTGACAGGCTGGCGTTCTAACCAACTGAACTACTTGGCCGTATCATGGTGGGAACAACTGGACTCGAACCAGTGACCCCCTGCTTGTAAGGCAGGTGCTCTAACCAGCTGAGCTATGCTCCCGTCCTTGCCGCCGGAAGGGCTTACCATCGCAACGGCAAGGATAATTATACTAAAAACCGGCCGCCATGTCAACAGGAAAATCAGATTTTTTCAATCTTTTTTCTCAAGGCTCTGGATCAGCCCCTCCAGCTCCGGGCCGGAGAAGTGGTACACCCGGTCGCAGAATTGGCACGTCAGGTCGCAGGAGCCTTGCTCGGCCAGAATGGCGGAGAGTTCGTCCCGACCCAGTGACAGCAGCGCCCGCTCGATGCGGTCCCGGCTGCACCCGCAGCGGTACTCCACAGGCTCCTGCTCCAGCACCTTCACCTCGAAGTCCGACAGCACCGCCCGCAGCATGGCCTCCGGGTCGGGATCCTTTTCCAGAATGGCGGAGACGTTGCCGGCGGCCATGATACCGCCCTCCACCTTGGCGATGGTGTCCTCCCCGGCGCCGGGCATCAGCTGGATCAGATAGCCACCGGCGGCCTTGACGCTCTGATTCCGGTCAATGAGCACCCCCAGAGCGCAGGCGGTGGGGATCTGCTCGGACTCCACGAAGTAGGCGGCGATGTCCTCAGCGATCTCGCCTCCCAGCAGGTTCACGGTACCCACATAGGGCTCCTTCATGTGGAGGTCCTTGATGACCGTCAGGGAGCCCTCCTGTCCCACGGCCCCACCCACGTCCAGCTTGCCGTCGGGGCGCAGGGGCAACTCCGTCTGAGGATTGGTGACGTAGCCACGGACGTTGCCGTCGGAGTCGGATACCGCCAGAATGGTACCCAAGGGGCCGCTGCCCTTGATCTGGAGGGTCAGGCTGGCACCGTGGCCCTTCAGGGCGTTGCCCATCATGGAGGCTCCGGCCAGTGTCCGGCCCAAGGCGGCGGTGGCCACCGGCAGGGTCTTGTGGATCTGTCGGGCCCGCTCCGTCAGGTCCCGGCTGCTGATAGCGGCGGCCTGCACCAAGCCGTCGGATGTAATAGCACGCAAAATATGATCGCTCATGAAAATGACCTCACTCTCTGATACAGGAAAAATAGATCCGCTGCTCGTTTTCCGTGGGACGGCGCAGCTTTCCGTCGCCCCAAGTGCGGATATCGGTGAACCCGGCGGCTCTCAGCCAGCCGGTGAGCTCCTCTGTGGTATAGGCCCGCTGCCGGTGGATCTCCAGCTCCCGCTGCCATGCACCGTCCCGGCGGCGGTCGAAGAGATCCATGTAATAGGTACACAGTCCCCGGTGATACTCCGTGCGCCAGACGCAGTAGGTGTCCTCCGTCTCGTCCAGAAAGACCTGTCCATCCAGCGCCGCCAGCTTGGCCACGGTATTGATGTCGAACACCAGCAGCCCGCCGGGGGCGATGAACAGGTGCAGCCGCCGGAAGGTGCGCTGCACATCGGCGGGGCGGGTGAGATAGTTCAGGCTGTCCAGACAGCAGATGGCGGCATCCACCGTGCCGTAAAGATCCAGCTGGGGCATGGACTGATGGAGGAAAATGGGGGGGATGCCCTCCACCTGTCCGCTTTTCTCCATGGCGGCGGCCAGCATCTCCTCGGAGCCATCCACGCCGATGAGCTCATAGCCCCGGTCTGTCAGCAGCCACGTCATGGTGCCGGTGCCGCAGGCCAGATCCAGCACCGTGTGGACGGGGATACGGCTGCGGCGGAAGAGCTTTTCCAGAAAGTCCGCCCGCTTCTCGTAGCCTACGTCGGTGGTCAGGGCATCGTAGGACGCCGCAAGCCCCTCATAGCTGCTCATGACCGTCCTCCTTCATCTTGCCCAGCACACTGACGTAGCCGCCGGTCCCGTTGAGGAGAGCCCGGTTCACCCGACTGATGGTGGCGCTGGAGGCGCCGGTGCGCTCCAGTATGTCGCTGTACACCATGCCCTCGCTGAGCAGGGTGGCTACCTCGTAGCGCTGCTCCATGGAGCGCAGCTCGGCAATGGTACACAGGTCTTGGAAGAAGGCATAGCACTCCTCCTCCGTTTCCAGAGCCAGAATGGCCCGGTACAGCCGCTCGTTTCACCGTCTACGCCACCGGCATTGATACCGGCGTCAACGGCGGCTATGGCATCAACGTCCGGAAGGGCGCTGCTGTGACCATCAACGACGGCTACTATTACGGCGGCGGTGGCCGATGGCTACAAGGTCGTGCCTCAGACTCAGACCAACGGCGGCATTTGGTATACTGTGGTTGCTGAGTAATTCCCTGCATCAAAAAGAGCGCTCTCCCCGGAATGGGGAGAGCGCTCTTTTGATGTGTGAGGTTATTCCCACTCCACGGTTGCGGGGGGCTTAGAGGTGATATCGTAGACGATGCGGTTGATATGCTTCACCTCACCCACGATGCGGCCGCTGACCTTATCCAGCAGCTCATAGGGCAGGCGGGCCGCAGGGCCAGCGTATAGTCGTAGGTGCGCTCGTCGCCCATGACGCCCACGCTGCGGACGCTGGTCAGCACGGCAAAGTACTGACTGGTGGTACGGTCCAATCCCGCCAGAGCCATCTCCTCCCGGAAGATGGCATCGGCATCCCGCAGGATCTCCAGCTTTTCCTCGGTGATCTCACCGATGACACGGATGGCCAGACCGGGGCCGGGGAAGGGCTGGCGCCACACCAGCTGCTCCGGCAGGCCCAGCTCGATGCCCAGCTGCCGCACCTCGTCCTTGAACAGCCGCCGTAAGGGCTCCACGATGTCCTTGAAGTCCACGCAGTCTGGCAAGCCGCCCACATTATGGTGGCTCTTGATGACCACGGACTCGGTGACACCGGCCACCCTGGAGATGGAAGAAATCTACGGGTCCTTGGCGTCAAAGACCCGGATGACCCGGCGCACGTCCACATGGAACTGGTGGGTCATGACCTCCTCCACCTGATCGCCCTCGTCCTTCCGCAGCAGACCGTGATCCACGAAGATACAGGTCAACTGATCGCCCACGGCACGCTGCAGCAGGGCGGCAGCCACAGAGCTGTCCACGCCGCCGGAGAGAGCCAGCAGCACACGGCCACTGCCGATCTTGGCCCGGCACTCCGCCACGGCCTCCTCCAGATAGGACGCCATGGTCCACTCGGCGGTGAAGCCGCAGATGCCGTATAGGAAATTCTGCAGCAGCTCCTTGCCGTACTGGGTGTGGAGCACCTCCGGGTGGAACTGCACGCCGTAAAGCTGCTTCTCGGCGCACTGGATGGCAGCGCAGCGGCAGCCGTCGGTGGAGGCCACCACCTCGAAGCCGGGGGCCAGCGTCTCCACCTCCACGCCGTGGCTCATCCAGTACACGGCGGTGGCGGGGATATCCTTAAACAGAGGGCTCTTGCCGTTATGGGTCAGCTCTACCTTGCCGTACTCACGGGTCTCGGCCCGGCGGCACTGGCCGCCCAGCAGATGGATCATCAGCTGCTGGCCGTAGCAGATGCCCAGCACGGGAATACCCATAGAGAACAGGGCGGGATCCACCATGGGAGCATTGGGTTCGAATACCGTGGCGGGGCCACCGGTGAAAATGAGAGCGTCAGGCTGGAAGGCCCGGATATGCTCCATAGACTCCCGCCAAGAGCGGATCTCGCAGTATACGCCGCATTCACGGACACGGCGAGCCACCAGCAGATTATACTGGCCGCCGAAGTCCAGCACTAAAACCTTTTTCATACCGGATCATCCTCCCGGAAGGTGATGTGGTCGGGCGTAGCCTCCTCGATAACGGCCAGAGAGTGGATGTTGTAGCCCTGCTCCCGGAAGGAGTCGCCGCCGTGCTGGAAGCCCTTTTCCACCGCCACGCCGATGCCCACCAGCTCGGCGCCGGCGGCATTGACGATGTCGATGAGACCCTGCATGGCGTAGCCCTTAGCCATGAAGTCGTCGATGATAAGGACCTTGTCCTCCGGCCCCAGCCACTCCTGCGCCACGATGAGGGTGGCCTTCTTCTTGTAAGTATAAGAGAAGATCTCGCTCTGGTACAGGCCACCCTCGATGTTGTCGCTCTTGGCCTTCTTGGCAAACACCATGGGCACGCCGTACTTATTGGCGCAGATGGTGGCCAGAGCGATGCCGCTGGCCTCGGCAGTCAGCACCATGGTGATCTTGCTGACGTCAAAATAGCGAGCGAACTCGTCCGCCAGTTCCTCCATGAAGGCGGTGTCCACCCGATGGTTCAAAAACCCGTCTACCTTGATGATGTTGCCGGGCAGGACACGGCCCTCCCGGCGGATGCGCTCTTTCAATGCTTCCACGTTCGACACTCCTTTATTATAAGTCGCTGGTACTCCACCATATTGACCCTATTCTGCCCAATTTCCGGGGGAAAAACAATAGGGAGAAAAACCAAGCTTTTCCTGGTTTTTCTCCCGGTATTTGTCAGTTCTCCCAGTTCAGAGGCGCGCCTGAACGCTGGGATAAGCTGTCCTTTACGAAGTCGGCAAACCGCTGGGCCGCCGGGGTCAGAGGCACGTCCCGCAGGACGCACAGATCCACGCTGCGGGGCGGGATCTCGAAGTCCGTAGCCAGCTTCCGCAGTCGACCCTTCGACAGCTCTTCGTGGACGAATTCTTCCGTGACGCCTGCCACGCCGAAGCCAATCGCGCTGGCGCCGATGGTCAGGTGTCCCATCTGCAGCTCCCGGCTCTGGGACAGCTTCTCCTCGCCGGTCTCCAGCAGGCCGATGGCGCTGCGGACGTACTCGTACAGCATCCGGCCGTCCGGTGTCAGGGCCACGCCACGGGAGTTGCGGGCAAACAGACGGGTCTGCAGCTCGCCCTCCAGCTGCTTGATGGACTGGCTGACGGCGGATTGGGAGATATACAGGGCCTGAGCGGCGGCGGTGATGTTGCCGGCCTCGGCCACCTCCTTGAATACACGATAAAGCTCCAATTTCACAGACATGATGCAGGACCTCATAAATAGGGATAATATATATCACTGATGCAATATGCTGTCATTATAGCAGATTTTTACGGGATTGCAAGGGAATTTATAGCGCCCTGTCTCTTGAAACACCGGGGAGAATGTGCTACAATGCCATATAGCATATGGAAAAGGATGACTTCTATGGATAAGCGCACCACAGATATCGTCTGCTACTGCACATGGGTCGGTCTGCTCGTCGCCGTGCTGGCGGGGAACCGGGAGACCAGCCGCTTCCACCTGAACCAGTCGCTGGTGCTGGGTATTTTCGGCCTGCTGGGGGTCATCCCCTGCGTGGGCTGGGTGTGGGCCGTCTTTGTGGCGGTGTGGTGGTGCATGGGCCTTACCGGGGCCATCCGGGGCGTGGAGCGGCCGGTGCCGGTGCTGGGTGGCATCCGTATCCTGCTTTGATGCATCGTTGTATGGAGCGTGCTGCGGCACGATTTTCATAGTGGACCAATGTTCAACAATTAGGAGGAAAAAACCATGTCTTTTATGATCGAAACGTCTGCCCGTCACATTCACCTGACCCAGGAGACGCTGGAGAAGCTGTTCGGCGAGGGCTATGAGCTCACCGTCCGCAAGCCCCTGTCCTATCCCGGCCAGTTCGCCAGCAACGAGCGTCTGACCGTGGTGGGCCCCAAGAAGGAGATGGCCAACGTGTCCATTCTGGGTCCCGTGCGTAAGATGGATCAGATCGAGCTGTCCGCCACCG
>VOFI01000365.1_pt1 | contig 46000 bp, 37 predicted proteins | sample 5384131 | NCBI WGS metagenome assembly VOFI01 (sample SAMN12384728, study PRJNA508395) | human gut metagenome | isolation source: healthy gut H | host: Homo sapiens
AATCAGACTTACAACAGATTCTGGAAGAGTATGGTGTTGTAGACTCAGTTAAAATCATTGTTGACCGTGACACAAAACGTTCTAAGGGCTTCGCTTTCGCTGAGATGCCTAACGCTGCAGAGGCTCAAAAAGCTATCGAGGAGTTGAACCAAGCTGAGTACGAAGGTCGTCAGATGGTTGTTAAAGAAGCTATCCCTAGACGTTAAATTTTAGAAGAAAGAAATTTTTAAAATAAGACGAAAAAGCGGGGAAACGAGGTGAAAACTTCCGTTTCCCCGCTTTCTTTTTTCAGTGTATTTTGTTTATGTTCGCGAGAAATTTTAAGAGTGATGAAGAATATAGGTGTTAGGAGTCTCATTGTGGGTCTTTGCTTGATGGGATTGGGGAGTTGGTCTCCCTCGCTGAAGGCGCAGATCGCGGATCGTGTCTATAAGACGGATTATCATATCGACCCGGAGAAGGCCCGGGAGTTGTCCGTGGAGTTGGATAATATTAGCTTCTTCAAGGATAACGAGTATACGGGTAAATTTACCAAGGGGTATTCGTTGCCGGGGCTTTGGGTACAAGGCAAAGCGGTTTATTATCCCTTGCGGAATATCAAGTTGGAGGCGGGTGTCCATATGTTGATCTATCATGGGGCGAATAAATATCCGAGCATGGCTTATCAGGATATCGCTTATTGGAAGGGAGACCAATACCAAAAAGGGGTACATGTGTTGCCCTATTTCCGGGCGCAGATGGCCCTCTCGGATCATGTGAACATCGTGCTGGGAAATATTTACGGCGCTTCCAACCATAATTTGATAGAGCCTCTTTATAATCCGGAGTTGAATTTGACCTGCGATCCCGAGGCGGGCTTGCAGTTGTTGTATGACTCGAAGGCTTTCGACTTGGATGTGTGGGTGAACTGGCAGAGCTTTATTTTCCGGGAGGATGTGCATCAAGAGGCGTTTACCGTCGGGATCTCTTCGCGGCTAAAGTACAACGACCCGGCTTCCCGTTTCCATTTCTATACGCCGGTGCAAGGATTGGTGCAGCATAGGGGAGGCGAGATTGACACGATCTTCAACAATTCTGTGCAAACCTTGATGAATGGCGCGATCGGTGTCGGAGGTGTATGGAATACCGGACATCGTATTTTCAAGAACTTGAACGTGGAACTGGATGCTACCGGTTATTATCAGCAAGCGGGAGAGATATGGCCTTTTGACAGCGGATATGGCTTGTATGCCCGTGCTTCCGCCGATATCTATGATTTCCGGGTGAAAACGTCGTATTGGACCTGCAAGGATTTCATCTCTATGTTTGGTAGCCCGTTTTTCGGGGCGGCCTCGATGATTGATGAGGGGGTTACGTTCGACCGTCCGCAAATGATCTATCTGGGGGTGGAATATTCCCGGCAACTAGCGAAGGGTTTCTCGATAGGAGTAGATGTGGACGTTTTTCATCATCTCTCCGGAGATATGAATGATGCGGATGGAGTAAAACAACCGATGGGAAACGCCACGAGTTTTACGGCAGGGGTTTACATGCGTATCAATCCGTCTTTCTTGATTAAAAAATTCTGATCATTACCTTCATAGAAAAACACAGTAGTATTCGATTGTGAATACTACTGTGTTTTTCTATGAATACTATTGTGTTCAGCCGTGAATACAATAGTGTTTTTATTCAATTACTAAATCAATCTTTTTCAGTGTCTTATCGTCCGAGGAACCTCCATATAGGATTTGGTATTTACCCGGGCGAACCTCCATGGTCTGCGTATTGTCATTGAAGGATTGGAAAGCTTTCGGTTCCAATTGGATGCTAACCGGTTGTTCGCTGCCAGCCTTCACGTTCACACGTTTGAATGCTTTCATCGCTTTTAGCGGTCCGGCAGGATCGTTCGGGTTCTTGATGTAGATCTGAGCGACCTCGTCACCATCCATCTTGCCTGTATTGGCGATATCGAAGGAGAGGGTAACCGATTCGTTGGAAGCGATCTTATCCTTTGACAACTTAGCGTTCTTATAATCGAATGTTGTATAGCTCAAGCCATAACCGAACGGATAAAGCGGAGTCTGCGTCATGTAACGATAGGTACGGCCCTTCATGCTGTAATCTTGGAAGTCCGGAAGTTGGTCTACGGATTTATAGAACGTGATCGGCAAGCGTCCGGCCGGGTTATAGTCTCCGAATAAAACGTCGGCCACGGCTGTCCCACCTTCTTGTCCGCCATACCAAGCGTTCAAGATAGCGTTTACATGATCGTTCTCCCAGTTCAATGCCAATGCGCTACCTGTACATACCACGTATACCACAGGCTTTCCGGTGGCTACCAAGGCTTTAACCATTTCCTTCTGTACGGCTGGGATCTCGATATTCGTGCGGTCGCCTTTCCGGAAACCTTCAGCGTCTACCGGCATTTCCTCACCTTCCAGACGTGGAGAGATACCACCTACGAATACGATGACATCAGCGTCTTTAACCTTGCTGGCCGTAGCTTGGAAATCTACGGGTGTGCGTACGCCTACCGTAAAGTTCAGATCAGCGCTACCCGTGCGTTGCATGTATTCGATCTTTATGGGATATTTCTCACCTTTCTTAGCGTTTAGCGTATAGAGTTTTTCCGCTCCATATTCGTTTTCCCATACCTCGGCGACTTTAGCCGTATCGATATACAGGCGGAATGCGTCGTTTCCGGATAGTTTGAACTCGACAGGACCATCTATCGGAGACTCGAATTCACCCGTAAAGCGAGCCGTGAAATTCGTCAAGTTCACGTTCGGGGCGAATTGGGTGTTACCTCCAGTGGTATAATGAAGCTCTTTCGCTAATCCCTTGTAGGCGGGGGTACCCTCGAACTCGGTATTGTTGAAGAATTCGGAGGCGAAACCCTGTCCCGCCGTGGAAGATACGTGGCTACCTAGGTCTGTCACGACAAAATCGGCAGTATGGTTGCAACCCAGCTCGTAGATAACCTCTGCGTTCGGGACTTTATTGCGGATACCTTCCACGATCGTAACGGTCTTGCTAGGGAAGCCGTTGTAGTTGGCCCATAGCATGGTAGAGTCCGCTGCGTTCGGTCCTACTACGGCGATCTTCTTGATATTCTTGTCCAGAGGAAGCATATTATTCTTGTTCTTCAACAAAACGATACTTTTACGTGCCATATCCAGTGCCTTGGCGATATGCTCCGGGCTCTCGACTACGCTGTAAGGTATTTTAGAATAAGGAACCCGCTCGTCCGGATCGAACATACCTAGCTCGAAGCGACCTTTCAGCAGGCGGCGTAAGGATACGTCCAGATCTTTCTCCGAGATCTTACCGTCGGCCAAGGCTTTGTTTAGCGCACGGTAGCTACCGCCACATTCTAGGTCGGTACCGTTCAATACGGCGTCGGCGGATGCGCTCTCAGCGTCCGGGTGCGTCTCATGACGAGGCGTATTCTTGTCTTTCCTCCAGAAATCATCGATAGCACCGCAATCGGACAGGATGATATTGTCGTATCCCCAACTGTTACGCAAGATATCGATCAATAATTTGTCGCTACTACAGCAAGGTTTACCCTCGAAACGATTGTAGGCGCACATTACCTCTTGTACATCGCCTTCCTTAACTAATGCCTCGAAAGCTGGAAGATACGTCTCGTACAAGTCACGAGGGGTAGCTTCTGCGTTGAATTCGTGGCGGTTCCATTCCGGGCCGCTGTGTACGGCGTAATGCTTGGCGCAAGCGTGTGTCTTATAATAATTAGGATCATCGCCTTGCAATCCGCGGGTTACGGCTACACCCATCTTCTCGGTCAAGTAAGGGTCCTCGCCATAGGTTTCCATACCCCGTCCCCAGCGAGGGTCACGGAAGATATTGATATTCGGGGTCCAGAAAGTAAGACCTTTGTAACGGTCGTACTCCTTGTCTTTCTGGTATTGGTGGTATTTGGCACGGGCCTCGTCGCTGACCATCGTGAAGGTCTCGTGAACGGCGTTATCGTCGAAGGTAGCCGCCATGGCGATCGCTTGCGGGAATACGGTCGCACGTCCGGCACGAGCCACGCCGTGAAGAGCCTCGTTCCACCAGTCGTAAGTCGGGATTCCCAAACGCTCGATGGCGGGGGTTACGTTCATCATTTGGCCGATTTTCTCCTCCGGTGTCAGTCGGGATAGTAAGTCGTCGATACGTTCTTCCAAGGGAAGATCCGGATTCCGGAAAGGGTAATCTTGTTGTTTTTCACTACAAGAGGCGGTGAGTAGGAGGGTGATCATCGCTACTGTCAGTTGTTTCATTTTCATGTTATTAAATTTTAGATATTGTTTATCTTACATTATTACTTATTGTAAACTATTTTAAGATAGATCGTTATCTTTGATATTGATGGAGCAAAACTACGATTTTAGAAGCATTTTTTCAAACAGGAACACTTAAAATAGGTTACTTTAGTGGTTATTCATTTAAAAGCCCTATTTTTGCCGTAACAGATTAAAACACGAAAGAATGATGAAGAAGTATCTATTTTTGTTACTAATAGGGGCCGCTAGCCTGACGGCCTGCGGAGACGATGACGATCCCGTTGTTCCGGAATTGAATAAGCTAACGAAAGTTTCTTGTTATAAAGACGGAGCTTCAAGCCCGCTTTTTACCGCTGATATCAATTATACGAGCGATGGCAAGATCTCAAATATAAATTTGGGAGTGGATAAGTTATTGTTCATTTATTCGGATGGTAAATTCTCTGTCACAGGCATTCATTCCGGTGAGGTTATAGAGGAATATACGTTAAGCGGAAATGTAATTACAAGTAAGAAGATCTCTCAAGAGAATCCATACGCCAGCAACGAGATCTATGTAAGCGATGAATATTCCTATCGTTATTCAGGCTCGAATTGGGTGTTGACTTCTTGGAATGCCCGTTGGCCGAAAGAGTTTGGGACGGGATACGAGGAGAGAAGTTATCCGGAGTACGAGAAATATACATGGGAGAACGGCAACGTGGTTCTATATGCCCAGTCATTGGATAGCCGGGAGATGAGGTACGAGTATAGCGTGGCGGAGGCTCCTAAGAACTTCCCTCTGCGAGTGATCGGTTCTTTCTCGCCGGTTGGCTTTGAGTCTGTAACACCTCTGAATTTGTTATATGGTATCCAAAACCGGAATCTTCCGATCCGTGCCTACACCTATACGATCCCTAACCAGAGCGAGGTGAAAGCTGAGTACAAATACACCTATACCACCGTGGGAGATTATATAACGGGTATGACTATCGATGAGAATGACGGAGGAACCGCAAGCTCTTATAAGTATACTTTCGAGTATAATTTCGCCGTGAAGTAAGGAGACATGCCTTGTTTGGTTTAATTAACATACACATATGCAGCATTTCCGCCCTAAAACGCATTTCTAATTTTATAGAATTAAAAGGTTGATTAGTTTAATTGATAAACTTAGAAAGGAAGTATTATGAACGGATTCTTTAATTTTAGGAAATTAGTTGTAGGTGTAATGGCGGCTACTTGTTTTATGGGGTTTCAATCTTGCTTGGACGATGATGATGATTATCCTTACAGTAAAGTGTTGCCGAATGCGTTGGTGACGGTTAAGCCGGTCGATGATGGTTCATATTTTCTTCAATTGGATGATAGCACGACCTTGTTGCCTGTCAATATGACCTCTTCTCCCTTCGGGCAGAAGGAGGTGAGAGCGTTGGTGAATTTTGACGAGACGAACGAGTCTAGCGGAATTTACAGCAAGGCCGTAAATATTAATTGGATCGACAGTATCCTTACAAAACCAATCGCTCCGGATTTGGGGGTGACTAGCAACGATTCGATCTATGGCTCCGACCCTGTGGAGATCGTGAACGATTGGGTTACCATCGCCGAGGACGGATATCTGACACTCCGTTTCAGGACGATCTGGGGAGACCGCAATAAGGCTCATTTTGTAAACCTACTGACAGGCAAGGACCCGGAGAATCCTTATGAGGTAGAGTTCCGCCATAACGCTTATGGCGATGTATATGGCGCATATGCGGATGGACTGGTCGCTTTTAAATTGGATAGCCTTCCGGATACGAATGGTAAGACGGTTAAGTTGAAATTAAAATGGAAGTCATTCGATGGCGATAAGTCTGTGGAATTCAATTATTGTTCCCGCAAGTCTACTCCGGCAAAAGCATCTATAGCTGCCGAGAGAAGCGCCTTAAATTTGAAATAGGTCGGTTTGATCGTTTAAATAGATGGGGATTTGGCAGGGAGTGAATCTCCCTTGCTTTTTGAAAGTTCTTTCCTAGTGATAGGGAAGGACTTTTTTTATGGATAGAAACAAAAAAGGACTCTAAGAAGAGTCCTTTTTATTCGTGGGCAGTGATGGATTCGAACCACCGAAGGCGAAAGCCAGCTGAGTTACAGTCAGCCCCATTTGGCCACTCTGGTAACTGCCCATTCCAATATGTTTTCTTGAGCCTCTTGTCGGATTCGAACCAACGACCCCGAGATTACAAATCACGTGCTCTGGCCAACTGAGCTAAAGAGGCATCTGTTATTTGTTTGCGGGTGCAAAGGTAGTAATAATATCTTACGATGCAATAGCTGGAGGCATTTTTTTCAAAAGGGAACGAAAAAAACCGTCCGGGAAAACTCTCGGGCGGCTCTTCTCTACACGTAACTTACATCAAATTAAATCAATATCTCTTACCAACGGTTTCCCAGTCGATAATCCCCCACAATGCGTTCAAATGATCCGCACGGCGGTTCTGGTAATCCAGATAGTAAGAATGCTCCCATACATCGAATCCCATGATCGGAGTCAATCCCTTAACGACCGGGTTACTACCGTTGGGTTCTTTGGTAATTGAAAGTTTGCCGTCTTTATCTTTAGCCAACCATACCCATCCTGAGCCGAACAAGCCTGTACCGGCGGCCACGAACTCTTTCTGGAAGTTCTCGAACGATCCCCACGTAGACTTGATAGCCTCGGCTAGCTTACCCGTAGGCTCGCCACTTCCGTTCGGGGAGAATTGGGTAAAATATAGATTGTGATTCAATACTTGGCCGGCATTGTTGAAAATGGCTCCGTCAGACTCACGAACGATCTGCTCCAGCGGAGCGTTCTCGAATTTCGTGCCCTCAATCAGCTTATTAAGGGTATTTACATAGTTCAATAAATGTTTTCCGTAATGGAAATCAATTGTTTGTTTGCTGATAACTGGTTCTAAACCGTCGTTTGCGTACGGTAACTGGATTAACTCGAATTTCATAACTTCTTCTTTTTTATCTGTTATTTGACTATTTGTGATCATTAATAATAAACTTAAACATAATGTAAGCATTGTCTTCTAGTTTTTTATGTTGATTTACTATATAAACAGAGCCGAGGGGATTAAAGTTCTGGGTTCGGTGATGATTTTTTAGTGAAAATATGTTTGCGGCTAAAGTTTTATAGGGAAAACTATGCGTTATATATCGCGAAAGTTTCTATTTTTGTGCGCTCTTAAGCTTTTATTAATTAGTAAAACATATTTGTAGATGGTAAAGAAAGTTGGGAATTTAATTCCAAACACCTTTTTTATTACAAAAGGAAGTGGCGAATCAGACTTGGAGAAACACGCTGGTTCTTACCACATGGCTCTTTATGACGCCGGTATCTCTGATTTCAATATCATGACGTATTCGTCAGTGATACCCGCTACGGCACATCTGGCAACCATGGATGAACTAGACCTTCCTCCATTTGGTTCGGAAATGAAAACGATCATGGCTGTATCCCATGGATATCAGGATGAGTTCGTGTCTGCTGGTGTGGTTTACGCATGGATGTACAAGGATGAGAACTTCGACGAGAAGGTTGGCGGTCTGGTGTGTGAGGTCAGCGGACGTTACCGTATCGAGGAGCTTGAGTCTCGTCTGATCCGTGTTATCAACGATCTTCATCAGAAGACGTATGGGAAGTATTATCTTGGAGAGCTTAACTTTATCACCGAGGGAATTACGATCGAGAAACGCTATGGAACGGCGTTGGCCGCCCTTTGCTTCGTGGATTTCCTTCAACCGGAGATCGAGGAATAAGTCGTGTTGAGTATTTTTTGTGATATTTATAGAGCCGGTTCCTTTCAAGAGCCGGCTTTTTTGTTAACTTTGAGCAACAAAAAACATATAAATATTGTTTTCGTGATATGAAAAAGATAATTAATCCGTGGGAAGGGCTGGACGGTTATATGTGTTTCGGTTGCGCTCCGAACAATCCGCTGGGGCTGCATATGGAGTTTTTTGAGGATGGTGACGATATCGTGGCGTTCTGGAAGCCGCAAGGTACTTACCAAGGATGGCTACGTACGTTGCACGGAGGTATACAGACTACGCTGATGGATGAGTTGGCCGGCTGGGTGGTCTTGAGGAAGTTGCAGACCTCCGGGGTGACCTCACGCCTCGACGCCAAGTTTATGAAGAGTATCTCTACGGACGAGCCCCAACTGACGATACGGGGACGGATGACAGACCGGAAGCGGAACGCCATCTTCATAGAGACCGAGATCTATAACTCGGCGAATGAGTTGTGTACCCGTGCCGAGATGGTTTATTTCATCACCCCGCAAGAACGTGCGATGGAGGAGTTTGGTTTTTGCGGGTGTAAGACTGAGGATGAACATTAGTATAAATAAAAAGAAAAGTTAGGTTATTATGAAGTATGTTGGGGCTCACGTGAGTGCGGTCGGTGGGGTTGAGAATGCCCCCGTTAATGCCCATGAGATCGGTGCGAAGGCTTTTGCCCTTTTCACCCGGAATCAGAGGCAATGGAAGTCGCAGCCGTTGAAGGCGGACAGTATTCATTTATTTAAGGAGCGGTGTGAAGCGTACGGTTACGATCCGGGATGTATCTTGCCGCACGATAGCTATTTGATCAATCTGGGGAACCCGGACGCCGAGGGATTGCAGAAATCCCGTGACGCTTTTCTGGACGAGATGACACGCTGCGAGCAACTGGGACTGAAAATGCTGAATTTCCATCCCGGAAGCCATTTGGGGAAGATGGAGGTGGATACCTGCCTGTCTCGCATCGCCGAGTCGATCAATATCACGTTGGCTCAGACGAGTGGCGTATGTGCCGTGATAGAGAATACGGCGGGGCAAGGCTCGAACTTGGGATATACCTTCGAGCAGATCGCCTATATTATAAACGAGGTAGAGGATAAGAGCCGGGTGGGAGTATGCCTCGATACGGCGCACACGCTTGCCGCCGGTTACGATATAAAGACACCGGAAGGATTTGCCGAGACATTCCGTCATTTCGACGAGGTGGTCGGCTTTTCTTATTTAAGGGGTATGCACTTGAACGATTCTAAAAAGGAGCTGGGATCACGTGTGGACCGGCACGAGAGTATCGGTAAAGGCTTGATGGGCCTTGATACCTTCCGCATGATCATGGCGGACCCCCGTTTCGACAATATGCCCTTAATCCTAGAGACCCCGGACGAGGCGCTTTGGCCGGAGGAGATACAGCTTCTATATAAACAATTAAAATCTTGATTATATGTTCATTTTAATGCCTGTCATTTTTGTCTTAGGAATCCTCGCTATTGCCTTGGAGGATAAGATCAAAATAAATAAAGCGGCCATAGCGTTGTTCATGGCTATCTCTATGTGGATGATATTGATGTTCGATGCCTACAATATTTTCGTCGAACGCTCTAGTACGATCTTTCAAGAGTTCTTGACCCAGAACCCGGAGATGGCCAGCTTGCCCCCGCATGAGCAATTTATTAATTTTATATCGAACCGTGCGATTGTTTATCATTTAGGAAATGTCTCTGAGACGCTTTTCTTCGTGATGTGTTCCATGTTGATCGTGGATATCGTGGATAAGCATGGTGGTTTTAGGGCCGTGACCGGGTATATCCGTACGCCGAATAAACGTAAGCTGTTGTGGTATATAAGTTTCGCTACTTTTTTCTTCTCCGCCTTGTTGGATAACTTGGCGGCCGCTATCGTGATCATGGCGGTGTTGCGTAAGCTGGTACCGGATCGTACGGATCGTTTGAAATATGCCTGTATGGTGATTATAGCGGCGAACGCCGGTGGCTCATGGTCGCCGATTGGTGATGTGACGACCATCTTGCTTTGGGTCGGAAAGAATATCTCGGCGATGCACCAGATCTCTCACGTATTTATCCCTGCTTTGGTTAATATGTTGGTGCCGTTGACGATCGCCCATTTCTGGTTGTTCAAGAAAGGATCCACCTTGCGTGTGTTGAGCGAGGAGGAGCAAGGCGACGAGTACATACCAGAGATACCGAACCGCTCACGTCGGATGATCTTTGTGATCGGCGTGCTTTCCTTGGCGTTGGTGCCTGTCTTCCAGATGGTGACGAACTTGCCGCCGTTTTTGGGCGTCTTGCTGGGATTGGTGATCCTTTGGTTCTATACGGATTTGATGTATAGCAAGCTGCATATGCATGAGTCCCAGAAACTCCGTATTTCCCAATTGTTGCCGAATATCGATTTGGCTACGATCTTCTTTTTCTTGGGGATCTTGATGGCCGTGGGAGCGCTGGAGACCTCCGGGCAGTTGGGTATCATGTCCGCTTTCTTGGATAAGCATGTGCATGAACCGTATCTGATCAGCTTCGTGATCGGCGCCTTGTCCTCCTGCGTGGATAACGTAGCTTTGGTAGCTGCTACGATGGGTATGTACCCGATCGTGGAGCAGGCGGCCGACTTATCGCCTTATGCCCAGTTCTTCGTATCGGACGGTGGTTTCTGGACCTTCTTGGCTTATTGCGCCGTGACGGGTGGTAGCATCTTGATCATCGGATCGGCTACGGGCGTTACGGTGATGGGATTGGAGAAGATCGATTTCATGTATTATACGAAACGGTTCTCTATCTTGGCGTTGATCGGCTATTGTTGCGGCGCCGGTGTATATATGCTTTTATTTGCTTAAAACTTTATTTATATGAAGAAGAGTTGGATTTTATTAACCGCTTGCGCCGCCCTGTTATCCGGGGTGGAGGCTATCGCCTGTACCGGTTTGCTGGTGGGCAAGAAGGCTTCGACAGACGGTTCGGTAATGATTAGTTATGCGGCGGACTCGCATTCCCTGTATGGGGAGATGTATCGTTGGCCCGCCGCTACATGGCCGAAGGGCGCCATGTTGGAAGTGAAGGAATGGGATACGGGGAAACCGCTGGGCAAGATCGCCCAAGTGGAGAAGACCTATTCCGTAGTGGGTAACATGAACGAGCATCAGGTGGCTATCACGGAGAGTACGTTCGGCGGACGCCATGAATTGGTGGATACGACGGGTATCATGGATTACGGTAGCTTGATCTACATCGCTTTGCAACGTTCCAAGTCGGCCCGTGAGGCGATCAAGGTCATGACGGACTTAGTAAAGGAATATGGCTATTACAGCAGTGGCGAGACGTTCTCTATCGCCGATAAGAACGAGGCTTGGGTGATGGAGATGATCGGTAAGGGACCGGGTAACAAAGGTGCCGTTTGGGTAGCGATCCGCATCCCGGACGATTGTATCTCGGCGCATGCCAACCAGTCCCGTATCCAGCAGATACCGTTTGACGATAAGGAGAATTGCATGTACTCGCCGGATGTGGTTTCTTTCGCCCGTGAGAAAGGATATTTCAAGGGAAAGGACGCTGATTTCAGTTTCGCCAAGGCTTATTGCCCGTATGATTTCAGCGCCTTGCGTGGATGCGAGGCTCGTGTATGGTCTTTCTTCCGTAAATATGATACCACGATGGATCAGTATACGGATTTTATTAAGGGTGATCCTTCCAAGGAGCCGATGCCTCTGTATGTGAAGCCGAATCGTAAGCTTTCCGTTCAAGACGTACAGAATGGCATGCGCGACCATTACGAGGGAACGGATCTGGATATGACGAAAGATGCCGGTGCCGGCTCGTATAAGGTTCCTTACCGCTGGCGGCCGATGACGTTCGAGGTAGACGGGCAGGAATATACGAATGAACGTGCCATAGCGACGCAACAAACGGGCTTCGTGATTGTTCCACAAATGCGTAATTGGTTGCCAGACGCTATCGGTGGTATCTTGTGGTTTGCCGTGGACGACGCTGATATGGCGGTCTTCACTCCTGTATATGCGTCGGTAACGGATGTTCCGGAGTGCTATCGGGTGGGAAACGGCGATTTGCTGAACTTCTCTTGGACTTCCGCTTTCTGGATTCATAACTGGGTGGCTAATATGGCTTACCACAAATATAGCTTCATGATTCAGGATATCCGTAAGGTACAGCAGGAGTTGGAGAATGGTTATCAAGAGACCGTACCGGCTATCGATAAGGCGGCTCAGGAGTTGTATGCCAAGGACCCGGCGGAGGCTGTCAAGTTCTTAACGTGGTATAGCACGACTAATTCAGACTCCGCTACCGCCCGCTGGAAGCAATTGGGTGAGTATTTGCTGGTAAAATACATCGATGGAAACGTGAAGAAAGAGGTGAACGGACAGTTCAAGCGTAATCCGTACGGCCAGCCCGCGTCTCCCGATTTTCCCGGATATGACGAGGACTATTACCGTAGCATCGTGAAGAGTGCCGGCGATCGACTGAAAGTAAAATAAATACCAATAATAATCTAATGTTGAACTAAACGAAAGAAAGCGTATGAAAAAGTTTGTAATGATGCTGATGTTAGCAGTCTTTAGTCTGGGAGCTTATGCGCAGACGCAGCAAGGACAATCTGCCGTGGGATTTAACATCGGTTATGGATTCGATTCGAAGAATGCCACGTTAGGAGTTGATTACCGCTATTGTATCACGGATGCGGTACGTTTGAGCCCCTCTCTTACTTATTTCGTAAAGAATGATAATCACAGCACTTGGGCGATCGACTTGAATGCTCATTATGTAGTGAAGTTAAGTGAGATGTTCGGTTTTTATCCATTAGCGGGGCTTAGTCTGTCCTTTTGGAATTGGGATGCGGGCCATGGCCTTTCTCATAACGAGACTCGTCTGGGAGCCAATATCGGTTTAGGCGGTGAGGTTTATGCTACCGACAATCTTTCGATAGGATTGGAGGTGAAGTATAATATCATCAAGGATTTCGATCAGGCCATGCTGGGTGTTCGCGTAGGATATAGTTTCTGATCCCAATATAGTCACAGCCCCACGGCAGTACTGCCGTGGGGTTACACCAGTACTGCTTCTGGCTCTCGCCGATACTGGTGTAGCCCATTGACGGTACAGGCGTTTCCTTTATTCCTTCATTCCTTCACCGGCTCCTACACACACACGCACGTATACGCATACGCGTGTTATTAATGTACGCATACATGTGTGTGGGTGTGTGTAGGAGCCGGTGAAGGAATGAAGGAAATAATCATTTCCTTTTTCTCGATTGCTTACCATCTCAAATAATCCTCGAACGTGACTTTCTCGAAATTGGGGATTACCTCATATACTTTATCTCTTAAAGATTCCGCCGGATTCGTCGTACTTAACCCGATGACACGCATCCCTGCGTCTTTCCCGGACTGTATGCCGTTGAAAGAATCCTCGAATACGATACAATCCTCGGGAGATACGTTCAAGTCTTTCGCCGCCAATAGATAACACATCGGATCGGGCTTACCTTGCGTGATGCGGTCGGCGGTCACTAGGGTATCGAATAGATTGTCCAGATGTAGAAGCCCGAAAGCCCGTTTCACCTTCGCGTTATCCGAGCTGGTAACCAAGCCTATCTGTACGCCGTGCTCCTTCAGCATACGGATGAACTCGATGGAGCCGGGCATGGGAGGCAAGGGCATCGTCTTCTCATACTCTGTAGATTCTTTGGTCACCATTTGGCGGAACTCCTCCGTATATCCGGAAAAATACTTCTCCAGAATATACGGTAGGGTCGTACCCTTTATAATATCAGCGAAATTATCGATACCTAAGCCATAACGTTTAGCGGCATCGTTCCAGAATAAATCGTAAATAGGTTCCGTATCTACTACTACGCCGTCAAAATCGAACAAGGCGGTCTTTAGTTGTTTCATATAAATAATCATTTAATATTTATATCGCGAAGATACGTCTATTTTTTATGAAATCAATTATCTTTGTGGACGCACACATAGCTTGATTATATATATATTAAAAATAAATAAGACATGAAGACACTAGTAATTTGTACCGCCATGAGCGCTATGATCCTTTGCGCCTGCGGTGGAAAAAACACGCAAAGCACGGAAGAGACAGCTAAGGTAGTACCGATGGCCGTAATTACACCGGCGATCAATCAATTGACCGACCAAGAGAAAGCCGAGGGTTGGGCGCTCCTTTTTGACGGTAAGACAACGAAAGGCTGGCGTGGAGCGCACAAAGACGCTTTCCCGGATCACGGATGGATGGTGAAAGATGGCGAATTGATCGTGCAGAAATCCGACGGTAGCGAGTCTACGAACGGAGGCGATATCGTTACGGAGGGTGAATATTCCGCCTTTGAGTTCAGCGTGGATTTTAAGATCACCGAAGGGGCCAACAGCGGTATTAAATACTTCGTGACCGAGCAAGAGAAGCAAAAAGGCTCCGCTTACGGCTTGGAGTTCCAGCTATTGGATGACGCTAAGCACCCGGATGCCAAGCTTTACACGACTTTCCCCGGTAGTCGTACCCTTGGAAGCTTGTATGATCTGAAGAAAAGCGAGAACATCCATTTCAACGGCGTAGGAGAGTGGAATACGGCCGTGGTGAAGGTATTCCCGAACAACCACGTAGAGCACTGGCTGAATGGTGTGAAGGTATTGGAGTACGAGCGTGGCAGCAAGGAGTTCCGTGATTTGGTGAAGGGCAGTAAATACGCTGATCCATCTTATAATGCGGGTGGTGCTTTCGGCGAGGCTCCGAAAGGACACATCCTTTTGCAGGATCATGGGGATGAGGTAGCGTTCCGCAATATCAAGGTGAAGGAGTTGAAATGATCGCCTCGTGACTAATTTTTCGTAACAAAAGGGTGCCGATTTAAAAAAAGTTGTTACTTTGCGGCGGATTTAGACTACTAACTTTAAAAGATAACAGACAAATACCATGATTTGGAACGAAACTATTGAATGTATGGACCGTGAGGAAATGCGGAAACTACAGAGCCTACGGTTGAAAAGAGTTGTTGAACATGCTTACCATAACTCCCCGTTTTATCGTAAGAAAATGCAGGAGATGGGCATTACTCCCGACGATGTACAGACAATAGATGATATAACGAAATTACCGTTCACGGTAAAACAAGACTTGCGTGATAATTATCCTTTCGGCTTGATGGCCGTGCCGATGTCCGAGATTGTCCGTCTGCATGCCTCTTCCGGTACGACAGGTAAGCCTATCGTCGTGGGATATACCCGTAAGGACTTGGGTATCTGGGCCGAGGTAGTGGCTCGCTGCCTGACCGCCTACGGTTTGACAAGGAACGACTCCGTGCAAGTATCCTACGGCTACGGAATGTTCACCGGAGGTCTGGGCGCCCATTGCGGCGTGGAGAATATCGGTGGTACAGTGATCCCGATGAGTAGCGGTAACACCCAGAAACAAATCCAGTTGATGCACGACTTCGGCGCAAAGGGCTTGGCTTGTACGCCCTCGTACGCCTTGTATCTGGCGGAGACCATCCACCAGTCCGGCATACCCTTGGAGGAGTTCCAACTGCGTGTCGGGGCATTCGGTGCCGAGCCTTGGACGGAGAATATGCGTAAGGAATTAGAGACGAAACTAAATATCAAGGCTTACGATATCTATGGCTTGACGGAAATCTGCGGTCCGGGCGTTGGAGGCGAGTGTGAGTGCCAGAACGGTACCCACCTGTGGGAAGACCATTTCTTCCCGGAGATCGTGGACCCGAATACCTTACAACCGGTGGAACCGGGACAAGTAGGAGAGTTGGTCTTCACCACGCTTACGAAGGAGGGTATGCCGATGCTTCGTTACCGTACACGTGATTTGACCTCGCTGACTTACGAGAAGTGCGCCTGTGGACGTACGGCGGTTCGTATGGGACGTATTTTAGGTAGAAGTGACGATATGTTGATTATTCGTGGCGTAAATGTTTTCCCGTCTCAGGTAGAATCCGTAATTTTGGAGCTGCCGGAGTTTGAGGCGCATTACCTGATCGTGGTGGATCGTATGAACAATACCGATACCTTCCAGATACAGGTGGAGGTTCGCCAAGAATACTACTCGGATGAGATGAACAAGATGATCGCCTTGAAAAAGAAGATCGCCGCCCGCATGCAGAGCGTGATCGGTTTGCAACCGGACATCAAGATCGTGGAGCCGCGTAGTATCGAACGTAGTATGGGTAAGGCAAAACACGTGATCGATAAACGTAAGTTAGTATAACCTCTAAAAGATTAAGTACTATGTTAATAAAACAATTATCAATCTTTCTGGAAAACAAGAAAGGCCGTTTTACGGAAGTCGCCAAGATATTAGGGGAGGCAGGGGTCAATATGTCCGCTTTCACGGTAGCCGAGAATTCCGATTTCGGTATCCTTCGCCTAATCGTATCCGATACGGAGAAAGCGATATCCGTGCTTCGTGAAAAGTTATACGCTGTAAGCGTGGCCGACGTGGTATGCTTGCATTGTCCCAACCAGCCGGGAGCCTTGGCAAAGGCGATGGATATCATTACCTCGGCCGGGATCTTCATTGAATATATGTACGCTTTTTCTCAAGGCGACGCTGCTAACGTGATCATCCGTCCGGACGATGTCAATAAGTGCGCGGAGGTTTTGAAAGCGAATAAATTGGAATTGATCGCTGCTAGCGATTTATATAAGTTGTAAATATTAACGTTTTAGGTTTCATTTATTCGCCTAAAAGCACTAATTTTGCACGCTAAAAGTATGTGAATGAAAAAGGTTGTATTTTTACTGATGATGATGACAGTACTATTATCCTCTTGTGGAGAGTATAATAAGATACTGAAGAGCACGGATTACGAATTGAAATATTCGTACGCGAAGAAATACTTCAACGCGAAGCAATACTCGAAATCCGCTACTCTGCTGGATGAACTGGTTACAATCTTTAAAGGAACAGCTTATGCCGAGGAGTCCTTGTACTTGTTGGCGCAAAGCTATTACGGTCAGAAAGATTATCAGACGGCTTCGCAATACTTCGAGACCTATTATACGACCTATCCGAAAGGGGAGTTTACGGAATTATCCCGTTTCTATTCCGGTTATGGTTTGTATCTGGACTCTCCGGATCCCCGGTTAGACCAGTCGCAGACGTATAAGGCGATCGAGCAGTTGCAACTTTATTTGGAGTATTATCCGCAAAGTGAACGGGCCGAGGAAGCGCAGAACATCATGTTCGAGCTTCAGGAGAAGTTGGCTTACAAGGAATTGATGGCCACCCGCTTGTATTTCAATCTAGGTACCTATATGGGGAATAACTTCCAGTCTTGCGTGATCACGGCGCAGAACGCCTTGAAGAATTACCCGTATTCCAAGTATCGTGAGGAATTCATGTTCCTTATCATCCGTGCGAAGTACGAGTTGGCGCTAGTATCCGTAGAGGAGAAGTTGCAGGGCCGTTACCGGGATGTGGTTGACGAGTATTACAACTACATGAACGAGTATCCGGAAGGTAACTACGTAAAGCAGGTAACGAAGTTCTACGACTATGCCAGCAAGCGAATTACAGATGCATATTAAGCGAATTTAATCAATAAAACGAAAATGGATTACAGAAAATCAAACGCTCCTACCAATACGGTAACCCGTGACATGATGAAGTTAAGTGAAGAAACGGGTAACGTATATGAGACAGTCGCTATCATTTCAAAACGGGCGAATCAGATTAGTGTTGAGATGAAACAAGATCTGGAAAAGAAACTTCAAGAGTTCGCTTCTTACAATGACAACTTGGAGGAAGTCTTTGAAAACCGTGAGCAGATCGAGATTTCACGCTACTATGAGAAACTTCCGAAATCAACGTTGATCGCCGCTCAAGAGTACGAGGATGGCAAGGTTTATTACAAGAATCCTGCTAAAGAGAAGAATAACTTCTAAGAAGAAATATTTTTGAACATCGGAAAGGCTGACCCTCAAATGAGTCGGCCTTTCCATTTAAAACGAACTAATTACCATGTTACAAAGAATACAAACTGTTTACCTGCTAATTATCGTGGCGCTTACGGTCGCTACCTTATTCTTGCCGTTGGCCGTGTTGCAACAAGGAGACGCCCTCTTCTCGTTCGATGCTAGCGGGTTGAGCACGATGATCGGTGAGCCGGAATTACTATACCCGGCGTGGGGCTTATTTGCCTTGACTGCTATCATCGCTATCATTGCCTTGGTAACGATCTTCTTATATAAGAAAAGAATCCTGCAAATCCGTCTTTGCGTGTTCAACGCATTGCTGATATTGGGCTTTTATGGTTTCTTCGCCTTCTTGATCTATTCCTTGAAGGGGGATATGGAAGGTGCCAGCGTAAGTGTTAAGATCGCTCTTTCCTTCCCGTTGGTCAATCTGATCTTGGATTATCTGGCGATCCGTAATATCGGGGCCGATGAGGCGCTGGTACGTTCTTTGGATCGTTTGCGTTAAGGCTTTCCGGATAAATCATTGGGTAAAAGATATTAGGTAAGGGACTCTTTTTGTCAAGGGTCCCTTATTTTATGTCCGGAAAAGTATAATACATAAGACAATATTATTTTGTATATGAAACAATATTGTTTTTCGGTGAAATATATCTACTTTCGTAGAATACAAATATCCGTTGCCTATCATGAAGAAGACTCAGTTTATTCCCATCGCTTTATTGTCGGTATCGGCGGTAGCGAACGCCCAGAGTGCCAGTCGTCCCCCGAATATCATCCTGTTCTTGGTTGATGATATGGGATGGGAGGATACGTCCTTACCTTTTTGGATCCAAAAGACGCATTATAATGAGGTATATGAGACCCCGAACATGGAGCGATTGGCGAAAGGGGGCATGATGTTTACCCAAGCCTACGCTAGCAGTATCAGCTCGCCTACCCGTTGCAGCTTGATCACGGGGACGAATGCCGCCCGTCACCGGGTTACGAACTGGACACTTTTTAAGGATAAGACGACTGACCGGGAGAGTGATGTGCTTACCCTGCCGGATTGGAATTATAACGGCGTGGCTCAAGTGAGCGGGACGAATAATACGTTTGTGGGTACTTCATTCGTGCAGATATTGAAGAATAACGGATATCATACGATCCATTGCGGCAAGGCGCACTTTGGGGCGATCGATACCCCGGGGGAGGACCCGCATCATTGGGGATTCGAGGTCAATATAGCCGGGCATGCCGCCGGAGGTCTCGCCAGTTACCTCGGCGAGAATAATTACGGGCATACCAAGGATGGTAAACCTTACGCTCCGAACGCTATCCCCGGATTGGAAAAGTATTGGGGAAGCGACACCTTCGCTACGGAGGCCTTGACGCAGGAGGCGATCAAGGCGTTGGACAAGGCTAAGAAATATAACCAGCCGTTCTACCTATATATGTCACATTATGCGATCCATATCCCGATTGATAAGGACAAGCGTTTCTACCAGAAATATATCGATAAGGGGTTAACGGCTAAAGAGGCGGCTTACGCTGCCTTGATAGAGGGTATGGATAAGAGTCTGGGCGATTTGATGGACTGGTTGGAGAAGAATGGCGAGGCGGATAACACGATCGTGATCTTCATGAGCGATAACGGTGGTCTTTCCAGCGAGCCCGGATGGCGTGACGGCGAGATCCATACACAAAACTATCCCTTGAACAGTGGTAAAGGCTCCGCCTATGAGGGAGGAGTCCGTGAGCCTATGATCGTGCGTTGGCCGGGGGTGGTGAAGCCGGGAAGCAAATGTGATAAATACTTGATTATAGAGGATTTCTATCCAACTATCTTGGAGATGGCAGGCATAAGGGGGTATAAGACCGTACAGCCGATAGATGGCGTCAGTTTCATGCCTTTATTAAAAGGTACGGGAGATCCTTCCGTGGGACGTAGCTTATTCTGGAACTGCCCGAATATATGGGGTAATGACGGGCCGGGAATCGGTCCGACTTGCTCGGTTCGTAATGGAGACTGGAAACTGATCTATTATTACGAGACGGGGAGGAAGGAATTGTTTAATATCCCGGAGGATATAGGGGAACATAATGACGTGGCAAGGCAGCATCCCGATATCGTAAAGCGTCTGTCCGGGGAGTTGGGTACGTATTTACGGAAAGTGGACGGGCAACGTCCGTCGTTTAAGGCGACAGGTAAACCGGTTCCTTGGCCGGATGAGATATAATAATTAAAAAAAGAAAGAGCATATGGAGTTTTACAAAGCGGAAGAGAATCGCTATGCGGATATGATATATCGGCGGTGCGGACGGAGCGGTATCTTATTGCCGGCCGTTTCCTTGGGATTGTGGCACAACTTTGGTAGTGTGGACGTGTTCGGTAATTTTATCCAGATCGCTCACGCCGCATTCGATCATGGCGTGACTCATTTCGACTTGGCGAATAATTATGGCCCGGCCTACGGATCGGCGGAGGAGAATTTTGGCCGGATATTGAAGAAGGGCTTGGGCGCTTATCGGGATGAGATGATTATCTCTACGAAGGCGGGCTACGATATGTGGCCGGGACCGTATGGGAACTGGGGAAGCCGTAAATATTTAATGGCTAGCTTGGATCAGAGCTTGAAACGGATGGGACTGGAATATGTGGATATCTTTTACTCCCATCGTCCGGACCCGGAGACTCCGATCGAGGAGACGATGGGGGCCTTGGCCGATATTGTCCGGCAAGGAAAGGCTTTGTATGTAGGTATCTCCAATTATGATGCGGACCAGACCCGTAAGGCTTTGGCCGTACTGAAAGAGCATAAGGTGCCTTGCTTGATTCACCAAGCCCGCTATTCAATGTTCGATCGTTGGACGGAGCCAGATTTATTGCCTGTATTGAAGGAAGAGGGTGTGGGTATGATAGCGTTCTCGCCGTTGGCGCAAGGCTTGCTTACGGATAAGTATTTGCGTGGAATCCCGGAGAATTCCCGTGCGGCGAAATCGACCGGTCATTTGCAGACCTCTCAAGTTACCCCGGAGGCCGTGGAAAAGGCCCGTAAGCTAAACGAGGTAGCTGCCCGCCGTGGACAGACCTTGGCGGAGATGGCGCTCGCTTGGTTATTAAAGGACGAACGGGTAACTAGCGTATTAATTGGCGCCAGCTCTGTCGCCCAATTAATGGATAACCTGAAGGCGTTAGATAATATCTCTTTCTCCGGGGAAGAATTGCAGGAGATAGAAAACATCTTAATATAACGTGAATCGTATCCGGTTGTAGAGACGGGGCGTGCCCCGTCTCATCCCCTCAAAAAGAGTATTTAAAGTTACTATTAGATGGTGGGAGACGGGGCACGCCCCGTCTCTACAGCCTGTACAAATTTTTGAATAAATGAAACCGTTCTTATATCAAGTAGCGTCTCTTTTTTACGAGAAATGGGGAGCGGAGGTCAGTCGTCTGGCCTTTGTTTTCCCAAACCGGCGTACGGGACTTTTCTTCCAGAAATATCTCTCGGAGGTAGCCGATATTCCCCTTTTCTCTCCGACAATCCTTACGATCAACGATCTCTTTATCCAGTTGAGCGGAAAACAATCCGCCGACCGGATCAGTATGCTTTTTACCCTGTACGACATCTACATCCGCCAAAGCGGTTCCACCGAGACTTTCGATGAATTCCTGTATTGGGGCGAGATGTTGCTCAACGACTTCGACGATATCGATAAGTACATGGCAAATGCCCGCATGCTATTCAGTAACGTGACGGACCTACGGGAGATAGAGAATGATTTCGATTTCTTAAGTGATGAGCAGATCGCCGCTATCCGTAGTTTCTGGTCCAGTTTTTATCCCCGGGGCGATACGCCGAACCAGCAACAGTTCTTGGCGGTCTGGCAAGTGCTATACGATCTCTATGAGGAATTCCGTGCGACCTTGGCCGCCGAGGGAAAAGGCTACGAGGGCATGATCTTCCGGGAGGTCGTGGAAAGCATGGAACGGGGCGAGTCTCCGGATTTACCTTACGAGCAAATTGTCTTTGTCGGTTTGAACGCCTTGTCCGTATCGGAAGAACGTTTCTTAGCCCAGTTGCAGAAGCGGAAGATAGCGGATTTCTATTGGGATTATGTATCCGATAAGGTAACCGATCCGGATAATAAGGCCTCTTATTTCGTCTCCCGTAACCGGAAGAGCTTCCCTTCCTCGATGAAATTACCCCCCGAGGAGAAGGTAAAGACCGAGATCGAGGTGATCGGCATCCCTTCCGGTATCGGGCAGGCCAAGCACGTCTACACCCTGTTGAGCGATTGGTGCAAGGAAGCGGAGATGAGTTCGGAAGAAGCCCTGCGTACGGCGGTGATCTTGCCCGATGAACATCTGCTGATCCCGGTGCTGAACGCCATACCGGAGCAAATCCGGCGTATCAACGTCACGATGGGTTATCCCTTGGCGGGAACCCCGGTCGCCTCGTTGATCGAGTATATCTTGGCGTTGCAGAAGAACGTACGCTACATAGACCGGAATCCGTTGTTCTATTTCCGCGACGTGCTGCCGGTATTGAACCATCGCTACATCCTCTCCACCTCACCGGAGATTATTTCCTCCTTGGTGAAAGAGATCACGGAGAACAACAATATCTATATCTCGCATACGGAGTTAGGGAAAACGCCTTTGCTAGAAATCCTGTTCACGCCGGTGACCGGGGTGGAGGCCTTCTCGGACTATCTGATCAAGGTGTTGGAAGAGCTGAACAAGGTTATGTCCGCCCTTTCCGATGAGGAAGAGGAGGACGCACCCCAGCGGACGAACGATTTGGAGCAAGAGTTCATCTTCCATTATTTCACCACGGTAAACCGCATGAAAGAGGTAATGAAAGACGCTCGTATAGAGATGAAAATAGATACCTTCTTCCGCCTATTGAAGCGGGTGACTGATACGATCACGATCCCCTTCCACGGCGAGCCGCTTTCCGGCCTCCAGATTATGGGTGTGCTCGAGACCCGTGCCTTGGATTTCGACCGTCTGATTATCTTATCCATGAACGAGGGTATTTTCCCGCAGCGGAAAGCGGCGAACTCCTTTATCCCTTATAACCTACGCAGGGGTTTCGGGTTGCCTACCTACGAGCATCAAGATAGCGTATGGGCCTACCATTTCTATCGTTTGATAGAGCGTGCCAGCCACGTGAGCCTTTTATACGATACCCGCAGCAACGGATTGCAGACGGGAGAGGTAAGTCGCTTTGTTCACCAGCTGCATTATCATTACGAGGTGCCGATGCGAGATAAATTGGTGGTCTATAACGTATCTTCCTCCAAGACCCCGCCATTGGCCGTGCCGAAAAGGGAGGATATCATGCGCCGTTTAGACGCTTACCGGAAAGGGGGGAGCAAGGCGATCTCGGCGAGCGCTATCAATACGTATCTGGATTGCCCGTTGAAATTCTATTTTTCCGTCGTGGAAGGCATTCGAGAGGAAGAGGAGGTGAGCGAGACGATCGAGAGCGATGTATTCGGAAGTATCTTACATAAAGTGATGGAGGAGCTTTACAAGCCGTTCCAAGGGAAGATGGTTACCGTGGATTTGCTGAAAGCGATCCGTAAGGATACGGCCTTGCTTACCGGAGCTATCGCCCGGGCTTTCGCCAGCGAGTTTTTCAAGACAGAGGTGGTTCGCTCCCTTACCGGACAAAACTACCTGATCGGCGAGATGATCCGCAAATACGTGGAGAAAATCTTGGAGCGTGACGGCAAGCTGACCCCTTTCGTTTACATCGAGTCCGAGCGTAAGATAAACGGTCTGATCAGCCTTTCCGACCATTCCGAGATCCGGTTGAAAGGCTTTATCGACCGTGTGGACGAGGTTCGCGACGCTATCCGTATCATCGATTACAAGAGCGGTAGCGGAACTACGACTTTCAGTAGTATCGAGAGCCTATTCAACAAGGAGGAGAAAGATCGTGCGAAAGCCGTGATGCAGGTATTCATGTATTGCTGGATGTACGCCCATCTCACCGAGAACAAAGGAAAGACGATACAACCGGGCATTTATTACGTCCGTTCCCTTTTCGCCGATCCGTTCGACCCATCGGTCTACCACCGTATCGAACGGGGGAAGTCGGAGAAGGTAGAGGATTTCTCCGGTTATGCCCAAGCGTTCGAGGAGGGGCTGCGGGGCTGCTTGGACGAGATCTTCAATCCGGAAATTCCCTTTACGCAAACCCCTACGGGGAAGGCTTGTTCTTATTGTCCATTTAAGGGTATTTGCGGTAAGTAGCATTTGTCCCGGTACTTCAGGGAGAGTACCGGAGTACTCCTTGCGAAGTACTGTGGTATTTCTTCGGAGAGTACTGGAGTACTCCTTACAAAGTACTGCAGTACCTCTTAGGCAGTACTACAGTACCTCTTAGGCAGTACTACAGTACCTCTTAGGCAGTACTACAGTACTTCTTGGGAAGTACTGAGGCGAGGCTTACTGATGAGGAAGCAATTCCACTATCTTTTCCAAAAAGATCTGATCAGTCTCATTAAAACTGTCTAATTTGTCGCTGTCTATATCCAGAACGGCGATTACCTTATCCTCCCATATCACGGGAACTACGATCTCAGAGCGTGACGCCGAGCTACAAGCGATATGTCCCGGGAAAGCGTCTACGTCCGGTACGATGATCGTACGAGCCTCCTTCCAGGCCGTGCCGCATACCCCTTTTCCGTATTTTATACGTGTACAGGCGATAGGGCCTTGAAAAGGCGCTAATACCAACTGATTGTCTATGACCCGGTAGAAACCTACCCAAAAGAAACCGAAAGTCTGCTTGAGTGCCGCAGCGATGTTCGCCATGTTAGCGATTAGGTCGGTCTCGTTACCTACCAATGAGGCGATTTGCGGGAGCAACGTCTCATACATCTCCTGTTTATCACCGTTTTTAATCCGTAGTTCCTCTGCCATATTTAAACTATTATAAGGTCGCGAATATACGAAACTTGTTTACATATGAATGATTTTTGCAGAAATAACTAAGCGAAATTATATGTCAGAGTCAGTGACTTTAAAAAGTTATTTTTACGAAGTACTAATCCCTTCGTCGCAGAAGAACACTTCAAGTCCCATAGAAGATATACTTCATCACGTAAGTATATCTTTTATGAAAAAGCTTGCGCTTTACAAATGTTTCAATCCACGCACCCACACGGGGTGCGACGAATCGTTGTCGTTCGAGCCTATTAACTTTCATGTTTCAATCCACGCACCCACACGGGGTGCGACTTTGGAGCGTAGTCAAGCCTAAAGAGGAGGAGAAAGTTTCAATCCACGCACCCACACGGGGTGCGACAGAAGGGTAAGTGGTAATAGGGAGTTCTTTGGAAGTTTCAATCCACGCACCCACACGGGGTGCGACAGTGTGCAAAGTTACATATTATAAGTCAATAAATTAGTATTTTTAATATGCGAATTCTCATTTTTATTTCAGCTTAATGGCTGCAATCGCCTTAAAGACGGGTTAATCTGCTAATTATTAAGGGGTGCGAAAATACTACTTTTTTCGTAATACTCCACATTCGCATAAATTATATGATAAGAGCATTATTAACTTTGTAAGATACGCTTGATTCGTTCAATCAAGAGACAATATTGTGCTTCTGTCACCTCACACTCAAAGACAGAATTCTGTACCCTTTGGCCATAATCTATGCAAGCCTTAGCCACATGTCGTAGGCGGCGAGCTCCTTCTTTGCTCGTAGTATCCACATCATAAGTCACAAGAATATGCATAATCGTAAATCATTTTATTAGAAATACCGGATAATTATCAATATCTTGCCTGATATATCTTGCCATCAACATGGCCTGTACATAAGGCAGAAGCCCTATCTCTATTTTTTCATTAAGATAAGGATGGATTATCACTTCCCTTTTCCTTGCCTGCCATGCGGAAATAAATGTCTTTTTCCCTTTATCCGTCATAACAACCCCATTATCACCTTGAAACAAAAAATCCTTGGATGTTATCTGTCTTTTATTAATCAACGACAAGACAAAACGATCACCAAGATAGGCTCGCAATTCTTCCATCATATCTAAGGCCAACGATGTGCGCCCCGGACGGAGTGTATGGAGAAACCCTACGTATGGATCAAGGCCAACTGTTTCGAGTGCGGCAGATGTATCATTAGCAATCAAAGTATAAGCAAAAGACAACATGGCATTCACTGCATCTTTAGGAGGACGGCGATTCCGGCCATGAAACGGGAAATCAGCCTTCTGATTAAGTATCAAAACAGGCAACACTTCAAAATAGGCATTTGAAGCCATGCCTTCATACCCTATTAGGGTCGTCTTATCTTGGGTCGCCAAAGCTTCACGCTTGGCATGTTCCAACACTTGTACCGCCCGATTAATGTTTTCATTCTCTCCATAATCACGAATATATCTCTTTAATATATTACGATAGTTTTGAATCTTACCACCAATCATCAGTCGTGCCACATGTAATGACCAGGATTCATCATCCGACAATTGATATTGTCTCTTGCGTAACAGTACATTCCCTTTCGTTGCGCTCTGTACCCTGCTGATAAATCTGCCATGAGGAGATAGGAATGTAAGTGATATGCTATTGTCACTACACAATTTCATCACACCCGGACTTGCGCCCATATATCCGAACGTAACGATGCCCTCTATATTTATGACAGGAATACGAAACACCTCCTCCTGCTGAACAGATATAACGACATTCAGCCCATCCTTACTAAGATACGCTTCCGGTGTCGTCACATACAAAGTATTCAACAATTTTCTCATGTATATAAGTGTTTATTGAGGTAAGTATCTACCGTGGTACAATTCTTGGCTATCGTCGGCATACAGATTTCTTTCAATGAGCATTTGTCGCAATGTCGTTCATATTTTGCTTTTGGGATAACAGCCTTACTGAATATTTCATGCATATCCCTGGCGCATTGTCTGACGATATTGCGCAACTCATCTGTTATAGCCACCTCTATCCGATGACGAAGTTCTCCATAAAAGAACACACCGTAGGGTATATGGATTGCGTACATTTCTTCAAGACACATTGTTTGTGCCGCCAACTGCACTTCATCCACCTCGTCCCTTTTCGGTTTGCCATGCTTATACTCCACAGCAACCGGTTGCCATCGCCCCGGATAGTTGGGATGCAAAATCGTATTTTCCAAAGATGAGGAAGGAAGTAACTCTATGGCATCGGAAATGCCATAGAGCCCCAACTCACGCGAAGCGATATTCACTGCACGCAATGTTATTTGATCTCCACATTTCTGTCTATAGAACGGGTCATCCACATGTTTATGCAGAATCTGTCCCTCTATGGTGAGACGATTATCATCCCATTGCTGCTCAATGTGTATCAAAGCCCATTGCCGGGGACAGAACCTAAAGTGCTGAATCCCCGACAACATGAGCATATCGTCTTCGCTATACATTGTCTTTTGTTTTATATCAGTTCCTCTACAGTAACATTTGATGGGACATGTTCCTTGTCTATCGTGACATGGTAATCACCGAATGAACGTGGTGCTCCATCGCACACCTTCTCTACCTTAACCAAGTCAAATAGTTTGTTGGCAGGGGCATTACCCAATACAGAATCATGTTTGAAAACAATCAATTTCTGTGCACTCATCAATCCGCGTGCAGCCGAACGATCCATATCGAACATGTTCTTCAGGGCTTCCCAGAACAGCGCAAGGTCTTCTTCTGAAAAGCCTGTTTGTTGGGCAAGGTTGGCAGAAATGAAGCCGTGACAGATGTAGAGACCGTAAGGTACGGTAAATTTCCGTCCTTGTATTCCTACCTGCGATTCATATGTTTTTTCTTCATCACGAGCTGCGCATACAGTTAATGCATGCTCTTCAGAAACAACCATATCTTTTGAACGGGCAAACGTCATCTGAACCGCTCCTCTTACTTGTCCAGCATTCGCTCCTGTTGAAAGGACAGCGCCAAAGGTCCTAACATCAAAGAAACGTTTACACATAGCTTCTCTACCTGTAGATACTTTATCAGCAGGGGCTTTTCCCTTTTCAAGTTTTATACCAAGGTCTTCATACGTCTTACGAATTTCTCCGTTAATAAAAACCTCTTCGCCCGAAAATTCCTTGGATTTAACAAGTATATCGTTACCAACTTGTCCGGATTTTGCTACTTGCACATAATTGCGTACTTTGCGTTTAAGGCAAACATCTGTAACAAGCCCCATACCTGTTTCGGCATCCACACGAGGAAGATTACCTGCATCTGGGTCTCCATTCGGGTTACCGTCCTGTACATCAAAGATGTAAATGAAATCGATTCTGTTTTTAATTTCTGACATAACTATATGTTTTTAATTGTTTGTTATTACTCTTCTGTTTCTTTGTATTCTCTATGATTTTTCTGATGATAATAACCGAGGAAAAATCGTCCTTGATCATTCAGATCTAATGTGTTTGGAAAATCGTGTATTAAGGCTATAATCTCTTTCTTTTGATTATCAAAAAAATTAGCAAGCCCTTTCTTATCTTTTAATAATTTACTATAATGACTATTTGACAATTTAAGAATTGTCGAGAATACAGCTGATGGAGTTGCTGAAGCAGCGTTCATATAACTTGAACGAATAGTATCTTGTTTATTTGCTGCATATTGGAGGTTTTCTAATACAGCAAACAGCCTTCCACAAAGATACCCTTGATTTTGATTTTCTTTGTCTAACATAATATCGAGTTTTTTATTGTTGTTATTATCATTTAATCGATTAAGATAAGCCTTGATGATGGCTGCACGACCAATGTTGACTGATTGTTCAGCACGTGTGCGGCGAATGCAAGCCTGAAACAGAGAAGCCGGATACGGAAGTCCTTGGAGGATGCTTTTCACTACAGCATCTGGAAGATTGGGCGTAGCATCGCTTGACTTCCCTCCAAGAGTAACATTTCCGAGGATGGAATGTAATCCTACATACGGTTTCTTGTCTTTACGTGTATCAACAATCTCCATATCTGCGAAATGTTTACTGATTAAGCCGGCAAACTCACGCAATGGCAATTCATTCCAATACACCACCGCTATTCGGGCTGAATTGGGAGCCAAACCTAATATAAAGAATTTGTCATCTTTGTTTGCGAACAATACTCCGTTATAGATAGACTTGAATGTACGTCGCACCAATTCTATGCTCATGTTAGGATCATCGTTTTCTTCTGTACGCCCCAACAAAGCAAACAAACTATCTTCAGATTTCTTTGCAGCCTCACTATCAGAAGAAGCCCAAAACAGGTATGTGCGTGAACCTACCATAAATTTATTATGCGAATCAGAACGCAATAAATGATTCAATGCTGTAGTATAAGCAAATTCAGCCTCTTCAGATATAGGAGCATTATGCCCCTTTGACTTACCATACGAATCATATCCGGAATTGACTTGAAAAGCGACAAGTTTAGCTGTAGCCTGACTTCCCGGAATCATTGTAGCGGTTGTAACCTCTACGGTTTTTGAATGTTTGCCTATTACTAAACAAAGACCTCCACCAACATCATTACCACCCGATTCTAAGTTTATTAGTTTGCGCTTAGAAGCCACTATTTCCGTATCTCCTTCTATAAGAAAAGAGAAAGTGGAATATTTTTTATTGAGATTCTTGTTTATATCATCCCAAAGAGAATCATTCTGCATGGCTTCAACTATATCTGAAGGCTCTTGTTGATAAAACGCATAAACAGCCTGCATGGTTTCATTATCTGAAAACATGTCGTATATTTCTTCAACCTTCGCTTTGAATGTATCAAAATACTTGCGCATGCTTTCCATGTCCCCTTTGTCGGAATAACCAAATACATATTGGCTATTGTCGTACAAATAGTTTGCAACAGGGGCACTTGAACGACCTACACTCTTCTTAACAAGAAACTGTTGCGCAGACTTTTTGTCTATACGCCTGTCTTCAAAACGTAAGAAATTACCACACTTATCAATAACGATGATAAAACCTATTTCCTTTAACTCCATTCCCATAGTGGGTAAATTACCACTCCGATGGTAATAATCATACAATGCTTTTAGTATCATCTCAGCACCTCCTCGCTATCTTTATCTGGTACGACAATCACACCTTGCTCCATTCTTACACGATAAAACATGGCATTAGGTTTCTGTACATTCCCTTCAAAATCCATATCATAAAGCATGATACCCAAATCCCTATCTTCAGCCAAAGGAGGGGCAAGTTGTTCCGTATTATCAATATACTTCCAATTTGCAGCAAACTCACGGCAACCAAGATACGGCTGGGTGAAACATTGTCCTTGCGATGCTCTGCGTTCAAACATCTGATAATATTTCATCGGATTCTCATCATCACTTGGCTGATGTTTGATAAAAGCCTCCTTTGGTCGATCTTTTACCGGAATAAAAACCAGCTTTGCGTGAATACGATAGCGCACACCTTGCAAAAGCAAAGAATTCTTCTGTTGTCGTTTATCTTCAATAAAGATTGAGGACTTACCCGCCAATGCTCCTACCTCATTTCTCCTGATGGTAGTCCACTTGATAGGATTAAGAACTTCTATTTTCGTCACTTGCCAACGCATGGCATAGCGTTTGAAAAGTATTGCTTCAAAAATGGCACGTGCCGCAGAAGGTGTAATAACATCATAGCTCACACGCTCTACTTTCAATTCAGGGCGACTGAAACAAGCCCAGTCACCCCATACTTCCAAGCAATATTCTTTATCTGTATAGTCCATATTATTCATTTATTTTTATATCATTAATAGCTCTTCCATCCAATGGTTGTCAAGGCTAAGACCCGTATTTTTGTCATACTGTACCCTGTCTGTCAACACATAGATACCCTCTAATACTTCTTCAATAGCACCATAGCTGACCAACTTGTCAAAATCGGAACTATGAACGCCTACTGTAAATTTAGCCAGTTGCTTCATCAAGGGATAGGTACAGCCAGATTCTTTCAGTTTTTCCACAAGCTCCATGCTGTTCCCCCAATTTACAATGATATTCATACAATCATCATCAATCAATCTGAACTTCTTTGATGCCGTTTCAAAACATAACTCATTAGGGTTATAAAGATAATGTTTCATATCCTTATCGTCAAACGTGTTTTTCCTGCAATACAACTGATAAAAATACTCTGTCATCGTAGAAGGGTCAAACCAATCACTATTTGCAGGCAAATTCAATCGTGCATTGTTTGCAGCCTTCATTGCCCCAAATGGAATACGTTTCTCTGCGGCGAGACTGAACACAAATGTGGTACCAACAGTATTTCTTCCTTCACGGTTACAACGCCCCGCTGCCTGTAAAATAGAGTCAAGACCTGATTCTTGCCGAAATACAACAGGGAAATCTATATCCACCCCTGCCTCTACAAGTTGGGTAGCTATTACTCTGACAATCGGATGTGATTTATCTTTCAGCAATACCTTGACCTTCCGTATGGTTTCACTGATATGGGCGGGACACATCATTCTCGATAGATGGAGCTTTATTCCTTCATTTGGTAAACGGTCATACAGTTCCTTGGCATCTTTTCGGGTGTTTACGATACACAATACCTTATTGTAGACGGAGCTTGTCATGCAGGGCAAACTCATTCGGTATGATTTCAGTAATATGGTCTATTCCCTGAAAATTGGCCTTAGGATTAGTTCCTTCTATCAGTCCGCTAAGTACCGGCTGACTGGCAGTGGTAAACAGTACCGACACTCCGAATATTTTCTGATATGCTTTAAGTGCATCCACTATCGGCTGTAAGAAATCAGTCGGCAATGTCTGCGCTTCATCCAAAATAAGAACTGAATTCACGATATTGTGCAATTTACGGCAATCGGACGGTTTGTTGCTAAACATTGACTCAAACAGCTGAACATTGGTCGTAACGATAATCGGATAATCCCAGTTTTCCGTGGCCAGCTTTGCCTTCTCACGTACCTCTTCATTCTTTATCTCATCAGGATTAAAGTTACTATGATGCTCCAGTACGTGCTCTTCGCCGAAGATTTCTTTCAAGAGGCCTGCCGTTTGCACAATAATACTAGTGTATGGGATGGCAATGATAATACGATTCATACCGTGATTTACAGCATGCTTCATGGCCCACAACAACGATGAAAGAGTCTTTCCGCCTCCCGTTGGTACCGTAAGGCTATAGAATCCTTTCTCTTCAGAAGAAGCTTTACGGCATCGTTCCTGTACTTTCTTACGAATGTGGTTCACTTTTGTATCGGGTGCATACAATTGCAGTTCACGTAAATGCGCCTCCAATTTTGGCAATAAGTCAGTGAGTGTAGACGAGCATCCCCGTTTTTTCCACGATTCTACATCCATAAATCGCTCTGTATTGAGTCTGTCGGCATCCACAAGACAGGAAAAAAGCATGCGGGAAAGGTGATGAAAATGCTTCATGTCCACCTTAAGTTTAGAAAAAGGAGATTCAAGAAGTTCTTCTCTCAACTGGGGTATATTCAGAGCTATGTCCCCTTTGTTTATCTCTTCGGGAAGTTGCCTTTTCTCTATGACGCTCTCCGCATCTATATAATCATGTAGGCCTGTATGATGAGAGATTATCTGGTTGGCAAGAAGATTGAATACACTCTTCCCCATAAGGTTCGTTACCAATATTCCACCTACAAACGCATGATGATGCTCTCCATACGATTTTTCGTCAGTCACAGGTAGACCGCTTGTCGTGCGGATATATTGCTGAAATGCATCACGCTCTTTTCCTTTGTCGTGAAGCATTCCAAGCGTATGCCCCCAAGATGGAAGTCCGAACAGTCCAGAATAGGAGGTTGCCATTTCTGCAACACCCCTTTGATGTTCATCGTTGGTTTGTATTATCCATTTTCCATTTTCTTTGTTTTGGTATAAATGGGATATCAACTGTTTCTCTGTTTCCATTTGATTAGATTCATAAGGTTATACCTTACAAAAGTAGGAAAATAAATCGAAATATCCGTATCTTTGCGGCATGACAAAACAAAATTCTCCATTGGTATTAGGGACCGAGCCTATCGGTAAATTACTTACGCAATATGCGATTCCTGCGATTATCGCAATGACAGCTTCTTCTTTATATAATATGGCCGATAGCATTTTTATTGGCCATGGAGTGGGGGCGTTAGCGATTTCCGGCCTAGCCTTGACCTTTCCGTTGATGAACTTGGCGGCCGCCTTCGGTTCGTTGGTGGGAGTCGGCGCCTCTACGTTGGTGGCCGTGAAGCTGGGGCAGAAAGATTATGAGGGGGCGAATAAGGTGTTGGGGAATGTGTTGATCTTAAATGTGGTTCTGGGTGTCGCTTTCACGATCGCTTTCCTGTTCTTGCTTGATCCCGTGCTGTACTTTTTCGGCGCTAGTGAGAACACGATCTCATATGCCCATGATTATATGCGGATTATTCTGTATGGCAATGTGGTTACGCATATGTATCTGGGATTAAATGCGGTCTTGCGCTCCTCGGGTTTTCCGAGGATGGCGATGTATGCTACGTTGGCGTCGGTTGTTATTAATTGCGCCTTGAATCCGTTGTTTATCTTTGGGCTTGGATGGGGTATAAAAGGGTCGGCTTGGGCGACGGTGATCTCGCAGGTGATCTCGCTTACCGGGCAGTTGATTCATTTCTCGGGACCGAAACAACTCCTTCATTTCAAGAAAGGTATTTATAGGCTGCGCTCGGAGATCGTGAAAGGTATCTTGTCGATCGGTTTATCTCCGTTCTTGATGAACCTTTGTTCCTGCTTGATCGTGATCCTTATCAACCGGGGATTGAAAGAGCATGGGGGAGATATGGCGATTGGCGCTTATGGTATCGTGAACCGTATCGCTTTTCTTTTCGTAATGATTATCATGGGATTTAATCAGGGTATGCAACCGATAGCCGGTTATAATTATGGTGCCCGGCTCTATTCCCGGGTGACGGACGTGACCCGCTTGACGATGCGCTGGGCGGTAGGAGTGGCTACGCTGGGGTTCTTGCTTTGCCAGTTGGTGCCGTCGTGGATCGTCCGTATGTTTACGAGTGACGGGGAGTTGATCAGTACCGCCTCTTATGGCCTGCACATCGTCTTCGCCATATTCCCGATCGTGGGCTTCCAGATGGTGGCGACTAACTTCTTCCTTTCCATCGGCATGTCTAAGAAAGCGATCTTTCTCTCCTTGACCCGGCAGATGCTTTTCTTGATACCCTGTTTAATCATCCTCCCCCCGTTATTCGGAACTCTCGGTGTCTGGATCAGTATGCCTATCGCCGACACGGTGGCGGCGATCGTGACGGCGATCGTGCTTGTGAAACAATTTAAACAATTCAAATATGGAACATAACGTGATATTACCTGCGGAATGGTATCCGCAAAGTGCCGTGCAGCTTACGTGGCCGCATGAGAATACGGATTGGGCCCCGATATTGGACGAGGTGATTCCTTGCTTCGTGGCTATCGCCAAGGAAGTGATCAAGCGAGAGAAGTTATTGATTGTCTGTCCGGACGAGACCGCCGTACGTGAACAATTGGGTGAGGTTGATTACGACCGTGTCATTTTTCGTGAGATGGATACGAACGATACGTGGGCACGGGATCACGGGGGGATCTCCGTCTTCGATGAGGGAACGCCCATGCTTTATGATTTCGTGTTCAATGGCTGGGGAATGAAGTTTGCCGCCAATCATGATAATTTGATTACCCGTAATCTTTGTCATATGAAGACCTTCTCCGACGAGGTGGTGCCCGCTAATATGCAACCTTTCGTGCTGGAAGGCGGTAGTATCGAATCGGATGGGAAAGGTACGTTGATGACTACCGTTGAGTGTCTGGCATCCGTAAACCGTAATGAGTATTTGCGACAAGAGGAATTGGAACGTTATTTGAAAGACGTATTTGGCTTGGATCGTATCCTTTGGATTACCAGCGGTTATTTAGCCGGGGACGATACGGATAGCCACGTGGATACGCTCGCCCGTTTTTGTAGCGAGGATACGATCGCTTATGTCCGCTGCGAGGATGAGGAAGACGAGCATTATGAGGAACTGAAGGCGATGGAGGAGGAGATCAAGGAGTTTACTAGGGCGAATGGTGAGCCTTATCGTCTGATTCCACTTCCGATGGCGGATCAGGTGGAATGGGAAGGGGAGCGCTTGCCCGCTACCTACGCTAATTTCTTGATCATGAATGGGGCCGTATTGGTTCCGTTCTATGACTCACCGAAGGATGAGATCGCTAAAGCGGCTTTGCGGGAGGCGTTCCCGGACCGTGAGATCATAGGCATCAACTGCCTTCCGCTTATCAAACAACACGGTTCCCTGCATTGCGTGACGATGCAATATCCGGAAGGCTTTATCGAATAACAACTACAACCAATTAAATATGAAAGTAGGATTAATACAACAAAAGAATACCGCTGATAGAGCGGCGAATATAGAGAAGCTAAAGGTAAATATCCGTAAAGCTGCCCGGGAGGGAGCGGAATTGGTCGTCTTGCAAGAACTGCATAACGGCCTGTATTTCTGCCAGACGGAAGATACGAGCATGTTTGACTTGGCGGAGACGATCCCCGGCCCATCGACGGAAACCTTCGGTGCCTTGGCGAAAGAATTGGGTATCGTCTTGGTGCTTTCCCTTTTCGAGAAGCGTGCCCCGGGCCTGTACCATAACACGGCCGTCGTCTTGGAGAAAGACGGTACGATCGCCGGAAAATACCGCAAGATGCATATCCCGGATGACCCCGCTTATTACGAGAAGTTCTATTTTACCCCCGGTGATTTAGGCTTTGAGCCTATCGATACCTCTGTGGGGCGTCTTGGTGTGTTGGTTTGCTGGGATCAATGGTATCCGGAAGCAGCCCGTTTGATGGCTATGCGTGGCGCCGAGATGTTGATCTATCCGACCGCTATCGGCTGGGAAAGTAGCGATACGCAGGAAGAGAAGGACCGTCAGCTGGGTGCGTGGGTGACCATACAGCGGGGACATGCCGTGGCGAACGGACTCCCGGTCATTTCCGTAAATCGTACCGGGCATGAGCCGGACCCTTCGGGACAAACGGGCGGTATCCGGTTTTGGGGAAACAGTTTCGTGGCCGGTCCCCAAGGTGAGCTATTAACCGTATTCCCGAATGACGAGGAGGAGGTACGTGTGATAGAGATCGACAAGACTCGCGGTGAGAACGTGCGTCGTTGGTGGCCTTTCTTCCGGGATCGCCGTATCGATGCGTTTGGTGGTTTGACAGAACGATTTTTAGTATAATGACCGAATACACGCAAGAAGAGGCCGTCTTCCGCATGAACGAAATGGGGAAAGCGGGACGGCCTTTCCTTTTTATCATTGATTATAAACGAGAGCGGATCTACGTGGAGAGTCCGGAAGAGATCGCTCCCTCCGAGTTATTGTACGATTTGAACGGCTTTACGAATACAAATCACGAATGTAACTTGCGGGATTCCTCTCATCTTATATCCGGAGAACCTGTTGAATGGCAACCCTCGTATGTTTCTTTCGAGGAGTATGCCCATTCATTCGAGACCGTTTCCCGGCATATCCATGCGGGTAATTCTTATTTGGTAAACTTGACATGCGCTACTCCGGTATATACGAACCTCTCCTTGAAAGATATCTTTTACCATTCCAAGGCGATGTATAAGCTTTGGATGCGGGATCGTTTCGTGGTATTCTCGCCCGAGATATTCGTGCGGATGCGGGATGGTCTCATCTATTCGTATCCCATGAAAGGTACGATCGACGCTACGCTGCCCGATGCCCGGAGACGTATCCTCGATGATCCCAAGGAAGCGGCGGAGCATGCCACGATCGTGGATTTGATCCGGAATGACTTGAGTATCGTAGCCTCCGAGGTTTGTGTTCCCCGGTATCGTTATATCGATGAATTGCGTACGCATAACGGAAGTTTGTTGCAGGTCAGTTCTGAGATAAGAGGCCGGTTGCCGGAGGGATGGAACGGCCATGTCGGGGAGATTTTGTTTAGCCTCTTGCCTGCCGGCTCCATCACGGGCGCTCCCAAGAAAAAGACCTTGGAGATCATCGCCGAGGCGGAGACCTATGAGCGGGGCTTCTATACGGGGGTGATGGGGTATTTTGACGGCCAAGATTTAGACAGCGCCGTGATGATCCGTTTTATGGAACAAGTCTCTCCCCGTTCGTTTATTTTCAAGAGCGGTGGGGGAATCACCTCTAAAAGTGAGGTGAGATCGGAGTATAACGAGATGAAACAAAAAGTATATGTGCCCATCTATTGAGACCTTATCTGGGAGTCCGTTTGTGGAGACGATCCGTATCGAGAAGGGACGGATACATAACCTTCCTTACCATAATGCCCGGATGAACCGTACCCGCAGGGAGCTATTCGGAGCGAGGGAAGAAATTGATCTCGCGGGTTATATTCATCCGGGGCCTCATCAAGAACGTACCAAATGCCGGGTGGAATATACCCGCGAGGTCTTAAAGGTAGAATACGTTCCTTACCGTATGCGTCCGGTTCATTCCTTGCGATTGGTTACATGCGATGAGATCGATTATTCCTATAAGAGTACGGATCGTCAATGCCTAAATGATTTATTCGCCCAACGAGCGGGACATGACGATATCTTGATAATCCGTGACGGTTTGCTGACCGATACTTCCATTTGCAATGTCGCCCTTTGGAATGGTGCCTCTTGGATCACTCCCGCACGCCCTTTGTTATGTGGTACGATGCGTGCTTACTTATTGGATAAAGGCTTGGTACAGGCCGGGGATATCCCGGTAGAGGATCTGCCTAAGTATACCCGGATCCGTCTGTTTAACGCCTTGATCGGGTTCGGCGAAATCGATGAGATCACGCGTATATACGTATGACACTACGCGAGTATCGGCGTGGCCCTGTGCCTATACAGGTAAGGGGTTACGCCGATATCCGTGTGGTCTCTTACCTGTATAGGCATGAATCAAGGTGTTTCCTAGAACAATATATCCACCTCCATATTGCTGATCCATTCTACGGGACGGCCGGCCACCTTATTGCAAGTGACGGCGAATTTCAAGGGGAGGATAATTCCCAACGGGATGCGTAACCATCCCGGCATATTGAAATTATGGACACCGATCAGGGAACCTAGCTGGATACCGACCGAGGGAGCTACCAAGAAACGGGTCTCGTCATTACGGCGGTCTATACCCATCTCGAAATAACTATACAGGCCGAGGAAACGTTTCGGGGAAACGAATATATCCATGTTATAATTGGCGCCCGCCTTCACGTTCCAGTTCTTGATCGTGTAGGAGGAGGAAGGGGCGTGCATATAATAACCGGAGATTGTAGGGGATACCCAATGAGCGATGTCGCCCGGCTCCATGATCATGCCTTTCCCTTTCCCGAACTTATGCCAATTGATCATGCTGACGTTCAAGCGACCGCCATACGTCATGACACCGTCCCGGTTGCTATGGATCGGCGTACCGATCAGGAACATGAAAGAGTTGGCTACCCTCGACCGGATAAAGTTGCGGGTAAAAGGCTCTTGTACGATCAGCTGTAGCTCATCCTTGCGGCCGGCGACGGAAGCTTCCAAGGGGACGTCATCCAAATTCGTCCCGAAGGGGATCGGGAAATCCTTGATTACCGGGAAACGATCGTAGACGAATTGGGGCAGGTCGTCTCGTTCGGAAGGGATCTCGTTCAATATATTCTCGCCTGATCCTTCCAAAGCATTTTGGTAAGCTTTCCAGACTTCTACGATAGACTCGCAGGTGGCGGTCACGACTTGGTAGAATACTTTCGTCTCCCGCTCGTAGCTATCGCCTTTCTCCAAGGAATAAGGGTGCTTCTCCGTGACCCGGATATGCCGGTAATCATCGGCCTCGTTGTACTCCATCATGTTTTGGTTCAAACGTTTATCGCCGTAAGCGCTCCAAGTCTCACCCTTTAGGTTGGCAGTCTGTACGGGGATGGTATTGTAGAAATCGTGCAGGCTCTTATTGTTGGATACGGCGGAGGCGGAGAAGCCCCTACGTACCATTTGGTGTCCGGAGGCGAAGGAGTCTTGTAGGAAATGCTCGGCGAAAGCCTCGTACATCGTGGCGTAGAACATAAGGTTGCTGGCCATTTGCATATCTCCTTTACGCATCTCCTTGCCTGCCTCTTGCGCTAGGTAGATAGCGAAGATGTGGATGCAGAAATACTTGCTCATGGAGGGCAACTGATTTAATTTATCGAAGACCTTGTTTACTTCCGAGGGGCGTTGAAGGCGGCGGATCAGCTCGGGGTCGATCATCTTCAGATGCTCGTTCAATCCCTTGCCATAGGCGTAGAAGTGGGAGAGGTCCTTGATCGCCAGGATACCGTAAGCCAGATTGATGTCGAGCAGCTCCTTGCTGTTGGCTCCGGTGAGGAACTCGTTCATGGCTTGTGTCTCCAAAGCCAGCGTACGGTTCGTCTTGGAGAAATGGGTCTGCAGGCCTGTCTCCAAGAGCATGGGATTTTCCACATGGTCGCCGGCCAATCCGCAAAGCGTACCGTAGGTTACGATATTCGGCAACTGCGTCAGCTCATTCATGGCGTAGGCGTTCGAGCCGGGCATATGCGACATGTTGAGGATCTGCAGCAAGGCGCTATCGGCGACGGCCTCGTTGGGGAAGATCCCGTTTTCCACCAGATAACGCGGGAGAAGGCTCATGGCACGGTCGCCGATCTTACGATGCTCGGCGAAATCCCATGCGAAGGCCGAACTTGTTATTGCGCTGATACCCATAAGTAGGCATCCGCGGTGAAGAAGTTGTTTAATAGTGTTTCTCTTGTTCATATCTATACTTGTTTATAATTATCTGAATAACTCAAGCGCGAACTTCAATCCGACGCTTTGATACTTGAACTTCTCGAAGCCTAGGAAAAGCGCTATATGAAAAAGGTCGCTACCGATACCATACCCGAGCTCGCTGTAATTCGGCAATACGGGAGTCCATAGTTGGCTGAGGTAGAAACGTTCGGACACGAGGTATTTATGCGCCTTGGGATTGGGCTTGAGGAATCGCAATAGAATGAATGGGCTCTCGTACATGAGGTGCCCTTGAATATATTTGTCGGAGGCATTGCACCAATCCCCACCTAGATTATGAAAGATCCCGCCAAACCGGTCGCCCCAAGGCTCGGGGAAATAACGTTTGGCGAAATAGCTAAAATCGGCGAAGTACATGTTATGCTGGTTAAAAAAGAGTCCACCGCTTAGATTGTAACTCAGTCGTTCGGATAAGCCCAGCCGTACGGTCTGGTTCATGCCGGCCTCCATCCGCCAATAATTTCCCGTACAGCCGAGCAGGTCCGGTATGCTTCGTGCCAGCTCGATCCGGAAGGTCGGGTAATGGGAATGCAGGTACTCTTTCCGGTAACCGTCCATCCAGTAATATTGCCGGGGCGTGTAGGTAAGGCCGATAACCGGGGTGAACTCATTATGATCCTTTAGATCCAATCCGGTATCCTTATTCTTTTTCACGGGCGTACGATAGTGGTATGCGAGTCCGGCCGAGAGCCGGAAGCCGTTCATCAGTTCTATCTGGTTCATCAGCTTGGCATAGTAGTGCTGGAAATACTTCAAGTTGAGATCTTCGAAACGGATTGGGGTATCTTTTAGGATCTCGTTGATCTGGTGGATCACTTCGGAGGAATAGCTTTGGTTGTCATTGGCTATCGTGAGGTTGAGGATGCCTTGACGCTCGGGGTGATACTCCCAGTCGGTTGTTAGCCGTAGGCGTAGCTCTTTCTCCTTGAATAGGAAACCGATCTCGGGGTGGAAGCGTAGCTGACGGTCATGCTCGAATGTCTTACTGATACGTGCTTCTTGCTTATAGGTGATCCCGTTGCTTCCGAAAGATAGCTGGAACGGGTTGAGAAGGCCGGAATACTTCACACGAGTACTCTTGTAATCCCTGTTGACCGTGCTGGTGAGCCGCTCGCCGAGTTGGAGGTAGCGAGTGAGAGCGCTGCTGTCCGCTTCCGTCCTCACCACGTTCGTTCCGGTGGTGTACAAGGCTTTCTCGTCGGTAGTGAGCGGCTTGTCCCTCCGGCTGTTCCAATAAGTGCTGTCTTGGGTAAAGGAGAGTGTGTCGGAGGTGATCGTATAGTATTGGGTTTGATCGAGCGAGTATAATTTCCTGCTCTCATGGTCTTCCTCTACCCAAGAGATCGATTTATAGCGGAAAGCGGCGTGGATGTCGCTCTCTATCCGGTTGCCTAGGGCATGGTAGCAGACTTGCAGGTCAGCCTCTTCCGGGAGGATGAAATGCTTCTCGTCACGGTTGAAACGTATGCTTAGGTTGAACTCGGAGAAAGAGGAGTGCCCTTGTATCTTGATACGGTCGATGCTCCAGAGTTCGTCGGTTACGTACAGGTTTCCGGATAGTAATTTCTGGCTCCATTGGCGAGGGGTGAAACGGATGTTATACACAGGGGTGCCGGAGATCGTGTCCGTGCCATCCAGCCGGAACGTGTAATATTTGAAAGCATCGGGCGAGAGTGGCATGATGATTCCCTTATTGTAGATCGTGGGGGAGTAGACGTTCAAGTTGACGAACGAGGCTATCTCCTTGTAATGCCTTCCGGCGGCGAGATGGCTGCTGTTGATGGCTACAATCTCGTTGCGATAATGGTTGGGAGCGTCGTAGCGGGTGAGGCCACTCATCTCGAAGAAGGCATCGCGGGGATGACGCTCTATCGGGAAGACCAGATAGGCGTATCGTAGCAGCTTGTTCTTCCGGGGAACGTGCGTACGGCCTTTCACGTAGGTCTCCGCTTCATAGCTCTCGAGGACGTGCTCGTAGATGGGGGCTTGATGGATTACCTGCCGCATGATGGAGTCGGCTCGTGTGACGGGTGTCTTCTCTTGTGCCCGCAGGTCTGAATGGACTAGCGGGCACAGAAGAAGTATGGATAGTAGAATAAGGTGTCCCGTCTCGATCCTCATCCTGTCAATGTATGGCGAAGGTTGGGCATACTAATGCGCAAAGATGGCAGCCGACACATTTTTGCTCGTCTATCACCGGTTTGCGCATAGAGGTGAAACGGATAGCTTGATGTCCACCGTCGTTACAGGAAACGAAACAGCGTCCGCAGCCGAGGCATAGGCTGTTATCTACTGTCGGGCGGTGTATCTGCGTACGTTCCAGTTTCTCGGGGGGTACGATGTTCGGTAAAGCGATACCTATGAGGTCGGATAGGGTTTTATATCCGTTCTCTTGCATGAACAGTCGTAACCCTTCGCATAGATCGTCGATGATCCGGAAGCCATATTGCATCACGGCGGTACATATCTGTAGGTTCGTGCAGCCTAGTAGCAGGAAATCGAGGGCATCCCGCCAAGTCTCTATACCGCCTATCCCGCTGATAGGCATCTTGCCGGCGGAAGGATCGCTCGCCAGCTCATGTATGAACCGGAGAGCGATAGGGCGCACGGCTTTCCCCGAATAGCCGGACACGCTGCTCAGTCCGCAGACAACGGGCCGGGCCGTAAGTGCTTTCTCATCGATACGGGTGATACATTTGATGGTGTTGATGGCGGCTATCCCGGTGGCTCCTCCTTCGTGGGCGGCGAGCGCCACGGGTGTCATCTGCCCGATATTCGGTGTCATCTTCGCTAGTATCGGCAGATGGGTACCCCGGCGTGTGGCGGCGGTGAACCGGCGTACCAGTTCCGGGCTTTGTCCTACGTCGCTGCCCATCCCTTCTTGCGTCATTTGTGGGCAAGAGAAGTTGCACTCAATGATATCGGCCCCAGCCTGCGTGGAATATTGGGCAAGCCGTGTCCACTCATCGTCTGTCCGTCCCATAATGGAGGAGATGATTAATTTGTCAGGATAGCGTTGCTTGAGGCGATAGAGAGTATCGAAATTCTCTTCGACAGAGGCTTCCGACAATTGTTCCATGTTCTTGAATCCGATGAAAGGCACGCCATCCACCTCCATTTGGTCGAAGCGGGGGGATACCTCATGGCTCGGATAGAATGATATCGTCTTGAAGCAGATACCGGCCCAACCGGCTTCGAGGGCCCGGACGCACATCTCGTAATTATGGGCTACGGGTGAGGAGGCCAGTATAAAGGGGTTGGCGCAGCGGACACCACAAAAGTCGATCGCCAAGTCCGGAGACGAAGTGAGGGGAGAACTATCCGTCGGGTTTGGCATATCTTGTAATTGCCGTACGATCTGGGTGATGGATATCGCCCGGTCGGTTCGTCTGCGGAGGCAGGCCTTCTCGCAAGGATGCCCGTCGCAATCCTTGCAGGCTTCCATCCGGTAGGCCCGGAGGATAGCTCCCGCTAGGTTGTCCATTTTACAGGCCCGCAGCAAGCGGCCCGGATCTAGTCCGGGCTTGCATGCCTTCGTGCAGACAGGGTCATCGCACAGATAACAGCGATTCGATTCTTCCGTTAGGAGGCGTTTTCTCTGGAGGAGGTTTGTCTTCATGGCTTCTAACTGTATTATCTCACTACTTTCTGTACTTTCCGGTAACGTTCGGTCACGACCTCCACGGTGTACAGGTGTCCGGGCAGGCTGAAGATTGCTTTTCCGGATACCGCTTGCTGGTGACCAGCCAACGTGCCGTTCATGCTGTAGACGTTGACGGTGGCTCCCGGCAGGCAATCTACCGTAAGCATGCCGTCGAGGAAGCGGATAGACAGGGGCTCGTCGGTCGTTACCTCCTCATTGCCAGTGGCGCTCACGTCACCTCGTACATAGGTGATGTTGTTGATGTCCCACGCCAATACGAAGGGTTTGTCGCTGTTTACCATGAAGGGAAAGGTGTCGGTGCCGAAGCTGATCTTCCGTTCGAGTAGCTTGGGGTAGTACTGGTCACGGAGCGTGTTCGACTTCTCGGCAGTGAGCAGATAGAGGGTGGACGAGAAGGACTCGGCCGTCTCGTTCGGCCTCACGTGCTTGTCCGTGCGTCGTATCTTCGAATAGGATGCGCTGATACCCTGCGAGGTGGTCGCCGTGGTCTGGTCTGTCCATTCCCAGGAACTTTGGTTCTCCAGTTGGAAGAAGGGGAATTTCAAATCCATAAGGCTGATGGCACCTTTGGTCTGACTGTCGGAGATTGTACCGCTGGTTTCCAGCGTCATGTTGATCCGTTCGGAGTTGAGGCTGAAGTTGACGGACTTGCTGACATTTGGCTCGCTGGCGGTCATGGTGAGGATCTCGCGGGCCTCCCAGTCTCCAAGTTTGCTTGGATCGTCTATGCGGAAAGGCTCTAGGTTGAGAGGCACTTCCACTTGCTTGATACTCTGCCGTGTCATGTAAGTATAGCTGAATATGGGCATTCGTACGCTCTGCCTCCGGGTGGGGGAGAGGTACTCTAGGTCGCAACGGGTCAGAATGGGTACAGAGTAGAGGGCAATGGCCCGGTAGTCTGCTGTGTCGTTTGCTTCGAAGGTAACGGTGATGGACTCGGACTGGCTTGTTACCTCCTCGTGTTGTTTCTGGAAGGAGTATCCGCCGCCGAATGCTGCCGTGAGTTTGTCCATATGCGGCCCGAAGGAGCATTTGAGATCGCTCTTGTAGAGCCGACTCACGGAGTTGCTGGTGCCCGATCCCATGGTGAAGGAGAGGCTGGAGGCTACGCCGAGATCCTTGAACCAGTCGTTGTTATCCACTATCGTTGGAGGTGGTCCTTCGATGATGCCGATGAGACGCACGAGGTTACGTAGCTCACTGTTGCCGAACAGGGCCTTCTCGTCGTTGAAGGAACTGCGTCTCTCCACGATCTCGTTGGAGCGGATGGAGGCGATGTAGGCGTGCTTGTACCAATGGTATGGAGTCTGGTTACCTCGCAGCAGGTAGATATATTGCTTGTAGTAGAGCCCTCCGCCGGGAGCTGTCTCGGTGGTAGGATCTGCCGCGGTGGCTACGACCGTGTAGCCGTAGGGCAGGTCGGTGTAGATGGGCTCGTCGGTGGCGAAGCTGTTGCTGCCGGGGTAGAATTTCTTTAGGAAGTGTTCGCCCGTTCCCTTGCCATCATAGGTACAGTAGCTGAAGATCAGGGGATTTGAGGAAGCTTTGTAGCCGCTGGTATTGTCGGCTGCGTAGCCTTCTATATCGGCTTGGATGAGCTTGAGCGAGAAGGTCTTCGAGCGTCCTATGTCGGCTTGTGCTTTGAGTGTCGTTCTCATGTATATATCTGTTTAAGAGGTTTAGAAACTGATATTGAATTGTAACTGTACGGACTGCCTCTTGCCGAAGCTTCCGTTTACTCCGAGCGAGATGTTGTCAGCGAGGAAATAGTTCACCCCGGCCAAAGCGTACAGCTTGTGACGGGCGTGGAAAGTCTCGTCGATACGAACGGTATAGTCCTCGCCGGCATATGTCTTGGTGAACTCGTACCGGTCTTTCATCGTGTAGTCCTTGTAGAGGATGCCGGCATAGGGCACGAAATTCCCCAGTGCGTATCCGGCCACCACGGGCACGGCCCACTCTAGGTAACGGCGGTTGAGGCTGAGGTCTCGCAAGGGGATGGTCTTGCCTTGGTAATACACCTCGGTGGTCATGTTATCGCTGTTGGCATAGCGCACGCCGGGTTGGGTAGACATGAAAAAGCGGTCGGTGAAGGCATGGCCGTAACCTAGCCCTCCGCTGTAGATGGGTACCATGTTCTTGCTGAAGATGGTACTGCTTAGGTCGTCATCATCTCGGAAAGTCTCCTCGTGGGTGAAGTTGGTGGTACCGATGCCTGCCCACAGGCTGAGATTGTCCCATACACGATAGGAGAGGCGCAGGGAAATACTGTTCATGATGAGTCGGTGACTTACCGAGTGATTGTCCTCGTCGATTTGTTCGGATGTCAATTCTCCGGGTTTCCCATCTGCCCATCTTCAGTGTAAAATGTCTCATATCGCTATTTATTTAGTTGAATCATTTACGTTGTTATAATATAGGTTGGCGAAGTACTCGATGGGAGTGTTGCCCGTCACCTCCTTGAATTGGCGG
>VOFI01001653.1_pt1 | contig 46000 bp, 43 predicted proteins | sample 5384131 | NCBI WGS metagenome assembly VOFI01 (sample SAMN12384728, study PRJNA508395) | human gut metagenome | isolation source: healthy gut H | host: Homo sapiens
TGCAGATCTGGGACGCAATCAACGATCCTATTATCGGAGCAATGGTAGATGCGGATACGCACAAATACCGCCGGAACAAGTTCCTTGCCTATATCTGGTTCGGTGCGATCGGACTGACCGTGGCTGGTGCACTTTGCTATCTGCCGTTCCCGCAGGCTCCCGGTATGGTCAAGAATATTCTGTTTGTGGCAGGCTATATGATCTGGGATGCTTTCTACACCGTTGCAAATGTGCCGTATGGCTCGATGCTGTCTCTGATCTCGGATGACCCGATCCAGCGTGCACAGCTGTCGACTTTCCGCTCCATTGGTTCTATGGGCGGTGCGCTTCTGACCGGTATGCTGATTCCGGTGATCATTTATGATAACCAGAACAACCTGCGTGGTGAGCAGATGTTTGTCATTGCTCTGATCATGGGTGTGATCGGTCTGATCTGCTTCCGCTTTATGGTCACGAACACAAAGGTGCGTGTGGACACCACGATCACTCTGAAAGAGGATGCACCGAAGTTCAACATCGTGAAGGCGTTCAACAACTTTATCCATAATCGCCCGGCTGTGGGCGCAACGCTGGCACCTATCGCAACGTTTATTGGTATGTATGGTGCCTCTACTGCAGGTCAGATCCTGTTCCAGGCTTATTTCAAGAATGCAAAGATCTCCGGCCTTGTGGGTATGATCTCCTACTTTGGCGTTTTCATCTTCAGTCCTTTTGTGAGCCGTATCGTCAAGCGCTTTGGCAAGAAAGAAGCTGTGACCTTTGGTTCAGTCGTCTGTGCGCTGGCGTACGTCCTGATGCTGGTTCTGCCCATTACACCGGACAGCCGGGGCCTCGGCCTTTATGTCCTGTGTCAGGTCATTGCAATGCTGGGCGGTGGCATCGGAAGCTGCCTGAGCTGGTCTCTGATGGCAGATGCGATCGATTATAACGAGTGGAAATTTGGTGTGCGAGAAGAAGGCACTACCTATGCACTGCACTCCTTCTTCCGCAAGCTGGCGCAGGGCATTGGACCGTCTCTTGGCCTTGTTCTGGCAACCAAACTGGGCTATGATGCATCTCTGAAGGCTGCACAGACGATCGAAGTGGCAACCCGGATGCGCTATCTGGTGCCGATCATGTATCTGGGAAGCTATATCATGATGATCATTGCGTACGGCGTGGTGTTCAATCTGGATAAAAAGACGCTGGCGCAGATGGAAAGCGATCTGAAAGAACGCCGGGCAAAGAACGAAAAGTAAATGATCTTATAATCAGAGGAATAGAAGAACGGGGAAACTTCTGATAAGATGATAGAAAGCCCTCCTTTCGCTTGAGCGACGGGAGGGCTTTTTTTTTTTTTTCAGTTGATCAGAATCGCCATCATCTCAGCGCAGGGGATCGCGAAGCCGAACCCGAAGAAGAACAGCAGGTCGAGCACAAACTTCCAGAGCCGGACAGCAGGGGAGCAGAAGTTCATGGAGCGGGTGACGGAGGCACCTATCTCACCCCAGTGTCGGTAGTAGCCGGTCTGCTCAAAGTTGTTCCAGAGCTCCAGCGAGAGAAATTCTATCCCGACGAACAATGGGAAAAACACCCAGGAGGGAAGCCAGCCGTCTGCCTGCAGGTTCCCATTGCTCAGGGTACGCCAGTGGACGGCCATCCGGCCCGGGCAGGCGAGGATGCCCCAGATGGCCAGTGCGGCACTGAGCCAAAACAAAACTGCCCGTACCGAGCGCCAGTCAATGGATTGTTGACGGCGCAGCAGGGTAAAGAAATCTTCCAGCGGGACTTCCGGTGCAATATCTGCCTCCTGCGGGTCACGGCAGTGCATCAGGTCGGCAAGGGTCAGCCCCAGCGCGTCGGCCAGTGGTTCCAGCGTGTTGATGTCCGGCAGGCCGACCCCGCGTTCCCATCGGCTGACAGCCTTATCTGTTACATGCAGCTGCTGGGCCAGCTCTGCCTGTGTTAATCCTTGTGACTTGCGCATCCGGGCGAGAAATGCCCCGAACGTTTTCGCATCCATTGTGCTCACATCCTTTGGAAAAAGGATAGCATACCACGCACCAAAAGGCAACCGACGCTTTGTTTACCTGCCCCAAAACACAAATCCCCCACCGCCTGTTCGGTCAATGAACAGGCAGCGGGGGATATTTTATATGGAGTTCAGAAGAAAAATGCTGGGATCAGAGCTTACAGCTGGGGGTAAGCAGAGACCAGAGCCTTGCCGTGCTCGTTGCCCTCGTACTTCTTGAAGTTCTTGATGAAGCGGCCAGCCAGATCCTTGGCCTTCTCCTCCCACTGGGAAGCGTCGGCGTAGGTATCGCGGGGATCCAGGATGCCGGTGTCAACACCGTTCAGGACGGTGGGAACCTCGAAGTCGAAGTAGGGAATCTTCTTGGTGGGCACGTTGTTGATATCGCCGTTCAGGATAGCGTCGATGATACCACGGGTGTCCTTGATGGAGATGCGCTTGCCGGTGCCGTTCCAGCCGGTGTTGACCAGGTAAGCCAGCGCCGCTCATCTGCATCTTCTTGACCAGCTCCTCAGCGTACTTGGTGGGGTGCAGCTCCAGGAAAGCCTGGCCGAAGCAAGCGGAGAAGGTGGGGGTGGGCTCGGTGATGCCGCGCTCGGTGCCAGCCAGCTTGGAGGTGAAGCCGGACAGGAAGTAGTACTGGGCCTGCTCCGGGGTCAGCACAGAGACGGGAGGCAGAACGCCGAACGCATCAGCAGACAGGAAGATGACGTTCTTTGCAGCAGGTGCAGAAGAGATGGGGCGGACGATGTTCTGGATGTGGTTGATGGGGTAGGACACACGGGTGTTCTCGGTGACAGACTTGTCAGCGAAGTCGATGTGGCCCTCAGCATCCAGAGTGACGTTCTCCAGCAGGGCGTTGCGCTTGATGGCGTTGTAGATGTCGGGCTCGGAGTCCTTATCCAGGTTGATGACCTTGGCGTAGCAGCCGCCCTCGAAGTTGAACACGCCGTTGTCGTCCCAGCCGTGCTCGTCATCGCCAATCAGCAGACGCTTGGGATCGGTGGACAGGGTGGTCTTGCCGGTGCCGGACAGACCGAAGAAGATTGCGGTGTTCTCGCCGTTCAGGTCGGTGTTTGCGGAGCAGTGCATGGAAGCCATGCCTTTCAGCGGCAGGAAGTAGTTCATCATGGAGAACATGCCCTTCTTCATCTCGCCGCCGTACCAGGTGTTGACGATGACCTGCTCCTTGCTGGTGATGTTGAACACAACAGCAGTCTCGGAGTTCAGGCCCAGCTCCTTGTAGTTCTCGACCTTGGCCTTGGAAGCGTTGTAAACAACGAAATCAGGCTCAAAGTTCTCCAGCTCCTCAGCGGTGGGCTTGATGAACATGTTGGTGACGAAGTGTGCCTGCCATGCAACTTCCATGACAAAGCGGATGGCCATGCGGGTATCCTTGTTTGCGCCGCAGAAAGCATCCACAACGTACAGGCGCTTGTTGGACAGCTCCTTCTTTGCAATCTCCTTCACGGCAGCCCAGGCTTCCTCAGAAGCGGGGTGGTTGTCGTTCTTGTACTCGTCGCTGGTCCACCACACGGTGTCCTTGGAGTTCTCGTCCATGACGATGAACTTATCCTTGGGGAGCGGCCGGTGTAGATACCGGTCATGACGTCCACAGCGCCCAGCTCGCTGACCTTGCCCACTTCGTAGCCTTCCAGGCTGGGCTTGGTCTCTTCCTCGAACAGCTGCTCGTAAGAGGGGTTATACACGACCTCGGTCGTGCCGGTAATGCCGTACTTGCTCAGATCTACCTTTGCCATAATACTTATACCTCTTCTTTCGTTCAGATCAATTCTGATCGCGCGACGCACAGGCCCTTAGCCAATGGGCAGCGCGGGCGATGAAGAAATACAGATGCGTATTCTCCTGTATATCATTATACATAAAAACATTCCAAAATCAACCAGAGGGAACAAAAGGTTCTTATAAATGTAACAAATTTTATTCAGAATCTTAGCTGTTTGAAGTGATTTCATAAGAAGAAAGGGGAACCGCGGCGAACAAAATAAAGAAAAGAGACCCAAAACACAACTTTGATAATATTTTGTCGATTCTGGATGCAACTGGGTATCCCAGAGCGGAGAAACCGGGGCGGGAGGCCCGCAGCACAAATTTCTGAAAAACTTGAAATTTCCTGTTGACAAAGTACGACTGCTATGCTAAAATAATCGAGTCGGGAGCGAAACCCCGATGCGAAAATGGACGTATGGACCGTTGGTCAAGCGGTTAAGACAGAGGCCTCTCACGCCTTTAACATCGGTTCGATTCCGGTACGGGTCACCATTTTATAGTAGTAAAACGGCTGTATGCCGTTTTATATAGATGCCTCTTTAGCTCAGTCGGTTAGAGCACCTGACTGTTAATCAGGGTGTCGCCTGTTCGAGTCAGGCAAGAGGCGCCAGCAAAGCGATGGAAATGTTCCATCGCTTTTTTCTTTTTGTTGACAGCGAATGCGGCGGGGGATATACTACTTATAAGAAAAGCATACCGCGTCAGCGGCAGCCTTGCGGCCAGCAGCCTCACCCTCTCAGGCGCGTGCGCGCCAGCTCTCCCAAAGGGAGAGCTCCGGACGAGGGAAAGGCCCTGCCAAGGGCTCCCCCCCTTTGGGGGAGCTGGCATTGCACAGCAATGACTGAGAGGGTGAGCCGCCTGACGGAGAAGGAGAAATCACAATGAAACAGATCATTCTGACCGGCGACCGTCCCACGGGCCGCCTGCATGTTGGCCATTACGTTGGCTCTTTGAAGGAGCGCGTGCGCCTGCAGAACACCGGCAAGTTCGACGAGATCTATATTATGATCGCTGACGCGCAGGCCCTGACGGATAACGCCGATAACCCGGAGAAGGTCCGCCAGAACATCCTGCAGGTGGCACTGGACTATCTGGCCTGCGGTCTGGACCCCAACAAGGTCCACATCTTCATCCAGTCCATGGTGCCTCAGCTGACAGAGCTGAGCTTCTATTATATGAATCTGGTCACGGTGAGCCGCCTGCAACGCAACCCGACGGTAAAGACCGAAATCCAGATGCGTAATTTCGAGACAAGCATCCCCGTAGGTTTCTTCACCTACCCCATCAGCCAGGCAGCGGATATCACGGCGTTCGGTGCCACCACTGTGCTTCGGCCGGTGAGGATCAGATGCCCATGCTGGAGCAGTGCCGCGAGATCGTGCACAAGTTCAACGCCGTCTACGGCGAGACCCTGACCATGCCTGAGATCATGCTGCCCCAGAATGCAGCCTGCCTGCGCCTGCCCGGTACCGATGGAAAAGCCAAGATGAGTAAGAGCCTGGGCAACTGCATCTACCTGTCGGATGAGCCCGAGGACATCGAGACGAAGATCATGTCCATGTTTACCGACCCGGCCCACCTGCGTGTGCAAGACCCCGGCAAGGTGGAGGGCAACCCCGTATTCATCTATCTGGACGCTTTCAGCCGCCCCGAGCACTTCGCCGAGTTCCTGCCGGAGTACCAGAACCTCGATGAGCTCAAGGCTCACTACCAACGTGGCGGTCTGGGCGACATGAAAGTGAAGAAGTTCCTCAACGCCGTCATGCAGGCCGAGCTGGAGCCTATCCGCAACCGCCGCAAGGAGTGGGAGCAGCGCCTGCCTGAGGTCGTGGAGATCCTGAAGGAAGGCAGCGCCGTGGCTGAAAAGACCGCTTCCGCCACCCTGGCCAATGTCCGCAAAGCCATGCGAATTGACTACTTTGCGGATAATAACCTGCTGAAGTAACTGCTCGTAAAACAAAATAAGCATAAAACAAGCGCCGCGCTCCCGGTTTGGGAACGCGGCGCTTGCTGTTTATTTCAGGCGAAATCAGTTGTTATATGCGCGGGTCTTGATCTCCTCGGTGACCTTTGCGATGAATTCATCCACTTCCATCGTGGTGGTCTCGCCCTTGCGGTCACGGACAGAGAGGTTGCCAGCCTCGGCTTCCTTGGCACCCAGAACCAGCATGTAGGGCACACGGTCCACCTGCTGTGCGGCACGGATCTTGTAGCCGATCTTCTGGTTGTCGTCGTCCAGAGCCACGCGGACACCGGCCTCCACCAGCTTCTCGGTGATGCTCTCCGCATACTCGAGGGTCTTTTTCGGAAACGGGCAGGACCTTGACCTGAACAGGTGCCAGCCAGGTGGGGAACTTGCCCTTGGTCGCCTCGATCAGGTAGGCCATGAAGCGGTCCAGGGAGCCCAGGATCGCACGGTGCAGGACAACGGGGGTCTTTTCGGAGCCGTCCTTGTCCACATAGGTCAGGTGGAACTTTGCGGGCAGGCAGAAGTCCAGCTGGCAGGTGGACAGAGTATACTCAGCACCCACGGCGGGCTTGACGTTCACATCCAGCTTGGGGCCGTAGAAGGCGGCCTCGCCGATCTCCTCGGTGAAGTGGATGCCCAGCTCGGTCAGCACCTCGCGCAGAGCGTTTTCGGCGTGGTTCCACATGGCATCGTCGTCGTGGTACTTCTTCTTGTCGGCGGGGTCACGCAGAGACAGAACGCAGCGGTAATCGGTGATCTTGAAGTCCTTGTAGGTCTCAAAGATCAGGTTGCAGACATCGGCGACCTCGCTCTTGATCTGCTCCGGAGTGCAGAACAGGTGGGCATCGTTCTGGCAGAAGTGGCGGCCGCGCTCAATGCCCTTCAGGGTGCCGGAGGACTCGTAGCGGAAATCGTGTGCGATCTCACCGATGCGCATGGGCAGGTCACGGTAAGAGTGGGGACGATTTGCGTAGATCATCATGTGGTGGGGGCAGTTCATCGGGCGCAGGACGTAGCTTTCACCCTCCATCTCCATGGCGGGGAACATGTTCTCGCGGTAGTGATCCCAGTGGCCGGAGGTCTTGTACAGGTTCACGGTACCGATGCAGGGGGTCATCACGTGCAGGTAGCCGCGTGCACGCTCCTTCTCCTTGATATAGTTCTCCAGCTCCTGCCAGACGGTGTAGCCTGCGGGCAGGAACATGGGCAGGCCGCGGCCCACCAGGTCGTCGGTCATAAACAGGCCCATCTCCTTGCCGATCTTGCGGTGATCGCGCTCACGGGCCTCCTGCTGCTCCTTCTCCCAGGCTTCCAGCTCTTCCTGGTTGTGGAATGCCACACCGTTGATACGGGTCAGCATCTTGTTTTCCTTGTCGTTCTTCCAGTATGCGCCGGACTGCTGGGTGATCTTGAAGGCCTTCAGCGCCTTGGTGTAGGTCAGGTGGGGTCCGATGCACATGTCAACGTACTCGCCCTGCTGGAAGAAGCTGAACTCGGTCTCGTCGGCCAGATCAGCCATGTGCTCGATCTTGTAGTGCTCCTGGCGCTCCTCCATCAGCTTCACAGCCTCGTCACGGGACAGGATGAAGGGCTTGATGGGCAGGTTTTCTTTGCAGATCTTGCGCATCTCTTTCTCGATGGCGGCCAGATCTTCATCGGTCAGTTTGGTGTCGCCCAGATCCACGTCGTAGTAGAAGCCGTTCTCGGTGGCGGGGCCAAAGGCAAAGTCAGCCTCGGGGTACAGGCGCTTGATGGCCTGTGCCATGATGTGAGCAGCGGTGTGGCGGATAACATGCAGTTCCTGATCCTGCGGGCACTCGTCCACATGGCCGTCTTTGTAGATGATCTTCATAGTGGTTCTCCTTTTGATGAAAGTTAAAACAAAAAAGCGCTCCATCCCGCTCAAATTTACGGGATGAAGCGCCTGAAGATTTCACGCGTTCCACGGTTCCACCCGAATTGCGTGCCCTTGAGAACACGCCACTCGCTGTGCTGTAACGGGCGCACCCGGCAGAGGTTCTCCTCTGCGCTCTGCGGTGGTAGAAGCCCGATGCACGGCAGGCTGCTTGCAGCACCCGGTATTCGGGGCAGCCCTCTCTGCGTCATGGGGAACGAGCTTCGGTTTGTCCGCATCATCGCTTTGGTCAGGATGAAACTACGCTGATTGTAGCACGATGGCGGCAAAAAATCAAGCTCTCCGCGGCGAAAATCTGCGAAAAATCATTCTTCTTTTTCTTCAGCTTGCCCCGCCACTTGTGGGAGGCGTACTCCGGCCGCAGCTTGTTGGTGACAAAGGTCTGGCTGCTGTAGAGGCCGTGGTGGCCCGAGAGCATGTAGCACACGCCGCAGCCCAGCGCAATAAGCTCCAGCCCCTGCCCGCCAAACAGCTCGAATCCTAGCAGGATGGAGGGGATCAGGGCGTTTGTGGCTCCGCAGAACACGCAGACCAGACCGATGGCACCGGCAAACCCGGCGGGCAGGCCCAGCAGGGGACCAGCCACACAGCCAAAGGTGGCACCGATGAAGAAGCTGGGCACGACCTCGCCGCCCTTGAAGCCCACCGCCAGCGTCAGCGCGGTCAGGAAGATCTTGCAGGCAAAATCCCAGGGCAGGGCAGTGCCCTGCTCCACGGCATCGGCAATGACGGCCATTCCGGCCCCGTTGTACCGCCCGACACCGAACAGATACGAGAACGCTACCACGGCTGCACCGCCCGCAAAAGCCCGGAGCCAGGGATTCGGGATCCGTTTGGGGATCCCGTGTTCCAGGGTGTGAAGCGTCCAGCAGAACAGCCGGGTCACGGCGGCACAGGCAATGCCCAGCAGGGCGGTCTGAAGCGCGGTTTCCAGCGTCAGGTGCGGGATGGAATTGAGCACAAAATTGGTCGGGGCGATCCCGAAGAACAGGGATACGCCGTAAGCAATGAGGGCCGAAGTGAACGCGGGCATAAAGGCCGAAGTGAACGTCAGCCCCACGTCCTCCACCATCATGGCGAAGAGGGCAGCGGTCAGCGGGGTGCCGAACAGGGCGGAGAAGAACGCTGCCATGCCGCTGATGGTGGCGGTGCGGCGGACGTAATCGCTCAGATGGAGCAGTTTGCCCACGTTCCAGCCGATGCTGCCGCCCATCTGCAAAGCGGCACCCTCGCGGCCGGCAGAACCGCCGCACAGGTGGGTGAGCACCGTGCCCAGAAAGATGGCGGGCACCAGCAGCAGGCTGACCGGCTCGCCGCTCTGCACGGCGCGGATGACATTGTTGGTGCCCACGCCTTCGCACTTTGTGACCTTGTAGAGTGCCACGATGGCAAGGCCCGCCAGCGGCAGGCAGAGCAGCAGCCAGCTCTGCGCGGCCCGCAGCTCGGTGACGTGCTCCACGGCCAGGTGGAACGCTGTGCCGACTGCGCCGCAGACCAGACCGGTGGGGACGGCCAGCAGCAGCCATTGCAGGACCACCCACAGGGCGGCTTTGGCCTCGCGGTTAAAATCATTCAAGTTGCTCATAGAAACTCCTGATACAAAAAAAACTGAAAATTTTACACTCCAAAAATAACACGCCCGCACGGGGATGTCAACCCGGAACCATTGCAGGGGGCTCACATCGTGGTGACAACGACAAACCCCTGCTTCCTTGTGCGGAGGAAGCAGGGGTTCTGCCAAATGGATTTCAGAAAAAGGAAAAGGAGAACAAGGAGAACAAATATCGTCACGCTTTCAAAGCGGGACAGCGGTTGAAATTGTGCGGAGCGTTACTCCACATCCTGCAGGGCGGCGAAGTCCTCTTCGCCGGTGCGGATCTTGACCACGCGGGTCACGTTGTAGACAAAGATCTTGCCATCGCCGATGTGGCCGGTGTACAGGGCCTTCTTGGCGGCATCCACCACAGCGTCCACGCTGATTTTGGAAACAATGACCTCGACCTTGATCTTGGGCAGCAGGGGGTGCTGTCCACAGGCACGCCGCGGTATTTCTCGGTGGTGCCCTTCTGGATGCCGCAGCCCATCACCTGGGTCACGGTCATGCCGGTCACACCCAGATCGTTCAGCGCGGTCTTGAGCTGATCGAACTTGGAGAGCTTTGCAATGATGGACACTTTGTGCATCCCGGTGTCGTAGATGCCATCGTGGATGACGGCAGGCTCCTTGACCACAGGCACGGCAGCGTTCATCTGCACGGCTCTTGCCTTGGAGGCATCATCCTCGCCCAGATCGGTGTTCTCGTTGGGCACCATGGCGGCGTTGGCATCGGAGATGGAGAAACCGGCGTAAGCGGAAGCCAGGCCGTGCTCGTGGATATCCAGGCCGTCGATCTCCACCTCAGCGGGGACGCGCAGGCCGATGGTTTTGTCGATGATCTTGAAGATGATGAACATCACGACCACAACGTACACATCAACGGTGATAAGGCCCAGCAGCTGGGTGCCCAGCTGTGCAAAGCCGCCGCCGTAGAACAGGCCCTTGCCCACGCCGTCGCCGCCGTTGGAGAACAGGCCCACGGCAATGGTGCCCCACACGCCGTTTGCAAAGTGAACGGAGACAGCGCCCACGGGGTCATCGATCTTTGCGATCTTATCAAAGAATTCAACGCTCAGGACCACGATGATACCGGCCACGAAGCCGATGAGGAAGGCACCGAAGGGAGAGACCGCGTCGCAGCCTGCGGTGATGGCGACCAGACCGGCCAGAGAGCCGTTCAGGGTCATGGAGACATCGGGCTTGCCGTAGCGCAGCCAGGTGAAGATCATGGTCACGCAGGTGGCAACGGCAGCGGCCAGGTTGGTGTTGAAGCAGACAAGACCTGTCAGGGTCATGGCCTCATCGGTGGCAAGGCTCAGGGAAGAGCCGCCGTTGAAGCCGAACCAGCAGAACCACAGGATGAACACGCCCAGCGCACCGGCGGTCAGGTTGTGGCCGGGAATGGCGTGGGGGTTGCCGTCCTTATCGTACTTGCCGATACGGGGGCCGAGCATTGCGGCACCCAGCAGGGCAATCACGCCGCCCACATTGTGGACTGCTGCAGAGCCTGCAAAATCATGGAAGCCCATGCTCTGCAGCCAGCCGCCGCCCCACATCCAGTGGCCGCAGATGGGGTAGACCACCAGCGAGATCGCAGCAGAATAAACGCAGTAAGCCTTGAAGTTTGTGCGCTCGGCCATGGAGCCGGACACGATGGTGGCTGCCGTTGCGCAGAACACGGTCTGGAACACGATGTAGACCCACAGCGGGATATCAAGCCCAGGTGGCTGTAATCGCCCTGAATGAACGGATCGAACCCGCCGATCAGCGCGCTTGTGCCGCCGAACATCAGGCCGAAGCCGATGATCCAGTAGCACGGGGTGCCGATGCAGAAGTCCATCATATTCTTCATCAGAATATTACCGGTGTTCTTGGCACGGGTAAAGCCCGCCTCACACAGCGCAAAACCGGCCTGCATAAAGTAGACCAGGAATGCCGCAACCAGCACCCAACAGGTGTTTATGGAACTGAACATTATAATACCTCCCCGGTTTGTAATGCGCTCCCCGCACCGAATGTGCGCGGGAGCCTTGTTCAGGAGGCCCTCTATTCCTCCTGAGCAATATCCAGCGAAAACACAAAAGGCGCTGGCGGAATCACTTCCGTCAGCGCCTTTGCTTTCGATGGCACGAGTATAGCCCCTTTGTGCAAAACTGTCAAGAGCCGGGGTGCGATTTTTACGTTTTACACAACCCAGAACCGAGAAAAAAGAGGAAAACTTTATAAGTCGTTCTTTTTCTCACCGGCGGGCGTTTCTTCCTTTTTGCGGCCGGGCGGTGCCCGCCCTCCATCTCCCAGTGGAGCATCAGGCTCATCATGGCCCGCAGGGCAAAGGTGGCCGCCAGCGGCACCACCGATTCCAGGTTCTGCAGCAGGAAGGTCTTGGCGATCTCTGCCGACATCAGAAACTCCAGCGCTGTGGTCAGGCCGCTGGACATCTCGTGGAGGAAATCGTGCTGGCCATGGAAAAAGGTGGCCCGCACATAGTGGTAGGTGGCCTTGACAAGGCTGGTGACGATGATGAACAGGCCGATGATCTCAGCCAGCCCGGAGATCATCGGCACCGCTGTCTCCAGAAATCCCTCCATGCCGTGGGTGATGATCTGATTGAAATGGTATAACCATGCCATATGAGACTTCCTCGTGTTTCGTATCATAAACCGCCCTTTTCAGAGCGGGCAGGATGTGTTTGGATAGGATCCGGATATCCTGCCGCTTCCGCTTACAGCAGGCTCTTGATGTAGGCAGCCAGCTGCTCGTCCTTGCAGGAAGCGAAGAACAGCTCACTGAACTTTTCGCCTGCAATGGCTCCCTTTGAGCAGGTCCTGGTCGATGCTCTGCAGGCACTCGATCAGGGGCTTGAAGGTGGCGGCGCGCACATCGTCCAGAATGGCCTTGTTCCGCATCTCGGGCACAACGCGCTCCTTGGGGTAGCCCTGACCGTGGCCAAAGCCGAACAGCTTCTCGAAGCAGTACTCGAGGTTCAGTTCGCCGCCCCAGCCAAAGCCCTTGGCAAAGGGCATGGAAACGGCGTTGCCGTCGTTGACGTGGGCAAAGGTGTAAGCGTCCACGGGGTCCTCCACATGGCCGCAGATCACACCGGGGAAGCTGTTCAGGGCCAGCATGGCACCCTCGCCGGTGCCGCAGCCGGTGATGACGTAGTCAGCCGCGCCGCTGTTCAGCAGGATGGCGGCCAGAATGCCGCACTGAACATAGGTCAGCTGGGCGGCATCCTCTGCGGTGTACATGCCGTAGTTGACCACCTCGTGGCCCATGGGTTCCACCACCTTTTTCAGGGCGGCTTCAATGATGCCGTTCTTGGCGGCCTGACTGTTTTCGTTGATGAGTGCAATTTTCATGGAACATTCCTCCTGTTTTTTCGGATACCTCTAAGATACATGAGCGGCGGTGCGCTGTCAAGCGGCCATCAGCCCAGCTTTTTCTTCTGCTGGCGTGCCACGATGGGCATGAGCAGGGGCGTGGGAACGAGCTTCTGGGCCGTGGTGGCAAGGCGCATCAGGGTGCTGGGCACGATGATGGTCTTGCGGTGGAGCATCCCGCGCATGGCCTCCTCCACGCAGAGCTCCGGGGTGATGCCCTTGAGGGCGAACACCACATCGGCGCGGTCGTTGAACTCGGTGTCCACGGGGCCGGGGCAGAGGGCACAGACATAGACCGGGCTGTGCTGCTCCCGCAGTTCTTCGGCCACGCCCCGGGTCAGGCTGACAACATACGCTTTGGTGGCATAGTAGCCCGCCATATAGGGCCCGCCCGGCAGCAGGCCCGCCGAGGATGCCACGTTCAGGATGGTGCCAAAGCCTTGGGCTTCCATCTTGCGCAGGGTGAACTTGAACAGCCGGTGCATGGCCAGCACGTTCACCCGCAGCATGGAAAGCTCCTTGCCCGCGTCCGTCTCGGAAAAGGCACCGCAGGCACCAAAGCCCGCGTTGTTGATGAACAGGTCGATGCGCTCGCCCGCCAGTGCTTCGCACAGGGCGGTGACCTGCGCGTCCTGCTCAAGGTCGGCGGGTGCGATGCGGCAGAGGGTGCCGTGTTTCGCCCGGAGCTCGGCGGCAAGGGTCTCCAGCCGGTCGCGGCGGCGGGCGGTCAGAATGAGCCGGAAGCCCAGCCGGGCATAGCGGCGGGCAAACTCCCGCCCGATGCCGGAGGACGCGCCGGTGATCCAGACAGTTTTGGTTGACATAAGCATTCTCCTTTTCTGCGGAAACTCCATTGCCTCTATTCTATCACGGCAGCGGGCGAGAATCCATGCAAAAATTCAAGGAAAAGCTATCCCTTGTTGCCCGGGAAAATTTGGAGTATAATAGACTCAAAGAACAGCGCACTGACGCAGGAGGAAAGAAAAATGAACAAACCGGTATTGGTAGTCATGGCTGCTTCGGCATGGGCAGCCGTTACGGCGGCATGAAGCAGATCGACCCGGTGGGCCCCAACGGACAGGTCATTATGGACTATTCCCTTTACGACGCCCGCCGCGCCGGCTTTGAGACCGTGATCTTTGTCATCAAGCACGAGATCGAGGACGCCTTCAAGGCAGCCATCGGCGACCGCGTGTCCAAGGCCATGAACGTGAAATACGCCTTCCAGCAGCTGGATGAGCTGCCCGCAGGCTTCGCCGTGCCGGAGGGCCGTGTCAAGCCCTGGGGCACCTGCCACGCCGTGCTGGCTGCAAAAGACCTCATCGATGGTCCCTTCGCTGTCATCAACGCGGACGATTACTACGGCCCCGAGGCCTTCAAGGTCATCTATGAGTATCTGTCCACCCGTCAGGACGGCACCGTCTACGATTACTGCATGGTGAGCTACCTGCTCAAAAAATACCGTCTCTGAGAACGGCACCGTCTCCCGCGGTGTCTGCGTGGTGAACCCGGACGGCACCCTGCACAGCGTGACCGAGCGCACCGGCATCGAGACCTATGAGGGCGGCATCCGCTGCACCTCCCTCACCGGTGAGGGCACGGATGACCTGCCGGTGGAAGCACCTGTCAGCATGAACCTGTGGGGCTTTGGCAAGAGCTTTCTGGACGAGGCCGAGCAGCGCTTTGCGGGCTGGCTGCGTGAGAATCTGCCCAAGAACCCCTCAAATGCGAGTATTTCCTGCCCACTGTGGCCAGTGAGCTCATCGATGAGGGCAAGGCAGCGGTCACCGTGCTCAAGAGCACCGATAAGTGGTACGGCGTGACCTACCGCGAGGATAAGCCCACCGTGGTGGCCGCCATCGCCCAGAAAACCCAGGAGGGCCTGTACCCCGAGGATCTGTGGGCGTGATAAGCTGACCACACCCGCTGCGACTCATTAACTCATTACAACGCAGAAGCGCCCCATCCGGTGAAGGATGAGGCGCTTCTGCGTTTATTTGGGAATATTCGGGGATGGCGTTAGTTGTTCTTGAGCTCCTGTGCCTTCTGCCATGCATTCAGCACATCAAGCTTGCTTACGGGATTGGCCGGGAAGAACTTCATCTCTTCCGGAGCCGTGTCCTCATCGTTCAGGTCAGGGATAAGCTCGTTTTCCATGGCCCAGCGGGCGGCGTGCTGCAGGTCCATATCCTGCTCTTCCTGCCCTACATCGGGGTAGAGCAGTTCGGATTCGGGCATGGGCTTGCCTGCATCCTCCCACAGCATCATGGCAAGGGCGCTGCGGTTGCTGGGGAAGTAGGGCAGAGCCATCAGCTTGCCTGCAAATTCAGTGCCCAGAGAATAGGCCTGATAGCCCAGCACTGCGGTACCCACAGCGGCAGTACCAATGATTGCAGCAGTGCCCAGCACATTGGGCCCATCATCTTCAATGGATGCATCGCGGTACTGTGCGGCAATGTCCACACCGCTGTTCATGGTAAAGGTAATGCTCTCAGCCTTGTAGTCCTGACCCAGCGGCAGGGAGAACTTGCCGGTAGACCAGATGTCAAACACCATGCCCTCAGGGATCAGGGTCTTGTCCAGCTTCACGGTCACTTCTGCGCCGTCCGGTACAGAGTAGGTCTTTTTGCCGGTGGTCTCGTCAGTAGTAACAGTCAAGGTATCGGTCACATCCTTGTCACCTTTTTTCACGGTAACAATGCCGCCGGTAACGGTCAGCGGGTGGCAGACTGCGGTATCGGTATCGGGGGTGTGGTCAGTGGCGGCATCACGGTACTCTGCGGCAATATCCGCATCACTGTTCATGGGGAAAGTGATGGTCTCAGCCTTGTGATCCTGATCCTGCGGCAGGGAGAACTTGTCGGTAGACCAGCCGTCAAACGCATTGCCCTTAGGGATCAGGTTCTTGTCCAGCGTCACGGTCACTTCTGCGCCTTCCGGTACATAGTAGGTCTTTTGGCCGGTGGTTGCGTCAGTGTTGCTGTTCAGCGTGCTGGTCACATCGCTGCCGTCGTATTTCACAGTAACAGTGCCGCCGGTCACGGTCAGCTGGTGGCAGTCCAGAGCATTGGGGTCGAACTTCCAACGGGCATAGAGGGTGATGTCCTTCGTAATTGCGGTTTCTTTCACATCAAACTTGCCATCTTCGGGCTTGCCATCTGGGGTGGTGTACCAGCCGATGAAATTGTAACCCGTACGGGTGGGATGATTGATGGCATCCAGATCGGTTTCCTCCAGATTGTTTGCCAAGGTCTCAGTGATTTTTTCGGTCTCATAAACCGGCACCTTATCGTAGGTCAGGTTGCCGCCCTTGGCATCAAAGGTCACATGGCAGAGGCAAAGAAGCTGGTGTCCGTTCTGTACAGCATTCCGCAGGTAATAATTATTTTTAAGCAGATCCTTTGCGTGGTCCTCGTCGTTGTTGTAGTAGATGACACATGCCGGACAATCATCCAGACGGGCTTCGAAAGTAGTCAATTCAGCAGGGAGTATAATGTATTTCAGACCGGAGCAATAGGCAAAGGTCCTATAAAAGGAAGGTGTACCACTGTACCCGGATTCAATTACTTTTACTTTTTTCGGGATGGTGATATTGCTCAGGCTGGAGCATCTAAAAAAGGCACCCCCGCCGATCGTCTCAACATTCTCACCTAACGAAAGCGTTGTAAGCTTACAGCAACCACCAAAGGCTATTAGTCCGATGGAAGTAACGCTTTGTGGAATGGTGACCTCCTCCAGAGCAAAGCATTCTTCAAAGGCATGATTGCCGATGGAAGTAACGCCTTGTGGAATGTCGACGGAGCGAATGTTGCGACCAATTTGGTACGAGTTGTGGAGGTAGGGAGAAGCATCCAAATAGCCGGAAAATGAATATGTTCCCAAACCGGTTACAGGGTAGCCGCCCAACTCTGAGGGTATGTGGATGTCGTAGGGGGCAGGGGTTTTCGCTGGATCAACAGGGCCACGAAAATCTGTGATGGTTGCAGTAGCACCGTCTGCATTTACCTTATACTCATACTTGTAACCGTCAACGATGGCTGTAAGTACAGTTGACGTGTCTGCTGCAAATGCCGTGACTGCCGACAGGGGCAGCATGGTGATCATCATGCAGACCGCAACCAATAAGCTGATCAAACGCTTGGGTCTCATAATTTTTTACTCCTTTTCAATGATTTTTCCAAAAACTCTCTCTATTTCAGCCAAAACAAAAGAGCGCCGCACCGGCCAAACGGCTGGTACGACACTCTGAACCCTTGTAGACCCGCTGCGCGCTCGCTCTCCTGAAGGGAAGCCGACGCATCTTCACAAGGAGGTGCAAGGTTTCATATTACCTTACCCGGAGAGGATAACGTGCGGCTGGCTGCCATATTACAGGCCCTTTCGCTTTGCGTCGCAGTCTTTCGACTAGCTTGTCGATTCTTCAGTTTTTAGCGGGAATAGCATATTGCACAGGATAAGATACTCTTTTTTTTTTTGTCAATATGACGAAAATAGATTTGGAAAAGTACACAAAAAGGAACGTGCAATGTGGAAAACATAACGAAAACAAAAGCGTGCAGCAGAAAAAGATCTGCCTGACTTTATGGAGAATGCAGTGCAAGAAAAATGCCCCTGACCGAAAGAAGCCGGTCAGGGGCATTTGGGGTTGCTGCAACGGTCAGGGTCAGTGCCTGCGCTCGTACTTCAGGCGCTCCCGCAGCTCATCCAGAGAGCGGTGCTTTTCGCCGTGGCGCAGCTTGGGGTAAGCGCGGAGCATACGGCCCTTGCCAAAGTACTTGAGCTCCGGGTGCGGGCGCGCATCTCCTCGCTGCGGGCCTGCAGCTCTTCGGCCAGCTGTTCCAGACGGAGCAGCTCTGCCGTGCGCTCTGCGGTGCCCCTGGCAGCCAGCTTGACGGCAGTGGCGGCCTCAGAGGCATTAAGCCGGGCCTCCTGCGAGGACTTGCGGGCGGCCTCCATGGCCTCGTCGGCCTTGGCGCGCAGGGCGGCAGCGGCATCCCGGGGGCTCAGTTTGGCGGCATTGTCCCGGGCCTCGGCAGCCGCCAGCTTGAGCTGCAGGCGGCTCTCGTCCATCTTCTGGTCCACATCCATGGCGGTGGTGCCCAGCAGCTCGGTCATGGCATCAGACACGGCGTGCATACTGTCGGCCACCTTTTCCAGAGCATCCAGCTCACGGGCCAGGTCAGAGGCCGCAAAGGCAGTCACCACCACGTCGGCGGCGTAGCAGGCGTACAGGATGCACATAAGGACAAAGCCCACCATCTGGGGACCATCTCCACAAAGCCCGCGATCACGGGGTGAACGGCCTTCATCACCACAACGGTGCCCACGCCCCCAAAAGGGAGAATTCCAGGCAGATATATCCGCCGATGTTGAAGGGAAAATCGCTGTAATCCCACCACCGGGTGTGGTAGAGCTTGTAGAGCGCCCAGCCGCCCACCAGCTCCAGCACGCTGGGCAGGATCACGCCGCCGAGATAGAGCAGCAGCAGGTTGTCTGCCAGCGGCGAAAGGGTGAACAGCACGATGATCATGCCAAAGCCGTAGATGGGGCAGACCGGGCCGTTCAGAAAGCCGCGGTTCACCAGCTGGCCGGTGGAAACGGCGGCATAGATGACCTCCAAACACCAGCCCAGGCAGGAGTAGATCAGGAAAAACGCCAGGATCTGATACAGCGAAAAGCCGCAGACCATGGTGTTGACAAAAAAGGACATCTTACTCCTCCTTTGCGGCGGCAGCGGCTTCCTCCGCAGCCTTCCTCTTTTTCAGGATCTTGGGCTCGATCCAGGTCACGGCGGCATCGCCGGGCAGCTTTTTGGCGATCAGGGCCTTGATCTTGATGCCCATCTCGGTGAACATCCCCTCGTGCTCGGTGCGGATGTTCCACTCCGGCTCGTTTTCGTGCAGGTCAAAGGTCTTCCAGGTGATCTCATAGCCGGAAGCGGGGAAGTACTCCAGGCTGTCGCGGAACAGGTCGTCGTCATCGGTCTTGAAGTAGATCTCGCCGCCGTCCTTCAGGAATTCGCGGTACTGGATGAGCTGGCGGGGATAGGTGAGCCGGTGCTTGTTGGAGGAAGCGTTCTTGCTCCACGGGTTGCAGAAGTTGATGTAGATGCGGCTGACGGTATCCTGGGCGGTGAGCACGCCCTTGATGCGCTCGATGTCGGTGCTCATGATCTTCACGTTGTCGATGGGGCGGCCTGCCTCGGTGTAAGCGGCCTCGATCTTGCGCTTGGCAAGGATCAGCACCTTGTCGGTGATGTCGATGCCCAGATAGTTGTTTTCCGGGTGGGCGCAGGCCAACTGGGAGATGAAGCCGCCCTTGCCGCAGCCCAGTTCCAGCACCAAGGGCTGCTCCGGGCGGGCGTACTGGGCGTGCCACCTGCCGCCCCAGATCAGGGGCTCGTGGACGTGGAAATCGGCGGCCATCAACTCATCGTGGGCGTAGGGTTTGAAACGCATTCTCATAGTTTGTAATTCTCCTTAAAATTAACGTGGCTCGCCCTCTCAGGCGCTGACGCGCCAGCCCCCAAAGGGGGAGCCCTTGGCAAAGACGGATGGTTTTCCGCACTGCCAAAGCCTCTCCCTTTGGGAGAGGTGGCTTTGCGAAGCAAAGACGGAGAGGGCGAGGATGCTTACCGGTCTTGCTTCCGCAAAAATTCTTTCACCTGTTCCGGCTCTGCGGCGCAGCTTCCCTGACAGATGCCGGGTTTGCCGCCGCCGCGGCCATTGAGGGCGGCGTTCAGGGCTTTGGTCAGGGCGCGGACATCGCCGCCCGCCTGCGCGATGCAGTAGCCGGTGCCCTTTTCGGTGGGGGTCAGGGCGGCGCAGAGACCGGTGGTGGCTTCGGTCAGGCGCACCGCCAACCGGTGCAGGCCGTCCGGGTCCAGCCCCGGCACGATGCGGATGGCATCCGCACCGGGCGTTACCTGCGCGGCCAGCGCGTCAAAGAGCTGGCTGCACAGCCCGAAGTGGGTGAATTTCAAGGCGGTGTACTCGTCATACACCCGGTGCACGGCGTTGGCCGTCTCGCTGGCCTTGGCGCTGAGCAGGGCACCGATCTCTGCCTGCCGTGCCCGCATGGCCTGTGCGGCTTCCAACGCGCGCCCGCCGCAGACGACGCTCAGGCGCACGCCGCCCTTATAGTTTTCAGCGGCCAGGATCTTGATCTGGCCCACCGCGCCGGTAAAGGCGGTGTGGGTGCCGCAGCAGGCACAGACATCCGCCCCGGGGATGGTCACGATCCGCACCTGCCCCTCGATCTCCTTTTTTGGAGCGGTAGGTCAGGGCGGCCAGCTCCTCCCGGGTGGGGTAGGTGATGTTCACCGGCACATTCTCCCAGATGATGCGGTTGGCGGCAGTCTCGGCCGCTTTCAGCCCCTCGGCGGAGATGGGGATGTTCGTGTCCATCCGCACGGCATCGGAGCCGATGTGGAAGCCCACGTTCTCGGCCCCGAACATGCTGTGCAGGATGCCGGAGAGGATGTGCTCGCCGGTGTGCTGCTGCATTTTGTCAAAACGCCACGCCCAGTCGATGGCCTGTGCCGCTTCGGCCCCGGGCACCGCCCCGGCGGGCAGGGAAGTGACCATGTGCCAGATGACACCCGCCTGCTCGTGGACATCGGTGACGGTCAGCACCGTGCCGTCGGCAAGGGTCAGGGTGCCCCGGTCGGCAGGCTGGCCGCCGCCCTCGGGGTAAAACACCGTGCCGTCCAGCGCGATGCGCCCGCCGCCGGTCCGGCTGTCCGGCTCTGCGGCTAAAATATGCCCCACCGCCTCCCGGCGGTAGGCATCGTGTTCATAGTATTTTTCGGTTGGCTGCATAAGCACCTCCTAATAAAAACAAGTATACCACGTTTTTTGCATGTGGAAAATAGTCTGCGGTTATGTTATGATAGAAAACAGACAAGCCCCAGCAAAAAGTTTGAGACGAGGAAGGATTTACAATGCGTGAAAGTGGTATTCTGATGCCGGTGTCCAGCCTGCCCGGCCCCTACGGGATCGGCTGCTTTGGCAAAAAAGGCAGAAAAAATTTGTGGATTTCCTTGCGGCGGCAGGCCAGAAGATCTGGCAGATCCTGCCCCTGAGCCCCACGGGCTATGGGGACAGCCCCTACCAGAGCTGCTCTGCCTTTGCGGGCAACCCCTATTTCATTGATCTGGATGCTCTGAAAGCTGAGGGGCTGCTGACAGCCGCCCAGCTCAAGGCCGAGCCTTGGGGCAAGGACCCGCTGAATGTGGATTACGGCACCCTGTACACCAGCCGCTACAAGGTCCTGCGCGCCGCCTATGCCGCCTGGCGCAGGCAGTGTGCGGGCCAGCACGGCTGTGCCCATTACTATCCGGATGCGTACTATGCCTTCACGCTGGAAAACGAGGGCTGGCTGGAGGATTATGCCCTCTACATGGCCCTCAAGACCGCCAACGGCATGAAGAGCTGGACCGAGTGGCCCCGGGAGTACCGCAAGCGGGAGCCGCAGGCGCTGGAAGCTTTTAAGGCAGAGAACGAGGAAGAGATCGGCTTCTGGAAGTTTCTGCAGTACGAGTTCAGCATCCAGTGGAAGAAGCTGAAAGCCTACGCCAACGCCAACAACGTGCAGATCCTGGGCGATATCCCCATCTATGTCTCGGCAGATTCCGTGGATGCCTGGGTGGGCGGCCCGCTGTTTGAGCTGGATGCAGACGGCGGCTTTGCCCGGGTGGCGGGCTGCCCGCCGGATTACTTCTCGGCAGAAGGCCAGCTGTGGGGCAACCCGCTGTACAACTGGCCCTACCATAAGCAGACCGGATATGCCTGGTGGATCCAGCGTGTCCGCCATGCGCTGGGCATCTATGACCTGCTCCGCATCGACCACTTCCGCGGCTTCGACACCTACTGGGCCATCCCGGCGGGCAGCACTACCGCCAAGACCGGCAAGTGGGAGATCGGCCCCCGGATGGACTTGTTCCACGCACTGGAAGCTGCCCTTGGCAAGCTGCCCATCATCGCGGAAGATCTGGGCGAGCTGTTCCCCAGCGTCCGCGAGCTGCTGGCCGACAGCACCTTCCCGGGCATGAAGGTGTTGCAGTTCGCCTTCAGCGGCGGCGACAACGAGTATCTGCCCCACAACCACGTCAAGAACAGCGTGGTCTACCCCGGCACCCATGACAACACGACGCTGACCGCCTGGTGGGACGAGAGCGCATCGGCCAAGGAGAAGGCTGCGGCCGCCGCCTACCTGCATCTGACCGGCTATCAGCCCACCGCAAAGGAGGTGGCCGCTGTCAAAACAGAGGCGGCCCGCACCGCGCTGCTCCGGGCTGCGCTGGGCTCTGTGGCCGACCGTGCCATCATCCCCATGGTTGTCGCTCATGGCGCGCAGGATGACGTTCTTGGCGGCGATCTGGCTTACCGCAGCGCCCTCCATCTCCACGCAGTCCGGGGCGCACTTGGCCTCAATGGCGGCCTTCGTCTCGCTGTCACCCACGAACAGGTCGCCGGTGGCGATCTTGCCCACCAGTGCCTTTACCCCGGCTTCGGCGCAGGCGGCTTCGGCAGCGGCGATCAGTTCCGGGTCGCCGGTGTATTCCTTCAGGAACGGCGGGTTCTGGCAGATCATATCCAACTGGGCGTCGTGGTACAGCACCGTCTTGCCGATGACCACATCACCAATGCCGATCTTGCTGGTCATATTGCCTGCAATGCCGGAGAAGATGATCTTCTCCGCGCCGAATTTGGTGATGAGCACCTGCGTGGTAGCGGCGGCATTGGCCTTGCCCATACCGGCACAGCACACCACCACCTGCTTGCCGGCCAGCGTGCCCTTGTGGTACTCCACGCCGCCGTAGGGCTCCACGGTGACGTTTTCCAGCTTTGCACACAGCTGATCGACTTCATCGGGCATTGCGCCCATAATACCAAAGATCATGGTGGACTCCTTTAAACATTGAACAGGAACTCGATGACATCGCCATCCTTGACAACGTATTCCTTGCCCTCGGTGCGCTGCAGACCCTTGGCCTTGACGGCGGCGTAGTCGAAGTTGTTGGCTTCCAGATCGTTGTAGCCGATGACGCTGGCGCGGATGAAGCCGCGCTCGAAGTCGCTGTGGATCTTACCGGCAGCCTGCGGAGCCTTGGTGCCCTTGCGGATGGTCCATGCGCGGCACTCCTTCTTGCCGTCGGTCAGGAAGGAGATCAGGCCCAGCAGGTCGTAGCTGGCGGTGATGAGGTTGTCCAGACCGCTGGCTTCAATGCCCATTTCAGCCAGAAAAGCCTTCTTTTCCTCGGGGGTGTAGTCGGCAATGTCCTCCTCGGTCTTGGCGCAGATGGGAATGTAGCGGGCGCCCTCTTCCTTGGCGCGGGCGGCCACCAGCGGGACATACTTGTTGTTCTCGATGCCCTCCATCAGGTCATCCTCGCCCACGTTGCAGGCGTACAGCACCGGCTTTGCGCTCAGCAGGCCCATCTCGTGCAGCACGGCCTGCTGCTCGGCATCGGTGGGGTCAAAGTCGAAGCTGCGGGCGGGCTTGCCTGCGCTCAGGTGGTCGGCCAGCTTCTGCAGCCAAGCGGCCTCGGCGGCAGCCCCCTTGTTGTTGCCGCTCTTGGCAGCCTTGGCCATCCGGCCCGCGCGGTTCTGAACGACCTCGAGGTCGGAGAGGATCAGCTCGTAGTCAATGGCATCGATGTCGGCGATGGGGTCCACGGCCTCGGCCTTGGTCACGTCCTCCACCACATGGATGATGTTGTCATCGTCAAAGCAGCGCACCACGTGCACGATGGCGTCGCACTCGCGGATATGGCCCAGGAACTTGTTGCCAAGGCCTGCGCCCTGACTTGCACCCTTCACAAGACCGGCAATGTCCACGAACTCCACGATGGCGGGGGTCTTTTTATTGGTCTGCCAGATCTTGGCCAGCTTGTCCAGCCGCTTGTCCGGCACAGCCACGATGCCGGAGTTCGGCTCGATGGTGCAGAAGGGATAGTTTGCAGCCTCCGCATTCTTGGTGGAGGTGATGGCGTTGAACAGAGTGGACTTGCCCACGTTGGGCAGGCCGACGATCGCGCAGACGATTACATTAAAGCCCTTTGACGCAAAAGAGGTGGTGGCACGCATCAAGGCGGTGCTGCGCCGCTGCCAGACTACCTCCGCTGCCGCCGAGAGCACCGAGGGCGTCATCGAGTTCGACAACCTGCGGCTGGATATGAACAGCTACGAGCTGCGGGTCAAGGGCAAGGTGGTGGAGGCTCCCCCCAAGGAGCTGGAGCTGCTGAACTGTCTGGCCTCCCACCCCAACCGTGTTTACACCCGCGACCAGCTGCTGGACGAGGTGTGGGGCTTTGAGTACTACGGCGACAGCCGCACCATCGATGTCCATGTCAAGCGCCTGCGCGAAAAGCTGGCAGGCGCTTCCGACAAGTGGGAGCTGAAAACCGTCTGGGGCGTGGGCTATAAGTTCGAGGTGCGTCAGTAATGCGTAAAAGTATCTCCACAGCCTTTTTCTCCATGGTGTCCACCCTGATGGTGCTGGGCATCGTGCTGATGGGCTGCTCGGAGTGGGTGCTGTTCAAGAATTATTTTGCGAAGGATCGCTACGAAACACTGGATCAGGTGGTAAACGTCGCCAAGCGCACCGCGGAGTATCTGGTAAACAGCGAGACCATGCCGCAGGGCGCAGAGCTGGACGCTTTGAACACCAAGTTGGAGATCATCGGCGAGAGCGCCGAGGCGTATCTGTTTTTCACCGACCGACAGGGCAATGTGCTCATCGCCTCCGACCCGGACAAGCTTACCACCATCACCGTGCCGCTGGATATCTGCCAGCGCGCCAACGCAGTGGCTGACCCGGACGCCCGGCACTACCACGCTTTCGGCGATTTGGGCGGTGCCCTGACCGAAAAAAGCTATATCGCGGCGGTGGAGACCATCGACGACCAGAGCCTGTTCAGCGGCTGGCTGTTTTTGTGCTCCTCCGGCGCGCAGCTCACCGACTTTAAACAGCAGTTCTGGTCCAACTTCCTCATGTCTGCCTGCGTGATGCTGCTGTGCGCCAGCGTGCTGACCCGCCTGCTGATGCGTCAGCTCACCGACCCGCTGCAGAAGGTCACCGATGCCGCCCAGCGCTTTGGCGGCGGCGACCTCTCTGTCCGTGTTGAGGGCGTGGAAGGCGAGGGCGAGGTGGCCGACCTTGCCCGCACCTTCAACCAGATGGCGGAGAATATCCAGTCCAACGACAATTCCCACGGTCAGTTCATGGGCAACATCGCCCACGAGCTGCGCACCCCCATGACCACCATCAAGGGCTTTGTGGACGGCATTCTGGACGGCACCATCCCGCCCGAGATGCAGAACCACTACCTGCAGCTGGTCAGCGAGGAGACCGGGCGTCTGGCGCGGCTCATCCAGAACATGCTCGATCTCTCCAAGCTGGAAAGCGGCGAGTATCAGGTGAACGCCCGGATGTTCAACATCTGGGAGACGCTCACCGGTGTGGCCCTTTCGGCGGAGCAGCGCATCAACGACGGCATGATCGATCTGGAAGGCCTGACCATGGATGAAAAGGTGCTGGTCTACGCCGACCCCGACCTGATCCATCAGGTGGCGTATAATTTGCTGGACAACGCCATCAAGTTCACCCCGGCGGGCGGCACCATCCGCTTCAGCGTGGAAAAGCTGGGCCCCGAGGCCGAGATCTCCATCTGGAATTCCGGTCAGGGCATCAGCCCCGAGGCGCTGCCCTATGTGTTCCAGCGCTTCTATAAAGAGGACAGCTCCCGCGGCCTGCACGCCCGCGGCGCCGGTCTGGGCCTGAACATCTGCAAGGTGCTGGTCAATCTGGCCGGCGGGCAGATCCGCGTGGAGAGTCAGCAGGGCGAGTGGTGCCGCTTTGTGTTCACCCTGCCCACCTGTTCCCCCAATCCTGGCGGCATGAAGCGCCTGCCGGACGCCGCCGGGCAGCCCGGCGCAGTGGAGGACCCCGCCAGCATGAAGCCGGTAGAATAAGATCCCGCAGCCAGACTGCCCCCCGCCCGGGCGGTCTGGCTGCTTTGGCGTTGTTGGAATAAAAATCCTGCTTACCGCTGTGACCCCCTCTTGTGAAAATGCGTTTGGAGTACTCCGCAGAGTGCGACAAACGCGGAATTAAAAATCTATTTTCCGCTGAATATGGCTAGCAACGACGACGACCGCCGCCAGCGGCGGAAACAGGGAGGAGTTGTTGGGGCAGCGGCCAGCAAGACGCGAGTGCCGCCCAAGGCACGAAGCGGATGCTGGGTGCCGCAACCCGTAAAACGCGGAGCGCATTCCAAATCGTCCTGCTTCAAAGAAAGCTGCTGCAAAATGGCAAGCCTTCGGCGGCAGCTGCGCGGCATGCTGCCGCGCAATGGACTTTTTGCGCCATTTACGACTTTTCGGTGAAAAAAACGGCTGCGGGTTTGATTTTTTGGCCGTTTTCATGTAAACTAAAAGATAACCATGCCCGCGTATTTTTTGCCCGGCAGAACCCTGCAAAACGCGCAACACATGGGATAAAAATTGCTAAAAATAACGGAGCGTAATGAAATATTATGGCCATCGTAAGTCCTTCGATTCTTTCTGCTGATTTTGGCAAGCTGGGTGCAGACTGCCGCATGGTGCTGGATGCCGGTGCACAGATGCTGCATTACGACGTGATGGACGGCCACTTTGTGCCCAACATCAGCTTTGGCGTGCCGGTGCTCAAAAGCCTGCACAAGGCGCTGCCGGATGCCTTTTATGACGTGCATCTGATGATCAGCCACCCGCTGCAATACGCCGAGCCCTTTATCAAGGCTGGTGCTACCCTGTATAATTTCCATCTGGAGTGCGAAGATGATATTCAGGCCACCATTGATGCCGTCCGTGCGCTGGGCTGCAAGGTGGGCCTGACCATCAAGCCCGGCACCCCGGCCGAGGCGCTGGCCCCGTATCTTGACCAGCTGGATCTGGTGCTGGTGATGAGCGTGGAGCCCGGCTTCGGCGGGCAGAAGTTCATGCCCTCGGCGCTGGAAAAGCTGCGCTGGCTCAAGGCAGAGCGGGAAGCACGCGGCCTTTCCTACCTGCTGGAGGTGGACGGCGGCGTGGATGCCGCCACCGCACCCCTGTGCGTAGAAGCCGGTGCCGACGTGCTGGTGGCGGGCAGTGCCGTGTTCGGCGCCGCCGACCCTGCTGCGGCTGTGGGCGCACTGGCCAGCCTGTAAGGAGGCCCGTATATGGATGAAGCTTTGATCCAGGAACAGGAGCGGCAGCTGCAAAAGACCGGCCGGTACTATAAGCACGTTTTCTGGCTGTGCGTGCCGCTGCTGTGCATGGCCTGCTATTTCTATGGGGCGCGTCCGCTGCTGCTGTGCGGCATCGCCCTGCTTACCGGCAACCTGTGCGACCGTCTGGTGGCTCTGCTGCGCCATCGGGTGTACACCAATAAAGATCTCTCCAACGAGAGCTTCAGCCTGATCATCGCCCTGCTCATGCCCGCCACCGTGGACATCTATGTGCTGGTGGTGGCAGTGCTGGCGGGCGTATTGATCGGCAAGGAGGTGTTCGGCGGCTACGGCAGCTATCCCTTCAACCCCGCTGCTGTGGGCTACGCCGTGGCGGCGGTGTCCTGGCCGGAGCAGGTGGTGCGCTACCCGCAGCCCTATACGCCGCTGCCCCTGTGGAACGCCTCTGCCGTGCCGGTGAGCAGCACCATCGAGGATACCCTGCGCAGCGGCGGCATCCTGAACCTGAACGCCCTCGCCGTTGTGCTGGGCGAGTTTGCTGCCCCCATGGGCACCGGTGCGGCGCTGGTCATTCTGGCCTGCGGCCTTGTGCTGTGGACCCAGAAGGACGTGCACATCGGCGCATCGGCAAGTTTTCTGATCACCTGCGGGCTCATCGCCTTTTTCTTCCCGCGTCAGGTGGGTCTGGCGGACAGCACCCTCTTCAGCAGCCTGCTGCCCCGCCTGCAGGGCATCCGGGACGAGCTGCACACCGGTGCCATGCTGTTCTGTGCGGTGTTCCTGCTCAACGAACCCTACACCTGCGCCCACCACCGGCTCGGACGCATCCTGTACGGCGCCCTGGTGGGGGCTGCCACCATGGGCTTCCGCTATTTCGGCGTGTACGAGACCGGCGTCTGCTTTGCGCTGCTGGCAGTCAACAGCGTGTCCGCGCTCATTGACCGCACGGAGGAGCGGCTGTACCGTCTGCTGCACCGTCTGCCGTCCGAACGAAAGGAGGCTGCGGAATGAAAAAGCGTACTGCGGAACTGATTTTAAAGGACCCCGAAAAGTTTGCCCATCACGACCGTGTGTTCCTGAATAACCCGGTGGTCATGCAGGGCATGGGTCTGGCACCGCTGGTGGTCGTGGCTACCACCGGCCAGAACGGCCTGATGCTGGCGGCGGCGGTGACGCTGCTGCTGGTGCCCTCCCGCGTGCTGGCCTGCCTGCTCAGCCGCCTTGTACCCCTGCGGGACGAGGAGCCTACCCCGGAGCAGCTGCAAAAAAAGCTGCTGCCCCGCGCACTTTTGTACGCAGCCAGCGCCGCTGTGGTGTACCTGGCGGCATATCCCATTTTGAACTTCGTGTTTGGCACCGGGCTTTTGAACCTTGGCATCTACCTGCCCATGCTGGTGGTGGAGCCGCTTCTGACCTACCGCTTCGGCCGCGTGCAGGAGACAGTGCACAAGGCTGTTTCCAAGGGCGTGCGCATCACCGTGGGCTACGCGCTGCTGCTGCTCGTGGTGGGCATCGTGCGCGAGTGGCTCAGCCTTGGCACCGTGTTTGGTGCCCCGGTGGGACGCTGGGCGCTGCTGCCGCTGGCCAAGATGCCGGCGGGCGGCTTTATCGTGCTGGGCATCCTGTGCGCCATCTGGCGCGCTGCGGCTGCAAAGCGCAAGGAATATCTGAAAAAGGAAGCACGGGATACCCTGACCGTGCACTACCAGAAGGAGGGGAACCGCGAACCGTGAAGGAAGTTGTAAGCAGCTCGGCAGTGTTTTTCAGCTATGCACTGCTGGCCATTTTTGCACAGAACGCTGTCTTTACCCGTGCACTGGGCGTGTCCCGCATGGTGCAGCTGGTGGGGGACGACCGCACCAGCAGCGCCTTGTTCGGCATGATGCTGTGCATCACGCAGGTGCTGGTGGCGCCGGTGGCTTTCCTTGCCGGGCGGTTCATTGCCCCGCTGGATAACCGCGCCCAGCTGCGCCCGCTGGTGTATATTGCCAGCATTGCCGTGGTGTGTCTGGCGGAGCATCTGGTGCTGTGGCTGCTGCGCAGCCTGCCCCGCCGCGCCCAGCTGCTGCGCATCGTGCCGCTGGCCGCGCTGAACAGCGGCGTGCTGGGCACGGTGCTGGTGGAGCGCACCCAGTCCTTTACCCTTGGCCAGAGCCTTGGCTTTGGCCTTGGCAGCGGCCTTGGCTATGTGCTGGCGGTGCTGCTGGTCACCGAGGCGCGCAACCGCCTGCGCAGCAGAGCCATCCCCAAGGCATTCCGCGGCCTGCCCATCACCCTGATCTATATCGGCGTGCTGGCGCTGGCGATCTATGGCTTTACCGGACATTCCGTCATCCTGTAATGCAGACAGGGAGGAAAGGATACCATGGCTAAGTATAAACGTCAGAAGGTCAAGCATTATCACCGCAGCTTTTACAGCCGTGAAATGCGCGTCAAGCGCGGCATCGGCATTGCGGTGCTGGTAGTGGCAGTGCTGGCAGCAGCATGGTTTGCCGCACCCCATGTGCTGGATTGGGCCACCCACACATGGTATACCGTGGTCAAGGACCGGGACTTGGAGGCCGAAAGCGCTTCCCGCGCCGAGGCAGCCTCCTCCTCTGCGGCGGCAAGCAGCGCTGCTGCTTCGCAGGCAGCGTCTGAGCCGGAGGAGGAAAAGCCGCTGGACGGCAAGGCCATTACCGGCGGCAGCTGGGCAGAGCTGGACGTGACCACCCTGACCGATGAAGCCGCCATCCGCACCGCCGCCCGGCAGCTGAAGCAGCAGGGCGCAGACTACGCCCTTGTCACTCTGAAAGACGCCGCTGGCACGGTGTACTACGCTTCCGGGGTGGCAGCCGCTGCCCAGAGCATCACCGAAAACCCGGTGGATGCGGCCAATATCGCCGCCATCCTGCGGGAGGAGGGCATCATCCCGGCGGCACAGCTTGCCGCCTTTACCGACCCGGTGTCGGTGTACACCGACCGCAGCATGGGCGTGCACTACGATGGCAACAGCCTCTGGCTGGACAACGTCAGCGCAGCCAAGGGCGGCAAGGCATGGATGAACCCCTTTGCCGCAAGCGCGGTGCAGTTTGTCGGCGACCTCATTGAGGAGGTGCGGAGCATGGGCTACGAGCAGGTGGTGCTTACCGGGGTGCAGTTCCCCAATATCATCACCCGCAAGCAGGACTTCGGTGCCTCCGGCGGCAAGAGCCGGGAGGGACGCGCCGCCCAGCTGACCGCGGATATCGCCGCATGGCAGACCCGCTTTGCAGGCAGCGTGACCCTGTGGGTCAGCTACCCGGACGCACTGTGCACCGCTGCCACTGATGCCCTTGGCACCACCGGTACGTCCCTTGGCATGGAAAATCTGCTGGTCACCAGCAGCACCGCACTGGATGCGGACAGCCGCGCTGCGCTGGAGCAGGCCGCTGCCGACGCCGGTGTGAAGCACGTTGTGGTGCACGATACCGCAGCGTTCCGCTGAGAAGCGGCTTTTATCGCAAGTCAAAAATTAGCGCAACATTCAAACAGCATATTTGCGATATGCAATTCAACGTTGTTGCTGTTGCATTAAAAAAGTTGAATTGCAATAAAAGGGGAGGAAATGACTATGAAACCGACTACCTGTTTTGCACCCGCACACATCCTGCTGCCTTCGGAGCAGGTGCCGCTGGAGCAGTGGGGCTGCATTGCCTGTGACCAGTTCACCAGTGACCGCAGCTACTGGCAGCGGGCAGAAAAGACCGCTGCGGGTGCGCCCAGCACCCTGAACCTGATCCTGCCGGAGGTGTATCTGGAGGACGGAGACGCCGACGCGCGGGTGGAAAAGATCCACGCCACCATGCAGGATTACGCCAAAAACGTGCTCACCCGGGCGGTGGACGGCTTTATTTATGTGGAGCGCACCGAGCAGAGCGGCCGGGTGCGGCAGGGTCTTGTAGGACGTGTGGACTTGGAGGCTTACAGCTACCGCCGGGGCGAAAAATGCACCGTGCGCCCCAGCGAGTGCACCGTGGAAAGCCGCATCCCGCCCCGCATGAAGGTGCGCACCGGTGCCGCGCTGGAAACGCCCCATATCATGATGCTGGCGGACGACCCCGGCTGCACCCTCATCGAGCCCATTGCCGCCCACAAGGACAGCCTGCCCAAGGTATACGAGGGCGAGCTGATGCTGGGCGGCGGCCATGTGGCAGGCTGGGCAGTGGAGGACCCCGCCCTCATCGCACAGATCGAAAACGCGCTGACCGTGCTGGGCAGTCAGGAAGAATTTGACAAGAAATACCCCGATGCCACCCGCCGCGACCCGCTGACGCTGGCCGTGGGCGACGGCAACCATTCGCTGGCTTCCGCCAAGGCCTGCTGGGAGGAGCTGAAAAAGACCCTGACCCCGGAGCAGGCAGAAAATCACCCCGCCCGCTGGTGTCTGGCAGAGGTGTGCAACGTGCACTCCCCGGCTATTGAGATCGAGCCCATCCACCGGGTACTGTTCAACGTGGACTGCGCCACTGTACTGCTGAGCCTGATTACATGGAGCGATTCCAACATGGTAGGCTGCTGCTTTGGCGGCAGCAAAAAGCAGCCCTTTACGCTGGCAGGCCCCCACATGGCCAATGTGCTCAGCTTTGAGGACCCCACCGAGCCGCTGACCGTGGGCACCATTGACGATTTTATTTCGGATTATATCGAGCGCCACCCGGAAGCAAAGGTGGACTATGTGCATGACGAACCGGCTGTGCGTGCTTTGTGCAAGCAGGGCGCAGTGGCGTTTTTGATGCCGCCCTTCGCCAAGAGCGATTTGTTCCGCGGCGTCGTGATGGGCGGCGTGCTGCCCCGCAAGACCTTCAGCATGGGACACGCGGAGGAAAAGCGTTACTACATCGAGTGCCGGAAGATCACAGAATAAAATAGGAGAACCATGACATTTAAAGAACTGAATCTGTCCGCCCCGCTGCTGCGCGCTGTGCAGGAAGCGGGCTACGAGACCCCCTCGCCCATTCAGGCAGCGGCCATCCCGCCGGTGCTGGCAGGCCGGGATCTGATGGGCTGCGCCCAGACCGGCACCGGCAAGACGGCGGCCTTTGCGCTGCCCATGCTGGACCGGCTCACTGCCAACGCACCCCGCCGCAAGGGCGCTGTCCGTGCGCTGATCCTGACCCCTACCCGGGAGCTGGCTTTGCAGATCGGCGAAAGCTTTGAAGCCTACGGCAAGTATCTGACCCTGCGCAGCACCGTCATCTTTGGCGGTGTGGGTCAGGCTCCGCAGGTCGCAGCCCTGAAAAAGGGCGTGGACATCCTCATCGCCTGCCCGGGACGGCTGAACGACTTGATCGGGCAGGGCTTTATCGACCTGTCCGCTTTGGAGATCTTTGTGCTGGACGAGGCCGACCGGATGCTGGACATGGGCTTTGTCCATGACGTGAAAAAGGTCATTGCAAAGCTGCCCGCCCAGCGCCAGAACCTGATGTTCAGCGCCACCATGCCCAAGGAGATCGAGCAGCTGGCCGCAGGCATCCTGCATGACCCGGCCTTTGTCAAGGTGGACCCGGTGTCCAGCACCGTGGACCGCATCCAGCAGAGCCTGTATCTTGTGGAGAAGGGCAACAAAAAGCTTTTCCTGCTGCCGTGGCTCATCAAGAACCTGCAGCCCCCGGTGGTGAACGCGCTGGTGTTCAGCCGCACCAAGCACGGCGCGGATAAAATTGCAAAAGATCTCACCAAGCAGGGCATCCCGGCGGCGGCCATCCATGGCAACAAGAGCCAGACTGCCCGCGTGACCGCGCTGGAGGATTTCAAGGCCGGCAAGACCCGGGTGCTGGTGGCCACCGATATCGCCGCCCGCGGCATTGACATCAGCGAGCTGTCTCATGTGTTCAACTACGACCTGCCCGAGGTGCCGGAGACCTATGTGCACCGCATCGGGCGCACCGCCCGCGCCGGTGCGGACGGCACCGCCGTCAGCTTCTGCGCCCCGGAGGAGCAGGAGTATCTGGCCGGGATCGAAAAGCTGAACCGCCGCAAGATCCCGGTTATCTCCGGCCATCCGTGGGACGGTGTGCCCGCCCCGGTGCGCCCGGTGCTGCCCGTGCGCGGCAAAAAGCCCCGCCCCGAAGCAGAAAAACCGGCCGAAGCACCGAAAAAACAGGCCGAAACTGCGCCCGCAAAAGCTGCAAAGACAGCTGCGCCCGCGCCGAAGCAGGAGCCGAAGGCCGCAAAGAACGCGGTGCCTGCAAAACCGAAAAAAAGAGGAAACACTGATGCAAGACAGCAACACAAAGCGCGGAGTCCGCAACGACCGCCGCGCCAACAACCGGGGCGCAAACGCCCCCAAGGAAGCGGCAGCGCCCCGCGCCCGCCGCGAGAATGCCGCCCCCGCCCGGGGCAGCAACGCCCAGCCCAAGTTTGACCCCCATTTTGTCAGCGCCCCGGAGGCTACTCCGCTGCGTCCGGCACGCAAGACCCCTGCCGCTCCGGCAGCACCTGTCATCCGCAGCGCACAGGAGCCCCAGAATAACCAGAACGCAAACCGCAGCGGCAGCCGCCGCAACGACCGCAGCGACCGGGGTGAACAGCGCAATGCCCGCCCTGCGGCCCAGAGCAATAACGCCCGCCCTGCCCGCAGCGAGCGCGGCAATGCCGGTAGCCAGAGCCGCACCGGCAGCGCACCCCGTGCCCCCAAGGCCGAGCCTGCCCGCCGCGGCCGCAATGCTGCCGCCCGGGACGAGGACCCGGGGCTGATGCTCATCAGCCGCCGCCCGCCCCAGCAGAAGTATACCAGCTTTGAGGAGTATATGGACGCCCACGGCGGTGCCACCGCACCCATTGAGAATCACAGCGAAGAAGTATGAGCCGGAACGAAGCCTTTGCCCCGTGGCAGTGCCCCCTGTGCGGCGGCGCGCTGCAAGGGGAAAACGACCTGAAATGCGAAAAAGGCCACTGTTTTGACCGCGCCCGGGAGGGCTACTGGCATCTTTTGCCGGTGCAGAGCATGCGCACCAAGGCCCCCGGCGACAGCAAGGAGATGGTGGCCGCCCGCCGCGCGTTCCTGAACGCCGGATATTACGGCATCTTCGGGCAGGCGCTGGGGGAGCTGTGCCTTGCCCACGGCGTGCCCGCCGCGAGGACGCCCCGCTGCATCTGCTGGATGCGGGCTGCGGCGAGGGCTGGTACGACCGCTGCATCACGCCTACGGCGGTGCCCATGCCCATGCTGGCAAAGACCTTGGGGATGGTAATGAACATCAGGGCCGGGCCCGCCTGCAGGGTGTCAGGGTCGCCGCCCGAAAAAGCGAACACGGCGGGAATGATCATCAGGCCCGCCATGATGGCAATGGCGGTGTCGAAGATCTCCACGTTTTCCGTGGACTGCTCAATGGACACGTTCTTTTTCATGTAGGAGCCAAAGGTCACCAGGATGCCCATGGCAATGGAGAGGGAGTAGAACATCTGGCCCATGGCGGAAACCACGGTCATCCACGAGAAGTTGGCCGGGTTGGGCACCAGAAAATACTTTACGCCTGCCAGTGCGCCGGGCCGTGTGACCGAGTAGACGGCAATGACTACCGAGAGCACCACCAGCACCGGCATCATCACCTTGGAAACGCGCTCCACGCCGTTGCGCACACCCGCAAAGATGATACCCAGCGTGATAAAGGTGAACAGCAGGAACGCGATCTCGGCCAGCAGACCGTTGGAGATGAAGCCGGAGAAATACCCGTCCGATGCCAGCGCGCTGCCGTGGCCGGTGAGATACTGGGCCAGATAGTGGATGACCCATCCGCCGATGACCGAATAATAGGGAACGATCAGGATGGGGATGACGGCGTTGATCCAGCCGCCGAACGCCAGCCCCTTCCCCTTGCCAAAATGGCTGTAAGCGCCCACCGGGCTTTTGCGGGTCATCCGGCCCAGCGCCGTTTCGGCAATGATCATGGTGTAGCCAAAGGTGACAGCCAGCAGGATGTAGACGAGCAGAAAAATGCCGCCGCCGTATTTTGCGGCCAGATACGGGAAGCGCCAGATGTTTCCCAACCCGACCGACGCACCGGCGGCGGACAGCACGAATCCGAGTTTGCCGGAAAACGCACTGCGCTTGTGTTGAGTTTCCATGTTTTTTTTCCTCTTTTCCAGTTGATAAAATCAAGTGTAACATAGAGAAAACGGGATTTCAACGAATCGCAGGCGTTTCACCGGTGGAGAGATTTCAGGCGGAAGATGAAGAAAAGTGAATCACTTTCGGGTAAAGGGCTCCATACCGTGCTCCTCGGGGGTGTAGTATTCCATCAGGGAAATGTAGTTTTCCGGGTGGTGGCAGAACGCCGCGCGCAGAACACTGTCCAGCTCGCCCCGGGCGGTGAGCAGACGGATGATGTACTGGGCCACCATCTGCACCACGTCGGTCTCGATGCCATAGCATAGGCCGACCGCCAGCACCGGGATAAGGATCTGCCGGGCCAGCAGGGGCACGTTCTGGCCGTACCGCTCAAGGATGGGGCGGCTCATGGTGGAGGCGGCCCAGACGCTGCCCACGATCTGCCAGTAATCGATCTCTTTCATGTGGGAAAGGCTCTGCAGCCGCTCCACGATCTCACCGTCGCTGAGGATGTAGCCATCGACCACCTCTTTTTCGGAGCGGATAAAGGCACACTGGATCATGTCCATGATGGCGGCTTCGTATTTCTGGTGGAAATTTTCCCGGGAAACGCAGAACTTGGCCACGATGTTGATGAGGGCACTGGTGTCCTCGGCGGTGGCAAGGCTGCTGATCACCAGCGGCGTGGGGCCGAATTCCGCCCCCAGCGCGTCCAGGTCGGCCAGCTCTTCGGCATTCCGGGTGGCGGGCAGAAAGCGGTCACAGCCGTTGCGGTGGTAGCCCCAGGCAGCGGGCAGCACCCGGGCCACCGCGTCGCCGCTGGAAATGATGCTGAAGATGTTGCTCTCGGGCCAGTTTTCCAGCAGGGTGCCGTCCGGGGCGTGATTGGCATCGAAATCCTGCTGCAGGTCAGGCCGGTCGGCGGCAGTCAGGGCCGCAGGCACCGCAAAGCCGTAGGCATAGATGTTCTCCCGCCCCAGCTGGGGAGCTCCCGGGCGATTTTTGCCGCCAGCAGATTTGCAATGATGGAACCGCGGCTGTAGCCGCCCAGCCAGAGCTTGAAGGTGCCGCCCTGTTCTGCCCGGGCCAGATAGGCCTTGAGGGACGCAAACACCGCCGCCACAGGCGTGACAAAGCCGGTGTGCGCGCTGGTATCACCTGTGTGGAAGTTGCTGGCCCACTCGCCGCCATAGCCGCCGCCCCGCAGGACAAGCGCCACAAGGGTGGTACGCTGGCTGTTCAGGGTCAGGGTCTTGCGGGCCAGCGAGTAGCCCACAAAGTCCCCGGCCCGACCGGTGTCGAGATCGTAATTGTAGAACAGCGCGTCCTCAAAGCCCAGGGTCTCGTAGGCGGCGGCAATGTGGGCTTCCCGCCCCACAGAGCCGTTGACCCAGTATTCCGCATCGCTGGCCACGGTGTTGGCCGCAGCGCAGACCAGACCCAGCGTTGCCAGCGCCAGCTGGTGGTCATATTGGGTGGCCGGGTGGGTGAAAAAGCTGTCGGAATAATAGAACGTGTGGGTCAGGTCACAGCCGCTCAGGTCGCTGCGGATGCCGATGGTGTAGCGGCCATCCGGCACTGCATGGCCTACGGAGCCCTGCCCGGCGGCCTGGACCATGAGCCCGGGCAGCAGAGTGCTGCCGGCCGCAAACCCCAGCACCTTGCAAAAACTTCTTCGATCCATAATTTTTCCCCTCAAAAACCAGAATGGATTTTTTCTTAGTATACCGTATCCCGGGCGGGGATACAATCTAAAGTTTTCCGGGCGGCAAAAAACGGGCCGGTGTTGCGCACACCGGCCCGTTATGTTACACTGTCGTTCAGTCCAGATCCTTGCAGCACTCCACGATGTGGTGGAACATCTGCTCGACCGCCGGAGCCATCGCCGTGGGGCGCTGGACAGCCAGACCCACCACCCGGTACTCTTCCGGCTCGATGGGGTAGATTTTGATCGCCGCCTTGCAGCTGCGCAGCAGCATCTGCGGCATGATGGAGATGCCGAGGCCCGCTTCCACCATGGCGATGTTGGACTGGTCGTCAATGACATGGCAGCGGCGCTCCGTTGAGAGGGAATACTTCTTGAGGAACTGACGCATCTCCGCGTCGGTGGCATCCCACTGCACCACAAAGTTCTGCCCGTTCATCAGGGCGGGGGTCATCACGCCGTTGGGCGGCTCGGGCCAGTCCATGGGGGTGATGCAGAGCAGCGGCTCGTGGAACAGCTCGGTCAGAACAAACTCCTCCCGGCAGTTGTTGGAGAGGAAGGCAATGTCCACCTGACCGGTGCGCAGCCACTCCTTAACATCGTCGTAGGTGCCCTGATAGACCTCGACCTCGATCTGGGGGTAGTGGGCCATAAAGCCCTTGAGGATGCTGGGCAGCAGCCCGGAGCAGATCGAGTTGAAGGCACCCAGCTTGACCTTGCCCTTTTCCAGGCCGTTGAGGCGGGCGATGCTCTGCTGCAGGGCCTCGTCGCTGTTCAGCACCGCACGGATGGAGGGGTACAGCGAAGCGCCGTAGCTGGTCATGGTAACGCCGTTTTTGCCGCGATTGAATAAGGTGAAGCCCAGCTCGGCCTCCATCACGGCGATGGCGTGGCTGAGGGCTGAGGGGGTCAGATGCAGCTGCTGAGCCGCCTTGTTAAAGCTGCCCTGCCGTGCAACTGCGTCGAAAATCTCATAAGAAAACAGCGTCATTCCCAATGCCTCCTTCCGGTCTGATCTGGTTCGGCGACGCTTGATCCTCTGTGAATCTTTTTTCATCTTTGGTTTGAGATAGTTCAATTATCTTCTTGATTTTACTATCCCGCGCCCGTCCTGTCAAGCATTTTGGGCGGATTTGTGCACGCTCTGTGTAGATTTTGCCGCAGCAGACGGAGGAAATGCCACCTTTCCTCCGTTATAGTTCCTGTAACGATTTTTTACAAACTGACCGAGGTATTTTTTATGACCGCACTTTCCACGCGCCGCAGTTTCAGCGGCACCGCCCTTAAAACCATTGCCTGCATCACCATGCTGGTGGACCACATCGGCGCGTCCTGCATCGAGGCAGGGATCCTTACGCCCGGGCTGGACACCGGCACCCTCTCGCGGGACACCCTTTCCGCCTATCCGCTGTACCGGCTGGACATGGTGCTGCGCTTTCCCGGGCGGCTGGCCTTTCCTATCTTCTGCTTCCTGCTGGTGGAGGGCTTTGTGCACACCCACAACGTCAAAGGCTACCTTGGGCGGCTGGTGCTGTTCGGCCTTCTAAGCGAGGTACCCTTTGACCTTGCGTTCTTCCGCACCCCCCTTTGACCCCAGTGCACAGAACGTTTACTGGACGCTGGCGCTGGGCGTGCTGGCCATGGCAGGCCTGAAGCATGATGAAAAGCCGGACGGCTCTGCCAGCTGGAAAGGGCTCTTGTGTGCGGCAGGCTGCACGCTTGCGGCGCTTCTGGCTTGTACGGACTACAACGGCATCGGTGTGCTCATCATCTGTGCGCTGTACCTGACCCGTGGCGACCGCAAGCGGCAGTGCATCGTGGGAGCCGTGCTGTTTGCCTGGGAGCTCACCGCCCCGCTGGCTTTTGTGCTGGTCTGGTTCTACAACGGGCAGCGGGGCGCGTGCAGTCCGCTGCAAAAGAAGGCCTTTTACTGGTTCTACCCGGTGCACCTGAGCGTGCTGGCTGCGGTGACGAATCTGATCTTGTAACAGAAAGGCCACTTTCACGGAACAAATTCCGAGGAGGCGGCCTTTTTGTTTTAAAAATGGAAAAAGCCCGGTGATTTCAAAGAATCATCGAGCTTTTTCTTGGCGGAGTAGGAGGGATTTGAACCCTCGCGCCGTTGTTTAGACGACCTACGCCCTTAGCAGGGGCGCCTCTTCGGCCTCTTGAGTACTACTCCAGAGCAAAGTGTGTTACACTTATTCAATAAAAATGGCGGAGAGAGTGGGATTCGAACCCACGGTACGTTGCCGTACGGCAGTTTTCAAGACTGCTTCCTTAAACCACTCGGACATCTCTCCTCGTGGGCACCCGCACACGCCGTACCGAATGCCTATTTAATTTACCAGATTTCAGCGGCGCTGTCAAGCCCAAAATCAAAATTTCCGCTCGTTGTGCGCATTTTTGTGCGGAGCGACAACTTTTCTTCGAGAAAAAGCGGGATTTCCTCTTTACTGAAACATCTTTTTGTTGTATAATAAATACAGATAAAACCTTACCGGACCCGGTACAAGCAGAGGAGTGTTGAACAATGTCGTTTCCGGAGCTGTTACGGCAATGCCGAAAGCAAAAGCACATGAGCCAGGCGGAGCTTGCCTCCCTGTTGGGTGTGACCCAGCAGGCCGTGGGCAAATGGGAGAGCGGAAAGAGTTCCCCGGACCCCACCACCGTGGCAAAGCTGGCGGAGATCCTGGACACGACCGCGGACTATCTGTTGGGTCTGTTCGACCCCACCGCGGAGGGCCAGACCGAAGAACGCTTCTTCGGCAGCTATGTGTACAGCCTGATCCCTGTCATCGGCACGGTCAAGGCGGGCTACGGCGCGCTGGCCTATGAGGAAGACTACGGCAAGGAGTATGCCCGGGTTAAGGACCCTTCCAGCTACTTCTATCTCGTTGTGCGCGGCGACAGCATGGAGCCCCGCATCCACGATGGTGACCTTGCCCTGGTGCACCGTCAGGATACGCTGGAAAACGGCGACCTGGGCGTGCTGATCTTCGGCGACGACGGCGAGGGCACCCTCAAGCGCTACCTCCAGCGCGGCAACTGCGTGGTGCTGCAGCCCTTCAACCCGGCCTATAAGGAAATGGTCATCAAGGGCGAGGAGCTCAACCACCTGCACATTGCAGGCCGTGTGGTGGAGACCAAGGCGAAGTGGTAAAAAGCCCCACCAGCGCCTGAAAAAGAAAAGCCATCCTGTATGGCTTTCTTTTTTTATCCCCATTTTTCGGAGGTGTCCCATGGAACAGAGCCTGATGGATAAGCTGACGATCCTGACGGACAGCGCAAAATATGACGTGGCCTGTACGTCCAGCGGCGCTTCCCGGGCAGCAGGAGCGGGCGGGGTCGGCAGCTGTTACGCCCCGGGCTGCTGCCACGCCTTACTGCCGATGGCCGCTGTGTCAGCCTGCTGAAGGTGCTGCTGAGCAACTGCTGCTCCTTTGATTGCAGCTACTGCGTCAACCGCAAGTCCAACGATGTGCCCCGGGCCACCTTCACCCCCGGGAGCTGGCGGAGCTGACCATGGAGTTCTACCGCCGCAATTACATCGAAGGGCTGTTCCTCTCCAGTGCGGTGCTGGTGAGCCCGGACTATACCACCGAGCGGATGCTGGCGGTTCTGCGCCTGCTGCGGGGGGAGTACCGTTTCGGCGGCTACATCCACGCCAAGGCCATTCCCGGCACCAGCCCGGAGCTGCTGGAACAGCTGGGCTTTCTGGCCGACCGCCTGAGCGTGAACATTGAGCTGCCCAGTGAGCGCAGCCTGAACCTGCTGGCTCCGGACAAAGGGCGGCACTCTATTTTCCGGCCCATGAAGCAGATCGCGGTGGAGGGGGCCGCCAACCGGGAAGAGGTGGCGCTCTACCGCAAGGCCCCCAGATTTGCCCCGGCGGGCCAGAGCACCCAGATGATCGTGGGTGCTTCCCCGGAAACAGATTATCACATCCTGCAATTAACGGAAGGATTATACAATAAGTATCACCTGAAACGGGTGTTTTACTCCGCCTACATCCCTGTGACCGAGGACACCCGCCTGCCCGCGCTGGATACCAAACCGCCGCTGCTGCGGGAGCATCGGCTCTATCAGGCAGACTGGCTGCTCCGCTTTTACGAGTTCAAGGCAGAGGAACTTCTGGACAGGGACAACCCCAACTTCAACCCCTATCTGGACCCCAAGTGCAACTGGGCGGTGCAGCATTACGGGCTGTTCCCGGTGGACGTGAACCGCGCCCCCTTTGAGATGCTGCTGCGGGTGCCGGGCATCGGCCCCAAGAGCGCCCGGCGCATCTGGCATGCCCGCAAACAGGCCGCGCTGGGGCTGGACGAGCTCAAGCGGATGGGCGTGGTGCTCAAGCGGGCGCAGTATTTCATCACCTGCCGGGGCTTTGCGGGGGCGCACCCGGGCCGCGGCAGTGCCGGGCGGGAGCGCATCACCCGGGCGCTCATCGACCCCAACGTATTCAGCGGCGGAGTGGAGCAGATGAGCATGTTCAGCCCGCCCGCCGTGGATCGGCTGGTGGAGCAGGGCGTGCCGCCCCGCACAGCCCAGAAAATGGTGCGGGAGGAGGCAGTGCAATGTCTGGCCAGAGCCCTGTAAGCCCTGCCCGGAAGCTCCACGATGCCGACGTGGTCTACCTCTATGATGGCAGCTTCGAGGGCTTTCTCTGCTGTGTGTTTGAGAGCTTTGCCCAGCATGAGCTGCCCTTTGCGGTCTGGACCCCGGAGCGGGAGACGGCTACCCTCTACCCTGTGAAGGAGATCCCCACTGACCACGCAAAGGCCCGGCGGGTCTTTGCCAGCTTCCGTGCCAAGCTGGGCGAAGAGACGGAATCCCTCGTCACCCGGGATTTCCTCTCGGGCTGGGAGGATAAGGAGCTGCGGCTCATCCGATTTCTGCATCTGGCCTTTGCGCTGGGGCCAGGCACCGTCAAGCGGCGGGGCCACCCGGAGGTGGCTCCGCTCTACCAGATGAAGCAGAGCCTGGACTGGGAAGTGGACAAGTTTCAGGGCTTTGTCCGTTTTCAGGAGCACGATGGGATGCTGGGCGCAGTCATCCACCCCAAAAACTATATCCTGCCCCTCCTGCGCGGGCATTTCTGTGCCCGCTTCCCGGAGGAGAACTTCCTGATCTATGATGCTGTCCATCAGGCGGTGCTGCTGTACCAGAACCACAAGGCTCAGCTCATGGAGCTGGCCGAACCCCTCACCCTGCCCCCACCTCATGAAAAGGAGCAGCAGTTTCAGGAGCTCTGGCGGCAGTTCTACAAAACGCTGGAGATCAAGGCCCGCCACAACGAAAAGGGTCGTATGACCCACTGCCCCAAACGATTCTGGGCAGATCTGACGGAGATGCAGCAGAGCACGGCGCAAATAAATGGAAAATGATGGAAGATGGAGCCGCCGTAGAACGGGATGCGGAAGAACAGGTAAGCTACAAGGCTCAGCGCAGCCATCACGCCGGTAAGCGCCAGCTCGTGCACCGTAAAGCGGCGCTTGTACAGCACACTGAAAAACAGGATCAGGATAACGACGACTGCCAGCAGCAGCCACATTGCAGTAGTAGACATGATACTTTCCCTCCAATCGTGCCGATAACCCCACAAAACTACTTGACATTTGGGTGTCCGGCGGGTATGCTCCTATTATACGCCAAACTGACCCCATGAAAATACCCAGAATAAAGTTTTTTTATGGGGTCAGTTTGACGCGATGCCCAGACAGGAGGGACATTCTATGGTACATCTGACCACGGCGCTGGACCCGGCTTCGGCGGTGCCGCTGTACGAGCAGCTCTACCGCAGCCTTGCCGCCGAGATGCGGGCGGGCACCCTGACGGCGGGCACCCGGATGCCCGGCAAGCGGCGGCTGGCGGCGGAGCTGTCGGTCTCGGTGAACACGGTGGACACCGCCTACCAGATGCTGGCAGCCGAGGGCTACCTGACCGCCCGGGAGCGCAGCGGCTTCACGGTGCAGGAGTATCTTGCCCTGCCGCAGGGGGGGGGGTGCAGCCGCCCGCCGCGCCCTCTGCGCCGGTGGCAGCGCACCCCGCCGACACCGCCCCGCCGGTGCAGTTCGATTTATCTACCCGGGGCGTGGACCCGGGTCTGTTCCCCTTCCGCACATGGGCGCGGCTGCAAAAGGAACTGCTGTACTCCGCGCCGGAACTGCTCACTCCCGGGGATGCCCGGGGCGACGCTGCTCTGCGGCAGGCGCTGGCAGAGTATCTGGCCGAGTACCGGGGCGTGCAGTGCGACCCGGAACAGCTGGTGGTGGGTGCAGGTCTGGAATATCTGCTGGGGCTGCTGGCACCGCTGCTGCCCGGCCCTGCTGCCGTGGAGACTCCCGGCTACCCCCGCGCCCGGCAGGTGCTGGAAAACAACGGCGTGCCCTGCCGCTGCCTGCCGGTGGACGCGGACGGCCTGTCGCTGACGGCTCTTTCCGCCAGCGATGCGGCGGTGTGCTACGTCACTCCCAGCCACCAGTTCCCCACCGGGGTCACCATGCCCGCCGGACGCCGGGCCGAGCTGCTGCACTGGGCAGCCCGCGCCCCGGGGCGGCGGTACATCATTGAGGACGACTACGACTCCGAGTTCCGTTTCGACACCCGTCCGCTGCCCAGCTTGCAGGGCATGGCGGGCGCAGACGGCCCGGTGGTGTACCTGTCCACCTGCTCCCGCAGCCTTGCCCCGGGCATCCGTATCGCCTACATGGTACTGCCCCGGCAGCTGCTGGGCGCATGGCAGGCCAAGTACCGGCTGTACTCCGGCACGGTAGGGCGGTTTGAGCAGCAGACCTTGGCGCGCTTTATCACCGGGGGGTATTTCACCCGGCACTTAGCGCGGGAGCGCACCGCCTACAAAGCCCGCCGGGATGCGCTGGTGGCGGCGCTGCGCACCTCCTTTGCACCGGAAGAGCTGACCCTTGCGGGGCTGCACACCGGCCTGCACCTGCTGGCGCAGCTGAAAGACCCGCCGCCGGACGCCGCCCTGCGGGCTGCTGCCCGGCAGTACGGGGTGCGCTGTTCCCTGCTGAGCGACTACGACCTGACCGGCACGGCGCACTCTGCCGCCGGGACGCTGGTGCTGGGTTACGGCTCGCTGCCGGACGCGGACTGCGCCGCCGCCGGGGAGAAAGGTTGAAAAAGCTCTGCACCGCCGCCCGGGAGGCATCGGACACCGTATAGTGTCCGCCTGCCCAGTCCCCGGGCAGGGCGTCGGCGGTGATATCCACCGGCTCGGCGCTGGTGGCTAAAAATTCCAGCGTGCGTTCCAGTGTAGCAAGGTCTACGGCGGTCAGGCTGGTCAGCAGGCTGCTGCTCACCTCCCGCAGACCCTGCGGCAGGGTGGTGGGCAGCAGCTCCAACGCCTGCCGGAAAAACGCATCCCACACCGCCGCCCGGGCGGCGGCGCTGCGCCGGGGCGAAAGAGAAGTGTCGGCATCCAGCGCCGCTAAAAAGCTGTGGGCATCGGCGGCAGAAATGCCCTGCACCCCGGTGCCCTTGCCGTACCGCGCCAGCTGCTCCGGTGTGAGCGCCCCGGTAAAGCCCACCCGCACTGCGCCGTACCGCGCCGCAAGCTTTGTCAGCACCGCCGGGGCGATGGCAAGATAGTCGGTATCCTCCGGCAGAGCGAACACCTCGCTCAGCGCTTCCCGGCAGCGGGCGGGGCCCGCGGCGGCGTAACAGTCCGCAAGAGGGACGTTCTTGCCCCCAAAGGGCACTTCCAGCGCGGCGGGCACCGCCAGCAGATGGATGCAGTTCTGCCCGGCGTTCAGGTAGGCCAGCACAAAGCCCGGGGTCTCGTCTGCCACGCACAGCAGCACGGTGCACCGGTCGGCGGCTTTGGGCAGACGGATGGGCACTCCGCTCTGGCTTTTTGCGGCCTGCCGCAGACTGCTGCGCAGCTGGGCGCGGCTGAGCAGCACTGTGCCGCCCACCAGCGGCAGCAGCACCAGCAGGGCGGCGCACAGCGCCGCCCAGAAGGGACGCCAGCCGCTGCGTTTTGCGTGTTTCATGGCTCTTGCCTCCTTTTTGTGCATAAAGCATAGCCCAGCGGGCGACCCTTTATGCAGAAAGGCAGGGATGCTGCATGGATCAAACAGAAAACCCCAACAAAAAAGACCGCGAGGAACAGGAGGACTTCTGGCTGACGCTGGAACCCCTTCCCGCACCCGCCCCCGAAAAGCCCTCCGCACCGCATGAGGAGTAAGGCTGCTGCATAGGATACGGTAAAAAAGGGGGGATGGGATGCCAGAGCGGTTCATGCGGGGAATCGAGGCCGTAAACGGCATCGTGTGGGGGCCAATGGGGCTGGGGCTGCTCTTCGGCACCGGGCTGCTGCTGACGGTGCGCACCGGGGGCTTCCAGCTGCGGCGGTGGGGCTACTGGATGCGGCACACCCTCGGTGCCATCCTGACCGACCGGAGCGTCACCGCTCATACCGCCCGCGAGGAACAGGCCATCAGCCAGTTCCAGAGCCTGTGCACCGCGCTGGCGTCCACCATCGGCACCGGCAACCTTGTGGGGGTGGCTACCGCCATCCTTTCCGGCGGGGCCGGGGGCGGTGTTCTGGATGTGGGTCATGGCACTGCTGGGCATGATGACCAGCTACGCCGAGAACGTGCTGGGCATCTACTACCGCCGCAAAGACCCGGCGGGCGGCTGGCGCGGCGGGCCGATGTACTACCTGCGGGACGGCCTTGGCGGCAAGCCGGGGCGGGTGCTGGCGGTGCTGTTTGCTGCGTTCTGCGCGCTGGCAAGCTTTGGCATCGGCAACCTGAGCCAGCTCAATTCCATCGCAGGCAACCTGAAAGCGGCGTTTGGCGTGCCGGAGGCCGTTACCGGCGCAGTGCTGGCGGCAGTGTCGGCGGTGATTTTGCTGGGCGGGCTGAAACGTGTGGCTGCTGTGGCAGAACGGCTTGTCCCCGCCATGGCGCTGCTGTACATCGTGGGTGCGCTCACCGTGGTGGGGGTGCACATCACTGCCGTCCCGGCGGCGCTTGCCGCCATCGTAAAGGGCGCATTCGGGCTGCGCGCCGCCGGTGGGGGCATGGTGGGCTACGGGCTGTCCCGGGCGGTCACTTGGGGCTTCAAGCGGGGTGCTTTTTTCCAACGAAGCCGGGCTTGGTTCCCTCGGTGATGGTGCACGCGGCTTCCAACGTAAAAAGAGCCGGTACAGCAGGGCATGTGGGGCATGTTTGAGGTGTTTGCAGATACCATGGTGGTCTGCACCCTCACGGCCCTTGTGGTACTCACCAGCGGCCTTGTGGATCTGGACACCGGGCGCATTGCCGCCGGGGCGGCGGGCAGTGCACTGGTGGGGCATGCAGTGGTGTATGTGCCTGCCGCCAG